>Ga0209159_1001739_pt1 | contig 16128 bp, 10 predicted proteins | sample GraSoiAngelo_144_FD_185901 | JGI IMG/M metagenome (GOLD analysis project Ga0209159, IMG submission 185901) | Grasslands soil microbial communities from the Angelo Coastal Reserve, California, USA - 14_1009_02_40cm (SPAdes) (version 2) | ecosystem: Environmental > Terrestrial > Soil > Grasslands ...
TGATGAAGGTTGCCCTACTGTAGGGCAACCTCTTGTGTGTCCCGCTTGTTCTGTCCTTCGAGGACGTCACATGGTCTCGTAGAAGAGAGTTGAATCTGGAGCAAGGAATATCTTATCGCCATTGGAAAGCACATGCCGGTCGACGCGCCTGCCCTGATAGGCGATGCCGTTCAAGCTATCAGCGTCCTCGATCAGCCACATACCATTCTCCCAAAGTATCCTAGCATGCATGCGTGAGACACGCTGCGATGGTACCTGTACATCGTTGCTGGATAGACGACCAATAGTGAGTACCGGTTTATCGAGCTTGCGCACACCGATGACCTTTCCATCGACCTCAATGCGCACCCGAGCACGCTGCGGTGCCTGCCTGACCCCATTACCTCCTGGGGAATCAGCTCTTACAGGTGCTAACGGTAGAGACTCTGGCTCGGGAGCCGGCACCGCGGGCCTGTTCTGAGGTGCTGCGACTGCATGCCAGTTCTGTTGCGCTATGGGAGCAGGCTGAGCCTGCCACGGTTCGTTCCCCGCTGGTGACGGTACGAAGGCCGAACGCAGGATAGATTTGTCTCCGACGCGCTCGGCGACGCGCTCAGCACTGTAGCGGTTCTGCTCCTCGAGCATGCCAGCAAACACGCCGCCCAGGCGCTTCAGTTCCTGATAGGTCCCTTTCTCAACAATGCGCCCGTCGTTCAGAACAATGATCTCATCAACGTTGCCAAGTGTGCTGAGCCGATGGGAAATCACGATCACCGTGCGACCGACGATCAAGGTATCCAGCGCGCGCATCACCTCGGCCTCAGCCTCGACATCCAGAGATGCCGTGGGTTCGTCCAGGATCAAGATCGATGCATCACGCAGGATAGCGCGTGCTATGGCCAGCCGTTGCCGTTGGCCGCCGGAAAAGTTCTTGCCCTGCTCGCGCACAATGGTATTATAGCCATCCGGCAAACTCATGATTGTCTCATGCATCTGCGCTTTTTTGGCGGCTTCAATAATGTCCGAGTCGCTGGCTCCCGGTCGCCCAACCTCGATATTTTCACGAATCGTGCCCTCGAAGAGCACCGAATCCTGTAACACCATACTCACGTTCTGGCGTAACACCTTGAGCGGGTACATGCGATTATCAACGCCGTCGACTCTCACAGCACCCCACTGGATCTCATAAAAGCGTGGAATCAGCTTGACCAGCGTGGTTTTGCCACCGCCAGAGAGGCCCACGAATGCCACTTTTTTCCCGGTAGGTATCGTCAGGTTGATGCCCTTGAGAACGGGCCGTTCTGGTGAATAGCCGAAGTAGACGTTTTCAAAGACGATATCACCGCGCAGCTTTGTTGGCCCAGGGTAAGGTGTCGTACTCTCAATCACTTCTGGTGCCTGGTCCAGCACTTCCTGGATGCGCTCAGCGCCCGCTGAGGCGGCATTTGCAAGGTTGGTCAACTTCGAGAGGTCACGAAAAGGCTGGTAGAGCAACTTGAGGTAGAAGAGGAAAGAGACGATTAAACCCGCATCAATAGTACCAGGAAGAAGCTGAAGGGGACCGGCGGTAAAGGGGTTGCCTGCTGCGACATATCCTCCCACGCCTACGATCGTAGCGGTGCCGAGCGCGACGAGCATGGCGACGAGCGGCGTGAATTGGGCTTGTAGGAATCCTGAGCGCAATCCTGCCGCCCGGTTCTCGTTAACACGGCCTCCAAAACGCATATCCTCGCGTTCCTCGCGCGTGAACACTTTGATGACCGTGAGGGCATTGATATCTTCGGTGGCTACATCCGCCACTTGCCCGGCCGACTTCGCCTGCTTTTTGGCCGCTACCTTGATGTTGCGTGTGTAGTGAAGCACGATCACAAAGAGGGCAGGGGCGACGGCGAGGGAGAGAATGGTAAATGGTACGTTGTAGAACGTCATGATGGCGAAGACACCGCCAATGGTCAAGACGCCGACCAGCAAGTCAACCAGGCCATCTGTGACGAATTTCTCAATGTCGGCAATGTTGCCGGTGATGCGCTGGACGAGGTCACCCTTCTTCTGCTTGCCATGCCAGTCTAACGAGATGCGTTGCAGGTGTTCAAAGAGTTGCTTGCGTAACCTCGCGCTCAAGCCCTGAGCGATATTCGAGGCGAGATTTCAAGGTAGACCAGCATTGCACTCAATGTAGCAAAAACGATCAACACGATCACGGAAAAAACGATCACGCCACTGACGCTATGATGAGTGGTGTCGGGGAAGACCAGGGTCCTGGGATCTGCTGGGTTAACCGGGCAGGGTGACGTAGGGGGGGGCAGGGCCTGATGGCCTCCCGCCGGTGGATTAAGCGATGGATCAAGTGCAGGAGTATCGAAGAAGTCAAGCAGCCCGGGATTGTCATTCAGGCCAAGGAAATGAAAGTTACAGGCCGGGTCGTTACCGGGATTTTGGGCCTTACTCGGAATCCACTTGAGTGGCTGGAGCGCAATAATATCGCAGCTTACCTGTGCGACAGCCACCAATATTGCAAGCACGATCAGAAAATGATACCCTTTCAGGCTACGGTTTAGAAACTTGACCAGGAACATTGTTCCCTCCTCGCCTCACGTGGTACTTTGGCAATCTCACTACATATCTCATGATTTGCCCCCTGTCAAGCGCAAAGCGGTCACAGGTTCTTTGAGCCATGCTCGCTCTGCCTTGTCTTTTCGTGCTTGCCGGCGGCGCTGGTTCCGAGCGAGGCGTGCTTCGCGCTGCAACTCGGTTCGCTTAGCTGCATGAAGAACATATTCCGCTACACGCTCCACCGCTCGAGGTACCAGGCCAAAGCTGGGAAAGTCATTAATGTCGAGCAGCGCCAATCCTTGAGGCGTCTCAACTACATCCAGGCCAAAGATATCCAACCCGAAGAGCTTGCCCACATCTAGCGCCAGTTTGCGCAGTTTCGGAGTGAGCGGGATCGGCCCTTCCTGGACTTCGCCGTGCAAAGGAGATTTTTTTGCAACAGCGTAGACTTCTTTCCCTGTAACGTAGAGTTTGATATCGTAGCCGGTGTTCTCAACGTAGCGTTGTGCAAGGAAGTAGCTCTCTTTCTCCTCCGCAATCTCCAGCGTGACCAGATCAGCCGGAGAAGCGATACGGTAAATACCGCGACAAGAGCTGCCATTGTTCGGCTTGACGACCAGAGGGTACTCTTCCGGCGGAATCTGCTTGAGGAGGCGTTGATGAGAAACGAAATAGGTCGTTGGGATAGGGAGACCGCGAGCGTGGGCAAATGTTGCCGCCACCGCTTTGTCCCGTACGAGGCGAATGGAACGCGAGTTATTGATGGTCAGGATACCCGCCGCCTCAGCCGCCTCAAGGATGATCAGGCCAGGGCCATCCGAGACCGTTTTGAGCACGTAGGCATCGTAGCCATTTGAGGTGAGGTCGGAGAGATTTGTCACCATCGCCTGCGGCTCAAGCTCATCAATGGTATGACCCCACTGGTGCAACTGGTCGGCAATGAGCATCGGCATCGGTTCATTTCGATATTGCTCTTCAATAATGAAGCAGAAACGCATTCTGACCTCCTGCGATCGATTCTGATGTGTAGTGAACGAGTGTGCTCCGTTGAGTACAGCATAGCAGATTTGAAGCCTGAAAACTGTATGTTATCTCACTATATTCTTTTGAAATAGCTCTCTTAAAAGTATGTCAATCCCCATCCTTCTCTTCCCCCGATAAGCACAGGGCAATCTCATTCAGTATTGCGGCGAGTTCTTTGGGTCGTGGACTATTGAGTCGATGGACTCGCCGAGTCGCAATTTTGAAAAGCAATGCTGCTTCGTAGAGTTTTGAGCGTGCGATACTGTCATCCAATACCTGAAGATCGATGCCGCGTTCGAGCATGGCCTGTCGATAGACATGAACGAATAGCTCGGCGCTGGCCTCGAACCATTGCCGCATGGCTGGACGATGATACCAGAGCCTGCCTGGGCGCAGGTAGGCCAGGAAATAACCGATGTCGAGCGCGGGGTCTGCGAGGCAAAAACCGTCGAAATCGACCACGAACACATGATGACTATGGAAGAGCAACTGGCTGCATTTAAAACCTCCATGCGTGGGTCTGTATCTATCCGGTTGCAGCGTTTCCAGTGCCGCCGCGAGCTTTTGCGCCAGTCGCAATACCTCGTCTGCCTGTTGTGGACTATGCCCGGCAAGCAGCGCAGCTCTCTCACGCACTCGTCTGGCTTCCTGTGCTCCTGTACGTATTTTGCCCCCGTGTGGCTGTACCGTGCTGGTATGCAACTGTGCCAATATCTCTGCTGTGAGGCGGAGTTCCTCTTCCGGTAGTATCACCCTGCTCACCTCGCCGCCACGCCCAAATTCCACCTCTACGCGGAATCGCTGCTTTCCCGCTCTTACCTGATTTCCTGGCTCGTCTGGTTTGGTTGGCTGGACTGCTTCGTTGAAGACAAGACCTGGTATATCGCTAACTCCAAGAGGCCGAGGCAACAGGGGGAACTGTTGACCTGAGTTGACCTGCTCTTCGTAAATTGCCTGCATCGTGGCTTGCACGTTTCGCGCCTGCTCAACGTCTGCATAGACTTTCCCATAGATGGCCAGCGTTTTCTGGAGGGATATACCCTCTTGCTGCCGCTCTAAAGTGAGATGGTAGCGAATAACGCAGCGGCTGGCGGGTTTATAGCGTACTGGTTCCGCACTGGCCACGACGAGATACCATGCTGGATCACCCAGTTGTTGCTGGGCTGCTTTTTCTAGCGCTTGGAAGAGCGGGCTCTGAGGAGCCGTATCGCAGCTCGTTGTAAGCGCGGAAAGTGTAGAATCCATTGGAAATGCCTGTATCGAGAGGCCCAGTTCGTCCACTTGCAAAATGCCCGAGGCCTGTATGCTGGGCGTCACCTGCCGTACATGTGCCACCTGGAAACGAATGTGTCTTCCATCTAGTGCCGACTCGGCCAGGATCAGGCTGACCGAGCGATTGGGTCGATCAGATTGGCTTGTATGTAGATGAGCACGGCTGAGTCGCCTTTCATCCACTCTGTAAACGACCGTCAGGCCGCGCTCTGGCTTACGGCGTAGGTAGTGCACGAAAAGGTCTATTGGCCCTTGTGAGCCGGGTAGCAGAGGAAGTTGCGCGCGCTCAAAAAGCAAGGTCACAATTGAGGGGAGCTCTCTAATGGAGAGGTTGGTTCCAGCGGCAGGCAGACTCACGTAGGTACTTTGCTTCGCTTGCCCCAGTCGCTCCACCAGTTCAACCAGGGCATCATCAGCGCCTGAGACGCCACGAAAACCAGGAAACGAATTCACATCGACGATGACCGGACTGTGATTGGATATTAGGAGATCAACGCCGTAGAGGCGCAGGTTAAACACGCGGCCAATTTCTCGCACGATCTGCACCCATTCATCAGGAAGTGTATCTGCCGGAAGAGGATAATCCTTTTTTCCTGCACCGGCTAGAGGGGAGCGTCGTCGTGCTGCGAAGATTTGCTGATCTATCACCCAGAGTTTGATATCCCAATCGTTCCCTGCCATGAACTTCTGGAGAACGACGGGTTCATGGCTCCATTGGGGAGCGTACAATGTTAATTGCTCGACATTATCCACCTTTGCCACCAGGTCTCCACGATGACTGTAGCGGCTTTTGACTATGAGCGGAAATGGGAGCGTTGTGAGCAGGTCGTGTTGCTCAAGCAACTGCGCCAACGAGATGAAATTGTATGTGTGAGGCCAGGGAAGACCCTCCTCTTCCATTCGTTGGGCCAATTGCACACGATCCTGGCAAGCCAGAGTTGAGGCCCAGCTATTGATAACCAGAGCGCCGCGTTGTTCGAGAGCATGAGCAACATCTATCGCTTGTTGTGCGTGTGATTTCAGTAGGTACAGATCAGCCAGTGGATGACGCTGTTCTTCCGCAAGAGCTTCAGCACTCGTCAGCTGGCGTACGTCGAGTAGGCGCACACTATGGACGACGCTCAGCCTTTGCAGCACGACGGCAATGATTGGGTGATCCTTTGTTTCTGGGTTATCTATAATCAGGCAGATTTGCATATGATTCCCTCTCTCCCGACAGTTGTTTTGCTCCTTGAAAATGAACAGAAATGCCTCTTAACCCCCAAATTAGTCAAACCATCCCAAAGGACAGGCGGATATCGTAGAGTAGAGTATATCATAATTAAATTGCAAAGGGTGCTAATTTGGGTTGTGTTGCAAAAAATCAGGGAGGAAAGCGATGGTCTTGTTCGACGATGTTGTTCAGATACTTGACCTGCCGAGAACTGCTTCATAGGTGCGAGCGAGCTTCTCTCCCAAGGCGGGCCAGGAGTAGCGGGCTCGTGCTGCAATGTAGGCGGCAGCACCCCGTTGCAGTCGCAGCTCATCGTCGTTAACAGCCTCTACGAGTGCCCCGGCTAGTGCCCATTCGTCGTCAGCTGGTACGAGCCACCCCGTCTGGCCGTCATCAATAATCTCACTGGGACCATAAGCATTGACGGCAATAGCTGGCAACCCACAAGCCATGCCTTCAACAAGTACCTGTCCAAACTGCTCACGCACTGAAGGCAAAATAACAATGTCGGAGGCCGCCAAGATGTCTGTTAGCTCATCATGACCATGCCAGCCAGCTAAGAAGACATCGCGAGCATCCGTCCGCTCAATCGTCTCAAATGGATGCTCGTCCTCCCACTCACCAGGAAAGCCTCCGACTAGTACGAGGGGAGCAGGCTTGTTGAACGACTTCCGAGCGAGCGCGTAAGCTGTAATCAAGAGCCTGATGCGTTTAACAGCGGTAAAACGCCCCACGTAAAGCAGAACTGGCCCTTCAGCGAAAGGCGATAGTTCGTCAGGCATATAGGCCACTGTGCCAGGCTCTCCATTCGGGCGCCAGCCAAGTGGGTGCTCTACGAGCAGTTGCTGCCAGAGGGCTATGCGGTCAACCTCATGTCGATCAAAAAGCTTGGGATCGAAGCCATTGGGAATGACTACACAGTGCTCAGGATTGATTGGCAGCAAATTCGTTAAGCGCTCAATCTGCGTCTTCGACAACACCACGAGTCGCTGGCATGCACTCGCCCAGCGGCGCATCCTCTCTGCCCACGCCTTAGCATGTGCCCAACCCATTGGAGGCCCCTGAGCAATGGCCTCGAGCATCAGCAATTCTGTCCCATGAATGTGTCCAACCACGGGAACATGCGGAGCTATACGTGCTGCTGCTTCATTGAGCGGAGTGAGGTGATTGAGGTGGAGAATATCGGCCTGAGCCGCACCAGCATCACTTAATGCTCGCATCCAGGCCGCGACGAGGTGCTCATAGGTTTCGTCATCGACCCTTGCAAAAACTCTGTCAGGCGCATCAGGGCGGTCCTCGTAGGATGGATGCATGGGTGGATCAGCCCGCAACGGGTCCTCGGCATCCAGTGCAGCGGTGTAGTCGACCGCACGGACATCCAGACCCGCAAAGAATTCGCGTGCATCACCTGGACGGCCATCGAGTCGCAACGAGCCACAGACAATAGTTACTTTACAGCCGAGTTTGACAAGTTCGCGGGCTAGTGAACGAGTTACATGAGCAGAGCCACCACGCGGAAAGAACATAAGACCCATTACCACATGAGCTAGCATATTTTCCTCCAATATCTTTTCTTTTAAGCGCAGTATACCAGCATCGGTGACATTTAACCAGCGTTTTCCCTCCTCCACCAGATCGGGGGAAGCTCAGCTTTGCTGCCTGTGGTGGAATTATGGCATTGACTCGTACACAAGCGCCGCTGTTGGGGAAAAGTAGATGCGATCTCCGCTGGTTAGGACGAGACGTTCGAGGCGATGTCCTTGATAGATTAGTCCATTCAAACTGTCTGCATCCTCAATCAGCCATGTTCCGTTCTCCCAGTGAATCTTCGCATGCAGGCGCGAGACGCGCTGAGATGCCATCTGTACGTCGTTATGCGAAAGACGACCAACCGTGAGGACAGGCTTATTCAGTTGGCGTTCACCGATGATCTTCCCGTCCACCTCAATCAACACGCGAGCTTTCTGATTAGGTGCCGCTTGTTGTCGGTTGTTCATTATTGGCGGCTGCCTGCCATTGTCAGCGTAACTTCCTCCTGGGACTGGAGAACCACCTTTAATGGGCCACATAGGTTCGGCTGCCGGTGCTTGAGGAGGCGCAGGCCATTGCTGGGGTACTATCGGTGCAGGTGGCACGGCAGGCCTGTATGGTGATGGTGAACCCTGGCGCTGTTCGTGGGCCGCGAGCATAGGCGCAAATGGTGAGCGAATGATCGAGTTCTCACCAGCACGATCAAGATTGTACCGGTTCTGCTCCTCGAGAAGGCCAGCAAACACCCCGCCCAAGTGCTTTAACTCTTTGAAAGTACCTTTCTCCACAATGCGTCCATCCTTTAGCACAATGATCTCATCAACATTACCAAGTGTGCTGAGGCGATGGGATATCATGAGCACTGTACGTCCATCGATCAACCTATCCAGTGCACGCATGATCTCGGCTTCAGCCTCAACATCCAGGCCCGCCGTCGGCTCATCCAGGATAAGGATCGGGGCGTCACGCAGGACGGCACGTGCAATTGCCAGGCGTTGACGTTGTCCACCGGAGAAATTCTTTCCCTGTTCGCGTACCATCGTCTCATAGCCATCGGGAAAACTCATGATGGTGTCATGGATATATGCGGTTTTCGCAGCGTCAACAATCTCCTCCATGGTAGCCCCTGGTTTCCCTATCTCGATATTTTCCCGAATGGTTCCCTCGAAAAGCACGCTGTCCTGCAAGACCAGGCTGACGTTCCGGCGTAACACGGCCAGAGGATAGAACCGGTTATCAACGCCATCAATTTTGACGGAACCTTCCTGAATTTCATAGAGCCGAGAGATCAGCTTGATCAGCGTCGTTTTGCCTCCCCCAGAGAGTCCGACGAGTGCAACCTTGCGGCCAGCGGGGATATGTAGATTGATGCCTTTCAGGACAGGACTATTTGGAGTATAGCCGAAGATGATATTCTTATAGGTGATGTCACCTTCGAGCTTTTTGGGGCCATAGTAGGGTGCTGTACTCTCAATCACTTCTGGAGCCTGGTCCAGCACTTCTTGGATGCGCTCAGCGCCAGATGCCGCACTGCTGGCCAGGTTGGTCAACTTCGAGAGATCACGCATGGGTTGGTACCACATCTTGAGGTAGGTGAGGAACAGTATCAATGTACCAATGTCGACACTTTTCGCAGCAATTGTAAAGGGACCGAAGATGGGGAAAGAGTTGCCTGCTGCAACATATCCTCCCACGCCAATGATGATGGCCGTGCCCAGTACGGTGAAGATGGAAACGAGTGAAGTGTATTGCGCTTGGAGACCACCAGCACGAAGCCCTGCCGCTCGGTGTTTGCCAACGTAGTGTTTGAAGCGAATAGCTTCGCGCTCCTCGAGCGTGAAGGCTTTAAGGACAGTGACGGCTCCAATATCTTCTGTGGCCACGTTGGCTACCTGCCCAGCGGCCTTCGTGGCCTTTTTGGCCGCCGCCTTGATGCCCCTGGTATAACCAAGTACGATCATGGAGAGCACAGGTGCAATAGCGAGGGAGAGCAGCGTATATTGTGGACTTATTACATACATGATAACCGCGATACCGACAAACAGTAGGATGCCTGCAAGCAGGTCTACCAGACCGTCCGTGACGAGTTTCTCAATGTCGGCAATGTTGCCTGTCACGCGCTGAACAAGATCCCCCTTCTTCTGTTTGCCATGCCAGTCCAACGACAAGCGTTCCAGGTGTTCAAACAGTTGCCTGCGCAACCTTGCGGTCAGGTTCTGTGCAATAAAAGCGGCGAGGTAGAGCGTAATGTAGGCCAGGATTGCACTCAATATGCCAAACACAATCAGTATGAGCACTGAAAAGATGATGACGCCCATCACGCTATGGTGAGTAGTAGCCGGGGGAGGGGGCAATGTAAACAACAAAAACTCTCGTGGTGATGATGAGACTGGGCAATGAGAGGTAGGTGGTTGTCCTCGTTGTAATGGTTGTAGGAATCGGTCAAGCCAGAGAGTATCAAACCTATCGAGGACCCTATCCAAAAACGGGAAGGTGCAAGCTGGGTCCGAACCCGGATTGGCAATCTTGCTAGGAATAAACTTGAGCGGCAAAGCGGCAAAGATCTCGGAGCCTACCTGTGTGAGCGTCACCAATATAGCAAAAACAACCAGAAAACGATATCCCTTCAGGTTACGAAACAGAAACTTGAATAACATTATCATCTCGCAACCTGCCTTTCGCTGCCTAATTGTTCTACCAGAGCGACCAGTGCGCTGGCGGCACCATGTACCCCGCGAAAGCCTGGGAACGCATTGACATCCACGATGATTGGTCCGCGTTCCGTCATCAGCAGATCGACCCCATAGAGCCGCAGATTGAACACCCGGCCAATCTCCAGCGTGATCTGTGCCCACTCGCTGGGCAGTTCCTCTGCTGACAGCGGAACATCTTCTTTCGATGCTGGATTATCCATGATGAGACAGATATTCATAAGTTATTTTCCCCTGATCTTATCTCAATGGATGCCTCTCTACCTGTGCAAGAGCGTTCGTAGTGGTAAGTGTGCGTCCATGACGTTGCTGTAGCCTAAAGGTGGCGCTACTTCGTAACTGTTCCCCGCGATCATGGCCTTGGGACGGCGTTGCTGCTCGGCACGTTTAGCAATGCGGAGGATATAATCCGAGACACGCGTCACTGCCCGTGGGACGAGCCCGAAGCTGGGGAAGTCGTTGATATCTACCACAACCAGACCATGTGCTGTCTCAATCACATCCAAGCCGTAAATGTCCAATCCAAAGATTGTCCCGACGTGTAGGGCCAGGTTCCGTAACTCGAGCGTGATTGGGATAATTTGCTTGTCCACTTCCACATCCGGGTGGAGCGGTGATCTCTTCGCCACAGAATAGACCTCTTTGCCCATGACATAGAGTTTGATGTCAAAGCCAGTGTTTTCTATGTAGTGTTGTGCTAAAAAGAAACTTTCATCGGCTTCGGCTACCTTCAATGTAGCCAGTTCTGCTGGACTATTCACTCGATAGATGCCGCGACCAGAACTGCCGTTGGTGGGTTTGACGACGAGCGGATAGTCCTCCGAAGGAACTTGCTTGAGCAGGTGTGGGTAAGCAACAAAGTAGGTGTGTGGCGTGGGCACACCATGTGCCTGTGCGAATGCCGTAGCAACAGCTTTATCCCTGACCAGGCGGATAGAGCGCGAGTTATTGATGGTGGGAATACCTGCTGCCTCGGCCGCCTCCAGGATACTCAGACCAGGGCCATCGGACACCGTTTTCAAGACATAGGCATCATAGTTTTGCTTTGTAAGATCGGATAAACAGGTGATGGTCGCATGGGGCTCTAACACATCGACGCTATGGCCCCATTGTAGCAGTTGATCTACAACGACCGTTGGCATAGCATCGTTCCTATACTGCTCTTCAATAATAAAACAGAAATGCATCTCAACTATCCCTTTACTGGAGTATATATTTTACTGGAGTATATATTAGGGGTTCGAGTTATTGTTCCGTTACTACTCGAACCCCTAAGCCTGTTCTATGCGCCCGCTCTTGGTGTTCAGTTAGTTGTTTGAATCTCCGACCTGGATTGCCGTGCCTGTGGCTCCGTTGAACTGCACTTCGACTTTAACTTGCAGATTGTTCCCGATGGACTGCGCGTTATTGTTGAAATCGCTTATGTTTGCCGTAGAACCGATCGTGAAGCTATAGCTCTTGGTGGCAACCTTGAAGTGAAGGACTCGATCAGAGCCAACGGCGCTTGTCGTGACGCCATGGTAGTCTATGACGTTCTGATCCAGATCACCTGGGGTAGCAGGCTTCACGGTCGAGGCTGTGAAGCTGCCATCAGTGTTGGCTGTTGCCTCAACCTTGACGAGCGTGCCTGTGGTCGGCAGAGCCCCATTAAAGTCGGAGAGATCAGTCTGGCTGTTGATGCTCATCGACAGAGTTTGACCATTGGGCATGCTCACCACGATTCGATTGTTACCGACACTTTGTACTTTGCCAATGAAAGAGATGTTGCCTTGCTCAAGCGAAGTTTGCGGCTCAGTCACGTTCGGTTGCTCGGTCGGGTTGGCTTGCGGTGTGTTCGTCTCAATTAGCTCCGGCGTTGAGTTGGAGTTAATGGTGTACGAGTTCCCACTGCCCTGTGTCACCTGAATGGTATAGGTTTTGCCTACTTGCGCCTGGAGCGTCGTCACTTGTTGGTCAGTCAGCCCACTTACCGTCACCTGCTGCCCATTGACATTGAGGGTGGCACTGTGTTGGGCTGTGTTGACCGAGACGATTGCGCCAGTAATGGTGTTTCCGCTAGTGCCGGGGACACCCGCACATGCTGTGACCAAGATCATCATAAGAAGACCTATTACACAAACGAGAATAGTCTGAAAACGACTTTGCATAATTTTTTTCATAGTTTTTTCCTTGTTTTTTCCTTGCCTCTTAGTATTTCCTCTTCCTGAGGTAGAACAATACGCGATTTTTTGGAAGATGCACTACCAGTGTTTCAGGCCACCTACTTAAGAGCGGGCATCGATGGTAGCTGCTATCACTTTCCCAAGCGTAGCACATCTTTTGCACTGATGCTGTTACTTCAGTCACAAAAGAAAGGTGATTGACCTCACATAAAAGTACATCCTTCATCTTCTACTCTGACTTGGCTTCTACCTTATGCCCGTCTAAGTGATCTACCATTTCTCTCTCTTTGGAGCTTATTGTGCTGCCTCCATGAATGAATGCCTCGGTCATCTCGTGGGCAATGTCATCAGGATATTGCACGGGTGGAGACTTCATGAGATAAGCACTTGGTCCCTCCAATGTGCCACTCACACCACGATCCAGGGCCAGCTTGACCATACGTACAGCATCGATGACGACACCGGCTGAATTCGGCGAGTCCCATACTTCCAGCTTCAACTCGACATTCAGAGGCACACCACCAAAGGTGCGTCCTTCCAGCCGAATGTAGGCCCATTTGCGGTCGGTGAGCCAGGCAACATAGTCGGATGGGCCGATATGGACGTTCTCTTCACCCAGATCATAATCGAGCTGGCTCGTCACGGCGTTCGTCTTGCTGATTTTCTTCGACTCTAAGCGGTCACGCTCCAACATATTGTAGAAGTCGGTGTTGCCGCCGACATTGAGTTGCAAGGTCCGTTCCAACTTCACGCCGCGCTCGCGAAAGAGGCGAGCCAGCATGCGATGGACGATGGTCGCACCGACTTGACTTTTTATGTCATCTCCGATCATGGGCAGATGCGCCTCTTTGAAGCGTTCCTGCCAATACCTTTCACGAGCAATAAAGACAGGGATACAGTTGACGAACCCCACTCCGGCCTTAAGAATCTGCTCGACATACCATTTGGTAGCATTTTCAGAGCCGACCGGCAGATAGTTCACCACGACATCAGTACCGGTGTCTTTGAGAATTCTCACGATATCGTCAGTTTGTCCCTGTGCTTTGGTGATGATACGAGAGAGATACTTCCCGAGTCCATCATGCGTCATACCGCGATACACCTTCGCATTGAGTTTGGGAACGTCTGCGAAGCGATACGTATTGTTTGGGGTTGTATAGATGGCCTCACTGATATCTTTACCTACTTTATTCTGGTCAATATCAAAGGCGACAGAGAACTCGACATCGTTGATGTGGTACCCACCAAGGTTGACGTGCATCAAGCCAGGGACGAAATCCTCTGGTTGTGCCTCACGGTAGTAGTGGACACCCTGTACTAGCGAACTGGCACAGTTGCCAGCACCAATGATCGCAACGCGCACTTTCTTTGTGCTTGTCATGTTGAAGGTTCCTTTCCTAAATGAACTTGGATTGTTATCATACGTATTTGATGATCCTATCTTTTTCATACTTAGCGTATGTTTGACCTGACTTTATCTGGTGAGGTCTATTTCAATCATCCTTTCCCAAGCGTAGCACATCTTTTGCACTGATGCCGTTACTTCAGTCACAAAAGAAAGGTGATTGACCTCACTATGAGATGAGTAAAAACAGAGTTTTGGAAGAAAGAGCACGAGGTGCTGTGATTTCTACCGCTTCGTTGCCTTTCTTACTTGTTCCATTCGTGCTGCCAACAGCATCCCTTGTATAAGTGTAATCAGCGCAATCAGCAGAAGTATATGTTTAGTAACGTCTCCATCCTGGTAGGAAATTTGCAGGAATGTACAGGCAATGGCTGTCCCAAACATGACAAAGATGAGGATACGGTCGACCCAGGTGAAAGGGCGTGTTAGCCAGAACAGCGAAATGATGGCTGCAACCGCTAACCCACTTGTGAGCAGCGTATTAAGGCTGACTGTTTGTAATATGTTGGCCATCGCTGATTGTATATAGGATGTTGCTTGTACAAGAAAAGTTGTTCCCGATACCAGGGCAGCAAGCGCAACGATGAACAAAATGCTCCATGGAATGAGGCGATGGAGAACTGTGCCTGCAACTATCGCCACAAGTAGCAAGAGCATTGATAAGCCGAACTCGACGTAATGATCTGAGCCGTCAATGTAATTGAAGGCCCATGTACTCCCACCAATAGTAAGTACAAGTAATAGCCCGAACAACGTGAGAAATGGTGCTGTCCATAAAGGGGCAAAGTGAGAAACGCTTTTTCCCTGGCAGGGCAACGCTGATGGGCTCACTTGATTGAAGGGGGGAGAAGCGGCGTTTACTTCCATGGTTGGAGAGCATATTGGCGGTACATTGTTTTGAGCAGAGGCAGGTTGCATATACTTTGTTGCAGCTGAAGCGGGATTAATCTGCGGGGTATACTCTGCTGCTTGCTGTTGAATCTTGATTAACTCGTGATGCACCTCCAGCGCACTTGCAGGGCGTTGTTGTTCATCCATTGCCACTAAGCGTTGAATAAGTTGATCAAGTTCAACGGGAACCTGCAGATTGTACTCTCTTACAGATGGAAAGGCGAATTGATATCTGGAAAACTGGGGATCTCTTCCTGTAAGACAAAAGTGGAGCGTTGCCCCAAGAGCATAAAGGTCTGAGCGCTGATTCGTTTGTGCGATACCATGTTGTTCGGGAGGTGCATAGCCAGGTGAACCAAACAAGACAGTGTCCTGCTGTTGACCTTCCTTGAAAAGACGGGCAATCCCGAAGTCAATGAGATAGATATGCCCGGTTTCAGTCACCATCACGTTGGAGGATTTGAGGTCGCGAAAGATGATCGGTGGATGCTGCTGGTGAAGGTAGGCCAGGACATCACAGAGTTGGCGTGCGTATGTCACAACCTGTGCGACAGGAATTGGACGCACATCATTCTCACTGAGCATTTGTAGCAAGGTTTTCCCTTCAATGTATTCCATCACAAGATAAGAGCGCCCTTGTTCGCTAAAGGCGTCGTAGATGCGAGGAAGGTTTGGATGTTGGAGTGAACCGAGCAGTTTAGCTTCATGTTGAAAACGTTCAGTTGCATCAGCAAGCCCTTGGTCGCTCAAAAGGCCCTGACTCATCTCTTTAATAGCAACACGACGATTACCGACGCGTGTATCAAATGCCTGGTAGACTGCACTCATGCCACCTCGACCTGATAGCTCAACTATGAGGTAACGGTGTTGAAGCAGTGATTGAGGAGCGAGTCTTCCGGTTTGACTCTGGTAGATGGACATGATGCACCTCACAACTCTTGTCTGATTTTCTGTAATTACGTCAGCCTGTTGAAAAACTATGATATATTCCTCCAGAGAGGTGTCAAAAGTGTTTCTTCTACTACTCTACCCGATAAACGCTCCTTCTGCTGTGAATTAGTTCACAGGTAGAAGGTGATGCCGACAACGGGAGAAATCATTGACTTTTGACAAAATTCCGCTTAAACTTGCTAGGAAATTCATCACCTAAAGTTCGGACCACGCAACGTTCTGATAGTGTTTGACCAAAGTTGCTATCATATCTCTTGAGCATGTGATCCGCCGCATGAGCATACGACGAACCATACGCACTAATGACAGAAGGATCTTCTACCTTGAGGGCTGCCTCTACCCTTAAGATAAGAAACGAGGTGTACCGCTATGGGTATGTATCAACGCCGTCTTGGAAAGTATGAGCTCCAGGAGCGTTTAGAATCTGGTGCCGTTGGC
>Ga0209159_1001741_pt1 | contig 16114 bp, 11 predicted proteins | sample GraSoiAngelo_144_FD_185901 | JGI IMG/M metagenome (GOLD analysis project Ga0209159, IMG submission 185901) | Grasslands soil microbial communities from the Angelo Coastal Reserve, California, USA - 14_1009_02_40cm (SPAdes) (version 2) | ecosystem: Environmental > Terrestrial > Soil > Grasslands ...
ACCGTTGATCTGGCCGGCATCAAGGTCGACAAAGCGCAGACTCTCCGGCGGAAAACAAAGTTTGCCGCTGCGCGCGAATTCCATCAGCGCCGGAAACTCAGTCGCCAGATGATCGGACACGCCGATGATCTCGACCTCTTTGTTGATCAGCTCCGTATACGGGAAGATCGACATCGACTCTGCAGTTAATCCGACCAGCGCCGCGCGTCCGAGGACGCCCAGACATTGCACCGCTTGTCGCATGGTCGATGCCGAGCCGATCAATTCGAGCGAAACGTCGACTCCTTTTCCACCGGTCGCTTTCTTGATCTGCCCGACCGGATCACTCGCGGTGGCATCGATTGCGACCGCTCCAAGTTTTCGGATCAAATCAAATTTCGCCGGGTTGATTTCAACGACGTAGATTTCGCCACAACCAAAAGCTCGCGCCAATTGCAGAGCCGAGAATCCCAATCCGCCAAATCCGAAAATCGAGACGGACTCTCCAGATTTCAGCCGCGCCTTGTTTAAAGCATGCAACGCGGTTGCTGACGAACACATCATGATCGCGCCGCTCTCGAATGAAATTTCATCCGGCAGCACGAATGCATTTCGGGCGGGAACTTTGATAAACTCAGCGTAGCCACCGTCCCGATGCTTTCCAATCATTTGCCCTTCGCGGCAAAACTGTTCCAAACCGCGAAGGCAGAACTCGCAGGATCCGCAGTGCACTAAATAGTGAACACAAACGCGATCGCCGGGTTCAACGTTCGTGACATCTAAACCGACCTTTTCGACGCGGCCGACGACTTCGTGGCCGAGCGTCACTGGCAACCTCTCAATCTTAGAAATGCTCCCGCGGTAATGCGCATCGGAGTGGCAGATCCCAGCCGCTGCCACACGAATCAAAACTTCGGATGGACCGATTTCAGGAAGTGAAACGTCCGCTTCCTCCAGTGGCTTTCCAACCTCCGCGAGGCGTACAGCCTTCATTCTGATCGCTGGCTACGCGTCACTTGTCACTCTTTAGATGCACGCTGGAATCGAAGAACGCGTCACTCGCCGGAAACAGGTTCGCGATCGTGCCAAGTGCTTCCCAATTCACAGAGAGTGCAGCGTTGTTGATCAACGGATCAGCGCATCGAGCTTTTTCGAATCCAGCCCGGACTCGCGATAGTACTTCCGAGTCAGCTCGAGAAGAGTGAAGCCATCCTCGTAGGCGCCAAAGCTACCATTCGCCGCTTTGTCGAGATAGATGAGGCCTCCTCCAACTACGAACAGCGTCATCATGGGCTCTGGCGAGTCCTCGGTGATCACCAGCGTGTGAGCCTCACCGGCGGGTTCATAGATGTACGTTCCGGGCTTTGCAATCCAGTCATGCTCCAGGTATCGCCAGTAACCACGCATGGTATAGCCATGAACGGTGCCAACGTGGTAGTGAGTTCCCACCATCGAACCCGGGAGACCTTTCAGGACCACGCTGAATCCTCCAGATGTGACGTTAAAGCAGCAGGGCTGGAACCAGACACCATTCGCGTAAGGAACCCAGAGACGATCATCTTCCAGGTTGATGTTCGTAATGAAGTGTTCGCGGCTCCTTCGATTCGGATCGAGGCCGTCGGTGAAATTGCTGAAGGCAGTGATTGGCACAGGTCCCCTTTATTGTCAGATGTTGGAAGGCTCCTACTTTTTCTCAGCCGCTGACGCAGGAAGGTCGGAATTCCAAATATCGGCTACGACCTTCCATGTCCCGTCGGCCTGCTTTTCCCAAACCTCGACGTATTTGCCGCGGTCCTTGACTGGCTTACCACTGGCGTCAGTCGTCGTTTCTTCGTAGGTGCCGCTCACGCAGGCCATGTCGCCGGATTTCGCCACTTCAACCTTGGTCGCCTTCCAACTGAGGGCAGCGCCAGGAGTCGTCAGCATTTCTTTCCAGGCGCTCCGAATCGACTCCTTTGTCGTTGCCGCCGAAGCGTTCGGAGGCATCACTACCGCGGATTCGGCATAATACGAGACTGTTTTGTCAACGTCTTTGGCTCCCGCCGCCGCTGACCATTTGGCATCGAGATCGCGAAGGGCTTGCTCGATCTTCGTGTCCGCCGCCGCAGCCGGACTGGCGAATGTGAACGAGAGCAGAAAAACGCAACCGCACACGAATAATAGTTTTGTTTTCATGGCTTCATCGAGCCGGGAATCGAATCTGGCGTCAATGTTTTTCCAAAGTTGTGCCTCTTCAGCTCGGCGAAGAGATTGCGCTCGCTCATAGCAACGTTGGCAAACCTATTTTCTCGAGCATGCTTTTGTAGCGGGGGTCGCCGTGCAAGCTGCGAATTAACGGGTCGATTAAAAGGCTCAGCAGTCCGGTGTCGTGGTTATCCAGGGAGATTTGTAACCACTCAAACGCCTTGTCTGTTTCGCCACGCACAGCATAAATCTCAGCGATTTGATAGGCCAACTGATTTCGGAAATTGGCGATAAGATCAGCTAAAGCAGCGTCTGCTGCCTCACGATCTGCGCGCACACATTGTGCGAGCGCGAGTTCGAAACGGCGATAGCCCTCGTCTGGTTCCAGTTGAGCTTCGCGCAAGGCTGTCTCGCCATCGCCGCGCTGCACAGCGACCACCACTTGCCATCGGTGGCTTCCCGCAGCCGCCGGTTGCAGTTCCGCCGACTTGCGCGCCGCGGCATCAGCCTCATCAAGTTTTCCTTCAGCCAGGAGGATGCGTGCGAGATTGCCTCGCGCTAAATAAGCCAACGGGTCGAGTTCAATCGCTTGACGAGCTAGCTTTTCGGCCTCTTGAATTTGACCAAGATATACCAGTACGCGCGCCAGCAGATCGTTGGCGGTCGGATTTGCCGGGGCGAGTTCTTTCGCGCGCCTCAGTTCGGCAAGCCCTTCGGCAAACTTCCATTCGACAAAAAACCGAACCCAGCCCAAAGCAGCATGCGCCTCGGCGAGATTCGGACCAACCGCGACGGCCTTCTCGGCATCCCTTTTCGCCGCAGCCCAGGCGTCCTTCTTTTGCTCGGTGTTCAAATCGCCGATGAAGGTCCACGCTTCAGAACGCTCCGCGTACGCCAAGGCGTAATCAGGATCGAGTCGGGTTGCCTGATCAAAGAAGGTAATCGCCTTGCGATAATCCTCCACATTTCGCCGTGCGAAATAAAAGTGGCCTTGAAGATATGCATTGTGGGCTTCCACGCTCTTGGTCGAAGCGTTTGTGGCGACCGCGTCTTTGATTCCTAGCAATGTCAGTTCCAGGGACGCGGCAACGGCCTTTGCGATTTCGGCCTGGACCGCAAAAATGTCCTTAAGTTCACGATCGAAAATTCGCGACCACAACTCCGTTCCATCCGCGGCGTTAATCAGCTCCGCAACAATCCGTACTTTGTCCCCTTGCTTTCGAACGGTGCCTTCCAGAAGCGTGCTCACACCCAACTTTTCGCCGATAGTCTTGGGTTCCTCTTTCCTGTCTTTGAAACGAAAGGAAGAACTGCGGCCGATCACCTTGAGGTCTCTGATTTGCCCCAAGGCTGCGATCAGTTCCTCCGACAGTCCGTCCGAAAAATATTCGTCGCGCGGATCGCCGCTTTCGTTAAGCAATGGCAGCACTGCGATTGATTTTTGCGGGATCGACGAGCCTATAGCCGTCTCGCTCAGTCGAGGCGTTGTCTTGTTGCCAACTGTGTAGCGACCGATAAAGAAGAGACTAATCGACACAACAGCACCGACAACAACGATGTAGATCCACGCGTGAGCTTTTGTCCGCACTTGTGCAAGATCGACATCTTCGGTGCGCTTGATTCCTTCCGGGGTGAGTTCAAACGCCCACGCCATGACGAGCGCGATTGGAAATCCAATGATAATTGCGAGCACGATCAATCTGAGGGCCCAATTCGGAATTTCAAAGATCGGGAAAACCTGTGTCGTGACCTGGACCAGCAACCAGCCAACGACCGCGTAGGCGACGGCAACCTTGTAAACGTTGCGCCGCTTCAGCTCAGCGAAGAAGTTGTTCATTTCGAAGCGGTCGCTGACTTGAATTGCGCGGCAGGAACAATTTTCTCGGCGAGCGCTTCGAACCGCGGATCGCCGCGCAGTGGGTCGAGTAACGGGTCTACTCTGATATATCCTATGTCAGAGCCCGCGCGATCCTGATAACTTTGTTCAAGCCAGCGCAGCGCCTGCTCTTTGTCGCCCAGGCCGAGATAAACGAGGGCAAAGCTGTAGGCTGCAACGTAACGCTGTTTCGATAGCTCTTTCAGTTGATCCAGGATTTTTTCGGCCTCCAGCTTGTTACCCGAGAGACCATAAGCGCGGGCGAGCACCCCGAGCACCGAGGGATCATCGTTCAACGCTCGCGCCTTTTGGTACTCCACAATCGCTGGGTCGCGAGCGCCTTTCGCGTCCAGCGCCTGACCAAGAACGACATGCGCGATGTAAAAGCCAGCATCCATTTCCAAGATTTTACGCAACTGCGCGATAGCTTCATCGTAGCGGCGTGCGTAACAGTAATTGCTGCCCAAGTCCGTGTTGATGACGAGCGAGAGCGGATCGAGCTCGACGGCTCGCTTTCCCTCGGCGATCGCGTCGTCGAATCGGCCCAATGCGGACAGAGTGATGTTGCCATACTGCTGGTGCGCAATCGCGTAATTTGGGTTCAGCTCAATCGCGCGTTGAAATTCCCTATTCGCTTGAGAGGAATCGAAATCGTAAAGCCAAATCGCGATCGCCAAAGTGGTATGCGCTTCAGCCAAAGTGTCGTCCAGCTCAAGGGCTTTCTTTGCCGCTGCCATGGCTTTCGGGTAACAATCCTGTGGAGTGCCTGCCGTGTAGGCGGGTAGCCATACGTAACCATCGGCGACTCCGGCGTAGGCGAGGGCGTAGTTCGGGTCTGCCGCGATGGCTTGCTGAAAGTAATCGATTGATTTCTTCAGGTCGTTACCAGTGCGCTTGTTCCAAAAGAATCGTCCCCTCAAATAAAGCTGATGTGCTTCGCTATTCTCGGTTGGTCGCGCTGCAAGCGCATGCTGCTCGGACCCGGTGAGCCTTGCCTGCAAGGTATCGGCAATCGTCTTCGCAATCTCGCTTTCGACTGCGAAGATGTCGGTCAGCTTGCGATCGTAGGTATCCGCCCAGAGATGCGCGTCGGTCATGGCGTTGATGAGCTGCACATTTACCCGCACCTGGTCACTGGCTTTCTGCACGCTACCTTCCAAAATGTGCGCCACCCCAAGTTGCTTCGCGATCTCGCGCAGGTCAGATGGCGCGCTCTTAAAGCGTTGCGTCGAGGTACGGGAGATGACCTTCAAGTCCGCTACTTTTGCCAACCGCGTGAGAATTTCGTCCTGAACACCTTCGGCGAAATAGGCGTTGCTCTTGTCTTCGCTCAAACTATCGAACGGCAGGACCGCAATTGATTTGCTTGGAATGTCGTTAGGCACGGCGGCGGCTATTTTGCTCCCAGCGGTGTAGCGACCGAGGAAAAACAGCGCGATCGAAATCGCTGCGCCAATCACGACCACATAAATCCAGGCTCGCTTCTTTTGTGTCGCGACTTTCGGCATCGCGTCGGCAACCTCCGTTCGCTTGACTCCCTCCGGCGTGATCTCGAAGAACCAGGCGAAGACGACCGCGACGGGAAAACCAAGAACAATCAGCAGGACAATCATCCGAATCGCCCAGTTCGGAACGTCGAAAACAGGAAATACCTGTGCAATTCCCTGGGAGAGCGCCCAGCCGGCGACGGCATAGGCCACCGCAACCTTGTAAACATTTCGCCGCTTCAGCTCGGCTAGGAAATCGCTCGCATTCACGCTTGGCTAATCGCCGGCTAACTGTACAGAAGGCCGAGCAAAGTCCAGATCGACGTGATCTGGTCCTGCGCTCTTGCGGTGTAACACTGAATCAGCTAAGCCGAACGCATGGCGACGGACCGAGCTCTTGCTAATTCGCCTTCACTCAGCAAAGAACGGCTGCTTCGCATTCTCGGAGTCACCTTTGGCGTGGCGGTAGGCATCGGCGGAACAATCGGGATTGGCATCCTGCGGATTCCAGGGAGCGTCGCAGCCCAGCTCGGCCACAGCGGACTCATCATGGTCGTATGGATTGTCTCCGGATTGTATGCTTTCGCGGGTGCAAACACCTACGCTGAGCTCGGCACAATGCTGCCGCTGGACGGCGGGCCTTATGTTTACGCCCGTCGGGCATATGGTGAGTTCGGTGGATTCCTTGTCGGCTGGAGCGATTGGCTCCTCCGCACCAGTTCGATGGCATATTTGGCGGTTGCGTTAACCGAATACGCCGCTGGACTCTTCTCTTATAATCCCGGTGTCATAACGCCGGCCGCAATTGCCGTGTTGATCGTCTTCACCGCATTTCACTGGCTCGGCCTACGCGTAGGTAGCCGGGCCCAGGAAATCATGAGCTTGTTCAAGGTTCTTGCTTTCTTCGTCATCATCGCTGCCTGCTTTCTTTTCAGCCCGAAGGCAAGTGCTGCCCCAAGCGCAATGCCCTCGCTCTTCTCCGACCCGAAGCTTTTGTTTGTGGCCATCGCCTTGTCGATGCAAAGCATTCTTGGCACTTACGCTGGCTGGCATGCGCCGGTTTACTTTTCGGAGGAGAACACCGATCCGGCGAAAAGCATCCCTCGCTCGCTCTTTACCGGAGCCGCTGTGGTGATGGCGATCTACGTGCTGATCAATCTGGCCATGCTACATGCGTTGCCGATGTCAAAGCTAGCAGGCTCAAAATTAGCAGCGGCAGATGCCGCTCAGCTCATCTTCGGTGGCTATAGCAGCCAGATCGTGACCAGCATCATGTTGATTTCCCTCCTTGGGATTATCAACGCGTCCTTCCTTTTCACGCCGCGCGTCCTGTTCGCTCTTAGCCGCGATGGGCTCTTTTTTTATTCCGGTGCAAGGGTAAATACCGGAGGCACACCTACCACGGCCTTGCTCATAACTGCTTTGGTAGCGATCATCCTTGCGGGCGTCGGCAGCTTCGACAAGCTATTCGCTTTTACCGCCTTTCTAACTGTCCTCGTAGACGTAGCTGCATTCGGCACGATCTTTGTTTTGCGTTGGCGAAAGCCCGACCTTCCGCGACCGTTCAGAGCCCGCGGCTATCCGGTGCTTCCAGCAATCGTGTTTCTTGGGGCCGGTCTGCTCTTGATTGCGTTCGTTGTGAGTAGCACCCAAAACAGCCTCTATGCTGTCATAGGAATTGCAGTCAGTTACCCTATGTATCTCCTGGCCAAAAGGCTGGTGAAGGCGGTAGCAATCTAAGCCACCTCGTAAACGTGCAGTCGCTTCAATTTGGCGAAGAAGGTGTCGATTTTCAGGTTTCGGAGCGACGCATCGTGCTGGGGGATCGCAGCTGTCACCGACCGCTTGCACGGTTTCAAAAAATCGACCGTCGTCGCCGGAAGCGCATGGCGGTCAATTCTTTTCCCGTCTGTTTCGCGCCGGCTTCAGGCACGAGCAGCAATCTGGGTCGTCGCAGGTTCTTCACCTTTCCCGCCAGGACAATGGCGTTACGCTCAGCGCCCGGGCTATCCAAAAGGCGCACGGACCAGCCCCTTTCTTTGAATCCCATAGCAATTTCATCTGCCGTCGGATCTGACTTCCGTTCCAGGCAAACATTCACCATGACCAGGCCGTTGCGTCGCAGGCAGCGGCGCGCCGCCTCAAAAAATGCCGCATCCTTCATGTGGGCGGGAATATTCTCGCCGGTAAAAGCGTCCACAATGAGCACATCATATTGCCGCCGGTTTTTTTGCATGTATGCCAATCCATCGCACACATGACATGAGATGTTTCGCGGCAGACCAAAATAGCGCTTTGCGAGCCTGATTGAGACCGGGTCAATCTCAACAAGCGATACCCGCCTCCCTGCTCGAGCCAGCATGGTACCGAGAGTGCCGCCGCCGCACCCGATCATCAGGATGCTTTTCCCGGCGTGTTGTAAAACCAGCCCATAGAGCGCGTGAATATGCGCATCGAGGCTGATGCCGTTGACGTCCGCCCTGCTTTGCCAACCACCTTTTTGTTCGTAGGTGAGGGTGCGGGTTCTTTTTCTAAAGTGAAGCTTGATCACACCGAACTTGGAAGCGTGCTTGGATAGCGGCAGATGCATGAACAAATGTTTCCTCAAAGAAATTTACGAAATACCGTGAGGCGAACAGGAGTCACTTAAACGAAGGCTTGCTCGGACCCATAAGATTTATCCAGCCCTACGGGAGCGGCTTGAAAATCTGCACGGCGTGATCAAGCTCGTAATCTGGGAAGATCGACATCGTCATCCCACACCAAGCAACTGAATCGAAACGTCTTCTTTCGCACGCCATCACTGAGTGGCTTGTTCGCTGAATTACGAAACATCTTTCGCCGGAAGCCATTCAAGCGGCGAAATTATTTTGGTTCGATTCGATCGGCTGCGCTCTGAGCGGACTCAAGCTCTGCCGCGCCACGGCGCGTGCTGCGCCGGTCCTTGTTCACTACCGGCCACGGGGACGTTCTTGCGCAACTTCGGGCGGCAACAGAATCAAATACCCTGAATCTCCTATTGCGGTGAAGTTGTAGGTCTCGCCGCTTCGCACATCCAGAATCATTCCCGGCGTGGTTCGCCAATTCGGATTGGGAGTTGGCAGCAGTGATAAAACATGCCGTCCAGGTGGCAGGAAACCCTCATAGGTGCGCCCATATCCGATGGTTGCAACCGTCACGCCATCGATACGCAAGTGGGCGATCAAATAATTACCGAGAGCAGGGTCCCGGCGTATGATTAAACGAGCAGCACCATTAACAGGTTGCATAACGGTAGAGCCTCCGGCGCTGGCGCGACGTGACTGCGCGTCGGAGCTCATCGCCTGACTAGCTGCATATGCACTAAGAAAGAAAAGGCACGTGGTCATCAGAATGAGGGTCCTGCGGCTACTGTAGCTGTATGTTTTCATAATAGTCTTTGTTACTCCGGTCATAAATTTTCCTGGTTAACGATTAACGATAGCACTTCCATCAACTATTGCGCGCTCGTAAGATCTTTTCGTAGCACTTAAGAAAGGATTGCGAGTCCCTCATTGGAGGCAATTCATTGAACGCTGGACACTGAATGGCGCAGTAGGAGAAGCGACATAGAAGGCAAAGCTGCGATAATTGGGCTGCGAACTGCCGTAAAAAAGCGAGGTTTTTCACCCTATTTCTTGCGTCACCGACGGGAAGCGGCTTGAAAATCTAAATGGCCCGGTCAAGGTCATAAACCAAGACAAGGAGATCATGTCATTCCATCCAGCCGAATCAAAGCGTCTGTTGACGCACACCATCGCCGAGTGGACTTGCGCGTTGAAATACGAGCATCTTTCCCCGGAAGCGATTCAGGCTGCGAAATTATTTTGGTTCGATTCGATCGGCTGCGCTCTGGGCGGCAGCCAGCAGGATGACGCCAAGATCTTGCTCAAGCATTACCGCGCCATGCGCGGTGGCGGTGACGGCAAAGCCACGACTTTCGTCTCAGGCTTTAAGACCAACCCGGTCGATGCGGCCTTCCTAAACGGTCACATGATCCGGGCGATGGATTACAACGACATCTATTGGAAAGCGGACCCGTGTCATCCGAGCGATCTTATCGCCGCTCCGTTGGCACTGTGTGAAAGCGAGGGCCTCGGCGGCAAAGATTTGATTCTGGCTACGATCATCGCCTACGAAATTGAAATGCGTCTATGCGAAGTCGGTCGGCCAGGCGTGCGCGAATATGGCTGGCATCACGCGACCTTGAGCGCCTTCGCCGCGCCGGTCGCGGCGGGTCGCGTATTGAATCTTACACCGGAACAAATGGTGTCGGCGATAGGCATCAGCGCAGCGCGAACATTTTGTCCAGGCGCGGTCACGGCGGGCAAATTGACGAACATGAAGAACACCGTCGATCCCTGGGCGGGACGAATGGGGGCCGAGAGCGCGCTCCTTGCGAGAGAAGGATTCTCAGGACCCGAGCACATCATCGATGGCAAAGAAGGACTCTTTGCCGTGTTCAAGCACGTGCAATACAAAGGAAAACCGGCCACTTTCGATGGCGAAGCGTTAGTGAGAGACCTTCCAACTTCAAGCACCTCGCATTACCGAATTCTCGATTGCGGGATGAAGAGTTTCCCGATCGAGGCGCTCAGCCATTCGCCGCTCACAGCTATGATGAAGACGGTCAAGCAACACAACATCAAGGCCGGCGACGTGAGGGAAATTAAAGTCGAAGTGATCGCGCGCGCGGCCGATATCCTTGGCGATCCGCACAAGTATCGACCTGACTCTAAAGAGACCGCCGATCATTCGCTGCCTTATTGCATGGCCGTTGGCCTCGTGGACGGCATGGTGACCCCGCTCCAATTCCGAGAAGAACGCGTGCGTGATAAGTCACTCATTCCAATCATGGACAAGGTGAAAGTGGTCGCGAATGACGAATTCGAAGCGCTCTTCCCAAAATTCCAGCCCAGTCGCGTCACGATCATTACCAATGGCGGCAAGTCACATTCCACCCGCGTCGATGTGCCCAAGGGCGATCCACGAGACCCCATGACCGAGGAAGAAATCGCGGTGAAATTTAACGCACTCGGCGGCGATGTGATCGGCAAAGATCAATGCAGAAAGTTGCAGAACTTCATCATGAGTGTTGAGAACGCCGAGAACCTTGACGAACTCTTCGAGCTGACTACGGCTCGAGCTTAGAGGGGGAACCAGAAGTCCCTTGCTCGAGGGTAAATTTACGCGGCTGTGCCGCCATTTTAACCATCGCCGCGGAGCGGCCGATCCACCTATGCCGTCCCGCTTCCCGCACCTGCCCCAAACTCGATTCCCTGCGCCAACGGCAGCTCTGATGAAAAATTAATCGTGTTGGTCTGCCGGCGCATGTAACTCTTCCAGCAATCGCTTCCGCTCTCGCGCCCACCGCCGGTTTCTTTCTCGCCGCCGAATGCGCCGCCGATCTCCGCGCCGCTCGTGCCAGTGTTCACATTGGCAATTCCGCAATCGCTTCCCACGACACTGAGGAATTTCTCGGCTTCGCGCACATCGTTCGTGAAAATCGACGAGGTCAGGCCTTGCGGAACGTTGTTGTGGATCGCGATCGCTTCATCAAAATCGCGATAGGTCATCAGATAGAGCAGCGGCCCAAACGTCTCATGCTGCACAATGTCAAAATCAGGTTTTGCGGTCGCCAGGCAAGGCTTCATATAGCAGTCGCCGGGAACGCTCAGCCGTTCGCCGCCGTAAAGGATTTCGCCGCCTTCATCTTTTAATCGTTGAATCGAGTGCTGAACAAGATCGACAGCGTTCTTATCGATCAATGGTCCCATCACCGTTTTCTTATCGAGTGGATTCCCGATCGGCAAACTCTTGTAAGCCGCCAAAAGTTTATGACGAACCTTCGACGCGACTGATTCGTGCATGATCACGCGTCGCGTGGACGTGCAACGTTGCCCGGCCGTGCCGACGGCACCGAAAAAGATCGATTGCGTGGCCATATCGATATCGGCGCTCGGCGCGACAACGAGCGCGTTATTGCCACCAAGCTCCATGATGGTTCTTCCCAGCCGGCCATGGACCGTTTTCGCAACGTTCAAACCCATGCCTACCGAGCCGGTCGCGGATACCAATGGGATGCGGCGATCATTGGCCAATTTTTGGCCCACTGTCTTTCGATCGCCAATCAATAAAGTAAAAATCGCCGGATCAGCGCCTGTCTCGCGACAAACGCGCTCGGCAATCTTCGTCACCGCAATAGCGCTGAGGGGAGTTTTCTCCGATGGCTTCCAAACGGTGGCGTCGCCGCAGACAGCCGCGAGTGCGGCGTTCCATGACCAAACCGCGACTGGAAAATTAAATGCGCTGATGACGGCAACGACGCCGAGCGGATGCCATTGTTCCATCAAACGATGGTTTGGGCGTTCCGATTGAATCGTTAACCCATAAAGCATACGGGACTGACCGACTGCCAGATCGCAGATGTCGATCATCTCCTGCACTTCGCCTTCGCCTTCAGCGACAATTTTGCCGGACTCCATCGTCACGAGCTGACCAAGTTCATGCTTGGCGTCGCGGAGCGCGTTGCCTAAACGTCGGACCGTTTCTCCGCGCACCGGCCCAGGTGTGACGCGCCATTTTAAAAATGCTTCGTGCGCGAAGCTAATCGCGGCTTCGTAATCTTCAGCGGAAGCGGTGCGAACGCTGGCCAGTTTTCGCCCGTCGATCGGCGATATCTTGTCGATCTTCCCGCCGCCGCCTCGCCATTCGCCGCAGAAAACGCCGGGACTTTCGTCAGCGATGTCGAGTTTTTCGAGAACGGATTGCATAATGCGGATCGGGGCGCCGGGGCTCCCCAATGTTGAAAATTATTTGCGGCGCTCGCGGCAGTATTGCCGCATCAAGTCCATCGCTTCATCGATAACTTCGGCCGTGATATCGAGTGCGGGCCGGAACCGGATGGAGTTTTCACCGGAACGGAGCGTTAGAACACCAAGATCGAAAAGACCTTTCCAAAATGCCTCGCGCGTTTTTGGATCCGGAAGATCGAAAGCGAGAAACAGCCCTCGTCCGCGCGCGGCCGAGATCGTCGGCTCTTCGCGCTGTAGCTCGCGAAGTTGGTCGAGGAAATGGGCACCCACTTTGCCGGCATTCTCCACGAGATGTTCTTCCTCGATGATGCGCAGGTAATGAGTCGAGCGCACCATGTCGGTGAAATTCCCGCCCCAGGTTGAATTTAGCCGGCTCGATAACCGAAACGCGTTATCTTTCACTTCATCGAGCCGCGGCCCGGCCATCACGCCGCACACTTGCGCCTTTTTTCCAAACGCGAGCAAATCAGGCACAACGTTGAAATGTTCGCAGCACCAATTGCGGCCGGTCGCGCCCATCCCGCATTGCACTTCATCGAAGATAAGGAGGATGTCATTTTCGTCACAGATGCGCCGAAGCGTTTGCAGCCATTCACCGCGAAAATGGTTATCGCCGCCTTCACCCTGGATTGGCTCAATGATGATGGCGCAGATGTCGATCTTGCGTTCATCAATAAGTTTTCGAATCTCACCTTCCGATTTCTTTTCGCGGTCGATCACGTCGCGTTCTTGCTCCGATTCGGGCAAAGCGAAGTTGATGTGTGGGCAGGAAACCCGTGGCCAATCGAACTTGGCGAACAAATCTGTTTTGCGCCGATCCGTGTTCGTCAAGCTCATGGTGTAACCTGTGCGCCCGTGAAAGGCGTGACGGAAATGCAGAATCTGAGTACCGCCCTCACCATGACCAGCGGCCATGTTCTTGCGCACCTTCCAATCCATCGCTGCCTTCAAGCAATTTTCGACCGCGAGCGCGCCGCCTTCGATGAACAGGTAGCGTTCGAGTGGTCGGAGTCCGACGATCCGCGCAAAAGTTTCTACAAATTCCGCGTAGCCCTCCGAGTAAACATCTGAGTTCGCGACTTTGACTTTTGCCGCGCGCAAGAGATCGCGCTGGACAGCGACATTGGCGAAGTATGGATGATTGAAACCAACCGGCATTGAGCCAAAAAAACCGTAAAGATCAATCAGCCGGCGATTACTGGCGGCATCATACAAATACGAACCGCGACTTTTTTCGAGATCAACAACGACCTTGAAACCGTCAAGCAGGACATGCTGCCCGATCGTCTGCAAGACGTTCGACGTTGGTATGTGATTTTTGTCTTCGCTCTTTTTGAGGCGGCTTCGAGGCGAAGCCGCTTCCGTGAGCACGGGCGGCATACTCATCCGCTGATGGTAGCTGTCGCCGGTTGATTGGTCAACCGTAGTAGGACGGATGCGGGAAATTGTAGGAGCAGGCGTGCCGCCTGCCAAATATTTCGAATGCAGCCGACACGGCTGCTTCCACAGTTAAACAATGCCGTCGCGCAACATCGCGTATTTTCCGGCGAGCAATTCTTGCGTGAGCTGATAACCGCGCTTGTCGACATTGCGCTGCGTTCCGGCGAAATGAGTGTCGATCCGCAATCGCGCGGAGCGGCAAAAATAATCCGCGAGCGCCAGGATTTCGTCGCTCGGTCTGCCCTGGCCGAGCAGCCACTGCGCATAGGAACAGGTCGCGCTGATGGCAAACAACTCGGTTGCGATACCGACAAAACGCGAGAGCAATAGTTGCTGTCGATCCAGCTTAGGGCCGAATCGCGCCATCGCATGAAACAAACTCCGCGCGAGTTTCTTGCTCCCCGCGGCTGCGTAATCGACATGCTTTCGCAAATCTTGATGGAGATTGTCGATCTTGCTGGCGCCATTTGGCAGCCACTGCCGTGGATACCAGCCGGCGTAGAATTTTCCAGAACTGAAAACCGCCTTGAGTCGTTCCGATTTTGGCAATTGCGTATTGAAGATCGCGCCGCCGACCTTTAAGTGCGGATCGAGCGCTTCGCGCGCGATGAACAAGCGCATGATTTCGCTCGAACCCTCAAAAATCGTATTCACACGGCAATCGCGCAGAAATCTTTCCACTGCGATCGGCGGTTCACCCCGCCCGGCCAGCGAGTCCGCAGTTTCATAGCCGCGACCACCGCGCACTTGCATAGCGTCATCGGCAATTTTCCAGGTCGTTTCCGTCGCCCACATTTTACACATGGCTGTTTCGATGCGCAGATCGCCAGCTTTACGATCGAGCAACGAAGAACTGAGAAATGTCATCGCTTCCATGGCAAAAACATTACCGGCCATTTCCGCTATCTTGCCGGCGATAGCGGCATGTTGCCCGATGGGCACGCCCCATTGAATGCGTTCGCCGGCCCATTTGCGCGAAATCTCGAGCAACCGTTTGGAAACGCCGACGCATGCAGCGGGAAGCGTAAGCCGGCCAGTATTCAACGTCGTGAGCGCGACTTTGAGGCCTTTGCCTTCGCCCGCGATGATATTTTCGCGCGGCACACGGACATCTTTAAAATTAACAACCGCGTTGTAGAGCGCGCGCAATCCCATGAAGCGGCAGCGGTAAGCGATCCTAAGCCCCGGCGTATTCACGTCGACTATGAACGCGGTGATTTGCTTCCGTTCTTTTCCGCTTACTAGTTTTGGCGGCGTCCGCGCCATCACTACGAGCACGCCTGCTTTCACGCCGTTTGTGCACCAAAGTTTCTCGCCGTTGAGAACGAACTCAGAGCCGTCCGGCGTTGGCTCGGCACGCAAGCTCATCGTCGCCGGATCGGAGCCGGCGTGCGATTCGGTCAGCGCAAAAGCGGAAATTTCTCCGCCCGCAACGCGCGGCAAGTATTTTTGCTTCTGCTCTTCCGTGCCAAACAAGAGCAGTGGTTGGGCCACTCCGATCGACTGATGCGCGGAGACGAGCGCGGCCACATTTCCGTCCCAGCTGCCAAGCAAGACCGCGGCACGCCCATAATTAGACTGCGACAAACCTAGACCGCCGTACTTCTTCGGTACTTTGATTCCGAACGCACCGATCTCCGCGAGTCCCTTAAAATTTTCTGGTGGAATTTCGCCGGTCCGATCGATTTCGTCCGGGTCGACATGATCACGCAAATAACCTTCGAGCTTGCCCAACAAGTCTTCCCCGGCGGCGCGATCTTCGGCGCTTTGCGCCGGCCAGGGATAAATCCGATCGAAATCGTAGCGCCCGATGAAAAGATTGCTCGCAAAACTGCCGCGGTCATCCAGTGGATCGCGCGAGGCTTCGGCCAGCTCGAGTGCTTCGCGCTTGCCTTTCGACATCTTCGACGTGTCGATCGCACTGGATGTGGGCTTTGCCGTCTTGGCGCTGGTTTCCGCGGTAACCTGTTTTTCGGGAGCCTCGAGGGGCGACTTCATTGAAGGATAATCTTCCAGATTGTCCCGGCCAGCGGATTTCCAACCTGACGTAAATCGAGACAGGCTGGACGCCTATCTTCCGGGGCGATTTCAGCTTTCATAAAATTTCGTCCCCTCGCGCGCGTGTTTCTTCAAAATTTCGCACGGCGCGAACTTATCGTCAGTTTGTGCCAGCCGTTCCATTTCTTGGGCAACTTTCTCGATTCCGAAATGTTCCGCGAAGCGTAATGGCCCGCCACGGAATGGTGCGAAACCCGTCCCCAAAATCATTCCGTAGTCCGCGTCCTCCGGTGATGCGACGACCTTCTCTTCCAAGC
>Ga0209159_1001749_pt1 | contig 16055 bp, 11 predicted proteins | sample GraSoiAngelo_144_FD_185901 | JGI IMG/M metagenome (GOLD analysis project Ga0209159, IMG submission 185901) | Grasslands soil microbial communities from the Angelo Coastal Reserve, California, USA - 14_1009_02_40cm (SPAdes) (version 2) | ecosystem: Environmental > Terrestrial > Soil > Grasslands ...
TGGGAGTCCAGTATTATAGCGTTGCCCAGGGCGGCCCATTTGCATCGATCAGCAACTTCCTGGTGACAAATCAGAACCCGAACTGGGCCGTTGGCGTCGCCTACGTCTCCGTTGCCCTACTTGCCATCATGGGCGCTATTGCCACAATCTACGCTCTGAGGACAGGTGGACGTGCAGAAGTATCGGAGGCCGAGGCTCCCGCCACGAACATCTAAACCCGATTCTCAGGGGTAGCCACTCCTGAGCAGGGGTGTGGAGGTATCTCCCACTCCCAACTTCTTCTCTCCTTTTCTGAGGAAGAAAAGAAAAGCAACGAGCATAAGTAAGAACAGTTTACGAACAGAAATAATAGAGAGGCATTCCGTCCGAAAGAAGATAGAGAACGGAAGACCTCAGAGAAGCGAGGAATTACACAATGAAACCCGATGATGTCGCAACCGCGATCACACAGGCACTGCTACAGGGTGGCGCACAATGGATGATCAGCACAATCGTCGCTTTCTTACCGGCCCTATGGATGATGACCCTTATGTTGCACCTTGGCCGCCCTTATGTGTTACGAGTTCTACGCCGCTGCGGACTGAGGCTCGGCGCTGACATCTGGTGGATGTCGTACCTGCTTATACGCGATGCGCTGATGCTCATCACGTTCGCGCTAAGCTGGATCTTCTTCCAGCCGAATATCGTCGCCACCGCGGCCCTACCAATCACGGCCCCCCTGGCAGCATTACTCCTGTTACTTGCCCTGGCTGTCAAACTCTCGCGCCGCGTAGACGATGACATTCAAGCTTTCCGGCTCGCCACTGTGTTTCTCGTCCTGGGAGCCACGCTCTACTTCGGACCGCAAGTCTTTGCTGTCGAGGCAGCAAGCCAGAGCAGCTATCTGGGATGGTTCGTCACTAATTTCACCAGCAACACCGCTAATCCACAAGTCGCCCTCGGTATCATGTGGGTCTCCCTGGCTGGTGTAGTCATCGTTGCCGGTTGGCTCCTCTACCGCGCATGGATGTCCGCTAACCGCTCTATGGCAGCGCGCACGGGCGCCAAAGAGACGGGACCAACACAGAAGCCCGCCCCAACAGCCGTCTAGCAGTGGCAAAGTAGCAGCTAAACGTTCGCTTTCAATTGCAGGGGCAACGCATCACCAGGTGATGTGTTGCCCCCACTATATTTGAATAATTCGCATTAACTCCTGCCTCAGCCATCCTGGAAATCTACCTAGGCTGCATGCGAATAGCCCCATCCAACCAGTGCCAATGACTTCACCGTTGACAGCACGAACCGTCGTTGTATATACTACATGCAGGAAAACTATCCGTCACTTTTATTCTCATTGGGTGGCCTGTTTCAACGGATCAGGCAGATAGGGAAGCCGGTGCAAATCCGGCGCAGTCGCGCTACTGTAACTGGTGAGCAACTCATCCTCTCATGATAAAGAGAGCCAGCCACTGTTCTGAATTGAATGGGAAGGCAAGATGAGGAGCGTTTGGAGCCAGGAGCCAGGAGACCTGCCCAATGAGGGATGCTCACAATCCTTCGCGTAAGAGGAGCGAGCTGCCGAGACACCGACAAACGAAGTGAAGGAACGCTTCACAGATTGTGTCTATACTTGTTTTTGGTCTTGGTTGACCTCCATTTTCCGCGGGGACAGCGGGCGGTGTAATGATCTTGGAGGTTACAACCATATGCGCTTCCATGTCATCTCTTTTCGTCTCTCTCTTGTTCTCCTTCTGTTTTGCTTCGTACTGCTCGCAGCATGCGGGCAAAGCTCATCACCGACGACCGGGGCAAAGCCGACTCCCACTCCCACTGTAGCGCTCGATGTATATGGAGGGACTACGATGCGTTGCACAGATTGTTCATCCCGAGAAGTTCTCTGGTACATTGCCCGATTACTGCTCAGCGACAGTCTAATCAGAGACGAGGAAGCACGAACAATGTAGCTCCCACGAATGGAAACTCGAACTTTTAACACCGATGAGAGGGGGGTTGACATGCTGCTGACTATTCCCAGAATTGTTTTCGCTGGTGTGTCCAGTGGTGTCGGCAAAACAACCATGACGACGGCTTTCATTGCGCATGTACGCGCTCGAGCCATGCAGGTCCAACCATTCAAAGTTGGACCGGACTATATCGATCCGTCTCATCTGGCATTGGCCGCATCCCGACCCTGCTATAACCTGGATACCTGGATGATGCCACCCAGCCGTATGCTGGACGTTTTTTGTACTGCTGCTACCCCTGCTGATATCGCGGTGATTGAAGGGGTCATGGGGCTCTATGATGGACAGAGCAGCACCAGCGACGTTGGAAGTACTGCTGAAGTTGCAAAGATCCTCCGGGCACCGGTCGTGTTGGTCATCGATGCAAGCGCCATGGCTCGGAGCGCAGCCGCAGTGGTAATGGGGTTTCAGCATCTCGATCCAGAGGTACACATCGCGGGAGTGATTGCGAACCGCGTTGGGGGAACAGGTCATGCTCACTTGTTACAAGAAGCCATTGAGGCAGAAACTGGCATCCCTTTCCTGGGATATTTTAGGGATGCCTCAGACAAACTGGTGCCCGAGCGGCATCTGGGCTTGGTCCCGACCGCTGAACGTCTAGTCAGTTCTCAACAGCTTGCTGCGCTTGGACAGCAATTTGGCCAAACATGTGACAGTGAAAAACTCCTGACCCTTGCCCGGGAGGTTCCCCCTCTCGAGCATAGCTCCCAAGACCCCTTTTCATTGAAGGAAACGACGGGTGAACACGTCAACATTGTCATTGCCCAGGATGAAGCGTTCAACTTTTACTACCCGGATACACTGGACTTACTTCGGCTGGCTGGGGCGGAGCTGGTCCCCTTTAGCCCTCTGCATGACAGCGTGTTACCTGAGCAAATAGGTGGTATCTATATTGGTGGTGGGTTTCCAGAGGAATACGCACATCGCCTCTCCGCAAATGAGAGCATGCGCGCTGCTCTTGCACGGCTCCTTCACCAAGGCATTCCCTGTTATGCGGAATGTGGAGGATTCATGTACCTCTGCCAATCCATCCGCATTGCATCAGGAGAAGAGCTCCCCATGGTAGGAGCTATTGCCAGACAAAGCGTCATGAGCAATGATCGCGGTGGATTAGTGATAGGGTACCGCGAGGCTACTGCTTTGCGCGATACGCTGCTGATACACCAGGGTGAAGTCGCCCGTGGACATGAATTTCACTACTCGTGCCTGGACGCTCCCTTGGCACGAGAGGAGGCTGCCTATGAATTCACTGCCCATGGACAAGTGGAAGGATTTGCGCAAGGCAACCTCCTGGCAACCTATGTGCACCTGTCATTTAGTGGGTTCCCGCTGGCTGCTCAACGTTTTGTGGCCGCCGCAAGATCATGGCAGTTGCACTCGGAGCGTGAGTAGCAATCAATCCAAAACGTGCAAGAAGCATATGCCGACCTGGTTTCGGAGATCATCGAGGTCAAGCATCCTTACCATACCGGTGTCAAAGCGCAAAAAGGAATTGAGTTCTAGCATGATGCTGAGCAAGCAGAGGCTCAGGGGAAGGTTTGCACTGGAAGAAGGGGCAGCCGTGTTGCTTGCACTTGGGCTGGATGTCCTGGGTGAACCACCTGCCGCCTGGCACCCGGTCGTCTGGTTCGGCAAGCTCATCCGACGCCTGGAACGAGCCGCTCCCCAGGGCCGCCTTCTCCAGCTGCTATATGGTGTGGTCATGCTGGTGCTGGCTGCTCCCACTGCCTTCCTTCCGGCTGCGATCGTTCACCTGCTAGCAAAGCGGGTACGATCCGAAGCTATACAGCGTGGCTGCACCTACAGTGGCCTCATCCTGTATGCACTCATTGAAGGCATGGGTCTCAAACCGTTTTTTGCCTTGCGCATGCTGGCCGATGCAGGGCGTTCGGTACGACTGGCCCTTGAGCAAGGTGACCTGCCTGCTGCCCGGCATGCGCTGCAAAGCCTGGTTAGCCGTGAGCGCTCCGAGCTTACGGCAGAACTGGCGGGGGCGGCAGCCATCGAGTCATTAGCCGAGAATCTGAGTGACTCGATCGTCGCACCTCTCCTGTATTACACGCTGTTTGGCTTACCTGGTGCAGCCGCGTATCGCCTGTTCAACACGTTTGACTCGATGGTCGGCTATCATGGTCAGTATGAATACCTGGGCAAAGCAGCAGCCCGGCTAGACGATGTGGTGAACGCCCTTCCGGCCAGGCTTACTGCCCTGTTGATTATTGCACTCACCCCGCTTTTCGGAGACAATCGGCTCAAAGCTTGGCAGGTCTGGCTGCGTGACGCGCGTAGGACTGCCAGTCCTAACGCCGGGCATCCCATGGCCGCTGCTGCCGGTGCACTGGGCCTGCAATTGGAAAAGGTCGGCCATTACAGACTCGGTGACAACGACAAGGCCATCACCGCCTCAAGCGTGCGGCAGGCCGAGCAGATGGTGTGGGGTATTGGCTGCGTTGCCGTCTTGCTTACAGCAGTACTCAAAATGCTCTGGAGTGCTCAGCATGGGTAATTCGATAAACAAAGTTGAGCGGGCCGTTCATGGCGCGCTTGATTATGGCGAACTAGAACGCCTCGGTTTGCACCCCTGGGAAGTGCTTGATTTTAGTGTGAATGCCAATCCGTATGGCCCTTCGCCGCGTGTGCGAGAAGCCGTAGCAAATGCCGCCATTGACCGCTATCCAGACCGCGAGTGCCTGGAATTGCGACGGGCCATACTGGACTATGAGCTTGCCTCAAGGGGCCTGCCACTAAGCTCCATCGTGTGTGGGAACGGCACGACCGAGCTCATTTGGGCCATAGCCCGTGCCTGCCTGAGGCCCGGCCTGAAGGCGGCCATGCTTGGTCCTACGTTTAGCGAATACCGCGTGGCTTGTCTGGCCGCTGGAGCCACCGTGGTCGAATTTGGGGCACAGGCCAGCGCGTGTTTTCAGCCGGACATGGCGGCAGTCGCTGCCTGGATCAGCAGGGAGCAACCCGCCCTGGTCTGGCTCTGCAATCCGAACAACCCGACCGGCACCTGGTTAGACCGACATCACGTCCAACTTGTAGCAGAAGCCTGTCAAAGGGTTGGCGCAATGTTCGTAGTCGATGAGGCGTACTGGCGCTTTGTCTTTCCGCACGAGGCGTACTCGGCGGTTGAGTTGGTGGATGCCACCAGGAGGCAGCAGGTCATTGTGCTGCGTTCGCTGACGAAAGATTGTGCCCTGGCTGGCTTGCGCCTGGGCTACGCCGTAGCCATTCCGGATGTCGCTGAGTGCCTCGGCGCGCAGTTGCCATCCTGGAACGTGAATGGTGTGGCCCAGAAGGCTTCCATCGCCGCTCTGACCGATCGCACGCATCTCAAAACAACGCTGGATCACCTGGCTATTGAACGCCTTGCATTCTTTCACACCTTGAGTCACACAGGCTTGAATGTTATACCATCGCGCACACATTTCTGTCTGCTAGAAGTTGGGGATGCTCACCACGTCCGTCAACAGCTCCTGGCCAGAAAAATACTGGTGCGTGATGGTACCTCATTCGGTCTCCCTCAGTTCGTGCGTGTCGCCACACGCCCTATGGGCGAATGGCAACAGTTGCTGCTCGCTTTGCGGGAGATCGTATGAGTCAAGCAAAGACGCTCATGGTGCAGGGGACGGCCTCCACGGTCGGGAAGAGTACGCTGGTGACGGGCTTGTGCCGCATCTTTGCGCAAGATGGCTGGCGGGTCGCTCCTTTCAAGGCGCTGAATATGGCGCTGAATTCATTTGTGACCCGGGAGGGCGGCGAGATAGGCCGGGCACAGGCGGTACAGGCGGAAGCGGCAGGCGTCGAACCCACCGTCGAAATGAACCCGATCTTACTCAAGCCGGAAGGTCCGTCTCGCAGCCAGGTGATAGTTCTGGGCCGTCCGCTGGACGTGCTGAAGGCGCGTGATTACTATCGCAATCGCTCCGGTTTGTTTGAGGTTGTGTGCCAGGCTCTTACCAGACTACGGGAGGAGTATGATCTGGTCCTGATTGAAGGGGCGGGCAGCCCGGTCGAACTGAATCTTGCCGAGTACGACCTGGTCAATATGCCAGTTGCTCGTCTGGCCGAGACCCCAGTGCTGCTGGTGGGCGATATCGACCGGGGTGGGATTTTTGCCTCGCTTCTGGGCACGCTGATGCTGCTGCAGCCTGAAGATCGGGCCCGTGTGAAAGGACTGGTCGTGAATAAATTTCGCGGCGACTTGTCGCTCTGGCAGTCGGGCGAACAGCTACTGGCCGACCGAAGCGGTATACCCGTATTGGGAACAGTTCCTTTCTTCAACGATATTCGTATTGCGGAAGAGGACTCAGTGGCACTGGATGACGCAACGGCCAATGTGTTGCAGCGTCAACAGGATCAGGGGAAGAGTCTGCTCGAAGTCGTTGTGGTACGTTTGCCCTACCTAAGTAACTACGATGAATTTGATGCGTTGGCCGCTGAACCCATGATGCGCTTGCGCTTTGCCGCCAGCCCGACTGAATTTCCAGCCCAGCCTGATCTGATCATCTTGCCTGGCACGAAAAATACGCTCTCCGACCTGGCGTGGCTCTGGCGGCAAGGGCTCGCACAGCACATCCGGCAGTGGGCGAAACAGGGCTGTGCCGTGCTGGGTCTCTGTGGTGGCTACCAGATGTTGGGTGAACGCCTGAGTGACTTCGTGGGTGCCGAAGCAGATGCCGGGAGGGTCGAGCCCGGCCTGAACCTGCTGCCCGTCGAAACCTTTTTCGAGCCGATCAGCGAAAAGATCACGCAACGGAGTGAAGCTCGGGTAGATGCGTCTGCTGTACGTGGCCTCTTTGCGAACATGCATGGGCAGCACTTTCAGGCATACCAGATTCACGTAGGGCGTACGGTGACAACGGGAAGGAATGGCCAGGGTGGCACCTGCGCTTTTGAAACGTCTCCCACAGGCAAAGATGGCTGGCTCAGTGCCGACAGTTGGTGCGTAGGATGCTATTTACACGGCTTGTTCGAGAACGACAACTTCAGGCAGAGTATTCTAGCTGCCCTGGCAGGGCGACGCTCTGCTCAGCTTGTCATGCCAGAGCAGGTCAGTTTCAACCGTCAAGTTGAATACGACAAGCTGGCTGGTTTACTGCGCAAGCACATAGATATCCATCGACTCAAAGCTCTTTGCAACCTCACGAGCTGATGAGGAATACCTGAAAGGGTTTGATATCATCTCCGGTGGTATACACTGGTATGAACTAGCGCATCACTGTCAAAGCTCATCTAAGCATCGAACAACTCGCAGGTCGCTATCGGAAAGCGAAAAACCCAGTCGAGCGAAGCCACTGGCAGATTATGTGGCTGCTGGCGCAAGGGAAATCCTGTGCTGACTACTCAACGAGGAAAAGGAACGCCTCCGCCAAAGAGTAAACGAGCTTGCGCAGCAAACTTATGAGAGGAAGCCTGGCTGTGCCTTGGTGGCTCCCCCTCCGTAGTATCAGACACATAGGTATTGAAGAACCTTCAAAAGCCAATGGAGGAGACTTTTACCGCTACTTCGGCGCTATACGAATTGCCCCATCCAACCGTTTCTAACTACTTCACGGTTGACCTAGCAGTGTTAAAAGAGTTGTCGCAGGAACTAGCCGAGCTTTTTGGCCTCACGCTTCCCGTCTCGTTGAAAAAGTGAAGTCATTAAACGGCTAGAATCAGGGTACTGTGAGAAATAAAGTGGCAAGTCTAGAAACAACCGTCAGAGTTGAGCAATTTGTTACTATTTCTCTTTCTCAGACAAGGCTTTTACTTTCGGCATAACCCGACCCCAGACTTCTGCGCTCAGGCGGTGATATTTCTCCCCTTCAGTCATCACCGAAAAGTCACCTTGGAAGAGCCGGAACGTCGTCTTCCCGGCATGTTCTGTAAGCTCGTAGGTGATGCCATCCTCTTCCGTTACGGGTGGCCTTTTCCCGCGAACGTCAAAGACGGTAAAACGCAGGAATGCATTCGGCTCAACTGCGGTCACATTCCCTTCGACAATCACGTTGCCGTCCTTATCCTTCCAAAGTACCGGACTGCCAGGTTTCCAATCGGACTCGATATGGAACTCGGCGCCACCTGAAAACTCAGGCGCCCACTCACTGGTATGCTCAGGACTGGTCAGCACATCCCAGACTTTTGAAGCCGGAGCACTGATTTCAATGGTTTTTTCTACAAAAAGCTTTGGCATATCTCTATTATAGCAAATCTTCACGCAATGAAGGAGCTTGAAATTCCGCTAGGCAATCCCATGCTGGACGGCGTAAACCACGGCGGAGGTCCGGCAGGTGACACCGATCTTGTTGTAGATGTGCTCCAGGTGGTGCTCGACTGTTTTCCTGCTGATGACCAGAGTTTTCGCTATCTGGGGGTTACTCTGGCCCTGGGCCAGCAGGCGCAGCAGCTCTGCCTCCCGCTCCGTCAGAGCCTGCCCTGAGCGAAGCGAAGGGTCGCCCAACTGTCGACGCCTGGGCACAATTCTCTTGACGTGATAAGCACTGGTTAGTGACGCGGCAAGCGCTTCGTAGCACGATCCATCGAATTGAGTGCCGACCAGCGGGCGCATTTTGCGCAATGCGTCTGCTGGCTCTACCTGGTCGCCCTGCTGCTGCGTAAGCTGAGCATAGGTATCCGCGACTGCCAGGACGCGGCCGTGGAGCGGGATTTGCTCTCCGGTGAGCTGCCGGTGATATCCCTGGCCGTTGATCCATTCATGAGCGGCGGCGGCAGCTGGTGCCAGCTCTTGTAAGGGTTCTACACGCTCCAGCACTCGCTGTGTGTAATAGGAATGGAGGCGATAATATTCCCATTCACTCGCTGATCGGTTGTCCCCCTTTTCCAGGATGCGTAAAGGTATTGCCACATTCCCAATGTCATGGACGAGCGCTGCGAATCGCAGCCTGGTCTGCTCGGCCCCCCCCCAAGCCGAGATAGCTCCCCATGCCCACTGCCACCTCGGCCACGATTCGCGAATGGTTCCATGACTCATAGGTCTTGATATCGACGAAGTCCGCCAGGGCTTCGCACACCACTTCAATCTGATCCGCCATCATCCTGTCAGCAGACGTCGGCGGTTTCATCGCCAGGATGACTAATTTCGTCGGCTCGTGCTCGAGCGTTTGCCAGAAGTCAGCCTGCTTCTCCAGGGTAAGGAATGCGTCCACTACCTCCGGATCGAACCGTGCTCCGCTTTGCTCCTGGGCCAGCGCTCTGGCCGCCGTTGGCCCGCCGAAACCATATGCCAGTTCGAGCGTTAGTGCGGCATGGAGAATGCGTGCCGCCAGGGGTACCTCGCTACCCTTGAGACCGTAGTTCAGGCCCTTGCCGTCCCAGCGCTCCCACTGGAAACGGAGGGTGCGCTGGACATATTCGGGGAAGCCAAGCCTTCGCGCGAACAACTCCGCGATTTCACAGTGGCCCCGCATCGCTTCCTTCACGATCGGCCCACACTGGACCAGGAAGGACAGGAGTCTGGAGATGCGGCTGGGGAACTGTGAGTCTACCGGCACATTTCTGGATAACCACGCGATGCTATCGTTGAGCCGGGTTGGATCGACCAGCATGATATCCGAGCGAGGCATCAGTTCGTCATCGGGGAAGAAGGCAGAAAAGCCAGCCGCACATGCGGTACAGCCTACGTCCTTGAGAAGCGCACCATAGAAGATGGCTTCCCGCTCCTCCCTCGGGAGCTTGAGCGCATCGGCTAGCCGGAGCCCGAGGTACGCGCTATTCAGCCCATGCTCCATACGCTCGCTGAGCCCCAGGCCCGTGGCAAAAGACAAGGCGCACAGGAGTTCTGCAAGATTCCCATTTGGCTGTTCGCGGTTCGTCATATATACTCTCCACCCTTCGGGTTGGAAGTAAAGACACCAAATATGGGTGAACTCCCCGATGCTTTTATTCGGAATTAGCCGCATAATCATAATAACATCATTTCCACCCCTTGAACAGGGGCGAGTAATGTCAAATCAATGGCAGTGACGGAGGTTGCCCTTTGGAGGCACCACGATAGACAAAGGAGGACATCTCATGCCAACGAGCACAGGATCGCTCAAACACACCGCTCTTGATCAGCATCCAGAGATGTGCGTGCATCAAACATCTCCCTTGAATGTAGGTGCTCCCTTGGAGCTTATACGCCAGTCATTCATCACACAGCAGGAATACTTCTTTGTGCGCAATCATGGTGCTGTGCCTCACGTGAATGTGCAGCGCTATCGCCTTGCTGTTACGGGACAGGTGCAGGTTCCGTTAACATTGTCCCTTGACGAGCTTCGCGCTCACTTTCCTGCTTCAACTGTGGTAGCGACGCTGCAATGTGCGGGACATCGGCGCAATGAACTGGCTGCCGTTCAGCCTATTCCTGGTGAAATCCCCTGGGGGCAGAGACGATCGGCAATGCGGTCTGGCAAGGGGTCGCATTGCGCGAGGTGTTACTGGCGGCCGGCGTCAGGCCAGAGGTGCGGCACGTGGCTTTTCTCGGCCTGGACGCTATTCAAAAAGGCAGTGAGCAGTTTGCATTTGGTGGCTCGATTCCCATCGAGAAGGCGTTGAGTTCGGAAGTGCTCCTGGCGTACGAGATGAATGGGCACCCCCTGCCACCACTGCATGGCTTCCCCCTGCGGGTCCTCGTGCCAGGGTATATTGGAGCACGCAGCGTGAAGTGGTTGGCGAGCATCGTCCTGCAGGATGCTCCCTCCACCAACTACTACCAGGCTCGTGCCTACAAACTATTTCCGCCTCACATGCAAGCAGAGAGCGTAGACTGGACGCAAGGGCAGATGCTCGGAGCACTCCCTCCGAATTCGGTCATCTTCCGTCCTTGTGAGGGGAACTGCTCAAGGCAGGGCCGATTTCCATTCAGGGCTACACGGTCGCTGGGGAAGGTCACTCCATCGAACGGGTTGACCTGTCAAGTGACGGAGGAGCAACATGGACAAACGCCACGTTGCTAGAGCAACCGCAGCCCTGGACGTGGTGCTTCTGGGAGGTGACGGTGCCCCTTGGTCCTGGCGCTCACCAGCTGATCGTCCGTGCCAGGGATTCGGCTGCCTGCACACAACCGGAAGATGTCAGGCAGGTGTGGAATTGGAAAGGGTACGTGAATAATGCCTGGCATCGCGTCAATGTCGACATACAATAGGGCGAGCGCACAGGAACCAGCCTCGTCAGGTGGTACGCCAAAACGTACGAGTCGCTCCTGAGATGCCGTTACACAACTGGGACTGTAGTACCCGAGCTGCACGTAACAACTCATCCCAGAGAACTCATTGGAACTTCTTCCTGACAGAGATACGGCTATTTATTAGGTCAGTGGTTAACTTTGGGTATCGTCACCCCTATTAGCCGCTAGCTGCACTTCAATTTCTAGCTGATCAGTCTCACGAGCACTTCCTTTGCTGTCTTTCTTCACCATATCTCGCAGGGATAGGATGAACTGCTTCCTGACTCCATCCACATGAAACTCACGGATTTCTGTGCCCGAGGACACTTTCAAAAGAGCAGGCAGATTTTCTGATTGGCCTTCGGGTGTCACCCGGTGTACCCAGATCATCAGTTCCTGCGCTTTTGTTACAGGCACATGAAATTTAGCGGAGCGGAGATCACCAAATTCCAGGATGGCGCCGCTAGCAGCCTGGTACACACGCTCTCCATCAGGATAGCCCAGCCAGACCCTGGCTTGCGTTGCAGCCCGGCCACAATCGGTCACCATAAACTTGCCGCCGGCCTGCTCTGTCACTGCCGGGTCTTGCCGGACCTCGATCACCACTCGGCGAGCAAATGCGCCTTTGCCCACCATCAGGTACGTTACTCCCAGGATGACGCCCCCAACGAGTATTGCCACCACCCTTTGGAAAAGGTTCTGCCAGATCAATAGACCATGAAGGAAAAGGATGCTGACAGCCACCAGGTAAATCCCACCTGCTACCATGGGATGAGCCAAAAACGGCAAAACGAATCCTGGCACGTTTTCTCCTTTCCTACGGCTGGCCAAGAGCAGTAACACCGGAAATACCCCTGCCGTCACCGCTACGGCGACGACCCCCACAAAACTCAGTAACTGGGAAAATGACTCCAGCTTGTTCACGAACAGCCACTCAACGAGAAGAAAAATGAGGAGCAGTGGGCTGAGTGCCAACCAGGAGCGGGCCTGTTCTCCTTGCGCCAATTCTTTCATGCGCGAGAGCCACATCCCCTTCTTCATGCTTTGAGCTGCATTGCGCTTGTGAACTGCCACCTCTCCAGGACCGTCCAGAGCCTGCCAAATAGCCGTGGTAGCCTGCCGCCTACGCCTGGCAGCAAAATGGACCTGGTAAAACGCCTCGCCCTCTTCCCTGGTCTCCAACAAGACGCCTTGCTCCACCAATCTGCTCAAAACCATCTGAGCAGCCTGCTCTGTTTGCTCCAGAAAGTGAGCCGCCTCCTCCACACTTGCCCGCTCTCGACCAGCGAGCCAGCCGACTAAGGTCATATCATGTGTATCAGCCGTCTCCAGCAAGTCGAACCCCAGCATATCCCACTTCCCCTCATACTCCAACCGCATGGTCGTGATAAGTTGCACACGGACGATATTGGCGCTGGCGGTTACTATTTTTAATGTCAACTCTACGGTATTGGGAGGAAGTTTTGGGGTCAACTCAGCGAGTAAGGTTGTCGCTTCCCAGGTATCATTCACTTCCACCTCAAAGCGGCGCGTGTCACCCTCTAGCTGGAGGTCGAGGCGAAACTGCGGTTGCGTCCCTTTCAGGCCCAGATACGTCAAGGCCAGGTTGATAGTAGCTTTGCCACGCGGGACAAACATGAGCTTCCCTTGTCGTCGTCCGAGCGCCAGCGTATGCCGGAACTGTCCAGGGATCCACTCTCGCACAGTGAAGAAGAGCGCCAGGCTAAAGTGGATGGAAGCCATACCCATGGCGAGAATGACGAAAATAGTGCCCAAGACGTTGACCGTAGGACCGACCTGGCGGGCGAGAGGCGTCAGCGCCGTGCCTGAGAAACCGACCAAGATCTGTGGAGCAATGGCCCCATTCACTGCTATGACCCACAGGATGTAGAGCAGCATCGCACTCGCCTGTGCTGCAATACACCCCCAGAGCAGAGACCGTCCACTTGGATCACGCTGCAGAACGGTTCTGGCACAACTGCTCACCGAGAAGTGGCCAAAGTAGGAGGCAAACGCCACGCCGAAGATCAAGCCCAGCAAGGCCGGTTCGAAAGGGCGTCCATTGAGGAACGGGACATGCACATACAGCAAGTTCTCCACTCGGACATGTCCTAAAGCAAGTACCGAGAGGATCAGGATCAAACCCAGGTTGATAGCACCGACCACCAGGGCACTGCTGATGGTGGCATGCAAATTTTTTCGACGAACAAAATAGATGCCAAGCAGGAAAAGCAGTCCTGCCCAGACTTCGGCGCGTATCGCCGTGGCGCCAGCCAGGGTGAGCGAGAACCCGAGATAGTAGGCCAAGAGAGCTATGGCACAGATGGTCACCACCATGGTGGTCAGTAGAATTGAACCGGGTCTGCCCAGGTAGTCCTGGACCAGCCGACCCAGGTAGCTGCCCTGGTAACGGATCGAGCCGCTGCGGGTCACGGCTTCCGCCATCGAAGCGATCGTGAGCACATTGATCACGCCCATGACAAACAGGAAGACCACGCCGGCCAACGGACCCACCCCGGCCAGAGCAATGGGCAACGCAAGGATGGAAGCTCCCACTATCTCGGTGAAGGTTAGAGCATAGGCAGTCCAAAAAGGCGGTAAGTGCTCCAGCCAGCCGCTTAGCTTGTTCCAGCGCCAGCCCATCCACTCAAGCAAGCCAACGTGCCTAGTATAGATCGTGTCAAGCGGTTGCTGGTACTGGCGCGAGAAGGCTTGTTGGACCCCTTCACTGTCCAGTCCTAACGCCTCCCTGATGTGGGGAATGTCCCGTTGCGTAAAGTGGTACTTCTGTCCCAATAAGCGGGCCAGAGCGGCTTGCAGCGTCAGGTTCCTCGGCACCAGGGATTGCCAGTGGGGGGCATAACGTTCCAGGTCGCGAATGGTAGGACGAATAAATGGCTCGCGGCCCTCTACCAGGGATTCAAAGAACGCCAGGTCCTGCTGCTCAGCGGTCTCTTCGGTCAGGTAGCGATTGACGGCCAGCTGTCCTTGCATCATCAGGTAAGCAGTCCGGCTCTCGATTTGAAATAGGAGCAAGCGTACTCGCTTCGCTGAAAAGCCGCCCAGCACCTCCGAACGTGTGAACAGCTCATCGTCGGTTGACATGGCTCACTTCTCCTTCAGTGCTGAGAGTGTACAAACCGCTGGTATGCAACTGAGTTTGGATGCTCTGGTTTTGGTTGCTTGCGCTTTCATTTCACTCCTGCTATTTCGGCAGCCAGGGCCTGGCAGACGCGCTGGTACTCCTGCTCGAGGTGGGTGACCAACTCCGCCGCCCGTTCGACCGTTCCGTTCTTGCCGATAGCCTCCAATTCGGCGCTAAGAGCCGCCATCGTGCGAGCTCCCAGATTGTTACTGCTGCCCCTGAGGTTGTGAGCCGCCCGTTTGAGCTGCTCGGGCTGCCCCTCGACTATGGCCTGGCTCAGTGCCTCCAACAGCGGTGGCGTCTCGAACTGGAACGCCTCGGCCAGTTCCTGCACGATATCCGGCTCGCCTTCCCCCGGGAACTGGCGCAGTTCGGACAGCACTGCTGGGTCAAGAGCAGGAGCAGCCTGCACCTTGCTCTCAGCATCCCCAATTGGGAGAGCAATCGCACCGGGCTCCTCAAGCGGCAGCGTCCGCTTTTTCGCCCACCATCCAGCGCGTTCCAGGGCCGCCTGTAATGCTTTGATCTGAATCGGCTTGGTGAGGTAGTCATCCATCCCTGCGTCCAGGCACTCCTCGCGGTCGCCTTGCATGGCATTCGCCGTCATAGCGACGATGCGCGGACGCTGCTCGGCTGTCCAGCCCTCATGAATGGCGCGTGAAGCTTCCAGCCCGTCCATTTCCGGCATTTGTACATCCATCAAAATTACGTCGTAGCTCTGCCGCTGCAAGGCTTCCAGGACTTCCAGACCGTTAGCCACTACGTCGGCCCGGTAACCCATGCGCTCTAACAGCCGTAGTGCCAGCTTCTGATTGACCGTATTGTCTTCGGCCAGCAGGATACGCAAGGGCAGTCGCTGGCCCAGCCCGGCATCGAACTGCAATTCTGTCGGCTCCGACTGAGGCATATGGGGCTGCGGATGCTCGACAAAGAGGGAGATAAGCGCATTGTACAGTTGCGACAGCTTGATCGGTTTGTGCATGAAGGCGGCGATGTCGACTCCTTGTATGTCCACCTCGCGCCGTCCCAGGGACGTGAACATGATCAACGGCAACGCTTGGGCGTCTCGGTAGTGCCGAATCTGCTTGGCCAGCATCAGGCCATCCATATCCAGCATCTGCATATCCAGGATGGCCACATCGAACGGAACAGCCGCCTGCACGTATGCAAGCGCCTCCTGGCCTGAAGCACACGCATAGGGGAGCAGGCCCCAGGACTGCATCTGCAAGGTGAGGATAAAGCGATTGGTCGCGTTATCATCCACGATCAAGATGCGCTTACCAACAAGCTGGGGTTGACTCGTATCCAGGTAGGGGCGCGAGCCAGTGGGAGCGACCTCGGCCAGGATGGTGAAATGGAAGGTCGTGCCAACTCCTGGCTGGCTTTCGACCCACATCGTCCCGTCCATCAGTTCGGCCAGGCGTTTGCTGATCGCCAGGCCTAGCCCGGTGCCGCCGTAGCGCCTGGTTGTCGAGGCATCTACCTGGCTGAATGAGCGGAATAGGCGGGCCTTCCCTTCCTCTGAAATCCCGATGCCCGTGTCCCTGACGGCAAAACGCAGCTCATAGAAACTTTCTTCATCAGGCTGCTGATGATTGCCTCTTCCGTCTCCATCCTTCTGCCTTGCTTCAACTGAGAGCACGACTTCGCCCCTTTCAGTGAACTTGATGGCGTTCGAGAGCAGGTTGACCAGGATCTGGCGCAGGCGGGTCACATCGCCGTACACTGCGGCAGGCACCTGCTCGTCTAGCAG
>Ga0209159_1001752_pt1 | contig 16050 bp, 3 predicted proteins | sample GraSoiAngelo_144_FD_185901 | JGI IMG/M metagenome (GOLD analysis project Ga0209159, IMG submission 185901) | Grasslands soil microbial communities from the Angelo Coastal Reserve, California, USA - 14_1009_02_40cm (SPAdes) (version 2) | ecosystem: Environmental > Terrestrial > Soil > Grasslands ...
CTAAAATGCTATTCCACCTATAGGGAAATTAAAGAATTAAAGAATTAAAGAATTAAAGAATTAATCGAAGTTATTAAGTTCTATACTAAAGTATTAAACAATTAAAGAATTATATCTTTTATCAAGTTCTAAACTAAAGAATTAAAGAATTAAAGAATTAATCGAAGTTATTAAGTTCTATACTAAAGCATTAAAGAATTAAAGAATTAAAGAATTATATCTTTTATCAAGTTCTAAACTAAAGAATTAAAGAATTAAAGAATTAATCGAAGTTATTAAGTTTTATACTAAAGCATTAAAGAATTAAAGAATTAAAGAATTATATCTTTTATCAAGTTCTAAACTAAAGAATTAAAGAATTAAAGATAGACACTTGTTATTAAGTCCTGCCGTTAGACACTTATTACTTTATTAGTGTATTCACGAATATTTGTTAACTACAAACATCCATAAATACACTTATTTATTTCTACGCGCTGCCTTAGAAGCGACCACATACTGAGTCCTATTATTATAAAGATATATCTTGTAAGAAAGACACGTTCCAACTTTCTTGTCCTATTCTTAGACTTGATTACGGTTTGGATGGTGATTTAGGGTTGCTTACATGAGATATCGTAGTGCATCTTTCGAGGATGTATGTTTACTTACACCGCAGAAAGTTACATAGACAATAATCTAAGCGAAGAAAGGCGAGCAGAATCTAGATAGTGGTCTTTGGTTTTGATATATACTGTAGAATTAATTTTTGAAGCTATTAGCCTAATTAACGGTGGTTTTATTGAAAATCACATTTTATTATTCAGCTTATAAATTATTGTAAATTATTGTAAATGCAATTTATATAACCGTTAATATTTATATAATTAAATATGGTCTAATGCGTGTGAATATAAGTTGAAAATTATAATTTGTGGTGGTGAAATGGATTCCTGTCAAGCAGTAAATAGGAATAAAATATAATTGATATATAATCCGTGCTTCGCTAGCAATGAAAAAACAGTATAAATTTGAATTCAAGAGAATTCGAGTTAGAATAACTCGGTATCTAGAAAAGAACTGTAATTATGGCTAATTTTGTCATTTACCGATATATGCTAGCAGAGAGATTGGTGCGAAGCAAGCACTGATGCTCTAAATCGATAATAAATAATTCAACAAGCCTCAGAGGATTATAGAACTTAATATAAGATTTAATTATATAATTATCTAAAAATTAAATAAAGCGTGTAAATACGGTTGAATTTATTTCCTGTAAAGTTATTCTGTATAACAAAAACACGATATTTGTAGACCTCCGTTGATAGCTTGCTTCGCAGCGTTACTGCGGTCTACATCAGAAGTAGACAAACATCTATATATATAACACGGAGAGATAATGGTTCAGTGCATCGATAAATTTTAACAAATATGGCGCCGATGGACCTTCTAGGGTTCACAGACGAACAGCACTGTAAAAGAAATCGATGACAAGAATTTCTTTTTTAGCTTTAAATATGAAAATAACCATATTAAAGTACCACATCGCATATGAATATGAAAATCACAATATGAAAGCACCACTTCGCATATGAAATGGGTGTAATTTAGACAATAATTTGATCATTAGAGTGTGCAGGATTAGTAGTCAAATGGATACGACGTTAGCTCTCTCAATGCTAAAAAACAGGTTCGATTCCTGTCTAGTCTAAAGAATAAATAATAAATAAAAAGCTTATGTATATACTATAAACTTATTCTACAATTAAAATATCCCGATTAATTGTTTTAATTAGACCGGCTTTAATTAAGTATGGTTTAGGGTATTCAAGAGTGGGTTAATTTCGCCACGCTTGGATAAAATTAGAAAGACAACTTAGTCTATTTGCCTATATGCTTCGGGTATAGACTGGACGACATCAAGCAACCCAACCCTTAAGGTGGGACTTATTCAACTAGTGCTATGCGGAAATATTACGTATAGTGGGGTGAGTAAGGCGAAAGAACACGCTGTAAAACCGATGCCTATGGATGGGGAAAGTAGAGCCAGAGTCTGAGAGCTAAGAACTATACGATGCTGCTGCAAGGAAGTAGAGCTTTTTGAATTCAGCTGTTAATGCAGTAATCCACGTCGCACTCTCTCGCAGTAGCCTATAATACTGCGATTGTTTAAACAAACGAGGAAAACCTGAGTGTGGTGCAACTCCTCACTAGACAACCCCGGTGGAAGTGAAAAGAGATTACTGTTGAAGCATCACTGACCAATGAGTAACCGCCACCTACAGCGAATGCAAGTGCAGGAAACTAAACTCTCAGGGAAATAATTCACTGTGAGGTTACCCACGAGGGAGGTATGTACTAATCTTGACTACTAGAACAGATAGTTAATAATAATAACAATAATATGAAAATTAAAATTTGATTTAAAAATCTGTTTATTAGCGGTATTGTACCTTATAAACTTAATAGAATGTTAAATATAAACATATATAATTTTAGAAATTTTTCTGCTACTTCACTTTCTTTGTTGTATGTTAACCCTACCCCAAATAATATCGTTTTTATTCAAGGTAAATCTATTTTATTTTTAACTTATTTAAATTTAGTTAGATTTATTTGTGGAAATACTCGTGATTTAGATTGTTGTTTCTTTACTGATTTAAATATAATATTTATTAATTTAGGTGAAAAAGGTGATGGGTTATATAGATTTGATTTTTATTTACACATTGAATCTTCTTTACCTGTAAATGTTTTTACTTTAGATTTCAATAATAAAAATTGTTTTAATAAAGTTAATGGTAATTTGGGATATTTTAATATTATTTCTATAACTATTAAAATAGAAAGAATTTGATTTACTGAGTGATTATTTTTTATTAATAAGCTAAGTAAAGTTCTTTTATCATTAAAAACAAATAAAAGGTTTAAAATTTTCTTAAATAAAGGTGTTTTATTAGTTATAAATAAAATTGTGGATTACTCTGATACAAATATAAATGTGAAATATTATAAAGCTAATACATATAGAAATGTGAAACATTATAAAGATATATTAGGAAAACGTATGTATAGCACTTATAATAAATCTACGAATTCACGCATTTTAGAGCCTTTGACTTTAAAAGATGGTACTTATTCTTACTTAAAAGACTTGAAACTTGGTGATACCTTAAGATGAGAGGGGGGTAAATCTTCTCATGAAACTTTAGGTTCTATCGGTTGATTTAGTGAGGAAAAATCGCTTAACGAATATGGTGATTTTCTTGGAAATGTTAATAAGCTTCAACGTATATTAAATACATTTAGTCCTCTTAATTCTTATTCTTTAGCTGTTATGGTTATGCAATTACCTTGGGATGGTGATAGTAAAATATTTGTTAAAACTATTGATTTTCATTATCTTGTAAATAATACTACAAATGCTAATTTATTAATGAGGCATATATACAAACAAATTGAAAAACATATTATTAAATATAAATTTAAAATAGGAGATAAAATTGTTTGTAGATATAAACCTTTATATATAAAAGTTAATGATCCTAAATTTACTGGGGGTAGAATTGAAAATACTCTTTATAAACCTACACCTGTTAAATTAAATATCCTTAGCAGATTTTTATCTTCTAGTTTTTTACCTCATACTATGAATTTAGATTTTTATGGTATATTATTAAAAAAAGAAGGAAATGTACTATACTTCCTTTACAGTAAAGATAAATGACTTATAAAATTAGAAATTATTGAAACAAATATACATCATAAAATTTATGTTTATGATTTTAAAGAACCAAATTTAGAATTAATGGTTGTTGAAGATTTAAGACATGGTGATACTTTTATTAGAGAATTTATTAATGATGATTCATATAGTACTTACGTTCAATATAACTTAAATTTCCAATTATTGAATATGGAATTTGAACCTAAAGTGAGGTTTTTATCCTCAATAAAAAAAGAATTTAAACATAATAGTAATTTTATGACTTTTGATATTGAGGCGTATAAGGATATTAATGGTAATTTTATACCGTATGCGTGTGGATTTCATGATGGTAAAAAAACATATTTATATTATCTTACAGATTTTGCTAACCCTAATGAAATGTTTACAGAATGCTTTAAAGACATGTTAGTACCAAAATATCATAACTATGTAGTTTATGTACATAATTTAGCTAACTTTGATTGTGTTTTTATATATAGAATTCTTGCAAAAGAGTATAAAGTCTCAAATATTATTCCCAAAAATATTGGTTTTATGTCTTTTAATGTAACACATAAAATAAGTAGTAAGAAAAGAATTAAACTAAGATTTTCTGATTCTTTTGTTTTACTCCCTTTTTCACTTTATGAATTAGGATTATCTTTTAATGTTGAAACTATTAAAGATGTGTTTCCTCATAATTTTGTTAACGAAAATAATCTAAAATATAAAGGTCCTTTACCTGACATTAAATATTATGATGATGATGATAATAATGTGGATTCTATTTTAAAATATCAAAATTTAACTATTTGATTTAAAAATAAAGATTGATATATGGAGGATGAAAGTAAAAAATATTTAACTAAAGATTTAATATCTTTACATCAAATATTAATGAAACTAGATAATATTATTTTCACTAATTATAGAATTAATATTACATCACATATAACTATAGCTTCATTATCTATATCAATTTTAAGATCTAACTTTTTAAAAGATGATAAATTATTACCTCAATCAAAAGGTGAATTAGAAGATGCTATTAGAAGTTCTTATTATGGTTCTAGAAATGATGTGTTTAAACCTAAAGGACATTGACTTTTTGGATTTGATTTTAATAGTCTATACCCTCATGCTATGCTACAAGATATGCCTGTAGGACAACCAACTTTTAGCCTTATTAAAGATTTATCTAAAATATTTGGAATTGTTAAAGTTAAAGTTACAACTCCTGATAACATATATATTCCAGTTTTACCTTGCAGAGGTGTTCAAACAAAATATAGTGATGATAAATTAATTTTTCCTATTAGTAGTTTTAGTTTTACAGGATGATATTTTTCTGAAGAAGTGAAATTGGCTGTTAAATATGGATATAAAATAGAAGTTATTGAGAGTTATATATATAAAAGAGGTAAAAATGTGTTTAAAGATTATGTTCTACATATGGCTTCTATAAAAGATATATCACGAGGAGCAATGCGTACTATTCATAAACTTTTATTAAATACACCATATGGGAGAATGGGTATGAAAAATTACCGTGATGTTATAAAAATAGTTACTAAAAAAGAATTCGAAAAAATAGAATTACGTTATAAATTATCATTTTATTTAGAATTAGATAAAGATAAAATTTTAGTAAAATATAATAGAGAACCTGATGTAATTAAATATGAACAAACTGGTTTTGATTATGAATCTGAACTATTAAAATTTATGGAAAGTGATATAGTTTCTAATTCACCTGTTATTGCATCAGCTATTGCATCATGAAGTAGAATAATTATGTATCCTTATATAGTTAATAGTTATTACACAGATACTGATTCAACATTTTTAAATACTCCATTAAGTCCATCTATTGTAGGTAAAGAATTGGGAAAGTTTAAACAGGAATATGGAGGTGTAATTAAAAAAGCTATATTTATATCACCTAAATTATATATTCTTGATACCATTGAGGGTTTAATAATTAAATCTAAAGGGTTTTCAGGAAAATTATCAATGATAGAATATAATCAATTATTAGATGGAGGTTTTATTGAAGTAAAAGATATTAGATGAAAACGTCACCTTGGATTAAATACTGTTCAATTAACTAAACAAGATTATACTATTAGTGGTTATTTTGATAAAAGAAATAAACTATTTTCTCTAGGTAAATGGGTTGATACATCTCCTTTAGTAGTTAATTATTCTTTAGAGATTGAAAATACATCATTAGTTATAAGCAATACAAGAGCATTAATTATATATAAACCTAAATCTGAACTTTATATTAATATAGTTCTCTTCCAGAACCCATTATTTAAAATTATTATATTCCAGAACCCATTATTAAAGATTATTATCTTCCAACCAGAACCCATTATTAAAGATTATTATCTTCCAGAACCCATTATTAAAGATTATTATCTTCCTAAACCTAAACCTGAACTTTATATTGATTATTATCTTCCTAAACCTAAACCTGAACTTTATATTGATTATTATCTTTCAGATCCCATTATTAAAGATTATTATCTTTCTGAACCTTCTATTAATTATTATCCTAGTCCTCATAATAATTTTTATTCATTAATACATATACAACATTTATATAAGATGAGAAATAGAAGAAAATATAGATAAAACCTCTCTATTATATGGTAATTAATTTTAATATAATTTAAATTACATATTATTCCTTTTCAGTATTTTATAAGATTAACATCTTTTATATATCCATCATAAATATGTTTACTATCCTATTTTAAAATCAAAATCTATGTATATAACTCCAAACGGAATTTGTATTAATAAATTTGAATTTGTAAATTTAAAATTAATATAATTTAAATATCTATAGGAAAATATATTAATATATTAATTTGTCTAAAAGATATTTAGATTTAAGAATAAATTAAAAATTAAAAAATATTTAAATATTAAAGTATTATACATAAAATAAAAGAATTTTTTTATCCATCGTTAGTGTAATGAATAAATAATCATTATGTTAATGATGGTTTTTTTTATTAAAATAAATTATATTTTGATTAAAAGTAATTAATTCTGATTAAAAGTAATTAATATCTGCGAATAAATTTATAAACGTTTATTACTTCCTTAAATTATTATTTATATTTAATTTAATACTAATAAAATAATACAATATAAATAATAATATAATCTTAAGAATAAATAATATTTAGTAAAAAAAACCCCAATCAGAATAATATTATATCCTGATTGAGGAAAAAATATATTATATTTTTATTAAAATAAGATACAAGAATTAAACCTAGTTAATAAAGTATTTTGATTCTAACAGCTGTAATTTAAGATCCATATCACCTAAAACAGGTTTTTCAGGTATCTTATGAATATAACCATCTACATCAACAACTTGATTATTAACTATTTCAAATACAGCTTTAATATTGTTTAATATATGGGAATGAAACTTATCAATACAATCTTTATCTCCATAAATAGAAATAAAGCTTTCTTTAACTAGATAACTTAATAATTCTGCATGGTTAGGGTGAACACCAAAACAATCATGTATTGTAATAATCTCAAAGTTATACTTTGAAATTATTTTTTTAATTAATATAACTATATGGCTAGCATCCATGGAATGAATAAAATTAGGTATGAAAGAGTTAATTTGTTTAACTTTATTAATATAAGGTTTATTATTTTTATCCATCTTAATTTTACTTAAAGTAACTTTACGACGTTTACCTTGCATAATACTAGTTATATCATATTTAGTGAACTTACTATAACTTTGAGATATTTTTAAACCATGAGGTGTAATTCAAGTAATAGGTAACTCTAGGGCATTCATTAAATTAACCATATTGTTAAAATAGTTCATAATGTTATCTAAAGTTGGATGAGATTTGAATAATACATTATAAATAATTCTACTTAATTCATAAATATCTTTATAATATAAGCATATATCACCTAGAGATGCTATATCTTTAGGTTTATATAGATAATGGTTATTTACCAAACTATATTTAACAAAATGTTCGCTAAGTAATTGTTCTAATATACCTTTAACTGTAACACCATAAGTAGTTGTCATTATACCTCTTTTAATTAATTTTCTAGTAATATTTAATTTACTTAAATTATAAAACTCAGGTTTGTCTTTAATTAATTCCGTTATAGCTTCTTTTACTGGTTTAATTAAATCACTATAAATATCATTAGGTTTTTCTTCATCTGTTGAAGGTGAAATGTTAACACGTTGCGCTAAATTAATATCATTGGCAATAGCACTCAAATGTTGAAGACCATTACATGTAGCATCTAAAAGAACTGGAAGTCTTGAAAGAAATTGAGGGTTATCATAATACTGTTTCAATTCCAGAGCACACGCTAAGAATAATATAGGTTCATCGGCTGATAACCATAAATCATTATTATGGAAATTTATTATATCGTCAATATGTTTATTAACTCATTTAATTCTATCTATTTTGGATTTTTTATCTAAACCAAAAGCATTAGCTGTATATATTTTTAATGCAATTAATCCTTTATCGTCTAGATTATAACCATTTACCATAAGAATTAAACCTCTAGCTAATTCATTACCTTGCATATTTAAAGAGCAACTTGATGTGTAAATTCTACCTCTTCAATCTATAAAGGTTGTGATGTAAAATTTATCAACATTATACATTAATCTAGCTATATTTAGTATAGAAGTATCATGATGATATTTACTATTATACACGTTAATTTCATTAACTTTAAAAAAGTTTTTATCCTTAGCGTACTTACTTAAAAGCAGGCTTTCTTCATGAGGTTTGAAATGAATTAGTTTTTTATTTCCTTTTGTGAAATATTCTTTTTCAGTAATAATACTTAATAATTTTTTATTTAATGTGTATTCAGTTTGAGCCATTTTATTGACAGTATCAATAAGATCTTTATTAAATTTCATATTTTTAATTGAATAATTTTTATGAGACTTAGATACTAAATCTTTAAATCTATGTTCATTATTTGTTATATTACCACCAAATTCAAAAATATTACCATTATTATCTATTTTCCATGGATAAGGTGGAACTAACATAGGTAGTTCTTCAGATTCAATTAAAGTAAACCCATCTAATAATTTGTAAAAATCTTCTTTAGGTATAAGTTGACGTTTAATTAAATCCTTTTTTACTTTTATTTCTTTAAGCTCAACAAAATTAGATCTATTGCTGAAAAAGTTTAGCATATCTAAACCAAGTTTTGCTGATTCGTCTTCATTAAAAGTTAAATTATTTTGTTTAATATACTCATAAAATTTTAATTCAGAACTAATCTTTTCATTTTCCAAATCTCTTTTATACATCTCTAAGTATACTACTTTTAAAATCTCCTCTCCAATTTGAATAATAAAATTAGTTATAGGTTGAGACTCTAAATCATTATATTTAATAACAAAGGGTATAACTTTTCCTATTACAACAGAAAGAATTAAACTAGGATCAATATCTTTAATAATTTGCATATAAGGTTTATTTCTAATAAATGAAGAAATATTAAATAATATAATTATATCTTCATTTAAAGATTCTAACTGTCTAATTATAATATTAAACCCTATATCGTTAGATAACTCTACACTTCTTTTCCTACTAATTAAGTTATAAAGTTCAATTCTTCAATATTGCATCAAAGTTTCTTCAATTCTTTTTTGTTTTTCAAAATTTGTTAATTTAGAATCCAAGATAATATCTAAAATAGCATTATAGCTAGATGAAAAAGATTGAGCTAAAGAATTATCTTGATTTAAATCTGTTTTTATACGTATTTCAGGCGATATATCATCAGATGTATTACTTAATCTACATACTGAATAATGAATTTTTCTCTTTTGTACACCATAAGCTATAACACATCTATTTGTTATTCTTATATAATCATTATTTGTAATTAATCTTATATAATCTAATGGCTTACCAATATCATTATTATTTATCTCTTTATTATCTAGAACATCCGTTTTATAACCAACTTTACATAAAACACTATCTTGATTGTTAGTATTTTCATTTTTTTTACTATTATAACTATAAGTACTGAACTTACGTGTATTACCCGTATCCTTACATCTGAAAGAATCTATATCTTTTCTCAAATCACGGTTTTCATCGTTATCCACTAATTTAGTAATTACCAATAAAACCCTTTTATCCCACATAATATTAAACATACCATTTTTTTCAACAACAGAAATAATCCTACTAAACTCCATAAGAATACCACTACGATAAAACTCTCAATTCTCACTTAATCTAAACCCTATAGATTCAACTTTAAAATAACCAAAACTACCCAACAACTCTATAAGACACTTATTATTAAAAGGATCGAAATTAAAAACACCAGACAAGAAATCTGGTGACTTCGACTCAATATAAAAGTAAAAACTAAAAACATAGTAATCAACCATCAATTCAGAAAATATCGTATTTCACTCTATAAAGAAAGGTTTACTTAATTCTTGTTCATCTGACTTATCAACACCATCTTTTGATATCTTAATTATTACAGCCTTAATACTCAACATATTAGATAAAAACAAGATAGATTGATTATCAACAAAAACAATATTATCAAAAGTAGAATTAACAACTAATTTACGAGTGTTGCTTACAGATTTACTATTTGTACTATACATACGTTTCCCACCGAATACTTCTTTATATTTTTTAAATTCTCTATCTGTAACTGAAGAATTTGTAATTTTATTTATAACTAATAGAACCTCTTTATCTCACCTAAGATTAGGTTTACTCTCATTATTTTCAAAATAATCAACAGCAATACCTAACGTCAGCACAATATTTTTAAATTGTGGCATTCAAAGTCCATGTTCTAAGACAAATTTGCTAGTTGTAGCTTTAAAATAACCAAAACTACAAATAATTTTATTAAAAGAATTCTTATTAAAAGGATCATTAGTAAAACCCTCAAATGATTCCTTCGATGATTCTATATAAAAATAAAATTCAAAACTATAGTTACCATCTTCCAATTTAGATAATACACTTTCTAAGTCTGAAAAGAAACCTCCACCAACTTTTGGTTGGTATGTTATATCACAACCTTCTTTTATAATATTAATTAAGACAAACTTAACATCATTCGACATATTAGATAATAACAAAATAGATTGATTATCAACAAAAACAATCTTATCAAAAGTAGAATTAACAACTAATTTCTGTGGTAATGAAGTAGAATAAAAACGTTTAGAGTTACCATAAATATTATTAGATACTAATTTATGGGTATATTTAGTTTTATTCGATTTGTTTGCGCGCAAGCTGGGTTTATTAATTTTACTAATTTTTATTATAATATAACTACCTTTAAAATAATCCATCAAATTCGAGTCATTTTCACAATATATATTTGTCTTTAATAATGTATTACAAACATCATCAATATAAATTTTTAAATCTTGTACTAAAAATTTATTAAATACATCGGATCTCACCCTAGAATAACTAGTAAATCCATTTCATATTTCATCACTATAACGCTTCTCTTTATAATAATCTGGATACATTGCAAAAAGAGATTTACCATATTCCATTTCCATATAATCACTAAAATCTATATTACCATATTTACTATTCATAAAATATTCTAATCTATAAGTTGTATTATTTATAATAAGAGATAACAATATTATATTTAAATATGAAGCAAAATCTTCTTTACAATCATTAGGTATTAATTCTAATTTTGAATTATAGCAACCTCAATCATCAGTAGAATAAAAACAACGTCCCCGTCCCAAAATGTTAGACTTAATATAAAAAAAAGGGAGTGAAGTAGCTGAAAAATTTCTAAAATTAACGCTATTAAGCCACAAGTTGGTCAATAAATAAAATCTATTCATTTTCATATTATAATATTTAAAATCTATCTTTTCTAGAAGTCACGACTCTTTAGGATACGCAGCTTGTTCCATTGGCCCAATGCCACTCACATGATGAGCTCTTTTACCTACGTTTCTTCGGTACCCTATCCATGTTTTACATCGAGCAGTTTAAGTCATGAGCTGGTTACCAGGTGCCGACCCCTTTCAGCTTGTCGTTTCACTAGTGCGATTAGAATATTCTAACCGTCTTATAAGGCTAGACGCTAAGCCACATGTCTCTCCAACCGTCACATGATTCGTACTCTATTCTACTACCAAGTCATGAACCCAGGTCTAAGCAAACATGCACGGTTATACATTGCCCGCTTAGTATAGTCTTTCGGTTACAATGTATTCGTCTAAGAGCTAAGTTGCCCTTTCTACTCTACAACCTGGTAGCTTTTCCGTCCGTCGTTATGTTTCATGTCACCACTATTTTTTTTGCATTATTCTTTTAGTAAAACCTATTTTGTCAAATCTAATTAACTTATTATTATAGTTTAATTTAATTATTATGTTAACTAACCCCGCCACAAACCCGAATAAACCGTATCAATATTTAGAGACAATTTATTCTAAAATAGTGTATATTTCAATATCAAACACTAGCTAGCTAAATGAATTGAAATTCTACATAAACAACACCACTATGCGCAGTAATAAGGTTTTGAAAGGTTAATTTATTCTTTGTTGTTATGAAGAATTCTTTATTTTACAATTACAACTATAAGTACAGAACTTACGTATATTACCTACACACTTATAACTAAAGAACCTATATATTTTCTCAAATCACGGTTTTCATCGTTATCCACTAATTTTATTTATAACTAATAAAACTTCTTTATCTAATAAAACGTTAAATTTTTCTTTATTTTCTCTTAATGAATTAATAGTTTTACCTATCTCACCACTTAAACCCACTATCTCTTCAACTCACACCGTTTCTATTTTAATTTCTTCAGAAATACTTCTAACATAACCAAAACTACCTTTCATTTTATTAAAACAATCTTTATTATAGATATCTAAAGTATAAACACTCATTAATAAAGAAGATTCAATATATAAATACAAATCAAATCTATATAAACCTTTATCTAAATTACCAAATACTTTAGATAAATTCTCAAAGAAAGGAATAGGTATATCTAAATTTTCCATCTGATTTTCCATCTCAAATAAATAAGAATCTATATGTAATCCAGGTAAAAATAAAATAGATTTATTATCAATAAAAACGATATTATAAAAAGTAGAATTAACAACTAATTTACATGGGAGTGAAGTAGAATAAAAACGTTTAGACCTTAGAACACTACAAGAATTAGAAACATAATTTATAAACTTCGTATTTATATTAGACTTTATAATACCATCATTATCTTTAATTAAATCAAAACTATTAGACTTATTAGACTTATTAGACTTATTTATCTTAGTAATTTTTAATATAGTAGATTTTTTAAAATTAACAAATTCAAATATATTTAAAGTTTCATTGATATGAATAACATATTTTCCTAATATATATAAAACATTTTTAACATAACCATCCAAATCTAAAACTAACTCTGGATCATATAAATCAGTATGAACAACATAATAACCTTTATATTCATAAGAATCTTCAAACATTTCAAGAGCTATACTATGATTTAATATTTGATCTTCAGAGTATTTGTTAGAATCTAAAAGACTATCATCATTATCAGGTCCTTCTACTAATACTTTATTCTCATCATTAGTATATAAATATAAACAATATTCTAATTTATAAGATAAAGATTTATTATCTTTGTCTACTAAAGGTAATGAACTCTTTAAAGAATTCATAAACTCTGTTTTATCATTAATACAAGGTAAAAGAACACCCCAAACTTCTCTATCCGTAGGAGAAATACTTGAATATTTATTTTTTCCATTCGTAGCAGAAAAATTTCTAAAATTATATATGTTTATATTTAACATTCTATTAAGTTTATAAGGTACAATACCGCTAATAAACAGATTTTTAAATCAAATTTTAATTTTCATATTATTGTTATTATTATTAACTATCTGTTCTAGTAGTCAAGATTAGTACATACCTCCCTCGTGGGTAACCTCACAGTGAATTATTTCCCTGAGAGTTTAGTTTCCTGCACTTGCATTCGCTGTAGGTGGCGGTTACTCATTGGTCAGTGATGCTTCAACAGTAATCTCTTTTCACTTCCACCGGGGTTGTCTAGTGAGGAGTTGCACCACACTCAGGTTTTCCTCGTTTGTTTAAACAATCGCAGTATTATAGGCTACTGCGAGAGAGTGCGACGTGGATTACTGCATTAACAGCTGAATTCAAAAAGCTCTACTTCCTTGCAGCAGCATCGTATAGTTCTTAGCTCTCAGACTCTGGCTCTACTTTCCCCATCCATAGGCATCGGTTTTACAGCGTGTTCTTTCGCCTTACTCACCCCACTATACGTAATATTTCCGCATAGCACTAGTTGAATAAGTCCCACCTTAAGGGTTGGGTTGCTTGATGTCGTCCAGTCTATACCCGAAGCATATAGGCAAATAGACTAAGTTGTCTTTCTAATTTTATCCAAGCGTGGCGAAATTAACCCACTCTTGAATACCCTAAACCATACTTAATTAAAGCCGGTCTAATTAAAACAATTAATCGGGATATTTTAATTGTAGAATAAGTTTATAGTATATACATAAGCTTTTTATTTATTATTTATTCTTTAGACTAGACAGGAATCGAACCTGTTTTTTAGCATTGAGAGAGCTAACGTCGTATCCATTTGACTACTAATCCTGCACACTCTAATGATCAAATTATTGTCTAAATTACACCCATTTCATATGCGAAGTGGTGCTTTCATATTGTGATTTTCATATTCATATGCGATGTGGTACTTTAATATGGTTATTTTCATATTTAAAGCTAAAAAAGAAATTCTTGTCATCGATTTCTTTTACAGTGCTGTTCGTCTGTGAACCCTAGAAGGTCCATCGGCGCCATATTTGTTAAAATTTATCGATGCACTGAACCATTATCTCTCCGTGTTATATATATAGATGTTTGTCTACTTCTGATGTAGACCGCAGTAACGCTGCGAAGCAAGCTATCAACGGAGGTCTACAAATATCGTGTTTTTGTTATACAGAATAACTTTACAGGAAATAAATTCAACCGTATTTACACGCTTTATTTAATTTTTAGATAATTATATAATTAAATCTTATATTAAGTTCTATAATCCTCTGAGGCTTGTTGAATTATTTATTATCGATTTAGAGCATCAGTGCTTGCTTCGCACCAATCTCTCTGCTAGCATATATCGGTAAATGACAAAATTAGCCATAATTACAGTTCTTTTCTAGATACCGAGTTATTCTAACTCGAATTCTCTTGAATTCAAATTTATACTGTTTTTTCATTGCTAGCGAAGCACGGATTATATATCAATTATATTTTATTCCTATTTACTGCTTGACAGGAATCCATTTCACCACCACAAATTATAATTTTCAACTTATATTCACACGCATTAGACCATATTTAATTATATAAATATTAACGGTTATATAAATTGCATTTACAATAATTTACAATAATTTATAAGCTGAATAATAAAATGTGATTTTCAATAAAACCACCGTTAATTAGGCTAATAGCTTCAAAAATTAATTCTACAGTATATATCAAAACCAAAGACCACTATCTAGATTCTGCTCGCCTTTCTTCGCTTAGATTATTGTCTATGTAACTTTCTGCGGTGTAAGTAAACATACATCCTCGAAAGATGCACTACGATATCTCATGTAAGCAACCCTAAATCACCATCCAAACCGTAATCAAGTCTAAGAATAGGACAAGAAAGTTGGAACGTGTCTTTCTTACAAGATATATCTTTATAATAATAGGACTCAGTATGTGGTCGCTTCTAAGGCAGCGCGTAGAAATAAATAAGTGTATTTATGGATGTTTGTAGTTAACAAATATTCGTGAATACACTAATAAAGTAATAAGTGTCTAACGGCAGGACTTAATAACAAGTGTCTATCTTTAATTCTTTAATTCTTTAGTTTAGAACTTGATAAAAGATATAATTCTTTAATTCTTTAATTCTTTAATGCTTTAGTATAAAACTTAATAACTTCGATTAATTCTTTAATTCTTTAATTCTTTAGTTTAGAACTTGATAAAAGATATAATTCTTTAATTCTTTAATTCTTTAATGCTTTAGTATAGAACTTAATAACTTCGATTAATTCTTTAATTCTTTAATTCTTTAGTTTAGAACTTGATAAAAGATATAATTCTTTAATTGTTTAATACTTTAGTATAGAACTTAATAACTTCGATTAATTCTTTAATTCTTTAATTCTTTAATTCTTTAATTTCCCTATAGGTGGAATAGCATTTTAG
>Ga0209159_1001760_pt1 | contig 15981 bp, 14 predicted proteins | sample GraSoiAngelo_144_FD_185901 | JGI IMG/M metagenome (GOLD analysis project Ga0209159, IMG submission 185901) | Grasslands soil microbial communities from the Angelo Coastal Reserve, California, USA - 14_1009_02_40cm (SPAdes) (version 2) | ecosystem: Environmental > Terrestrial > Soil > Grasslands ...
AAATCCCGAAGTGCGCCAATATCAGCGGGTGTCGCGGCAGATGGAGCATCGGCTGCAGAAATTCGTTCGCCAAATTTTCCCAATGAGGAACGAACGGCTTCATTAACCGCCGATAAGCGCGCGAGTCGCCGGCAAGTTGTTCGGCCGTACGATCGATATCTTGGTGAAGGCACGCCGCCGAGCCGTCATCAAGCGGATGCGCCAATGGAATTTCAGGTTGAATCCATGTAAGACCAGATCGCTCAAGCGGAAGAGTCGTGAAAAATGGAGAACCTGCCGCGAGTGGATGCACTGCCGAGCAAACATCATGCAAAAAGCCTGGCAGCGTTAGTTCCGCCGAGCGCGCTCCCCCGCCAATTGTCGCGTTCGCTTCGCAAACAAGAACTGAACATCCCGCGCGCGCGAGGGTGATCGCGGCCGCAAGACCATTCGGACCCGAGCCGACTATGACCGCATCGTGTTCAACCGGCATATTGAAAAGGTCGAGCTAATTGGGCGCTCGGCCTTCGATTACCTTTCGTTGCGAAACATCTCGGCATGAAACGGATCGGCATCATGTTACTTCAGTTGTTTGTCACTGCCGCTGGACTCTGGTATGTCTTTCACGATCCGCAAAGACGAGCGCAAATCGCCGAGGCATTGCGTCAGGCGAGCCTGAGCTGGGTGTTAGTCGGCTGGGTTTGTTACAGCGTGGTTGAAGTGCTGGCGACAGTGCGCTGGCAAATTCTTTTACGCATCCAAGGCATCCGTATCAGCTGGTTACGGGCTGGTGCGATTGTGATCATCGGTCTTTTCTTCAATCAGTTTCTGCCTGGTGGAGTTGGAGGCGACGCCATGAGACTGTATTTCATATTCAAACAGGCGCCGCGAAGAAAGGTCGGCGCGGCTCTTTCTGTTGCCATGGATCGTCTGTTTGGGCTGCTGACAGTCGCATTTCTCGCGAGTGTGAGTTTCTGCCTGCGTTTCAGGTGGCTAACTCGCACCAGCTCATCTAGTCAAATCGCATTCCTTGCATTCATTTTGCTCAGCGCCAGCCTTGGGTTCATTGTCGTACTCTTCTGGCTGGTGAATTCAGGCCTATTGGACCAGCTACCGAAACGGACGCCATTTCGAAAGGCGATTGTCAAATCCGGTGAAGCGCTGCTGTGCTATCGCACGCACCTCGTGGCGATGGCATTTATTTTTCCCATCACGGTTATTGCCCATGTCGCATACTACACAACCTTCTATTGCGCAGGCGAATCACTGCGCGCGTCCACAGGTCAGGCCGCCAGTCTTGCTGACATTTTGTCCATCATGCCGCTCGTAGATACGATTATCTCTGTGCCCATCTCGCTTGGAGGTGTCGGCGTGCGCGAGACTCTTTTTCAGGAACTGCTTGGTAATCTCGCGCATGTGCCGCCAGCACTTGCTGCTTTTACCGCTTCGCTGGGTTTTGCCATCCAAGCTTGCTGGGGACTTGTCGGTGCGGCCGTATTTTTGTTGTCATAAAAGATCATGAGCCGCTGAACATCCCGGAGCCGCGCGCGGGGATTAAGCCGCACTCCCACCGGCCAGGCGAGGCAATCCATTTCGATGTCGCACATCGATCTGTTTGTGAGGCTCTCGTCGCTATGGAATCAATTAGGCGAAGAAGGTGGGCAATCTCTGAGGGTTATATCCCGGGGAAGAGTCACGGCCCCGCGCCTGACATGACGAGTCACGAAGCCTGCTGCATTCTCAACGCTTCGTCGACCGACGCGCACGTCTCGATCACAATCTTTTTTGAAGATCGTGATCCGGTTGGTCCCTACAAATTCACGGTTCCCGCCCTGCGTACCAAGCATCTGCGCTTCAATAATTTTGAGGAACCGGAAAAGATCCCGCCCGATACGCCGTATTCGAGTTTGATTGAGTCGGATGTGCCCATTGTGGTGCAACACACGCGACTGGATTCGCGTCAGGCCGAGAACGCGCTGCTTACTACGATAGCTTTCCCATGCGATTAGGCTTCGACATGCGAATTAAACAATGGAGGTCGAGAAACGCTTGGCGGCGATCATGACGACTCAAACTACGAGTGACTTTCTAATCAGGCGGATAAACGAGTGGGGACTGAAACGTATCTACGGTTATCCCGGCGATGGTATTAACGGGATCATGGGCGCTCTCGATCGCGCCAACGGCGCGGTTGAGTACATTCAAGTGCGCCACGAAGAGATGGCGGCGTTCATGGCGTGCGCCCACGCGAAGTTCACCGGCGAAGTTGGAATTTGTCTCGCTACGTCCGGTCCCGGCGCCATTCACCTCCTCAATGGACTTTACGATGCGAAAATGGATCACGCATCAGTCGTCGCGATCGTAGGTCAACAGGCACGCGCAGCGATCGGCGGCGATTATCAGCAGGAAGTCGATCTTGTCACGCTTTTCAAGGACGTTGCGCACGAGTACGTGCACATGGCGTCTACGCCCGCTGCGATTCGCCATTTGGTTGACCGGGCGATTCGAATCGCGAAAGCAGAGCGCACCGTCACCTGCGTCATCATTCCGAACGACGTCCAGGAGATGCCTGCTGTGGAAACGCCACCGCGCAAGCATGGCACAATCCATTCGGGTGTCGGGTACTCTTCACCGCGGGTCGTGCCCAAGGATGTCGACCTTCGTCGCGCAGCAGAGGTTCTTAATGCCGGGCAAAGAGTAGCGATGCTCGTGGGCGCAGGGGCGCTGCAAGCGACCGATGAAGTGATCGAGATCGCGGACGTTCTTGGTGCCGGCGTCGCGAAGGCGCTGTTGGGCAAGGCGGTGATTCCCGACGATCTGCCTTTCTGCACAGGTCCAATTGGACTTCTCGGCTCCAAGCCGAGCTGGGACATGATGGAAGAATGCGACACGCTGCTCGTGGTCGGCTCCAGTTTCCCGTACTCAGAATTTCTGCCGAAGGAAGGGCAGGCGCGAGGCGTGCAGATCGATATCGACGCGAAACTAGTGAGTGTGCGTTATCCGATGGAGGTCAATCTTGTCGGTGATAGTGCGGAGACATTGCGGGCTTTGGCTCCGTTATTGGAACGCAAACAAGATCGGCAATGGCGAAAACGCATCGAGGAGAACGTTGCTGAGTGGTGGAAAGTTTTGGAGGCACGCGCGATGAACGAGGCGAAGCCGATCAATCCACAACGCGTCTTTTGGGAATTGTCGCGGCGGCTGCCGGACAATTGCATTATCGTTGCCGACTCGGGCTCTGCTGCGAACTGGTTCGCGCGGGATTTGAAAGTGCGCCGGGGCATGATGGCGTCGCTTTCAGGCAATCTGGCTACCATGGGACCTGGCGTGCCTTACGCCATTGCTGCCAAGTTTGCTTTTCCTGATCGTGTCGTGATCGCCACTGTTGGCGATGGCGCGATGTTGATGAACGGAATCAATGAGATCGTCACCATTGCAAATTATTGGAAAGAATGGAGCGACCCGCGATTGATCATCATGGTTCTGGCCAATCGCGACCTGAATCAGGTTACCTGGGAGCAGCGTGTGATGGCCGGCGATCCGAAATACGAATGCTCGCAAAACGTGCCGTCGTTCGAGTTCGCGCGTTACGCCGAGATGCTGGGTCTCACAGGAATTCGCGTCGATAAACCCGAACAAATCGCGCCTGCGTGGGAGCAGGCCCTTAGCGCAACGCGACCGGTTATCCTTGAAGCGATCACCGACCCAGAGGTTCCAACGCTGCCGCCGCACATCACTTTTGAGCAGGCGAAAAAATTCACCGAATCCATGATCAAGGGTGAGCCGCGTCTGGGCCACATGATCAAACAAACTTTCAAGGACGCCATCGAAGGTTTTCTGCCGCAAAAGAAATGACCGCGTACGCTGCGCGAAATTGGTAGGGCGCGACCGCCGGGCGCGCCGAATTCCGGATGAAGATGCGCGACACGGTGCTGATCGATGATCTCAACGTTTCCGCATACACCATTCCGACAGAGTCACCAGAGGCGGATGGGACCTACGAATGGGACAGTACGACCATCGTAATTGTGGATGTGACAGGCGGCGGCAAACATGGGCTTGGTTACACATACGCCGACACAGCAACGGCGAAATTAGTCGCGGATAAGTTGAAACAAATCGTCATTGGTCACGATGCGATGTCTGTGCAGGGTGCGTGGTTGGCGATGATGCATTCCATTCGCAACCTCGGCCGACCCGGTATTTGTGCGATGGCGATTTCGGCTGTCGACACAGCGCTTTGGGATTTGAAAGCACGCTTGTTCGATGTGCCTCTTGTGACGTTGTTGGGTCAAGTCCGCAATGAATTACCGATTTACGGTAGTGGCGGGTTCACGAATTACTCGAACGAACAATTGGAGACGCAGCTTCATGGTTGGGTAGAGCAGGGGATTCCTCGGGTAAAAATGAAAATCGGTCGCGACGCAAAGAGCGACAGGCAACGTGTCGCATCTGCGCGAAAAGCGATCGGTGAAGATGTCGATCTTTTTGTTGACGCAAATGGCGCATACTCCCGCAAGGAAGCGCTTGCCCAGGCGCGTGCGTTCGAAGAATTTGGCGTCAGGTGGTTTGAAGAACCGGTCTCATCGGATGACTTGGAAGGCTTGCGCCTCATTCGGGATGAGTTGCCCGGCGGGATGGAAGTCGCGGCTGGCGAGTACGGCTATGACATCGATTATTTCCGGCGAATGCTCGGCGCAGGATCGGTAGATGTATTGCAAGCCGATGCGACACGGTGCTGCGGGTTTACAGGTTTTCTGCAAGTGGCGGCGCTGTGCGATGCGCATCACATTCCGGTCTCCTCACATTGCGCGCCTGCGTTGCACGTTCACATCGGTTGCACTAGTCCGTCTTTCCGGCATGCCGAATATTTTCATGATCACGTCCGCATTGAACGAATGATTTTCGACGGTGTTGTCAGGCCAGTCGCCGGCACGTTGCGTCCGGGACTGGATCGTCCGGGATTAGGTCTCACTCTGAAACGCGCGGATGCGCAGAAGGTTGCGATCTAACTATGTGGAGCGAACACGATGTCATCAGGCCGAGTCCGATTTTTCAATCGAGAAGTACGGCGAACGGACGGAAGAAAAAGAAGAATGCGACGAGCAATTACTGGCTGAATACGCATCGTTGATGGCGTTTTATCTCGCGAGCGCCGGCGAAGTAGAGGAAGAATCTCGCGGGCACGGAATCCAGCGCGGAATCGGAAACCTAATCTCATGCCCGTACTGCCCGGGCCCATGGTGCGCGGCGGCGCTGGCGCTCAGTTTCGTATTTTCACCTAAAATGACACGCTTGTTTGCCGCGATTCTTGCGAGTGTAGCGATGTCAGATTTTCTGCATCGGGCCTATCACGTCGCCAAGGAAGGGGAGCTAAGAACAAAAAAGGGCTGAGGGGCATGCACATGCGAGCAGACGTTGATGTTGGCGCACTGGAGAGTGAGCTACGAAGGAATCTGCGTGGCGAGGTTCGTTTCAGCGACGGCGATCGTGCACTCTATTCGACTGATAGCTCGAATTATCGGCAAATTCCCATCGGAGTAGTGATTCCGCGCGATCGCAGCGACGTAATCGCAACGGTGGCTAGTTGTCGACGATACGGTGCGCCAATTACTGGACGCGGCGGTGGCACCAGCTTAGCGGGACAATGCTGTAACGTCGCAGTCATCATCGATTTCACAAAATACTACAACCGGATTCTCGAACTCGACGTCGAGCAAAAACTGGTCCGTGTGCAACCCGGCATCGTTCTGGATGAAATGAATCACGCCGTGAAGAAGCACGGACTAATTTTTGGGCCGGACCCGGCGACCCACAACCATTGCGCGATCGGCGGCATGCTCGGCAATAATTCCTGCGGCGTGCATTCCGTCATGGCCGAATTTCATGGTGGTGGCGCGCGCAGTTCCGACAATGTGCGCGAGCTCGAAGTGCTGCTGTACGACGGGACCATTCTGCGCGTCGGAAAAACCAGCCCCCTGGAACTCGAACAGATCATCCAAGGAGGCGGGCGGCGCGGAGAAATATATCACCAACTGCGCGGATTGCGCGATCAGTATGGGGAACTCGTTAGGCAACGTTACCCGAAAATTCCGCGTCGGGTTTCCGGTTACAATCTCGACGATTTGCTTCCCGAAAACGGATTCAATGTCGCGCGCGCGCTGGTGGGAACGGAAGGCACCTGCGCTCTCGTTCTCGAAGCGACGCTGGAGTTGATTGTAAACCCACCGGTGCGCTCTCTGCTGGTCCTGGGTTATCCCGACATTTACCACGCAGGCGATCACGTCCCGGAGATTCGGAAGTACAAACCAGTTGGACTTGAAGGAATTGACGCTGTGTTAATCGATGCGATGAAGGTCAAACACATTCATCCGCGCGACTTGGAAATTTTGCCCGAAGGCAAAGGCTGGTTGCTCGTCGAATTTGGCGGGAATACAACGGAAGAAGCAGACGCACCTGCCAAAAAATTAATGGCAGAACTAAAAGCGCAGTCGAGTCCGCCCGCCATGCGCTTGGTGGACGATCCGGCGCATGAAGCCGTGGTTTGGGAAATTCGCGATGCCGGATTGGGCGCATCTGCGCGCGTCCCAAACCAGCCGGACACTTGGGAAGGCTGGGAAGACTCAGCCGTATCGCCAAATGATATCGGGAATTATCTGCGCGATTTTCGCGCGTTGCTGAACAAGCATGGTTACCTCTGCACGTTGTACGGGCATTTTGGGCAGGGTCTCGTTCACACACGGATCGATTTCGGTCTGAAGACGCACGAGGGAATTCAAACCTATCTGCGCTTTACTGACGACGCGGCCGAGTTGATTAAACGCTATGGGGGGTCGCTTTCAGGGGAACACGGCGATGGTCAATCGCGCGGCGAATTGTTGCCGAAAATGTTTGGCGAAGAATTGGTCCGCGCTTTTGCTGAGTTTAAACAAATCTGGGATCCGGATTGGAAAATGAATCCGGGCAAAGTGGTTCTGCCGTACCATCGCGATCAGAATCTGCGTTATGGAGAAAAATACGATCCGCCGCAAATGGGTACTTATTTCGAGTACCCCAAGGACAAAGGCAGTTTTTCCTATGCGCTCGAACGCTGCGTCGGTGTTGGCAAATGCCGCCGTCATGAGGGTGGAACGATGTGTCCGAGTTACATGGTAACGCGCGAAGAAATGCATTCGACGCGCGGCCGGGCCCGTTTGCTATGGGAAATGCTCAACGGCGCCGAGCTGAACCAAAAAGGCTGGCGCGACGAGCACGTGCATGAAGCCCTCGATCTCTGTCTCGCTTGCAAAGGTTGCAAAGCCGACTGCCCGGTAAATGTCGACATGGCCACATACAAAGCTGAGTTCCTATCCCATTATCATCACGGCCGATTTCGACCCATTCACAATTACGTTTTTGGATTGATTCATATCTGGGCCCAACTTGCGGCGATCGCGCCCGGCTTCGTCAATTTTTTCAATCGCGCGCCGATCGTGAACAACTTGGTCAAGAAATTGATCGGGGTTGCACCGCAGCGCGACATTCCGGCCTTTGCAGGTGAAACGTTTAAACAGTGGTTTACACGCAACAGGCGACGGCCGGGTGCCCCGGTCAAAAATGGACGCGTCATTCTCTGGGCGGACACCTTCAATAATTTCTTTCACCCCGAGACGGCGAAAGCGGCGGTGGAAGTCCTTGAGGACGCCGGCTTCCACGTCACGGTTCCTGGTATCGATCTTTGCTGCGGCCGGCCTCTATATGATTACGGAATGCTGGACACAGCTAGGCGCTGGCTTGGGCAGATTTTGCGTGAGTTGAAAGCGGAAATTGAGGCGGGAACGCCTATGGTCGGACTTGAGCCAAGCTGCACAGCCGTTTTCCGAGACGAATTGGTCGAGCTGTTTCCACAAGATCAAAATGCTCGCCGGCTTCGCAAACAAACGTTCACACTCGCGGAATTTTTGCAGAAACACGCGCCGCACTATGAACTGCCAAAACTTCAGCGGACGGCAGTCGTGCACGGCCATTGCCATGAGAAAGCCGTGTTGAATTTCGACTGCGAGAAAGCATTGCTGAAAAAAATGGGATTGGAGCTCAAATGCCCGGACACCGGCTGTTGCGGCATGGCAGGCGCGTTTGGCTTTGAGAAGAAACATCTCGATGTCTCTCTGGCTTGTGCAGAGCGGGTTCTGCTGCCAAATGTTCGCGAAGCCTCGCGCGACGCGTTGATTGTTGCGGATGGATTTAGTTGCCGCGAGCAGGTGCGCCAAATGAGCGATCGCGTGCCTTTGCATTTTGCGCAGGTCATAAAAATGGCCATCGATGAGGGACCACGAGGGCCGTCAGGAAATTTGCCGGAGCAAAAATACATCACTCAGCCGGCTCCAGTCTGGTCTGCAACGAAGGTGTTTTCAGTTTTCGCCCTCGCAGTGCTGGGGCTTGTCGCATTGAGCGGGCTACACAAAGCGAGCCGAAAAAGATGAATCAGGGGCATAAAGTGGTTGTCATCACGGGCGCGTCCGCGGGAGTCGGGCGCGCTACAGTTCGAAAATTTGCGAAGCATGGTGCCCGGATTGGTTTGATCGCACGCGGCGTTGATGGCCTGAAAGGCGCGCAAAGAGAAGTCGAAGAACTAGGAGGCAAAGCGCTCGTCTTTCCCATGGACATTGGGAATGCCGATCGCGTGGAAGCGGCGGCCGCACAGATCGAAGCCGATTTGGGTGAGATCGATATTTGGATCAACAACGCAATGGCTTCGGTCTTTTCGCCAGTCAAGGAGATGACGCCCGAGGAATTTCGGCGCGTGACTGAAGTGACTTATCTTGGTTGCGTTTATGGGACGCTCGCTGCATTAAAGCGGATGTTGCCGCGCAATCGCGGGGTGATTGTGCAAATCGGCAGCGCGCTGGCGTATCGCGGTATTCCGTTGCAAGCGGCCTATTGCGCGGCTAAGCATGCAATACAGGGCTTTTGCGATTCGCTCCGATGCGAGCTACTCCACGACAAGAGCAATGTGCGGCTGACGATGGTGCAATTGCCCGCTTTAAACACACCGCAATTCGGTTGGGTAAAAAGCCGTCTCCCACGCCGTGCGCAACCGGTGCCGCCAATCTTTCAACCAGAAGTCGCAGCGGAAGCAATTTATTTCGCAGCGCATCAACCGCGGCGTGAATTCTACGTAGGCGCGCCATCGGTCGCCGTGATCGTGGGAAACAAATTCGCTCCGGGTCTTCTCGATCGTTACTTGGCAGATACTGGATACGATTCACAGCAATATGACGGACCTGAAGATCCGGATCGCGTGCACAACTTATGGCAACCGGTGCCCGGCGATCACGGCGCGCACGGTGCCTTCGACGCGCGCGCCAAAGAGTGCAGTCCGCAATTATGGACAAGCGAGCATCGCACCTTGATCGCTATGGGAGTGGCGGCGCTCGCTATTTCAGGTCTTTTGGCGTTCTTGAAGAACAAATGATCGTCGGAGCCGCCGTTAGTTATTATTTTCTTTGATATGAAATCCGATTCGACGTCTCGGCTTTTCCGTCGGTGGGAAACCCGTGGCAATTTGCGCCGCCCGCCTCGACGTCTTGATGTTCCCAATTTGGAATATCAAATCGACAAATTCCTTGGGAGTAAGCATAAACGAAAAGTCCGAAGGAAAGCGACGTTCGTTGCGAATCACATGAATCTTGGGCGCTAAGGCTTCCTGAGTCATCAGAGTCGAATCCGTTTTTGCTCCGGCAACCATCATTTCACGACGTAAAAGGCGCCGAGAATTATGCCGAAGATAATGTGTGCGATCAGGACCGAGATGGGCGTGCGGATGCCGTAGTGCAATCCCATGAACCCAGGGGGTTCCAGCTGTCGTTCGACGGTCGGGCCGTACTGTTCGTTGGCGACGCGCGGGTGTAATGCGGGCATAACAGGGAGCAGAACCGCCAGCACGAAAACCGCCTGTACAAGCCCAAATAATCCTCCGAGCCACCAGGTTGCTCTACCCAGCGATTGAAATAGGGCGACGTAAATGAGCGAAAAAATCCAACCGTTCAGAAAATGAAAAAAAATCCCAATCAATTTTGCGCGATCGCGGTTGGGTGTGAACATGGTGCCGAGCAGATAAGGCACACTCATCCTGGTTACTCCGAGGCCCTGACTACCGGCCAGAATACACTCGAGCACAACTGTGCTAACAAAACCCCACAATAACCAGCTTTCCCAATTCATGACTCGTTAGGAACATAATTGGTGTCCATACGCTGAACAGACATTTTGCTCTGTGCCGATGATTTTCAGCGTCCAACTCGACATCTGCGGGGTTCTTGACCTCTGTTTCTCAAAGGGAGAGGCGGAATCAGTCACTACCAAAAAAAGTGGATGCACATGACTATGTCGTGTTGCGCAACGAGAGCGCGGCGTTGATCAGCGCCAGGTGAGTAAGAGCTTGCGGAAAATTTCCCAGCGCGTCACCCGTTTCAGGATCGATTTCCTCCGCGAATAGATCGACGTCGTTCGCGTAGCCGAGTACTGTTTGAAAGACGCGGCTCGCTTCTTCCAGATTTCCACTGCGTGCAAGAAAGTTCGCTTCTAAAAAGCTACAAATTGTCATCGCCCCTTCGCCTTTCGTTTCGCGTCGGGCGTTGCGATACATTAACCCGAACTTCGGAGATAATTTCTCACGCAACTGCTGGTGGGTTTTGCGCATGCGTTCCGAGGTCGCGTCTTCGAAGCCATAAAGCGCAAGCAATAGGACATTCGCGTCGAGACTGTCCCCGCCCAGAACCTGCGTGTAAGCCTGCAATTTTGGATTCCAACCCCGTTGTTCGATTTCGCTGCGAATCCGCTCTCGTGTCTGCATTAGCCTTTCTATTGGCAGGCCCTTAAGCCGGCCGCATCCCTGCAAAGCGATCAAGCGATCGAGCGCAACCCAGCACAGCAAGCGCGAATGCGTGTTATGCTGAGGTGTCCTGCGCGACTCCCACATGCCATTGTCAGGCTCATACCAATGCCTACAGACATAATCGCCGTACCGACGAAGCATGTTCTGCGTTTCGCGATCGATTTTCGCTTCGTCGCAACAGAAATGTGAGACTGCCTCAATGACTTCGCCGTAAACGTCGAGTTGAAGCTGTTCGGACGCTGCATTGCCGAGGCGCACGGGGCGCGAGCTGTTGTATCCTGAGAGATGCGGCAGCGTTCTCTCGCGAGGAATAATATTACCATACACATCGTAAAGCGTGTGTAAGCAGGGGCGTGTGAGACGAGTTGTGTGCAATAGCCAGCTCACGAACGCTTCCGCATCTTCGTTATAACCCAGTGCGAAGAGCGCACGGACCGCAAGCGCAGCGTCACGCAGCCAGCAAAAGCGATAATCCCAGTTAAGATCGCCACCGATCCGTTCCGGTAACGAAGTACTCGGCGCAGCGACTAAGGCGCCAGAAGGAGCGTACGACAAGAGGGCCAGTAGCAGCGCGCTTCGAATCACCTGCTTGCGATAGGGCCCATCGTATCTGGCTCGCGCCGCCCAATGCTGCCACCAATTTATAGTGCGACTTAGTTTTTCTGTAACGAAATTGCCAAGGGGCGGCAGAACGGCTGGGCCTTCTTCGGAGAAGGTGAGAGAGTACGCAACGGCGTCGCCACTCTTCAACGTAGGCCTTGCCACCAAACCGGCATTGGAGTTTGCCGCAAGGTCGATGTTGCTACGCAGGGTGAGCAAGGCTGTCCCAACGCCAACCCGCCACCCGAGTTTGCCTGCGTCCTTAATAAATGAAGTTGTGCGACCGTAATTCGGACGCGGATCAAAATCGATAAGGACGGGCACTTCGCCCGCTTCGCACCTTATCAGCCTGATGAGTTCGTTCTCCGGCCAAAGTCTTCCTTTTTTTTCTTCCTCGGAAGTGACCGGCATGAAATCGGTCAGGACAATTTTGCCTGAGCCATTGGAAAAGGTCGTTTCCAGGACATTCGTGTTTTCGATGTAACGTCGCATCATTTGCGAATCGCTTGCAGGACAGATACTCCAGCGGCCGCCAATTTTTGGATCGATGAGAGCGCCAAAAATCGAAGCGCTATCAAATCGCGGCCAACAAAGCCAATCGAGCGAGCCGTTCTTGGAGATAAGCGCGGCCGATCGGCCATTTCCAATTATCGCGTAATCCTGAATTTTTGAGACCTCAGCCATCACAAACGACAAGGAGCTCGACGTTATTCAGCCTTGATAAAGCTGATGTCACCGCTGCGTTCGATACGTCCAATCTTAATTTTCGATAGATCTTCGGTTGCAGCGTCGAGCCGCATGTCTTCTTCGAGATCGTGTTCAGAAATCTGATTTAGACGCATATTCCTGCGTTGCAGCCGGCCATTCTCGACGAGCACCGCAGCTTTTCCTTTAATCAAAATTCCAAAACCATGTGAATAATATGCGGTGAGGCCGAGAAGCCGATGAAGTAACACAAGGATGAACCCAATGCCCAGGGTTGGGAAAAAAGGGGCTGAACCATTAATGGCACGCGCCAAAACTGAAGCGATGATGACGATTAGGGCAGCATCGAAAGCTGTCTTTTCCGCAAGGGACCGTTTGCTGCTAAGTCGAACCATCACAAGGGTAACGATGAAGACAATGACCCCGCGCAGTGAAACCTGGAGGAATGTTAGCTCTTTTGGTTCGACTCCGAGACCAAGTAACGCTCCGATAGATTGTGAGAATGTATTCATATAACGTTTTATCGCCGAGCGAAACCAGGACGCGTGTATCAACTTCAGAGGACAAAAGTAGGTCCAAGCCACGCACGAAACGCGTTGTTATATCCGGAAACTTAACCCGGAGGTAATCCATGGCACGAGGAAGCAAGAAAAAATACACATCGAAGCAAAAACGAAAGGCATCGAAGATTGAAAGAGGCTATAAGAAACGCGGAGTAAGCAGCAAAGAAGCGGAACGCCGAGCATGGGCGACCATGAATAAGTCGGACAAGGGCGGTCGTAAAAAAGGCGGAGGAGGTCGCGGGAAAAAGCGAAGCAAGTCGAGTTCGCGCAAAGGCGGAAGAAAAGGCGGCCGAAGATAAGGCAGTGCCAGTAGTCTCACAAAAGGACATCGCGGCAGCACCGCCCGAACACTTATTCTTATTTCGAGCTGCCTCGTTTCCTTCGTGCAGCCTTAGCGCCTTCTTTGCCGAGAGCAGTGCGGGTCTTTTTAGGTAGGTGCGGAACTGTTCTCTTCCGGCGCGCAGTTCTAGCCGCCTTCTTGATATTCCGCCTCGCGGCGGCTCGTTGTTTTCCAGTTGTCATATTTTTTCGTAGTATGATTTTCAGTCCGCGCAACGCGGGGTTGGTTAGCACTTGTTAGCCATTTACTACAGTACCGCCGTTTGGATGCAGAATCTGCCCCGTCATGTAGGAGGAGTCGTCAGATGCGAGGAACACGTAGCTCGGCGCGATTTCCTCCGGCTGACCAGGTCGGCCGAGTGGGACGTCTGAGCCAAACGTCTCGACATCTTTTGAAGGAAAGGAGGCAGGAATGAGAGGTGTCCAGATGGGACCCGGCGCGACACCATTTACACGAATAGCTTTGTCAACCAGGGCTTGCGAGAGAGAGCGCGTGAACGTCGTAATAGCACCTTTGGTCGAAGAATAATCAAGTAGTTGGGGATTGCCTTTGTAGGCGGTTACCGAAGTCGTATTGATAATTGCGGCGCCTTTTTTCAAATGCTTCAGCGCCGCTTTCGTCATGAAAAAGAACGAAAAGATGTTCGTGCGAAACGTACGTTCGAGCTGTTCTTCAGTAATTTTCTCAATTGACTCCTGCAGATGCTGTTCAGCCGCGTTGTTTACCAGGATGTCGAGCTTGGCGAACTCCTTGATGGTTTTCGCGATGGCCTTTCGACAGAACTCTTCCTGGCCGACGTCGCCTGCAATCAACAGGCATTTGCGGCCGTGTTCTTCCACCAGGCGTTTTGTTTCGTTCGCGTCCTTTTCTTCTTCGAGATAGACCACTGCAACATCTGCGCCTTCTTTCGCGAAAGCTATGGCAACGGCCCGGCCTATCCCGCTGTCGCCGCCGGTGATGATCGCTACCTTATTCCGCAGTTTTTCACTGGCGCGATGCGTTTCATCCTGAGTCTTCGGTCGGGGCCGCATTTTATGTTCCCGGCCAGGTTGCTGATGCTGGCGTTGGCGTGGCTGAAGTTTCCTTTCGTTAGGCATAGAATCCCCGTGCACCGCAAACTGCCGCATCCATCTCAGCGACGACGTTTGCGTGTACGGGCGGCTTTCTTTGCGGCCGCCGACCGTGAACGCGCTGAACGCCGAGCTGAAGCCCGTTTCGCTTGTCGTGATAACGCCTTTTTCGATGCCGCCCGGCGCCCCTCGCGTTTGAGCGCAGCTTTGGTGGCGCGGGACCGCGTGCGTGAAGTCCTTTTGCGGCCGCCTTTGCGGCCCTTGGCGAGATTGCGCTTGGCTTGGCGTTTCGTTCGCTTCTTGCCCCGCTCCGGTGGGGGCAACTTTACTCCAGCTCTGCGCGCCTTTGACAGACCGATGGCAACCGCTTGCTGTGGGGAACGTGCACCATGTTCGCCTTCGCGAATATGTTCCATTTCCTCGCGCACGAATTCGCCTGCCTGGGTGGAGGGAGATTTGCCTTCGCGTTCGTCTTCACGCGCCCTTTCGACTGGTTCTTCTTCCGGCATACCAATTCGTTTCGCTCCCCAGGACACATTTGGATGTTACGAAAAATGCGCAGGTCGCCGCGTTTATCTCATAACTCCACGTATTGAGCAGCTAACGATCACTGAGGACATATCAAGGGATGGAAACGATTATCAAAGCTACGCGCCACGCGGACCTGGAGAGAAAGGGCATTACCCATAGGCATATTTCCTATACCTAGACTGGTCTTTTTCTTAATGCGCGCTGCTACTCCGGCCATAGCTACCGTTGGAGCCTGTTACCAAAATGATGGCTTGGGCCTGGTTATCTTGGAGACTTCCTCATTCGCTCAGTGATGCGACGAGTCTGAACGTGCTCTAGCTTTTCTACGACGATACCCACCCCGACGTAGTCAACTCGCTTTGGCTGTGTCGCGCAGATGTTTGATACGGTCGTGCGCGTTTTTGATCTCGGAATATTGACGCGAGACAATCTCAAGGAATTGCGCTGGTAAATTGTCACTCATTGCCTTCTCATATTGTTCAACTGCCGAGTCTTCCCCGCGTTCACATTCCGCAAGGATCGCGTGGTCATCGCCACTCGTGATAGCAGATTTCAAGTTAATCCAGGTCCGATGCAATGCCCCGGCGGCACTACCGCTTTCTTCGGGCTGGGATCTGCCCAGGCTGCGAGCCTGACTCTGGAGCTCAGTAGCGAACTTCGACCGCTGATTCGAATATTCGTTAAAGAGTGACTTCAACTGCGGAGCTTTCACGCCTTCTGCGGCTTGCTTAAAGCCTTCCTGGCCATCTTTAAGCGTTTGAATCAAATCATCGATGACTGAGACAATTTCTTTTTGTTCTTTCATATAAACTTAGTCGCACGCCGTAGTTCCTGCGCGTGTCTCATTTTTCGAAGTGCAATGTATTACATAAACGAGTGGCCGTTCACGCGCGACAAAAGGCGTCGGGGTAGCAGCAGTCTATCATATTGTCTGTGAACATCAGCTGGGCGTTCAACCCTAAGAAGCCGTCAATAAGGGGCTGATCCGCGCGATCTCGTAAGATAGTGGTCGAGCTTCTCAAACGACCATGGGAAATGGCCGAACATGACATATGCCGCCTCGGAGCTGCACTTACTTACGACAGCGTATTTCGCTCTCGTCGATCTCCTACCGTTACGCCCGACAATGCTTTCGATTTTTAGAGCGGTCGTCTGCCTTGAATCAGATTAACGATCAAAACAACCACAGCAATCACGAGTAGCAAATGGATCAGGCCGCCCCCGACATGCCCAAGAAAACCCAGAAGCCAGAGAACGATAAGAATTATAAATATAGTCCAAAGCATAAGTTTATTTTCGGTTTGGTTTTTCCTCCAC
>Ga0209159_1001761_pt1 | contig 15979 bp, 18 predicted proteins | sample GraSoiAngelo_144_FD_185901 | JGI IMG/M metagenome (GOLD analysis project Ga0209159, IMG submission 185901) | Grasslands soil microbial communities from the Angelo Coastal Reserve, California, USA - 14_1009_02_40cm (SPAdes) (version 2) | ecosystem: Environmental > Terrestrial > Soil > Grasslands ...
CGACGCAGCTTCTCATTTTCGTTTTCGAGCTTTTCGATTCGATGACGAGCCGTTACGCTGAGCAGTATCATCCAGCTCAACATAACTCAAACCAGGGAATTTGTCCAGCCCCCCGCTAATTAATTACACTTTTTATTCCTCTGGCTGGGCTCGATATGATCTGGCTAAGGCTGGCAGCCTTCGGTTAGTGCCACCTGAGAATCGGCGAGGGGCGCTGGAGCAGGATCACAAGAAAATGGCCGTGATGATTTTTGGTGACCCTCCTTCCTTTGGTTGGATTTTGGATCGGCTCGCTAAGCTTGAAAACGAGATAAACAAATAGCCCGCGCCAGCAAGGAGGCCAGCGCGGGCTTTGCGCTGTTCAATACTCGCTGAGCAATAGGATCACATTGTTCGCGAAGTCGAACTTGATTTCATTGAGTGGGAAGTCGGTGTACTCGATCTCCAGGGTGTAGATGATGTTGTTGTTGCCGTCGTCGCAAACGACGTGGCGGAGAAACCGGCGCGCGAGCGGTGAGCTTCCACAACTGAAACTCCTCGCCACGCGCGCGCTTGTCGTGTACATCTTTCGAGGGGCTCGATTTCAGGGACTTATCGACCTCACATACTCAAAGACTCCTGGATAGTCATGGCCTTTCCGTTGGTACAATCCTGGCCGATTTCACAAAAAAGCTACGCAATCTGAAATGAATGGAGGCCGGATCGCGTGTGATCGCTACTCTCGGGGCAAATCAAAGAAACCCGAGGGTAGAGAGCCGAATCGTCATTGCCTGTTCGCTGCCCTCGAACTCATCGGCCAGCTTCGCGACGTGGTCGTCCCGCAAGGATGTCACTTTTATTTTAGCGATTTAATGCTTCTCATAAGTAGTTTTGACGGCTGTGGGTCATCAAAATGCCATCACGGATCAAAATCAAGCGGTTGGAGTGGTACCATTCTACCTGTTACTTGCGGGGCGCCCCCGCGAAGATCGAACCATGGTTACCCTTGCCTGTGCGGTGGTGGCTTACCTGCGGTCGCTTTTTCTGCCACGTCACAAACGCGTCTTGGAAGCCGTCGCTCTTCGCGACAACGGGCTGAATCTCTCGCTTGGCGAACAGCATCGTTTCCCGCTTTCCGACGTCTTTCGTCTTTCATTTCCTCCATCCAAACTCTGTGCGTACCGTTCTCGAGCAGGCGGTGCTGGCTTCACCGCTTTTCACCGCGCGCCGGGACGCCGGTCGCGCGCTGGCCTTGCTCCGGTTTCGCGGCGGGAGAAAGTTCCTCCACGGGTCCAGCGCATGCGCGCTGACGATTTGCTGGCTGCGGTCTTTCCCGAAGCTCTTGCTTGCCAGGAAAATATTCAGAGCGACATCGCCATCTCCCCTCATCCCCTGATCCGCGAAATGATGAAAGACGTTCTCACGGAGGCTCTGGATCTCGAAGGCCTCGAACGCGTATTGGGTGACATCGCCCCGGGGGGATGTGCGTGATGCAGAGGAGCTGCACGACGCGTTGCTTACTTTGATTGCCTTGGCAGCCCGCGGAAGAACGAGCACCGAGGAAAGGAATCGACTCGAGGGAAAATTGCAGCAATCGCTGCCCGCGTGGGCTGCCTGGTTCGAACACCTCGTCGAAGGACACCGCGCGGTGCGGGCGCGCGCGGGCGAGGAAACGTATTGGGTTGCGACGGAACGCATCGGGGCTTCGGGGCTTTCCTCAAGGTCTTCCCCGCGGCCGAGTTCGAAGCGCAGCCGCTCAAGGTAGAGGCGCCGCCGGTTTCACGCGAGGATGCCGTTTTGGCCCTCATTACAGGGTGGATTTCTCACTCGGGTCCCGTCACCGCGAACCAGCTTGGGAGGGTCCTTTCCCTCTCTGCATCGACACGGAGAAAGCTTTGCTGCAGCTTGAGTCGAGCGGCGTCGTGGTGAGAGGCAAGTTCAGCGATCCTGCCCTGGGACAAACCGAGTGATGCGAGCGCCGGTTGGTTTCTCGCATCCACCGGCTGACGCTCGGAGAGCTCCGGAAAGAGATCCAGTCCGTTACCCCGGCGCAATTCATGAACTGGCTGCTTCGCTGGCAGCACCTGGCCCCGGGCACGCAGCTTTTCGGCGAGCACGGCACGCTCGAAGCCGTTCGCCAGATCGGGATCGTCTTCCGCGAACTTCTTGCCTGCGAATCTATCCTTCCGAAATGGCGCGAACTGCTGATGATCCTGAGGCGGCTTGAAGACCGCGGGGAGGTTAGGGGCGGCCGGTTCGTCAGCGGCTTTTTGGGAGAGCAGTTCGCGTTACCCGTGGCGGTCGAGTCTTTGCGCGCCATGCGCCACGAGCAGCCATCCGGCGAGACGATACCTGTCTCGGCGGCGGATCCGATGAACCTGGTTGGCATTGTCGTTCCCGGCGAGCGCGTCCCCGCCAATTCCGGCAAAGTGGTTGCCTTTCGCGGCGGTGTTGTCGTCCCGAATGGCGAACGTGCGGCAGTGATTCGAATGACGGCGAGCGGCTCAGAGAACGCAGAGCGTTGGGCTTTTACAATGAGAATCTCCTCAGCTTGGAAGTGTGTCTCGCGTATGGAGCCCCACTGCTTCTCGGCATAGCATCCAGCCGGAGTGGCGAAGAAAGCGCAGCCCATCCCGCTTCGGCGGGCGGAACTCATCCGTAAGCATCCATAAAGAGGGAAATGGGATAAAAGGAAACAACCCTGACCTCTTTTGACGGCCGCGACCGTTCGGCCATATCTCCCGCCCCAGTCCAGCTCCCGTCAAGGCGGCTCAGTGCCTTTTCGCCGACGGTCGCTCACCCACTCAGAACCCGGAAGAGCTGATTTCCTCGGGCATCCACTCCGGAGGGCTTGTTCGGCCTTTTTGGATTTTGAGCTGCTGTGCCGGCCGCTTGAGCGGCTGATTCCGTGTGTAGGCGAATTTCCGAGTCGGACGGCCCATAGGACCTGTAAAGTTCGCTCGTCAAGAGTTCGCGGTGCTTAAGATACCGGCGGATGCGCTCTCGGTCGTTGTATCGGTAAATTATCTTCACCAGCGGAAGATAGTATTTTCCAAAGGTGTGAAAGTAAAGGCGGTTCAGCCAGCGCAGGTATTTCTCCCAGTTCTTCCCATTGCTCCGAAACGTCAGGCGGATGACTTCGTTGAGATCCATATCGAAAAATTTGGAGGGCAGGCGCGCAGGAACGCCCGGAATGGGCCAGTATTCCTGAAAGAAGGGGACTAGCATCAGTCTTCGCAGCATCATCCAGCGCTGGTAATCCTGGCTGAGACTGGTGTCGAACCCGTAGATGCACACCACACAAACCGCGTCGATGCCAAACCCCTTCAGCATATCTTTTCGGTCCATAAACTGCCGGTTCGTTCCCGGGTGATTGCAGCTGAAATAGATCCGCTTCCGAGTGAAACGGGCATTTTGATAGTCCACTCTAAGCAGGAGCTCGTACACTCTGGGAGTGAGATAGGAGATATCCAGCGTCTGGCTGAAGTTGATGGCGTACTGGCGCTCGGTCATTTCCTTCAGGAGCGACTCCGCTTCGGGAAAAGCTAACAAGTTATCATCCAGAAGCATCACGTTTCGCTGACCGGCCGGAACGAAATCAGAGAAGCTGGCGACGTTCTTTTTCACCGGCCCTTCTTTGGCGGGTACCACGCAAAAGGAACACCGCTTCGGGCAGCCTCGCGTCAGAAAGCCAACGGCGTAATCCTTGTGGTTATACGGGCTGTAATCTGGAAAGCAAGATTCAACCTCCGGCGGCAGACGTTTCGCCAGATCAATTCCAGACCCGCCCATCTCAACATCCGCACCATGGATCGCCTTGAGTGTAGCGATCTTTCTTTGCGTAGACTCACAATAGAAAACAGCACTTGCCAGGTATTGGTCTGCCTTTTGGGAGTCCGGCCAGTGCCTCAGCAGCACCTCGAAGCCGCGCTTCTTGTAATAGGTACTGAGCTTCATCAGAGCTAGATTGGGAACCCTGCTGTCAAGGTCGAATAACATAACTCGAGGCATGGTGAGTCTCCGGGTCCGGCGCTGGCCGCGCCCTGAGAGAACGGCCAAGTGCCTCCCGGCGCCGTATCCTACCATAGTCAATGCCGAGGGAAACGCGGGAAAATAGCGTCAAAGCTTAGGAAATAGCTGGCTTGATTTCGCAATCATGCGAACATGCCGGAGGGGAGAGATGCCAAACGCGGAGGTCATGTTCTTTCAGGAAGCCGAGGCCAGATCACCACTTCTCCTTGAATGGTTGGACCGACTTCCTCAGAAAGCTCGGATCAAATGCCTTGCAACATAACTTCTATCCGGAGCTGCTCCTCGCGGTCATCCGCGCAGCTTGCCACAAGCGAACCGCACAGGATAGATGCACCTCGCTTACAGCTTACGATATTCACAGGAGCCAGTTGTTGGCCGTTCTCATCACTCCTCGTAGTTCGGATACTGCTCCGGATTCGGACCAATTGTCTTTACCACTCGTGGGTATTTGACCCCCGCCTCTGGTTCTTTCGCCTTTCGATGCCTTCGTATCTCAAACGTCCAATTGTCGCCGAAGTCGAAGAGGTAATAAAGTCGCTTGCGCCCCAAGGGGTAGATGTCCTTGAGTCTGATTCTCCGGAAATCATCTTCCTTGTCTTCCCATTCTTCTTTCTCCGTTAGCCACTGTTTTCTCGCAAAAGGCGACGCGCTGTTTGCAAGAAAAAACGCGAATGGATGATCGCGGCCGAAACTCACCGAGTCCTGAATCGCTTCGTGGAGATCGTACAGACACGCTTCTTCATCGATTTCGATTGCTCGGATGCATTCGCCCTTAAAGTACGCCCCGAAGGCACATTCAACTGTGAAGGTGAGTATCATTCTTTTCTTTTGTCCCTCGGCCAACGTCCAAAGCTCAGCCACGCGGAACCAACCAGCGCGCACCGCCCCGCAAAGCGGAACTGGATCGGCCATCCCGCGTTGGCTGCAGCGATTTGTTGGTCATCATGTTGTGAATCATTCAAAACTCTCCAGCAAAAGCGCTCCCAAAAATGCTGGAAACACTGCTCACAAATCCAATGATATCTTCGGTCCAATAACTGGCATGAAAAAACATCCGGCAAATCCTCGACCATGAACTTGCCAGAACAAAACTCACAATGATCTCAATCGACGTTCTTTTGGTAGCGGCGATACGCACGATGTAACAAAATGACACTTGGTAAAAATCGCTCCTGTCCTCGCTGTCCTTAACCGAAAATGCTATCCGGCGCGAACGGCCCCAGAGTCCGACGGGACTAGTACGTTTTTATGACAGCGCTGGTTGAGATTGGATGGACTGACGAAAATTCCCCGGTTTTCAGAACATGCAGGACGTGCGATTTCATTTAGAATGCCCACGCCTTCGGTCGAAAGCCGAATGCTCTACCCACACTCTGTAATTGATTGAGGCTAAAGAGCTTTGGCTCCCCGGGCTAGATTCGAACTAGCAGCCCTTCGGTTAACAGCTGGGGGGTATAAAACTCTAAGTGCCGCGTTTGGTGTCGCTTACGAGCCTTATCGCTGTTTATCCTGCCCTTGAATTGGACGGACGTTGGACGGAAATCGTGGGGTGAACCCCCCCCCCAGATGGCACAAATTAGGGCACAGCTTTCTACTAGAGGCGCTCAACGCTTTCTTGAAGCCCTCAGATCGAGATCGGATCAGGTAACGTGCACGTGGTAGACACTCCAGCAAGAAACGTGCGGTACTCGTTGAGCCTAATGTTGTATGTGCTTTCCGCCTGCTGACATTCCTGCTGAGTTGAGTTCCCGGTACAGGCTTGATCCTTAGCCTGCCGCGCCATCCTCAGGCGCTCGATGTAATTTTGTGCTCCGGCGGTGGCGATGGTGCAATCCGTCAGGCAAGAAGGACCCGCCCCAGTTTGGCCGGGCAGACACCCCTGCGCGCCAACGGGCGCACACTGAATCCCGTTCCAGATTTGGTCAGCGGGACAAGCCTGCGGGACGGCACTGGTTTTCGGCGGCGCGGTTGCTTTTTTTGCAAGTATCGGCGGGACGCATGAATTGTCTTTGCCGGGCGACTGACCGACCTTGCAGAGTTTCGCGTGGGGATCCGACAGGACTGGCTTCGGGCTAGGCTCCTTGCACGGCTCTTTGTTGCAGGGTTTGTGCAGTAGATCGGGCGCCGCCAGGTGCAAGTCTTGGTCCTTTGCCGTCGTGTTTTTTCCGCCTCCGATTGCATCGCTCATGCCATCGAGTTCAGCGCCGGGGTTGCGTCGGTTGCGAAAAGGCACGTGCGACTCGGTGGCCGCGTTCGCCTTTGAGCTGGTGGCAAAGGAGCCGTTTGAGACTTGGCTGGTAGCGGGAATAGGGCTGGTCACTGACGAATTCACCGACGGAGAAGCCGCACTCGAGCTGTTTGCCCGGTTACTGGGTGTTTGTCGCTGGCGTTCTTGTTCCTCCCGCTCTCGCTCATCCTGTTGCTGTTGCTCGCGTGCCTGCTGCTCGCGCTGTTGTTGTTCCCGTTGCTGTTGCTCGCGTGCCTGCTGCTCGCGCTGTTGCTGTTCCCGTTGCTGCTGCTCGCGCGCCTGCTGCTCGCGCTGTTGTTGTTCCCGTTGCTGTTGCTCGCGTGCCTGCTGCTCGCGCTGTTGCTGTTCCCGTTGCTGTTGCTCGCGCGCCTGCTGCTCGCGCTGTTGCTGTTCCCGTTGCTGTTGCTCGCGTGCCTGCTGCTCGCGCTGTTGCTGTTCCCGTTGCTGTTGCTCGCGCGCCTGCTGCTCGCGCTGTTGCTGTTCCCGTTGCTGCTCTTGCTGCTGTTGTTGAGTGGTTTGTAAGGAAACTGAGCCAGGAGGAACAACCCTCAGCATAAGACCAAGCGTGGGCGGTGGCGGCGGGGGCTGAGGGGCGGGAGCACTCCCGGAAGGATGTTGTGCGAAAGCGGCATTGGAAAGCAGAAGGAAACCGGAGAGTATAACCGCGCGCACGATCATAAGCGCCTCCTGTCGAACAGCGGAGTCGTCAACTCGCTTCTTGAGGAGCTGCAAGATGCGCCGCCGACTGGACTGACCAACAGCCTTGCATAGGATGAGACGTCTTGCCGGCTTTTCAGGTTTCGTAACGACTAAATTTGCGGCTCGGGACCTAACCGAAGAAAAGGTGCGGTAAGATTCCACCATCGTTAGAGGTAATTGTCTTGTTTGATTGGCGAAAAGAAAAGCCAAAACCAGTAACAACGGAGATTCGGGAGACGCTTTTCGGCGACATGCCGCTTTCCCAGTGGGCTTCATTCTCGACGCAAACGACTTCTGAACCATGGGCTTCATTTGAACGAGCACGGCACTTTATCGAATCCCGCGACACACAAAGTGCGACGGCAGCCCTGCAAGGGATTCTGGAGATTCCGGGACTCGAATCGCGCCACTACCTCCAGGCGTACCACTTCCTTGCGGAGTTGGGAGTGACTCCAATTCGAGAGCTATCGAAGAATGTCCTCGGTGTAGTGGTTGAAGTTGGAATGAAGGTCGGTCTCGACCTCGTTGCGGGATACGCCGACCATCATGCGCGATACTACAATTACAGCGGTGCGGGGGTCGTTTGGGAGAGACCGGACGGCACGCTCGACACCACTATCGACGAGTTGCTTCGAGTTGGCAGCGCAGTTGCACAAGTAATTGGCCCTTGGAAAGAAACTAGGTCACCTGCTCCAACCATCGGGCGTGCCAGACTTAATCTTCTCACGCCCAGCGGTCTTCATTTCGGTGAGGGTCCCCTTGATACTCTCGCAAAGGACAAGTTGGGCGGTCCGGTAATTAATTCGGCCTTCCGGCTCACGCCCAAAGCCCGGATTAGGGGTAGTCTGGCACCTGCGGAGCCCCGAGGGGACGACCTGGATGAGAAACCTGAGAAACCACTCCAGATCGTCCCAACGCAAGGCACAGGCGTAGAATGCTTTCTGCCTAGGGACTCAAGAATGGAAATTCCGGTTTAGCGGAGCAGCGACTCCGAGGTGCACGATGGGAGCATTGTGGCAAGACGTGAAGTTCGGCTTGCGGATGCTAAGGAAGAATCCAGGGTTCACGGCGACAGCGGTAGCGACTCTGGCGCTGGCAATTGGCGCAAACACGGCCGTGTTTTCCGTCCTCGATCCCCTGCTGCTTCGCAAATTGCCTTGTAGGTTCATATGCCTTGAGAGCGATGACCTTATGTTTTGGGACTTTCGTCCTGGGCTCGGCCGGGACGTTGTTCCTCTAGCTCATGAATCTTTTTGAGCTGCTCTCGATAGCAGCCAGCCTCATGCAGAATCTCGCCGTTGTCGTTTTAAATATAAATCCGAAGATACAACTCGTCATTGCTGGCAGCCAAATCTAGTGCCTTGTCGAAAGTTTCGCAGTCTTTCCAGAGAGGGCCGCTTGGCCATGTGAGGGTGTCTACTGGGTCCAGCCGATTACCCGGTATTGTCCCTTGGGTGCACGTACTTCCATCGCTCACCTCGGTGGCTGGAATCTCCTCTAAGTACGCTAGCCTCGCCTCGAAAGCAAGCAGAAAACGGCAGCTTGGCTGTCCGCCTGCCCGCCGGGGTTCAGTCTGGGCGACAATCCAACTCCCTGTTGGCGGACTTAACCCAAATTGTGTCGGCCAACTTAGACTGACGACCTTCGTCTTCAAATCGAAGTGGCGTTCCGTCCAAAATCCTCGTTATTGGACGGAATGGACGGAAACTCGAATCTGCGCGCGATTTGGAAATGACTGCAACTGCATGAAAATAGTGGGTCAGCGCGACTGGATTTGAACCACCGACGTCTTGGTTCGCTACCGAATGTTAATCGGCCAAAATTTAGCAGTCAGCGAAAATTCAAGTCGCTGAAATAATGGGGTTTGGCTCCCCGGGCTAGATTCGAACTAGCAACCCTTCGGTTAACAGCCGGGGGGTATAAAACTCTAAGTGCCGCGTTCGGTGTCGCTTACGAGCCTTATCGCTGTTTATCCTGCCCTTGAATTGGACGGAAGTTGGACGGAAATTGGGAATCGGTGAGAATGAATGTGTGTGTAACCGATACCGACTGACGCACTCGAAGCAGTACCTTGCTGAACGGTTTCAGGCGGCGGATGATGAAGTTGAAGAGCATCCGCGATACAACATTGCGCCAACGCAGCCGGTCCTGACCGTCCGCAAAGAACAAGGCAAAAAGATTCGCCACTTCACAACGATGCGTTGGGGATTGATTCCATCGTGGGCAAAGGACGTGAGCATCGGAAATCGGACGCTCAACGCGCGGTCGGAGACCGTGACAACCACACCGGCATTTCGAGATTCGATCCTTACCAAACGTTGCCTCATTCCTGCGGATGGATTTTACGAGTGGCGAAAAATGGGATCTGTGAAGCAGCCTTACTGCTTCGAGGTTGGTGAGGGTGAAGTCTTTGCATTCGCCGGACTGTGGGATCAGTGGAGGAGCCCGGATGGAGAGATCATTGAAAGTTGCACGATCTTAACGATTGGCCCGAATGCCCTCGTAGCCGATCTGCACGACCGTATGCCCGTCATCGTGACGCGGGACAAGTACGATGTGTGGCTCGATCCCGACGTGAATGACTTCAACACTATTCGTGACATTCTCAAGCCCTACGACGCGAACTTGATGCGGCGGTATCCTGTCAGCAGGAAACTCAACAATTCAAGAATTGACGATGCGGAGGCCGCGTCGCCTGTCACGTTAGACACTCCAACTCAGGGGCAGTTGTTCTAGCCTTTCACGCTTTAACGGGAGATTGGGGGAGGCTTGGTGTTGCGTCGTCAAGGGCTGTCAGTAGTCGGCCATTGTCGTTTAACTTCCGGTTTGCCCGTCAATCGCCAATAGGACTACCTGCCAGTCGACTCATGTCTCCTTAGGGTGATTGCCGCGCCGCCTGCGCGATCTGTTGGAAATAATTCGCTTCGTCGAGATCGGCAATGAGTCCGGGCCCGCTTGGGTGCCATCCCATCCGTCGCCGCGTTTGCACGCTCGAACCGATGAGGTCGCGAGTAACGAACATTCCCAGAAAGCCGAAATGGGCTGCTGCCTCCTCAGCGGATTTGGACACTACCGGCACCTTCAGGCCGCGGCCGATGGCGTCAGCGATATCGCGGAATCGAACTCCCTCTTCGGCGACCGCGTGATACCTCGCGCCTGCTTCCTGCTTCTCTAGCGCCAACCGGTAGAGGCGGGCAGCATCGAGGACGTGCACGGCCGCCCAGCGGTTGCATCCGTCGCCTACGTACGCTGACACACGCTTCTCGCGCGCCTGCGCGATGAGGTAGGTGACGAGGCCCTGCTTGACGGTGTCGTGGACCTGGGGCAGGCGCACCACCGACGCACACACGCCACGCTTTACTAAGGCCTCAGCCGTCGCTTCCGAGGCGCGGGGATACGAGGGCGACGGAGGGAGAGGAGCATCGTCCTCTGTGGGGATCCGCCCCCGCGCCACCGTCGCTAGCCCGGAGGTGACAAGCAATGGCCGCTCGGAGCCTTCGAGAGCCGAGCCGAGAACCTCGATGGCGCGCTTGTCGATCTCGCAGTTTTCTGCAAACTTCGAGAAGTCGTGGATAAAGCCCATGTGAATCACGCCATCGGAAATAGCCGCGCTGCTGCGCAGGCTTTCCAGATCTTTCAGATCGCCTCGATGCACCTGAGCACCAGCAGCGATTAGGGACTTGGCGCCTGCATCGGAGCGAGCAAGTCCGAACACCTTATACCCCGCACCGATAAGCTCCTGAACCACGGCCGAACCGATGAATCCTGTAGCTCCTGTGACAAATATCTTCATAGATCGCTCCTTCTTTCGACATAGGGAAATCAAATTAGTGGGCAGATTGACGCGCCGCCACGGCATTTTTTGCGATTGAATTGAGCTCGCTGATTGTTTCTGAAGTGAGTTGCAAGGCTGCAGCGCCAAGATTCTCTCGAAGATGGTTTATCGAAGACGTGCCGGGTATGAGCAGAACGTTGGGAGAACGCTGAAGAAGCCAGGCCAGGGCGACCTGCATCGGAGTAACTTGCAAGGACGCCGCGATCCGGTCGAGCACGGATGACTGTAACGGCGTGAATCCTCCCAACGGGAAAAACGGGACGTACGCTATGCCTTGCTGCGCGAGAGCATCGATGAAGGCATCGTCATTTCGTTGTGTCACGTTATAGAAGTTTTGGACGCAAACTATCTCCGTGATTCTCTGAGCCTCCTGGAATTGCTGGGGAGTGACATTGCTAACACCGATGTGACGAATCAGCCCCTGACTCTTCAATTCAGCGAGCACCGTCAATGGTTCCTCGATCGAACCCTCCGATGGCTCCATGACGCCACCGACACGCAGGTTCACCACTTCGAGCCGATCCACACCAAGATTTCGAAGGTTGTCATGGACTCCCTCGATCAATTCCCTGCGGGAGAGGGCATGGAGCCAGGACCTGTCTTCGCCGCGGCGGGCGCCGACTTTGGTAACAATCACCACGTCGGCCGGGTAGGGATGAAGTGCCTTCTTGATAATCTGATTTGTCACGTGCGGACCGTAAAAGTCGCTGGTGTCGATGTGGTTCACGCCAGAGCCAATCGCCTCTCGCAGAACAGCGACCGCTGCGTCAACGTCCCGTGGAGGTCCCCAAACTTCGGGGCCGGCAAGTTGCATGGTGCCGTAGCCCATTCGGTACAGATTCGTCGAGGTTCCCACAAGTTTGAAAGTGCCCCCAAGCTTCGTCGATTTGGTCATTGTGTCTTTCCTCCCAACCGTGAGCCAGTTTTTGATAAAATGGAGAGTGCCTCCGAATAGATAGATTACCGGAGAGTGTCTCCGGTTACAAGTTTTTTTTGAGATTTTGAGATGGCTAACAGACGCTCTCCATCGGTCAACCGAAAGCCCCGCGCGGACGCGCAGCGCAATCGCGAGCACATCCTGGAAGTGGCGAAGCAGGAGTTCACCCGCTCGGGCGCAGACACCAGCCTGGACGACATCGCTAAACAAGCGGGTGTTGGACCGGGAACTTTGTATCGCCACTTTCCCACGCGCGAGGCGCTTCTAAAGACGGTTTACCGTACGGAGATGGAAAGACTAGCCGCAGCGGAGCAGCGCTTTGCTGAGACCATGCCCCCCATCGAAGCGCTGCGGGCTTGGCTGTTGCTGTTCGTTGATTCTATCGCGACGAAACAGATCATCGCCCCTGCCCTCAACGCGCTGGTCGGAGATCCCAAGAAGATATTCGAAGCTTCCTACGCGCAGGTCCATGACGCCCTCCGCACTTTGGTGAAGCGGGCGGTCAAGAACGGTGACATTCGAAAGGACCTGGACCCAATCGACCTACTTCGGGCTCTCGTCGGCGTCGCCAACGTGGCGTCTACCCCCGATTGGCAGCCAAGCGCCAAGAGACTTGTAGATATTCTCATCACCGGCTCGCAGCCAATCAAATCGGCCGCGAGCTGACTTCCGGATTGTCGGCCAACAGGAAGTTGGGATTGTCGCCTGGAACTGGACCCCAGCGTACAGCCCACAACAGCCACAACAGCAGCCCACCCCTTGACAACCGTCTCCGTTCTGATCAGAATTAGCATAGGCGAACAAAAAGCGAATATAAGTTGGGACCATGGCCGCAACCCTTCTGAAACAAGGAAGACTCGAAACAGCTCTCGTTGGACGTGGGCTAGAAGGATTTCAGCGGCGCGTCGAGGTTGAACTCCAGCCGAGCGGAGTCATGGAACTCGATGCGGTTCTAGGTGGCGGTTTTCCCCGTGGGTCTCTCGTGGAATTGTATGGTCCTGCTTCATCGGGGCGGACGAGTTTGGCTTTCTCTTTGCTTGCGGAGGCCACGGAACGTCAGCAGGCGTGCGCGTTCGTTGATGTCGCCGATTCTCTTGACCCGTTGTCGCTCGCGGCTGCGGGCGTGGACCTTCCGCGGCTGCTTTGGATTCGATGCGGAGAAACCGGGGACCGAGGACCGAATGTCAAAACGCCTTCGTACTTTGCTGGAGTGGGCAAAGAAACAGGAAAGACACGCGGCTTTGGTGCCGAGACCAAGAAGCCAATGCAAATACATGGTTGGCGGCATCCGCGTGAATTGATGCGCGGCGTCGAGAACGCAATTCCCTCCATAGTAGGAAAGCAAACTGTGGTCACAGAATCGGGACAGATACACGTCGTCGCTCGCTGCGCGGAAGAGCAAGTCGAACGAGACAGGGAACCTCCGCGGCGAGGTTTTCGCCCTCCACGACCTTTGCCGTTGGTTCGTGAAGTCAATCCACCGCTCCAGGTGGGTAGCGGCGCGAGAAGCGGAAAGCCTTGGAAGCGGCTCGAACAAGCGCTGAAGTCAACCGACCTGCTGTTGCACAGTGGGGGATGGGGAGTCGTCGTCTTGGACCTCGGGGAAATTTCGTGGGTTGAGGCTCGGCGGATCGATCTGAGTACGTGGTTTCGTTTTCGGCGTGCGATCGAAAACACGCCGACGATTCTGCTTCTGCTCGGAGAAGAATCATGCGCGAAAAGCTGCGCTTCGCTGGTTCTCCGCTGCCAGAGAAGAGCAGACCATTGGAGCCGAGCCGCAGCAAGTATTCAAACGGGTGCATCGACGTTCGAAGGTTTTGAAGTTCAGGGAGAAGTGACGCGTTCGCGAGCCCTGTCGCAACCCGCCGATTTAGCTCGCTGGCAGACGCACACGCCATAAAGCACTAATAAGCCCGGTTTGTTTCCCTTTCCTCTACCAAGTTCAGGGGACGCACGTTGGCTTTCGCATGTCTATTCGTTCCGGATTTTCCCGTGCAGGCAGTCGTTCGCCTTGAGCCGGACCTTCGAGAGAAAGGAGTTGCGATCCTCGCGGGCGCAGCACCGCTGACGAAAGTATTTGCTACCAATCGCCAAGCCAGGGACCTGGGCGTCGAAACCGGAATGACGAAAGTTCAGGCAGAAGCGTTCCAAGGCGTCGTGTGGCGATGGCGGTCCCTTTCTCAGGAAGCGAGCGCCTATGCCGCGCTTCTCGATTGTGCGTGGGCGATTTCGCCGCGTGTTGAGGATGGGCCAAAAGGCGCGGAGGAGGATTTTTGCGACACGGTTGTGCTCGACTTGGCTGGCTGCGAAAAGCTCTTCGGTTCTCCGGAAAAGATCGCGCACGACTTGAAGCGCATCGCTTCAGAAGTCGGCCTTGAGGCAAACGTTGCCGTTGCCGGAAATCCCTTAGCTGCGGGATGCGCGGCACAAGGCTTCCTTGGAGTGACGGTGGTTCCAGCCGGAGACGAAAGACTTCAGATGGGACGCCTTTCGCTCGAAGGTCTGGGCATTCCGTTCGAGTTCGTCGAAACGTTGAGGCGTTGGGGCGTCGGTACATGCAAAGAATTTGCTGCTCTCCCTGAAATTGCGATTGTCGAGCGACTCGGACAGGAAGGGCTCCGCTGGTGGCGGCTGGCGCAGGGCGCGAACGCTCATCCTCTGATCGCCAAAGATTTTCCATCGAATTTTGAAGAGCACATGGACTTGGAGTCTCCGGTGGACTTGCTGGAGCCGTTGCTCTTCCTCCTGAACAGGCTGCTCGAACAGTTGTTTGCACGGCTGCGCATGCACATTCTTTCCATCGGAGAGATCAAAGTTACCCTCACGCTCGAACGAAACGACTCGCGGAGGAAGGAACCTGTTTATCATGTCAGGACACTGCGGCTTCCGGTGGCCGGCGCGAGACGGCAAGCTTCTCTTGAAACTCTTGCGGCTCGATCTCGAAGCGCACCCTCCGTCCGCGCCTGTTGCTGCGGTCTCCATGTTGACGACTCCCGCGAGAGCACCTTCGCAGCAGCTCGGGTTATTTATGCCCCTATCTCCCGACCCGGAGCGCCTAGAAATTACGCTCGCACGAATCCAAAACACAGTTGGGGAAGGCCGAGTGGGGGCGCCGGTTCTGCTCGATACGCATGGTCCCGATTCTTTTCAACAGAATCGTTTTGTCTTACCGGAAATGAGGGAAAAACGCGGTGGCGGAGAAAAGCAAACTACCGCTGTGATGCGCATTTACCGGCCTCCACTTCCTGCTACGCTCGAGCTTCGAGAGGGAAAGCCGACGTTTCTCAGTTGCGAGGGTATTCGCCGGCAGATCCTCGCGTTCGCGGGACCGTGGAAAAGAAAAGGTGACTGGTGGTCTGAAACGGCATGGGCGCGCGAGGAGTGGGACATTGAGATAAGGACGTTACGCCCCAAAGTTCGAGCGGAACTCTCGGGGAATGGTGAAAACGAGAGTGCACTGTATCGAGTCTATAAGGACCTGCGTGCGAAGCGCTGGTTCGTGGAAGGAATCTACGATTGAAGTACGTGGAACTCCATTGCGCTTCTGCATTCAGTTTTCTCGAAGGTGCTTCGCGCCCGGAAGACCTGGTTTCTCGCGCTAAGGAGCTGGAACAGCCAGCCATTGCGCTGGTGGACCGCGACGGAGTCTATGGGGCTCCGAGGTTTCACATGGCGGCAAAGTCTGTTGGGATTCAGCCTCACGTCGGCGCCGAGATTTCGGTAGAAGGTTTTGGAAACTTGGCAAGGCCGCCGTCGTGGATGCCGAATTCTTTTCCCGCAAGGCCAGTTCGGTTGCCTCTGCTCGTTAAAAGCCGGACGGGATATCAGAATCTCTGTCGTCTCATGACGCGTGACAAATTGCGCGAAAAAGAAAAAGGAACAGGAACAGCAAATCTGGACGAGGTCGCGGAACACGCCGAAGGTCTGGTGTGTTTGACGGGCGGCGAGGAAGGCGTGCTTGCGGCCTCGCTTTCAAACAAGGGTTTCGAGGATGCACGAAAGGACATTGAACTGCTGACGACCATATTTGGCAGAAAGAATGTTTATGTCGAATTGCAGCGACACTGTCACGTTGTAGAAGAGCGCCGCAATCAGGCGGCGGTGCGGATTGGCGAAACGCTGGGCCTGCCGCTTCTCGCCACGAATGGCGTTCGCTACGCGACGGCACCCGAGCGCGAAATTCTGGATGTGTTCACCTGCATCCGGAATCACTGTAAACTCGAAACGGCCGGCCGGCTGCTTGAACGAA
>Ga0209159_1001762_pt1 | contig 15978 bp, 18 predicted proteins | sample GraSoiAngelo_144_FD_185901 | JGI IMG/M metagenome (GOLD analysis project Ga0209159, IMG submission 185901) | Grasslands soil microbial communities from the Angelo Coastal Reserve, California, USA - 14_1009_02_40cm (SPAdes) (version 2) | ecosystem: Environmental > Terrestrial > Soil > Grasslands ...
ATCGGACCACCGTTCCGGGCGCATGGAGATAGACGGCCACCCGGCCGATCGGGTTGACCGCGCCGCAGTGGCCGCACGTGGTCTCGGCGGTGGTCATCTCCATCGTGAAGATCTCACGCAGCAGGCCCCCGATCGCGTTGCCGTCGACTTTCATCTCGGATTGCAGCATCGTCATCCTCCTCCAGTCGCTCCAAAGCGCTCTGTCTTGACCCAGCCCGGCTCATAACCCATGCCGACCAGAAGGGTGGCTGCGGCCTCCACAAAAGGCGTCGGTCCGCAGACATACACGGCGGGCTGCTGCGCGCTTGGCCACGCGACCTCCTTGACCATTTCGGCGTCGATCCTCCTCGTGAACCCTGTCCAGCCGGCGGGCTTGTCACGCGTCAGCGTGTGGTGGACGGTCAATCCGTCTTTCGCGCTGATCAGCCGATCGAGCTCCTCGCGGTAAATGATGTCGGCAAACGTACGAGAGGAATAGAGAAGACGGGCCGGGGTCTTGTGCGACCCTGCCGAGCGATGGCGAAGCATGGCCATCAGCGGCACGACGCCTGATCCTCCGGCCACCAGCAGCAGCGGCCTATCGTCTCCCCAGCGCCACACGAAATACCCGCCGATCGGCCCGCGCAGCTCGACCTTGTCCCCCACCTTCAGCTCGCCGACGAGATAGGGCGAAACCTCGCCATCGTCGAGGCGCTCAACGGTCAGCGCAAGCCGGGAGTCTTCAGGCGGCGATGCGATCGAGTAGCTGCGTTCGGCCTGGTACCCGTCCTCGGCGGTGAGCCGAACGTCGAGGTGCTGCCCGGCGAGGTGACCCGGCCAATCCGGCACGTCGAGGTAGAGGCTTGCCACGCGCGGAGTCTCCTGGACGATCTCGGCGAGCTCGCCGAGCTGCCAAAGGAGGGGTCCCCGCGAATTCAAGGCGACGCCTCTGAATTCGTCGGGATCAGCTCAGTCTCCCCAGTACCGCTGTTCCAGCCAAGGATCTCCGCGTATGTGATAGCCGTTCGTCTCCCAGAACCCCGGGTGCTCTTCCTTCTGGAGCCGGATCCCCCTCGCCCACTTCGCGCTCTTCCAGAAGTAAAGGTGAGGGACCAGGAATCGCACCGGTCCGCCGTGTTCGGGATGCAGGGGCTGGCCGTCGAACTCATACACGAGCCACGCCTTGTTGCCGGTGATATCGTCAAGCGGCAGGTTCGTGGTGTAGCCGCCGTCGGAGAACATGGTCGTGAACTCCGCCGCCGTCTCGACGCCCTCCATCAGGGTGTCGATCGATACGCCTTTCCAGGTGGTGTCGAGCTTTGACCATTTCGTCACGCAGTGGATGTCCTTGGTCACGGTCTCGGACGCGAGGGCGAGGAATTCCTTCCACGTCCAGCGCTTCGGCTCGTCGATCTCGCCTTCGATGGAGAAGGTCCACTGGTCGAGATTGACGCGTGGTGTCGGCCCCGCCGAAAGCACCGGGAAATCGTTCACCACGTACTGGCCCGGCGGAACGCGCGAGCTCGAGGCGGTGTCCCTGCGCTTGCCGCGGAAGCCGCGCGAGATGAATCCCATCAAAGCTTGAGTATTACGCATGATGCGGCGGCCCGGAGGCCGCCGCACCGAGGCTTGGAGCTAGATCGCGACGAGACCAAATGGCGTTGCCCCGACGGGGAGGCTGAAGGCCGATCCGGAAATCTCGTTCAAGGCACCGCCGCTGACCGCGAAGGCGCTCACGGCGTTCAGCGCGGCGTCGACCACGTACAGGTCGGCGCCGGTTGGATCCAGTCGGGCATCGAAGGGACGAATCCCCGTCCCGCTTCTGAATCCGGTGGTCGAGACATTGGTCAGCGAGCCGTCTGCCGAGATGCGGTAGCCGGAGATCGTCGTGCTGCCTGTGTTGACGGCGAACAAGTAGGCGCCGTCGTGTGAGATCTCGACCCAGCACGGGGCCGTCTGGCCGTCCGCGTAAGGCGACGCCCCGATCGAGGACAACGTGCCATTGCCGGCGACGTTGAAAGCCGACACTGATCCGTTGCCGGCTCCGCCGTGGGCGTTCGAGACGTAGAGACGTGAAGGGTCGGCTGAGGAGAATTCGCTCCCGAACGGGCCGGCGGCCTGCGCCGGGAAGGGCGAACCGGCGGCGGCCGCCAGGCTTCCGTGCTTGCCGACGACGAAGCTGTCGATCAGGAAGGTGCTGGGGTCGGAGGTGCCGACCTCGACGCCGACCAGGTTGGTCCCGGTCGAGTTGAAGAGGATGTCGCCCGGGTTGGCCGTCCTCGGCAGCGGCACCGTCGAGCCGGGCAGTGGTGTCAGATGACCGCCCCGATTGAGGGTGAAACCGGTGTAGTTGCTGCCGGTTCCTGTCGCCTTGTTCCCCTCGTTGGCCACGTAGACGAGGTTGTCATGGACCGCGATGCTGACCGGTTCGAAGCCGCCGGAATAGACGGGGCTGCCCTGCGCCTTGGCCAGAGAACCATCAGGCCGGATGCGCAGGACCGAGATCTGGTTGCTGCCCGCGTCGGCCGCGAGCAGGTAGCGCCCGTCGCCGCTCCGCTGCAGCGCCCCCTGCGAGCCGATGATCGCGCCGGATCCCTGGCCGCCGGCGGCGAAGGGCGAGCCGGGCATCCGTGTCAGCGAACCGTCGCTGTGTCGGTCGAATGCGGCGACGGTGTTCTCACCGGCTGTGTTGTCGTTGACGTACACGTGACCGGTCACGTCTGATGCCGCCGCCGCGCTCGAGGCGGCACCCAAAGACAGCATGGCGAGAGCGAGTGCGGAAATCGTTCGAGAGGCGAGTCGCAAAGATCCTCCTTCGGTGGGAAACCATGGCTTCGACCACCCACGTGGCCGCTCGCTGGTTCAGTGCGCGGGAGGGGCCCGGCGTTACGACGGCGTTGAGCGGCCGGTCGACTTCCAGCTGCGGAACGCTTCCAGCAGCTGCTCCTGCACGCGCTCGGGGATCGGCTCGTCGGCGAGCCTGTGCACCTGGCTCAGCGTAATGCGCATCTGCTCGAGATACGCGCGGCAGCCGTCGCACCCGGCGATGTGCTCCTCGAACCGGTGGCGGTCAATCGCCGAAAGCGCTCCTTCGAGGTAGTCGGTCATCAGCTCCACGACTTCGCGGCATTTCATCCGAGGTACTCCTCGAGCCGCTTGCGGACCGCCGCCCGCGCCCGGTGCAGGCGCACGCGTTGGTTCTCGGCCGAAATCCCGAGCATGTCGCTGACCGTCCCCGCCTCGAGCTCGGCGACATCCCGCAGCACGATCACCTCGCGATGCTTGGGCGGAAGGTCCTCGATCGCGGCCTTGACCCTCTGCAGGGTCTCGCCGGCGATGAGCCTGGCTTCAGGGATGTTGTCCCACTGATTGGGGAGCGCGCGCCAGTCGCCGGCGGCCGTGAATCGAGAGGGGTCCACGGTGCGCTGGCGGCGGTCGGCATCATCGCGCCGCAGCAGTGCGGTGAACGGGAGCAGCCGCGACTCTTTGCGGCGCCTCGAGCGCGCGACATTGATCACGATGCCGAAGATCCACGTCTTCAGCGACGATCGCCCCTCGAACCGATCCAGCGCCCTGATGGCGGTCAGCCAGGTCTCCTGAACCACGTCCTCGGCGACGTGGTGGTCGCGGACGTAGGCCATGGCGAGCCTCAGCATCGGACCGTGATAGCGCTGTATGACATCGACGAACGTGGCCTCGTCGCCCCGCTTGAGAGCCTCGAGCTCGGCGCCAGAGGCTTCCCCCACTGTCGACCCAGAATACGGGCGCAGGTCAGCCGGCAACGGTGACGCAACTGGACATCAAGGTTTGGTGCCCGAAGCCGGTGTTTCGTTACAACGAGATCAGCGCGGGCATCCGAAGGAAGACGCTGAGCTCAGAACGTGATCCGGGTCAGCCTCCACAGGCGACCCGGCGGATAGAGCGGGTCGGCGGTCACCAGAGGCACATCGAAGTTGTAGTCCCCGAGCACGACGTGCTCGGTCCCCTCCTGTGTGCTCGGCGCCACCGGGCGCTCGATGACGATGCGCTTGGCGTCGAGGTGCTGCCGCAGCACCATGCCCGGCCATTCGGCGAGGTCCACGTCCACCGTGGAGACCAGGTCTGACTGCTCGCCCCAGGGTGTCGTGTAGCTCGCCACCGATTGGTTGCGGGCGATGACCCGCCGCACACGGAGGGCCGCTGACGTGGCGGCGATCAGGGCTTGCGCGCTTGCAAACGCGGTTTGGAGCGTCGGCTGTCCCATCACGCTGCCGTAAATGACGATCGTGCGGTTGTCTACCGTCGCGTTCGCCGCGAACAGGAAGTTCGCGCCGGCGTTGAGGCCGGAACCGGTCTTGATCCCGATGTTCCCGCCCTGGCCGAGGACGCCGTTGACGTTGTAAACCGTGCCTGCCACAGGCAGATCGGCCTGGCCCCGCGCCACGATCTGCGCGAAGACCTCGTTCTGCATCGCCACCATGCCGAGAGAGGTGAGATCGGTCGGCGTGCTCACGCTGGCGGCGGATGCGCCACTGGTGTCGGCGAACTTCGTATGCGTGAGATGCAGCTGGCCGGCGCGGCTGTTCATCTTGGCCACGAAAGCATCAATCGAGCCGGCATCCCAGCGGGCGACGGTCTCGGCGAGGTTGTTCGCGGACGGGATCAGCATTCCCTCGAGGACCTGGAAAAGCGTCAGCTGCTCGCCCAGCTCCACCTTCACGACCGACTGCTGGTCGGCGAGGTCTGCCTGGTACGAGCGCACGTCGGCGTCGCCGATCGTGATGTTCGCGCCGGAATCGCCCTTCTTCAGCTTGCTGTCTTCGAGCACGACCAATGCAGTCATCACCTTGGTCACGCTCGCGGCTGGAATCGCCTGCTCGTTGCCCGAGGTGCCCACGAAACCCAGCCCGGAAACCGCGACCGCGGCGGATCCCTTGGCGGGCCATGGCAGGGCGGGCGCATTGCCCGGGACGACTTCAGTCGCGTGGAGCAAAGGCGTGGCGGCGATCGCTGGTATCGGGCGCAGGTAGTTGAACGCCGCCAGGGCGACGATGATCAAAAGCAAGACGATCCCGACCCGCCGCCACATCCCCGAAGAACCTTAGCGGAGCGCCCGCCGCACCGGCCCCGAGAGGCGAACACCCACGTAGGTCGCAAAGGCCAGGGACGTGATGAAGAAGCTCACGGGATGCGGTGAGAAGTAAGCGATGCTCAATCCCAGCCAGGTGAACAGGAGTGCGAGCCCGACGCCGATCCCGATCGCATGCGGAGGATGGCTCGTGAAGCGGATCGCGATCGCCGCCGGCGTGACGATGAGGGCAAAGATGAGCAGCACTCCGACGACCTGGACCGCTTCCGTCACGGCCACCGCGAGGATGGCCATGAAAACGATCGATAGCCCGGTGACGGGAACGCCTTTGGCGCTCGCGAGCTCTTCATCCACGGAGGAGAAGAGCAGCGGGCGATAAACCGTGACCAAGGCGACGATCGTGATCACGCCGGCGACAAGCGTCACGAGCACGTCGCGCTCGCTGATGCCGAGGATCTCGCCAAAGAGCAGCGCGTAAGCCTCGGTGGCGTAACCGCGATACAGCGAGATGAACAGCACGCCCAGCCCGAGCGTCCAGGCGAGGACGATCCCGATCGTCACGTCGCGTCCCCGCAGGCGGTTGCCCAGGGCGCCGATGGCGACGCCGCTGCCCAGTGTGAACGCGAGCAAGCCGACCACCGGGCTCAGCCCTGCCACCACCGCGCCGGCGGCGCCCGCAAAACCGATGTGCGAAAGCGCGTGCGCCGCAAATGAGGATCCGCGCAGCACCACGAAGTAGCCGATCGAACCGGCCACGATGGCCACGATGGTTCCCGCCTGGAAAGCGTGGACCATGAAGTCGTAGTGGAAAAGGACGGCCAGGTCTTCGAGCGGATTCCAGCTCGGGGTCGGATTGACGATGGTCAACGGGAGCGCCACGTCAAGCATGAGGATGGCTCGTCTCCTCTTCGAGACCGACCACGAAAACGCGGCCGTGGCTGTCCTGGATCACCTCGACCGGCGCGGAGTAGATCTCAGACAGGCGCTCGGTGGTGATGATCTCGTCGGGCGTGCCCATCGCGATCTTTCCGGCGGCGACATAGAGGACGTGGTCGACGTGCGGCAGCAGCGGGTTGACGTCGTGCCCGATCAGCAACACCGTCAGTCCGCGCCGCCTCGCCACCTCGCGGATGAGCTGCACGATCGTTCGCTGGTTGCGGATGTCGAGGTGGGACAGCGGCTCGTCCATCAACAAGAGACGAGGGCTGCCGACGAGCGCCTGGGCCAGGAGCAGCCGCTGCTGCTCGCCTCCAGACAGGCGGCCAAGCGGTTGATTCGCATACTCGCGGGCGCCGACGGAGTCAATCGAAGCGTCGGCCGCGGCCATGGCCTCCGCGCGTCCCACCAGGCGCACGCCCCACTGCCAGCCATCGACGCCGAGACCGACGAAGTCGCGGCCTCGGATCGACAGCTCGGGGTCGAAACCAGGCCGCTGCGGGATGTAGCCGATCGTCGGATCGCCCCGCCGCGGCATGCGACCGAACACTTCGAGCCGCCCGCCGGCCGGCGGCAGGAGGCCCAGGATCATGCGGATGAGGGTGGTCTTGCCGGAGCCGTTGGGGCCGAGGATGGCCGTGAACGACCCCGGCTCGATGGCAAACGTCGCGTCGGACCAAACCCTCCGGCCCGCGTAGCCAGCGGCAAGGTTGCGAGCCGAGATCGCTCCGTCGGTCAGCTGGTCGACTTCAGCGCAGCCTCCAGCCCCTGCAGCTGCTTCAACTGCCAGTCCTGGAACGTCAGGTTGTCGGGCTGAAGCGTCTCGGTGACGCCGACGTTGGGGATGTGCCGCGACGCGGCGAGGGCCTTGAGGTTCGTGGTCACCGCGGTCGAAGCTTGCACGTTGTAGACGAGGACCTTGATCTGATTCCCGGAGATCTGGCCCTGGAAGGTGGCGACGGCACTCGCGGGTGGGTCGTTGCCCTCGGCCACCGCGTTCATGAACTCGGGCGGAGTCGTGAGGTTCAAACCGAGGGCCGTGGCCATGTAGGCGAAGATGCTCTCGGTCGCGCCGATCGGCACTCCTGAGTGCTTCTGGTTGATGTTTGCGACCGCCTCCAGGTAAGGCCTGAAGGCGATCGTCAGCCGGGAGCGCTGCTGGTCGAAGTAGCCCGCGTCCGGCGCGTCGATGGACTTGAGCGTCGAGGTGATCTTGTCCGCGACCTGCGTCACGTAGGCCGGGTTGTACCAGAAGTGTGGGTTGTCGCCCTCCTTCTTGCCCACCAGCTCGGCGACCTTGATGACCTCGCGGCTGCTTGCCTTGTTCGCGTCGAGCAGCTTCTGGCCCCAGTCGTCGTAACCAGCGCCGTTCAGGATGACGAGCCTGGCCTCGGCGAACGCGCGGGCGTCGTTGGTGCTGCTCTCATACTCATGCGGGTCGGCGTTGGGGTCGGTGACCACGCTCTGCACTCTGACCTTCGCACCGCCCAGCTGGGTGACCAGGCTGCCCCAGAAGTTCTCGCCGGCGACCACGTCGATGCTCGACGCCGCGGTGGAGGTCGTACCCCCGCAGGCGGCGAGCAGCAGCACACCGATAGCCGGAGCGAGCCATCTCCCCATGCGCAAGAGCTTTGCACAAGTTGATTGCGCAAGTCAAGTGCGCGTAAGCTTGACGGCGATGGCGAGGCCCAGCCCTGTCAGCGACCAGGTACGCACCCTGTTCGAGGCGGAACAGAAGCACCTCTGGTCGATCGACGAGCTCCACGAAGCCGTTGTCCAGTCACTGGGCGGCGCGGACTACTCGACCGTCTTTCGCGCCGTGACCGGAATGGAAAAGGAAGGCGCCATCAAGCGCATCGACCTTGGCGACGGCAAGGTCCACTACGAAATGTCAGAGGACCACCACGAGCACATCCGCTGCGATTCATGCGGCCGGGTCGTCGAGGTGCCGGGTTGCGTGCTCGAGGACGCGGAGCGTTCGGTCAAGAGCAGCACCGGTTTCGTCGTCACGAGCCACCAGCTTCTCTTCACGGGCGTCTGCCCGGACTGCAGCGTTAAAGCCGCGCGTCGGTAGGTCGGCCTCGCAGGCGCAGCAGGTCGGCCACGGGGAGGAGCAGCCCACCCTGGATGACGAGCGACAGCACCACCATCCCGTAGGCGATCACGGAGACGGCTGGATTGACCTGTGGGTAGGCGGCGACCGAGAGCGCAAGCGCGACTGAGAGCGCGCCCCGAAGCCCGCCCCACAGCGTCATATGCCTCCAGCTCCACGGGATCGATGTGCCCTTGACGTCGGCGAGACCGAGGAGGGCGTAGACGGGCAGGACGCGTGCGGCGAGCATGATCACGTAGGCGCCCAGGGCAAGCCCCGCGAAGGCGGCCAGGCGCTGCGCCGGTAGCGCGATCCCGACCAGCAAGAAAAGAATTGCGTTGAGGACGAAGGCGAGCAGGCCCCAAAAGCCGTGCAGCTGCGTGCCCTGCAGCCTGCCGGTCCGGCTGCCGTACCGGGCGACCACGATCCCGGCCGCGACCACCGCGACGACACCCGATGCATGCACGAGATCGGCCGCCAAATACGAGCCGTAGGCAAGCACCAGCGTGATGAGGATCTCGAGCTCCGCTTCGCGCACCAGGCGTAGGAAGACGACCGCCGCTGCGCCGGCCGCAGCGCCGATGGCAATACCCGCGACCGTCACGTAGAGGAACCGCAATCCAGCGTCATTGAGCGACGGATGACCGGAGAGGATCGTGCCCAGCACAGCCGCGAAGACAGCCACGCCCGTGCCGTCGTTGAAGAGGCTCTCGCCGTCGAGGATGGCCTCGAGTCCGCGCGGGGCACCGATCTGGCGGAGGAGCTGCACCACAGCGATCGGGTCCGTGGCGGCGACGATCGCGCCGAGCAGAAATCCGCTCGCCCAATCCAGGCCGAGGCCGTAGTGGGCCATCGCGCCGATCAGCAAGACCGTCAAGAACACGCCCACCGTGGCCAGCAGGCTGATGGGCACGACCCGACGCCGCATCTCCTCGAGGTCGAGCGCCAGAGACGCCTCGAAGACGAGCCCGGGTACGAAGGCGAGCAGGATCAGGTCGGGCCCGACCGGCGGCAGGCGAAGGCCCCCTGTCAGTGGACTGAGGAGGCCGATCAGGATGCCGCCGATCGCCAGCAGCACGGGATACGGGACGGTCGGGGTGGTGCGCGAGACGAGACGGAGCGCGGTCGCCGCCGCCCCAAGCACGATCAAGAAGAGAAGAAAGCCCTGGGCGCTGCTCATCAGGACGGCCGTCGACCTCCTGCCGACCAGCCTTCCCGGCACACCAGTGGATTAGCGGTCCAAGACGGAGCCGCAGGCGGAATTCTATGCCGGCGATATCGCCGTCGCGGCGTGCGATGGCGAGTTTTTTTGACTTCGAACGTATCTGTAAAGTGGCGACAGAGTGAAGGCCCTGGTCAAGGCGAAGAGGGAACCAGGCCTGTGGCTGCAGGACGTCCCCCAACCGGAGCCAGGGCCCGGTGAGGTGTTGCTTCGCGTTCTCCGCACAGGCATCTGCGGCACCGACCTGCACATCGACAGCTGGAACGAGTGGGCCCAGCACACCATCAAGCCTCCGCTCGTGGTCGGCCACGAGTTCGTGGGCGAGGTCGTCGAGCTGGGCGAAGGCGTGGCGTCGGTGTTTCCCGGCGAGATCGTGGGTGCCGAAGGCCACATCGTCTGCGGCCGCTGCCGCAACTGCATGGCGGGCCGCCGCGCCCTGTGCGCAAACACCGTCGGCATCGGAGTCCAGCGCGATGGCGCCTTCGCCGAGTTCATCGTCATGCCGGCCGGCAACCTGTGGCCGCACCTCACCAAGATCGACCTCGACGTGGCGTCGATCTTCGATCCGTTCGGCAACGCGGTCCACACCGCGACCCAGTTCCGGTTGGTCGCGGAGGACGTGCTGATCACCGGCGCCGGGCCGATCGGGATCATGGCTGCCCAGGTGGCTCGCCACAACGGGGCCCGCTTCGTCGTCATCACCGACGTGAGCGACTACCGCCTCGAGCTCGCGCGCAAAGCAGGCGTCACCCGGGCGGTGGACGTGCGCACGACCACGCTCCGGCAGGCACAGGACGAGCTGGGCATGAAGGAGGGCTTCGACGTCGGCTTCGAGATGTCGGGCCAGCCGAGCGCGATGCGCGACATGATCGGCAACATGGCGCATGGCGGCCGCGTCGCGGTGCTCGGCCTGCCTGACCATGAGTTCGCCATCGACTGGTCGCAGGTCGTGTTCAAGATGCTCACCGTCAAAGGCGTCTACGGCCGGCAGATATTCGAGACCTGGTACCAGATGTCGGTCTTCGTCCAGAGCGGCCTCGACATCTCGCCGGTGATCACCCACCGCTTTTCTTATCAGCAGTACAAGGAGGCGTTCGCCGTCGCCCACTCGGGACAGTGCGGCAAGGTTGTTCTGGACTGGAGTAACTGATGTTCGAACGAATGCGATCGCATCTGACTCAGCAGCTGCAGGAGATCCGGGAGGCGGGGCTCGAGAAGCCGGAGCGCGTGATCGGCTCCCCGCAAGGCGCGACGGTCGCCGTCATGGACAGGCAGGTGCTCAATCTGTGCGCCAACAACTACCTGGGCCTCGCGGATCATCCCGAGGTCGTGGCAGCGGCCAAGGAGGCGCTCGACCGCTGGGGCTACGGCATGGCGTCGGTGCGCTTCATCTGTGGCACGCAGGAGGTGCACAAGGAGCTGGAGCAGGCGCTTACCGAGTTCCTCGGGACCGAGGACACGATCCTTTACTCGTCCTGCTTCGACGCCAACGGCGGCATCTTCGAAGCGCTGCTCGACGAACGCGACGCCGTGATCTCGGACGCCCTCAACCACGCCAGCATCATCGACGGCATCCGCCTCTGCAAGGCGCAGCGTTTTCGCTACGCGAACCGCGACATGGAGGACCTCGAGCGCCAGCTCAAGGAGAGCGCAGGTGCGCGTTTCCGGATGGTGGTGACCGATGGCGTGTTCTCGATGGACGGCTACATGGCGCCCCTGCCGGAGATCTGCGACCTTGCGGAGCGTTACGACGCGACGGTCATGGTCGACGACTCGCACGCCGTCGGTTTCATCGGCGCGAACGGCCGGGGCACGCACGAGCACCACGGCGTGATGGGTCGCATCGACGCCATCTCGGGCACGCTCGGCAAGGCGCTAGGCGGGGCGAGCGGCGGCTACGTGTCGGGGCGCAAAGAGCTGGTCGCCATGCTGCGGCAGCGCTCTCGCCCATACCTGTTCTCGAACTCGGTCGCCCCGCCCATCGTCGCCGGGAGCCTGAAGGTACTGGAGCTTTTGCGAAACGCAAAAGAGCTGCGTCAGCGGCTCGCCGACAACACCAAGCTCTTCCGGGGGCGCATGACGGAGGAGGAGTTCGAGATCCTGCCGGGCGATCACCCGATCGTCCCGGTGATGGTGGGGGACGCGTCGCTGGCCGGCCGGATGGCCGCGGCCATGCTCGAGAAAGGGGTTTACGTGGTCGGGTTTTCGTACCCGGTCGTGCCCCAGGGCAAGGCCAGGATCCGAACCCAGGTCTCGGCCGCCCATTCCCGCGGCGACCTCGAGATGGCCGTCCGGGCCTTCATCGAAACCCGTGCCGAGGTGAGCCGGTAGCCCGCGCCCGAAAAGCGTTTTTCGATTACATGAGCGAACACGAGCGACTCCTCGATCAGCTGGGGGAAGTCCTCTCCAAGATCGCCCGCCCCTACCGGTGTGACGACGTGCTTCCGGTCGACGTTCGAGCCAGCCTCTGGCAGCTGGGGCTGCAATGCAACGAGCTGACCTCGCGGGAGGAGTTGATCACCAGGCTCTGGGCCCGCAAGCGGAGCCTGCTGACGGCGATGCAGTTCGAGTGGGGCGGTCCCGGAGTAACGCCACCGACCGCGGCATAGCCGTCCTCCCTGACCCTGCGGCGGAGGCGGCCCAGGAAGCCGGGCTCGTTCACACGACGGACGACGAACCAGGCATCCGCCGTGTCCGCAAGGGCAGGCGCTTCCATTACGTCGGGCCCGACGGCAAGCTCATCCGCGACGCAGCCACGCTCGGCCGCATCCGCTCGCTGGTCATCCCGCCCGCCTGGGAGCACGTGTGGATCACGACGCGGCCGCGCGGCCACCTCCAGGCCACGGGACGCGATGCCCGCGGCCGCAAGCAGCACAAATATCACCCCCGCTGGCGCGAGGTCCGCGACGCCAACAAGTTCGACCGGATGACCGCCTTTGCGAGAGTGCTGCCGCGGATCAGGAGCCGCGTCGCGCGAGACCTCAGGCGCGACGGCCTGCCCAAAGCGAAGGTCGTAGCCACCATCGTCCGGCTCCTGGAGACCACGTTTGCCCGCATCGGCAACGAGGAGTATGCGAAGCAGAACAAATCGTTCGGGCTCACCACGCTGCGCAGCCGTCACGTCGACGTGAGGGGCGCCACCGTGCGGTTCGTGTTCACGGGCAAGAGCGGCGTCGAGGTCCAGGTCGGGATCACGGACCGGCGCGTGGCTCGCGTGATCAAGCGTTGTGAAGACCTCCCTGGTCAGAGCCTGTTCCAGTACGTCGACATCGATGGCGAACATGGCTGCGTGACTTCCGACGACGTCAACGATTACCTGCGCGAGGTAACGGGGGAAGACTTCACCGCCAAGGACTTCCGCACCTGGGCAGGCACCGTGCTCGCCGCGAGCGCGCTCCGCGATGCCGTGGGCTTCGAGTCGGAAACCGAGGCGAAACGCAACGTGATCGCCGCGATCGACAGCGTGGCGCGAAAGCTCGGTCACACGAGAGCCGTGTGCCGCAGCTCGTACGTCCACCCTGCCGTGATCGAGACCTACATGGAGGGCGGCCTCGAGGCCGCGCTCGGCGTCGCGATTGCGCGCACCCACGCGAGGCTGAGGGCCGATGAGGCGGCGGTGCTTGCGCTGCTGCGGCGAAACGGACGCAAAGCCCAGGCCGCGTAGATGAAAGACGTTCCGCTCCTTGCCGTGCGTGTCATCGCGGGCGGCGCTCTCGTGGTTGCGTTCGCGATGCTCAGCGACACGCTCAAGCCCAAGACGTTTGCGGGACTCTTCTCGGCGGCGCCATCCGTCGCGACCGCGAGCCTGCTCGTGAGCGGCCTCGCGACGGGGCCGGCCAAAGACCAGGAGTACGCGTGGGGGATGATCGCGGGCGCGATCGGACTGGTGTTCTACAGCGTGGCCGCCGCCTTCCTGGTCAAGCAGCTGGGGGCGTTCGCGGGCAGCATCGTGGCCTGGGCGGCCTGGATCATCCCCGCGGCGTTGATCTACTGGCTCTTCCTGAGATGAGCGCCGGTCTCATCCCTGGGATCGACCCCGGAGAGGTCGGAACCCATCGCGTCCGGGATTACCTGATCCGATTTTGCTTCGGAGCCGGGATCTCGCTCGTGGCCGGCGTCATCGGCATGAAGTTCGGTCCGGTGCTCGGCGGGGTCTGGCTTGGGTTTCCTGCCATCCTGCCGGCCTCGTTGACATTGATCGAAAAGAAGGAAGGCAAAGAAGCGGCGTCAGTCGACTCGATCGGAGCGATCCTGGGCGCGATCGCGATGATCGCGTTCGCGATCGTGGTCTCTCTCGCGGCGACCCGCTGGGGTGTGGTGCCCGGACTGGTGGCGGCGCTGGCCGTCTGGCTGGTCGTGGCGGTCGGCTTGTACGGGCTGGTGGCGACCCTCTATGGCCGCGAGCCGTCGGCGCCCTAGCCTAAGCGTCCGTTCTTATTTCCTCGCCATCCTGCGCCCAGCGCGTGTGGAAAGCGCCTTCGCGGTCGACGCGGTGGTAGGTGTGGGCGCCGAAGTAATCACGCAGGCCCTGGATCAGGTTGGCGGGACCGCGGGCGCGCCGGTAGCCGTCGTAGTACGCAAGCGAGGACGCGAAGGCGGGGATCGGGACCCCCTGGTCGACCGCTGTCTTGACGACGCGCCGCCAGGCGGGCTGCGCCGTGGCGAGCGCTTCCTGGAAGAAAGGGGCGAGCATCAGGCTCGGGAGGTTCGAGTCCTGCTCGTAAGCCTCTTTGATCCGGTCCAGGAATTTGGCCCGGATGATGCACCCACCTCGCCAGATGGTGGCGAGCGCGCCGAGGTCGAGGTTCCACTCGAACTCCTTCGAGCCGGCCGCCAGGTGCTCGAAGCCCTGCGCGTAGGCGACGATCTTCGAGGCGTACAGGGCCTCCTGGACGTCATCGACCAGCCCGGCTCCGGCCTTCCCCGCCGCTGGTCCAGCCAGGATGGCTGACGCTTTCACACGACGCGCCTTCTGGCTCGAAAGCGTGCGGGCGAACACCGCCTCGGTGATGCCGGTGAGAGGGACGCCGAGCTCGAGCGCCGACTGACTGGTCCAACGGCCCGTGCCTTTCTGCTCGGCCTCGTCTTCGATGAGATCGACCAGGGGCGCGCCGGCGCCGTCCTCGTGCTTCGACAGGACATAGGAGGTGATCTCGATCAGGTACGACTGCAGCCGGCCCTCGTTCCATCCCCGAAACACCGAAGCCAGCTCGTCTGGGGGCAGGCCCAAACCGTTACGCAGCAGGTCATAGGTCTCGGCGATGAGCTGGATGTCGGCGTACTCGATCCCGTTGTGGACCATCTTCACGAAGTGGCCCGCGCCGTCGGGCCCGATGTACGTGCAGCAGGGCACGCCCTCGACCTTCGCCGCGATGCCCGTCAGCATCTCTTCGACGCGTGCGTAGGACTGGTGCGTGCCGCCGGGCATCAGGCTCGGCCCGTGCAGGGCCCCCTCTTCCCCACCCGAAACGCCGCATCCGATGTAGCCGAGGCCCATCTTCTCGACCGCGGCGGCGCGCCGCTGCGTGTCCTGGAAGAAAGAGTTGCCCCCGTCGATGATCGTGTCCCCCTTCTCGAGGACTTTCGTCAGGGCTTCGATCGTCTCGTCCACTGGAGGGCCGGCGTTCACCATCACGAGCACCGCGCGCGGCGCTTTCAACACGCGAGCCAGCTCCTCGAAGGTCGCGGCCGGCGCAAAGTCACCCTCGTTTCCGTGGGCGGCGATGAAGTCCTCGGTGCGGCGATGCGTGCGGTTGTAGACCGCGACCCGGGCGTCGTGCGAGGCGAGGTTGCGGGCCAAGTTCATGCCCATGGTGCCCAGACCGACGACCCCCATCTCCTTCTCGGGCATGCAGACACCTTACCGCCGGGCGCTGCCCCCGGGCGGCAACCGCAAGTAAGTTTCCGGGCGGTTGCGTTTCCGGATTGAGGCCGCGTTCCGGCTACAAGATGGAGATCGACAGCCGTCGCATCAGCCGCCTGATCCGCCAGAGCCGCACGCGGGAGCGGCGGCTGGATCAGCTGATCCGCAGCCAGGCCTGGCTCGATGGCGTCGCGGTGGCGGTGCAGAAGGCGGTCGGCGTCTCATACGAGGCCCTCGGTGCTCCGGGTCAGGCGATCAAGAACGTGATGCACGGGACGCGCTTTCTCGGCCATCCCCTCCACCCCGTGCTGACCGATATCCCGGTCGGGGCGTGGACGGTGGGCGTCCTGGCCGACTGGCTGTTCGTCGCGACGGGGCGCCTCCCCGCGGTGGCGGGCGACCTCGCCCTTGCCATCGGGGTGGCGGGCGCGATCCTGGCCGCCCTCACTGGCTATACCGACTTCCACGAGACAGACGGTCACGAGCGGCGGACCGCGATCGTCCACGGGCTGACCATGACAGCGGTGCTGTTGATCGAGTTGGTCTCGCTCGGCATGCGGCTGGGAGCGCCAGGGCTGCGACCGGGTGCGATCGTGCTTTCGACCGTGGCTTGGCTGATCGTGCTGGTCGGCGCCTACGTCGGTGGGCACCTCACGTTTGGGATCGGGTCCGCTGTCAATCACAACGCGTTCTTCGATGGCCCCAAGGAGTACGTCAAGGTCGGCACCCGGGATGACTTTCCCGAGGGGCAGATGAGGCGGGTCGAGGCGAACGGGCTGCCGGTGTTGATCGTTCGGCAGGGGGGGTTGCTTCACGCG
>Ga0209159_1001770_pt1 | contig 15930 bp, 13 predicted proteins | sample GraSoiAngelo_144_FD_185901 | JGI IMG/M metagenome (GOLD analysis project Ga0209159, IMG submission 185901) | Grasslands soil microbial communities from the Angelo Coastal Reserve, California, USA - 14_1009_02_40cm (SPAdes) (version 2) | ecosystem: Environmental > Terrestrial > Soil > Grasslands ...
GATCGACCAGCGCAGCGACGACCGGCCGGATGTCATCGCCCACCGGATCGACGTCTTCCTCGACCAGACCGCGCCCTTGATCGACTACTACCGCCAGCAGAGCAAGCTCAGGCTGATCGATGGCACCCAGTCCCCGGAACAGGTGGCAGCCGCCATCGACGCTGAGGTCGGCTCGCTCCCGTAGCCGTCGTTTGGCGCCCGCCAAATTGGGCATAAACGACATATCTCGCGGGTTGTTCCCGACGAGAACACGAAGGAGAAGCTATCAATGCCTGAACTAAAAACTGAACTCATCCCCCTCCTGCCGCTCAACAACGGGGTCGTGCTGCCGAACATGGTGGTCACGGTCCCGCTGGAGCGCGAGGAGGCGCAGGCCGCCGTCGCCGCCGCGGGTGAGGGCGACCGTCTCGTTCTGCTCGTTCCCCGAGTCGAGGGCCGTTATGCCAGCATTGGCACCGTCGCCAAAGTCGAGGATTCGCGGAAACTGCCCAACGGCGTCGAGGTGGCCATCTTGCAGGGGCAGTATCGCGCCTCTGTCGGCAGTGCGGCTGCTGGTACCGGACCGGCCTTGCGCGTCACGGCGCAGCCGGCCGCCGACGTCAACCCGCTGACCGAGACCTCGCATGTGCTCGCCCGCGAGTACAAGGCGCTGATCGAGAATTTGCTCGAGCTGCGTGGTGCCGGGGAAGTCATCCAGATGGTCCGCGGCATCGACCGGCCCAGCCAGCTTGCGGACCTGGCCGGCTACTCCCCTGATCTTTCGCTCGAGCGAAAGGTCGAGATCCTGGAAACGGTCGACGTCGAGGCGCGGCTTAAGAAATTAATCGCGTGGACCCGCGAGATCCTCGCCGAGGCCTCGCTCAAGGACAAGATCCGCAACGAGGTACAGGAAGGGATGGAGAAGCGGCAGCGCGAGTTCCTGCTTCGCCAGCAGCTGGAGGCCATCAAGAAAGAACTCGGCGAGGGCGACGGTGACGTTGCCGCCGAATACAGGAAGAAGATCGAAGATGCCGGCATGCCCGAGGCGGTCAGAAAAGAAGTCGAGCGCGAGCTCGACCGGTTCGAGCGGACCAGCGAGCAGAACCCGGAGGCCGGCTGGATTCGCAATTACCTGGACTGGATGCTCGACATGCCCTGGAACAAGCGCACCGTCGACCAGTTCGACGTGGTCGAGGCGCGCCGCGTGCTCGACCAGGACCACACGGGACTGGAGGACGTCAAGGACCGGATCATCGAGTTCCTCGCCGTGCGCAAGCGGCGCGATTCGCGTGGACTCCAGGTGATCGGTGGCCGCGGCTCGGGCGCGATCATCACTCTGGTCGGACCGCCTGGGGTCGGCAAGACTTCGCTGGGCGAGTCGGTTGCCCGGGCGCTGGGTCGCAAGTTCACGAGAATTTCTCTTGGCGGCATTCACGACGAAGCCGAGATTCGTGGACACCGCCGGACCTATGTCGGTGCGCTGCCGGGCCGGATCGCCCGCGCCCTCAAGGAAGCCGGCACCCGCAATCCGGTGATCATGCTGGATGAGATCGACAAAGTCGGCAATGACTGGCGCGGAGATCCGTCGTCGGCCCTGCTCGAAGTGCTCGACCCGGCGCAGAACCACTCGTTCCGGGATCACTACCTCGAGGTCGACCTGGATTTGTCCGAAGTCCTGTTTATCCCGACGGCGAACGTGGCGGACACCATTCCGGCACCACTGCTCGACCGGATGGAGATCATCCGGCTCGACGGCTATACGGAAGAAGAGAAGCTGGCCATCGCCCGCGATCATCTGCTGCGGCGGCAACTGGATCGCAACGGCCTGAGCGCTGATGAAGTCACGGTGGACGATGAGGCGCTGGGCCGCATCATCGCGGACCACACGCGCGAGGCGGGCGTCCGTAACCTCGAGCGCGAGCTCGGACGCTTGCTCCGGAAGGTCGCGACCCAGATCGAAGCCGGCAAGGTGGTAGCGCCGGTGCACGTCGGCGGCGAAGACGTCAAGACCTACCTGGGGCGCGCGAAGTTCCACGCGGAAGTCGCCGAACGGACAGAAGTCCCGGGCGTGGCCACCGGGCTGGCTGTAACGGGCATCGGTGGCGAGGTCCTGTTCGTCGAGGCGGCGGCCATGGACGGGCAGAAGGGCCTGACCCTGACCGGCCAGCTGGGCGATGTCATGAAAGAGTCCGCGCAGATCGGCCTGTCGTACGTGCGGTCGCACGCCGCCGAGCTCGGCATCGCGCGCGGGTTCGAAGAGAAGGCGATCCACGTGCACGTGCCGGCGGGTGCCATTCCGAAAGACGGACCGTCGGCCGGCGTCACCATGGTGACGGCACTGGTCAGCCTGTTCAGCGGGCGGCCGGTGAAGAGCACTGTGGGCATGACCGGCGAGGTGACGTTGCAAGGCAAGGTCCTTCCGATTGGCGGCGTCAAGCAGAAGCTGCTGGCCGCCCACCGGGCCGGCTTGACCGAGGTCATCCTGCCTTATCGCAATGAGGCGGATCTCGATGATCTGCCGCAGAGTGTGCGGGACGCCATGACAATCCGTCTGGCCAGCGATGTCCGGCAGGTGCTGGACTGGGCATTGGAGCCGAAGAGCGTTACGCTGCCTGAGGCAGCGTAACCTCGCCACGGCCGCCGTCCGTCTGTGAGCCGCGCATTCGTCAAGGAAAGTGATTCAGCGGCGGCCGGATCCCCGGTCGATCGCTTCTACCAGAGCGTGCTCGGCCTAAACGATTTGGCCCGGGCGCTGATTGCCAAGCGGCAGCAACAGGCCTGGCTTCAGGCCAGCGACCAGATCGAGCAAGCGCGTGACGCGGCGCGCCAGGCGCTCGGCGCCGAGTCCTATCGCGAAATCTTCGAGAGCGCCGCGGAGCGGGCGGGCGATCCACCGCAGAGTCCCACCTGGTGGGCCGCTGGTGATGCGGCGATTGCCCTTGCTGCCCGCCGGCGTTTAAGCCGGGAGCAGTTCGCGGTCCTGGTCGGACCTCTTAGCGTGGCACTGCCCTGGCTGAAGGATGCCGGGAGCCCGACCTGACTAAGGCGACCTGAGGTCAAACCCATAACGGAGCTCGGTGTGGCGACCGTCTGCCAGCTCGACCACTCGCTGACCGACAACAGTGCCGCCCTGCCGGTGGTACCAATCGATTCCGAGTCTGTTGCCATCCAGCACCCACAGCTCGATGGCCGACCCTCCTCCCCCTCGTGCATCGCGCTCGACTTGCTGCCAAAGGACCCAACCAACGCCCTTGCCAAGCACGGCCGGGTCGACGTAGATGGCGTAGACCTCGTGGATAGACTCACCTACCGGCCCGTGCTGGACATACCCGACCACCTTTCCGGAGTCTTCAGCCACGTGGACGGGCGGCCCCGTGAGACGGCGTAGAAGAACCTCCTCGGAATACCACCGTAGGAGGGTCTCCTCGATCGCGTCGGGTGAGATCAGGCCTCGGTAGGCGTGCCGCCATCCCTCGGCGGCGATGCGCGCAATCTCTTGGACGTCGCCCTGCGTAGCTCGACGAACAATGAGGCCCCTCAATCAAATGTGGAGGTTAATAGAACCGTTCTAGCCGTGTGACTGTTCGCGAAGCTAACACATCTTTGAGTCATTGACAGACAGCTGTCAAACCCTGGGTTCATCATCGAAGTATGGCCGCATCAGGCAGCCTTATCGAGCTAAAGAGCAGGCCGGCGCAGGTCGCCGCGCGGCAGCTGCACGCCGCCGTGAAACTGATATCGGCCTGCGCCCAGAAGGCCGACGGGGCTCAACTCGGCGAGTTGCTGATCCTGATCCGCGAGGCCGGCATCGACCCGTTGGAAGCAGCCTTCGCCACGGGCGTGCGTCGGTTCGACAAATCCGGTGATTACGCGGTCGATGGCGCGTTGAGCGTGACCGCCTGGCTGAAATGGAAATGCAAGCTGTCGGGAGGCGCCGCCGCCGAGCGGGTTGAGATCGGCAAGCAGCTGGAGCGCCTGCCCAAGACCGAAGAAGCGTTTGCGCGCGGCGATGTGGGCTACCAGCACGTCGCCGTCATCGCTCGGACCGCTGAGAACGTCGGCGCCGCCGCGGTGCGCACCGAAGAACGCAACCTCCTCAACGCGGCGCTCACGATGGATCCCGGCCAGTTCACGACCGTGGCAAAGAACTTCGAGCATCGCGTCGATGCCGCGGGCGCCCTGGCCGAGGCGAACCGCGCTTACCAGCGCCGCTTCCTGCACGTTGGCGATCCGCAGGATGGGGTCGTCCGGATCGACGGCCTGCTTGACGCTGAAGGCGGGGCAACGGTACGAGCGGCGCTCGCGGCTCAAATGAAGCCGATCAAAGACGACGATCGGACCCACGGACAACGCTTCGCCGACGCCCTCGTGGAATTCTGCCGCAAGGGCTCTGGCGGCAAGCGCGGCAGCTCGGGTTCGAGGCCGCAGCTGATCATCCGCGCCAGCCTGGCCACGCTGGCCGGAATCCCGGGCGCGCCCGCCGGCGAGCTGGAAGGCGGCGGAACCGTACCTGCCGAGACCGTCCAGCGCTATGCGTGTGACTCAGCGCTGATACGAATGACGGGCCGCACCGAGCTCGAGCACGAGCGCAACAACGCGAGCCGCACGCTATCGGCGTCCACGCGTCGGGCGCTCGAAGCGCGTGATCGGCGCTGCGTCTGGCCCAGCTGCGGCCGTCCTGCGGACTGGTGCGACGGACACCATCTCGTTTGGTGGACACGAGGCGGTGAATCATCGCTCCCCAATCTCGCCTTGCTTTGCCGGCCGCATCACCGGCAGGTTCACGAGGGTGGCTGGTCGATCCAACGCCGAGAGAAGCAATGGCTTGTCCAACCACCACTCAAAATTCCGGGCAGGGTTCTTGCTCGCCGTGAATGAGCCTGTTCACGCCCGCGAGTGAGCTTGGCTCTGGGTTCAGCCGGACGGCTGGGCAGCTCTGGCGAAGCCCTGGAACAACCGCTGCACCCAGGCGAGATCATCGATCTCTTCCGGGTGCCACTGAACGGCAATCCAGAAGCGTCGCTCCGGCGATTCAATTGCTTCGATGATGCCGTCGTCGGATTTCCCGGTCACTCGCAACCGCGGCGCTACGGACTTTACCGCTTGGTGATGCAGGCTGTTGACATCGATGCTGGTCTCATCGATCAGTTGTGCCAGCCGCGAGTCGGGATCGAGGCGCACCCTGTGGATCAGCGCCGTTCGGGCCCGGCCATCGGCATCGGAGTGCTCGACGGTGGTGGCGCCCTGGTGATGCAAATCCTGGTAAAGGCTCCCGCCCAGGGCGACGTTGAGCAATTGCTGGCCGCGGCAGATTCCAAGCGTCGGCAGGTCGTCGTCAAAGGCCCAGCGAGCCAGCGTTAGCTCGGTTCGGTCGCGCTCTGGCTCGATGATATTGAGATTTTGTATTGCCTGCTCGCCGTACGCTTCCGGTGCTACATCGGCGCCGCCCGGAAAGACGATGCCGTCCAGGCGCTCGTAGATGGACCGCAGCCGATCTTGCTCGTCGATCGGCGGGATCAGCACCGGCGCGCACCCGGCCGCGGTCAGGGCGCGCACATAACTCTGGTTGATGCCAAAGCGGGCCGGCTTCGGGCCCGGCGGGATGGCCAGGGTCGGCAAGCCAATGACTGGATAACTCGTCAACTTGTAAACGTGAAGGCCTTCAGCCGAACCGCCGGCACGCGTGCGGCCCCCAGGTATTCGCTGATCTCCAGCTTCGTCGACTGGCTGATCGCGAGCGTGCCGTTCAGGGCGTCGAGCATGCTTTGCGTGAAACGCAGGTCTTTGACCGGCCGGGTGATCCGCCCGTTCTCGATCAGGAACGTGCCTTCGCGCGTCATGCCAGTAATGATTGACGCCTTGGGATGCACGACGCGCACGTACCAGAAACGCGTCACCCAGATGCCTCGCTTGATGTCGCTGGCCAAGTCTGCCTTGGGCGTGGTGCCAGGACCCATGAACAGGTTGACCGCGAACGGCCCCTCAGTATTGGGCGCCGGCAGCCCGTGGCCGGTTGATTGGCGGCCGGCCCGCTGCGCCGTCTGCATGTCGTAGACCAGGCCGCTGGCAACCCCGCCTTCGATCAGGTTGACTCGCTGCTTGGGCACGCCCTCGAAATCAAAGGGCGTGGGAACCCCGCTTGGATCGACGCCGTCATCCCAGATGTTGACGCTCTCGCCAGTGATCCGCTCGCCAGGACGCATGAAGCTGCGGTCTTCCTGCGCCGCCAGGGCGCTGAAGCCGGTGAAGCTCATGAACTCCAGCATCTCCGCGACGGCGTACTCCTCGAGCACGACCTCGTAGACGCCGGGCTCGATCGGTTGCGCGTTCTGGTTGCGCTGGGCCTTGTCGATGACTTCATCGGCCAGGTCGTTCTTATCCAGCTGCCGCACGTCGATTGCCCCGCGATCGGCATAGCCCGAGCCGGCTTCCCCCATGACAACCGAATTGACTGTGGCTTTGGTCGAACGATGATGGTGAAGGACGCCGAGTGAGTTGGCGATGGCCAGCTGCTCCGCGCCCGTGCTGTAAGCGCCGAAGGCCTTCAGCCCGGCGCGTTTGGCTCTCGCGCAGATGGCCTCGACGAAGTCGGCGCGCTCCTCTGGCGTCGCTGAGGCCGTCGCGTCTGACCAGGTTTCGACCCGCTGGCTTTTCGCCGGTCCCGGCATGGGAACGACCTCGCCTTTCGGTTGCAGCTCGGCAATCGCGACTGCTCGGTTGAGGACGTCCGATGCTGCCGACTCGTTCATCTGATTGATCGAGGCAACGCCGGTCTTGCCATCCTTGACGACGCGTACCCGCACGCTCACGTCGCGTTCGGCGACGTTCTGATGGATCCCATTGTTGGCAAAACGCGTCAGCGCGCTGTCCCACTCGGTGACCATCACCTCGGTCTGCTGCGCTGGCGAGCGCTGCAGCAGTCCGACCATGAAACGCTTCAGTTCGCCTTCTTCCGTGAGCCGAGCAACTTCGATGCTTTTCATTTCAGGATTCCGACTTTGACGTTCTGGAAGCGGGTGGGCGCGGCGCCATGCGCCACGTGGGCGACCTGGGGTGGCTGTCCCTTGCCGCAATTCGCCAAACCCCAGACCTGCCACTCTGATTTGCCGCCGACGGCATCGCACGAGTTCCAGAACTCGGGCGTAATCCCAGCGTAGGTTGCATTTTTGAGCATCCGGCCGCGCTTGCCATTGACAATCTCGTAGGCCAACTGGGTGCCAAATTGAAAATTCAATCTCTTGTCGTCGATGCTCCAGCTGCGATTCGTTTCCATGTAGACGCCGTCTTTCGTCTCGGCGATCATCTGCTCCAGCGTCGAATCGCCCGGCTGCAAGCTGACGTTCGTCATCCGAATCAGTGGGATCCGGTTCCAGCCATCAGCACGCATGGTGCCGTTGCTCTGCTGGCCGAGCACGCTGGCCGTCTCCCGCGACGTGAGATAGCCGACGAACAAGCCTTCCTGGATCAGAAACGACCGTTGCGCGGGAACCCCCTCGTCATCCCAGCCAAAAGTTCCGAGCCCGGTTGGCGTGAGCGCATCGGCCGTGATGCTGACCTTAGGCGAGCCATACTGGAGATGCTTGAGTTTCTCGGGGGTCATGAAGCTGGTCCCGGCATAGGCCGCCTCCATGCCAAATACACGGTCCAGTTCCGTGGGATGGCCGCAGGACTCGTGCACCTGGAGCGCGACCTGGCTGGCATCGAGAATGAGCGTCCTGACGCCACTCGGACACTGTGGTGCCAACAGCAAGGCGACGGCTTCTTCGCCAATCCGCTGCCCGTGCCGATCAAGTTCCAGCGCCGTGATGTACTCATAGCCGCCCGCTCCCTGGTGCCGGCCAAACGAGTTGGGATACGACCGGTTCTGCACCTCGTCCGGCGAGGTCGCGGTCGCCTCGATGCCGGCGCCGCTCTCGTAGAGTTCTTGTTCCGTGTAGGCGCCCTCGGTTGAGGCAAAGACTTTCGTTTGCTTGATGAACTCCATCGAGCCTTCGCGGATGGTGACGCCTTTCACGGCGCCCATAGCCTGATCGGCCCTGAGTAACAGCTCGACCTTTTCCGTCAACGGCACGGTGAACGGATCGCGCTCGACCGGCGTGCGATAGTGACCCCGCGACGTAACCGGCGGTCCCAGGTCGACGGGCACCGAGCGGGCGCGGGCGCTCGCCCGAGCGATCCGGATCGCGCGCTCGACGACTTCCTGGACTTCGTCCTGCTTTAGCCGTGCGCTGCCGGCGAAGCCCCAGGCGCCATCGACCAGCACCCGCACGCCAAAACCTTCGCTGGCGTCGTCGGAAACGGCGGCCAGCTGGCCATTCTTGACCGTGATGTCCTGTTGAACGCGCTCGTCGAGACGCACGTCGGCGTAGGCGGCCCCCTTTATCTGGGCGGCGTTGAGCGCCGCCTCTGCCAAATCTTTCATGCAAGAAGCTTAACGAGAGCGTGGCGCTACTGGTTGATGTACCAGTCGGCGGTCTGGTTCATCCACCAGAATTCATTGCCCTTGTAACCGCCAAGCTTCTTGTTGTACGCCTCGACGTCGACCGCCTGATACAGGGGAATCTCCGGAATGAGATCCGCCAGCCGGTGCTGCGCCGCAATATATTTGTCTTTACGTTCCGAGAGCCTCACCGAAAGCCGCGCCTGGTCGAGCGCCTGATCCAGCTGAGGGTCGCTGAGGTACGTCGTGTTTTGGCCCACGCAGCCGTTGACATCCGTCGGGATCTGCGAGCTGTGGTAGGCCGTGTAGGCCAGCGAGTCCGGCTCAGCCGGATAACTGTAATTGTTCGTGTACAGAGCCAGGTCGAAGTTGTGACTGTAGATGACGCCACCGGCGGTGCACGATCCGAACATGCGGCTCGACGGCACGTTGGCAAACGGCTTCACGATGTCGATGCCGATGCTCTGCAGGTCGGAGGCGATCACGACTTCCTGCTCTTCGCGCAGCGGAAGCGTCGTCGTGACCAGATGAAGCCGCACGCAGCGCCCCTGCGGATCAGTGCGAAACCCTTTGCAGTCGCCCGAGTCCTGGAGTTTGTAGCCGGCATCGTCCAGCAGCTTGTTCGCCGCGACCGGGTCGTAGGGGCTGTGTTTTGCATTCGGATCGAGGCACCAGGCACCGGTCTGAATGCACATCCAGGCATCGGGCGGCACCACCGTCTTGCCCAGTAGCAGCGTGTCGACGATCTTCTGGCGATCGATCCCCATCAGGATGGCCTTTCGAAGCGTCACATCCTTGAGAAACGTGTTATGCAGGTTGATATCGATGTGCTCTGACGCGCTGTCCAGGATGGTGACCGTCGTCACGTCGCTCAGCCGCGACAGCGGCGGCAGCAATGATGGACGGAGGTCCAGCCCCATGTCGATCGCGTTCGTGCGCAGCTCGTTGAGCTCCTGGTTGGCATCGTTGTCGAACTTGACCCGGATCTCATTCAGGTAGGGGCGACCGCCGCCACCCCACCAGTGTGGGTTGCGGGCCAGCGTCAGGTGATCGCCGGTTACCCATTCCTTGAACATGAACGGCCCGGTGCCGACCATGACCTTGTCGAGGGTATCCGAACCGCTAAAACCGCCCGGAATGTTGACGGTGACCTTGTCCGTCGTGATGTTCCCGGTCTGGGCCCAGACCTGCTGCAGCAGGTGATCAGGCAGGATGCCGTACGGTCCGGTCCCCAGCGTCAGGTAGGCGGCATAAACAATGTGAAAGTGCACGATCGCCGTGTAGTCGTCGGGAGTCTCGACCCCTTCGACCTGGTCCCAGCCACTGGTCGAAACCAGTGGCGTCGGGTTCTTGTCGCGGTACTTCAGCCACCAGAAATCGAACGTCGCCTTGACGTCCTTTGAGGTGAACGCGACGCCATCGTGCCACTTGACCCCGTGGCGAAGCTTCCATGTGACGTCCATCTTGTCACCGCTCACCCTGACGCCGCCGTTCTCGAGGGTTGGGACCTCGGTGGCCAGCTCGGGCACCCAGTAGTCAGACAGCTTGGGATTGTTGGGCAGCGGGTCCTGGTTGGCCTTTACGGTGAGCAGGCCCTCCATGGCGGGGTTGACATAGGCACAGGCATGGGTCGATGCCGCCGTGATATTGCAGGAGAGCAGGCTATCCTGCTCCTGCCATGAGGCGACCGTCACCCTACCGCCGGGTTTGATGGATGTTGGGCTATTGCTGCTCCCTGGAGCGCAGGCGACCAGCGACACCAGGGCGGAAGCTCCGAGCACAGACAGCCTCCATCGGGGGCGGCGACGCCGGGTGATGGCGCTGATATCGGGCAGCATTCTACGAGCGGTCACCCACACGGGTCAACGAAATATTCGCTTTTCTAAGAGTGTCTAACAACGCGGGTCAATCCAGCCACCAGTCGGCCGCATTCCAGAGCGTGGTGTCGGGCGCCGGGTTAGGAGTGAGATTGTGCAGATGCGGGCTGGCCAGGACCACCAGCACGCGCTCAAACAGCGGTAGCTCAAAGCCTAAACGGGCGTAGGCCCGCTCGAAGGCGGCATAGGATCGGGCACGCTCGACCGTCACCAGAGAGCCGCGCCCCCGCTCCAGGTTGCGATCGAGATCCGGGCTGCTGAAGCGGCCGAAGTTGGATCCGCGACCCTGGTTCTGGTCGCTCGGGATTTGCGCGGAGTGCTCGAGTGGATAGACACCGTCGGGGTCGGGACCAATGCTCCAGGTCCACAGCCCGGCTTCGAACTGGCCGCGCTCGAGCAGTCCGCCTTCCGCATAGCCGCTGAACAGCTCGCTGGGGTGTGCCTGGGTGGCGCTGACCTCGGCACCGAGCTTCCGCCATTGGGCGATTAAGTCTTGACTCATGCCATCGCGCAGCGGGCTGCCCAGCGCGGTCACCAACTGGAAACTCAAGCGCCGGCCGTTCTTGCTGCGAATGCCGTCGGTTCCGACCGACCAACCATCGCCGTCGAGCAACTTCTGCGCGCTGCTCAGATCGAAATCAAGCGCGACGTCAGGATCGTGAAACTGGCTCAGTGCGCTCGGGATCGGTGACTCGGCCACCTTGGCCTGGTTGTTGAAAAATTTCCTGACAAGTGCGGCCCGGTCGATGGCCCGTCGTAACGCCTGCAGCAGCGCCGGATCGTTTTTCCAGAGCGGCGCCTGGCCGGTCAGGGGATTCGGATCTGCCTGGTTGAACGTGACCTGCTCGTAAGCGAGCTGGGACCTTCGCTGCACCGTCATGGCGCTGGTGCTCGAGAGCGTGGCAAGCTGGTCATCCGGGAGTTCCAGCGCGACGCCAACCTGCCCGGCGCGGGCGGCCTCGCGCAGCTGGCCCGCCTCGGGATAGATCTTGTAGATCACGCTGTCCAGGTGGGGCCGCTTCCCCGACCGCCCCTGCGACCAGGCGTCGTTCCGCACCAGCGTGATGTGCCCGTCAGGCACGAGCTCCGAGATCTTGAAGGGACCGCTGACGACGTCGGGACGCGCCCAGAAGGGATCCCCCGGCAACTGCTCCGGGGCGACCGACGCCAGTCGGTGCTGGGGCAGTACGGCGGGAAACAGGTTCAGGTACTTCGGGTAGACGCGATCGAAGTGGAGGGTGAAGCGCTGCGGGTCGTGCACGTCGACGCGCGAGATCGAGGCGTATCCGTCCGGGGAGAGAACGCCTTGCACTTTCGGGTTGACGATCAGCCGCCAGGTGAAGACCACGTCCGCAGCCGTCAAGGGCTGCCCGTCCGACCAGCGCAGGCCGGACCTCAGCCGGTAGGTCACATCCATCGTCCCGCTGGCGTGGTTCCAGGTCACGTCGCCGTTCTGGAGCGTCGGTACGCGCTGGGCGAGGTCCGCGACCGGTTGCAGATTGGCGTCAAACCGCACCAGGCCGGCATAAAGCAGGGCATCGACCTGGGCGGCGGGGACCTCTTCGTTGAAGAGCGGCGAGAAGTTGGTCGGGCTCTCCCAGTCGCCCACGACCAGGGTTCCGCCCTCGTGGCGCGCCGGCTCCGGCTGGTACGGCGAGGGCAGCGGGCTGGCGCTGCCAAGCGAGATCCCGTGCACCGACGGCAGTGTGTTGCAGCCGACCAGCAGCGGCACAGCCAGGGCGAGGACGGCGACTCTAGATGTTATCGAGGATCTTGCGGCGCTTCCGTTGAAATTCGCTCTCGGTGATGGCTCCGCGCTTGCGAAGCTTGTCCAGCTGACCCATATCGGAGATCAGGTCCACGAGAGGCGAGGAAAGCCGCTTGCTCAGATACCGATCTTCCTTACCGTCAAACTCCGGCGGCCTGGTGTCCCAGGTTTTCAAATAGAAGAGCGCTTTGAGGGCCGTATACGGGATCCCCAGCGTCTCGATCCGATCCTTCTCGACGCTCAGCAGCCGCAGGGTGAGCCCGTGGCTGGCGTGATGCAACTCCCCGTCGAGATAGCCCTTGAGGACCTCGCCATCCTGGAACCGAATCGCCACTTTTCGCTCTGCGCGCGCCCGCTCCTCCGAGCTGGGTTCGCCGGCGGTCAGCGTAATCCGCTTGATCGAGGGAAACGGGATGAGCGCGCGCTCGTTGTTGCTGGCCTCATCCGGCATCTGTACTTCGATATTCGGCTGATTCAGGCTGATGTTGGCCACCCGGCCCTCCATGATCTCGTCGTCGAGAAATCGGATGGTGACGGTGGTGGCTTTTCTGGCCCCCGGACTGCCCATTTGTGGCCCTCGTGGAACTGGACGACAGCGGCATTATAACGAGCTAGTTGCGGATCTCCTGCGAAAAGATCGCGGCCGTGTGACAAAGTTGGAAATTGCGTCCGAGAGTCGTGCAACGCGCGCAAGAACGGGTGCTATGATTCGCCCGCGACTCGGCGGGAGGGACCTCACGTCGATCGATTTTGCCGAGTCCGGGTGGTAATCAGGGTAGTGACGCGAGTTGCTCGGGGGCCCTCGGACCTCGATTTGATCCGTGATTACCTCGTAGGCGACGTGGCCGCCTTCGATACTCTCTTCCGGCGCTACCACAAGGCCATCTACGGCCTGACCTTCCGGCTGCTGCGCGACCGGCAGCTCGCCGAAGACCTCACCCAGGAGACGTTCTTTCAGATCCTGCGGACCATCCATCGGATTAACGACAGCTTTAATTTCTCGGCATGGATCCACCGGATCGCCACCAACCTCTGCTACGACGAGCTCAGGCGCCGAAAGAAATTCCCGGAAGCGCAGGAGATCGATGACGAAGAAAACGAAGATTCCGTGCTACAGGTGCCCGATGCGGACGCCCGCAAGAGCCCCGAGGTGGCGCTCGAGATCAGCGAGCTGCGGGACGCCGTCTGGTCCGTAGCCAGGCGCCTCCCGGAAAAATATCGGCTCGTCCTGACGCTGCGCGAGCTCCAGGGTTTGAGCTACGCGAACATCGCGCGCAAGATGAAAGTGTCTGAGAGCGCCGTCGAGACTTTACTGCATCGGGCTCGCCGGCGCTTCAAGGAAGAATATCTCTTCATGGAGGGCAAAGCGCAGACCGAGGAGACGCGCTGTCCCACGATCGCCTATCTGCTCGACAACTTCCCGCCCGGAACGCTGCGGCGGGAGCAACGAAAGATGGTCGCCCAGCATCTCGATTCCTGCCCGGCCTGCACCGAGCGATATCCCAATCCTCCGCACCTCCAGCGCAACGACGTCGTGGTCCAGCTCAACACGGCAATCATTACCCGGCGTCTGACGTCAAAGGCGCGTCATCCGAAGATCTCCTTCATGGATGGCCGCGTTCAAGGCGGATACCGCAAGCACTAAGTCAGGCTGGCTATAGTGGCCCGGTGGCCACCGGCGTGCAGGTCGTCTTCGACTGTAGCGACCCCGCCAGGATGGCGAGCTTCTGGTCGGCCGCCCTTCACTACAGGCTGCAGGACCCACCGGCCGGGTTCGACAGCTGGCCGGCCTGGCTCACGGCGCAGGGCATCCCAGAATCTGAGTGGAATTCTGCCAGCGCGGTGGTCGACCCGGACGGACTGGGACCGCGGATCTACTTCCAGCGCGTCCCGGAGGGCAAAACGGTCAAGAACCGGGTTCACCTCGATCTGAACGTTGGCGGGCCGAGGACAGCGCCGCCCGAGGAGCGACGCCGCCGGATCGACGCCGAGGTAGAACGGCTGGTTGCGCTACAGGCGCGGAAGGTCAAGACGCTGGAAGAGCGCGGGGAATATTTCGTGAACATGCTGGATCCGGAAGGCAACGAGTTCGACGTCCAGTAACGCGTTCAGGAGCTCGCCATGAGCTCCTCGAGGTCGAGCTGCTGGTAGTACTCGATCTCTCGTGCGTAGGGCAACTCCGATTCGGCCAGCTGGATCAGCACCCCATGGGTCTCCCGGGGATGGAGAAACACCTCTTTCCATGCCGGATTCTCAAAGTTCGGCTTCACCGGCCGCCAGCCAAGGTCTTCAAGCTCACGCATGCGGGCTTCGATATCGCGGACCCGGAGCGTGACGTGATGCAGGCCTTCTCTCCGTGTCTTTAGAAAGTCCCGCAGAAATCCGTCTGAACCAACCGGCTCGAGCAGCTCGATAATGCCGCCTCCTGGGAACTGGAACTGCGCCCAGCGGAAGCCCTGGGCTGCCTCGGTGGCGCCCATCAGGTAGCGCGCGCCCAGCACATCCCTGATCAGGGGGACCATCGCCGCGATCTTCCAGGTGGCAATCGATACGTGGTCCAGCCGGTCGGCGATACCTCCGCCGCTCGTCTTCCATCCCATGGCGGCCGATTCTATGCCTACGCCAGACGTCGGCCGGCTTGGAGCAAGCGCACCACGCGGCTCGCTGCGCGCACCAGTAGCGGCCGCGCTTGCGCGATGGCATCGTCGAGTGAGCCCGGCTCCACCACCGTTGCCTCCACCCCGTCGAAGAGGAGGGACAGCTCGGCTTCATCGGCCACGCTGCCGCCCAAGCCCACGACCAGGATGCCGGCATTCCGCGCATGCCGGGCGACGGCTGCCGGCCCCTTGCCGAAGCGTGCCGTCTGCGAGTCGAGCCGGCCTTCGCCGGTGATCACGAGATCAGCCCCCCTGATCCGGTCATCCAGGTTGAGCGCCTGCATCACCATCTCGGCGCCCGGGCGCAACCCCGCTCCCGTGAAGGCCACCAGCCCGGCCCCAAGACCCCCCGCCGCGCCGGCACCGGGCAGCGCCTCGACGTCCACGCCAAGATCCCGCCGGATGATCTCGGCGACATGCCGGAGCGCCGCGTCGAGCTCGGCCACCATCGCCGGCGTGGCCCCCTTCTGGGGTCCGTAGACCGCACTCGCCCCGCTGGGCCCCGTCAGCGGGTTGGTGACATCGCAGGCCACGTCGACGACTGCCTCCTTCCAGTTCGCGTGCACGCCTCCCACGTGGATCCGTGCCAGCCGTTTCAACGCCAGCCCGCCAGGCGGCAGCTCATGACCCCGGTCGTCCAGGAGGTGGTAGCCAAGCGCCTGCGCCATGCCTGCGCCTGCGTCATTCGTCGCGCTGCCCCCGATACCCACGATGAAGTGGCGCGCTCCCGCCTCGTAGGCGTGCTGCAGCAGCTCGCCGACTCCGTAGGTGGTGGTGACGCGTGGATCACGCTTGTCCGCTGGCACCAGCGCCAGGCCGGCCGCCTTCGCCATCTCGATAACGGCTGTTTTCCCGTTATCGATCACGCCATAGTCGGCATGCACTGGATCCATGAGCGGCCCGCGCACGCGCAGCGTCCGACGCTCACCGTCGGTTGCAGCGATCAGGGCGTCGACCGTCCCATCGCCGCCATCGGCTATCGGCACGAGGACGAGGTCGGCATCGGCCGCCGCAGCCAGGACGCCGTCGCGAATCGCTTCAGCGGCCTGGAGGGCCGACAGCGAGCCCTTGAACGCGTTGGGGGCGATCACGATGCGCATCAGCGCATCAAGCGCTAGTAAACCGGCGTCAGCCAGTCACGGTACTTGCTATTGCGCCCGCGGACGATGTCGAAGTAGAGCTTTTGCAGCCGGGTTACCACCGGCCCCA
>Ga0209159_1001771_pt1 | contig 15929 bp, 19 predicted proteins | sample GraSoiAngelo_144_FD_185901 | JGI IMG/M metagenome (GOLD analysis project Ga0209159, IMG submission 185901) | Grasslands soil microbial communities from the Angelo Coastal Reserve, California, USA - 14_1009_02_40cm (SPAdes) (version 2) | ecosystem: Environmental > Terrestrial > Soil > Grasslands ...
TTCGGGCTTCCCGTCTATGTCGCTCGGCGCCCGCCGCCTCCATTCACTGAACCGCGCAGGGCGATTGAGAGCCTGCCCTGAGCGAAGTCGAATGGGCCAATCAGCGCTACCTCGCTATTGCGGCCAAGAAGAGAAAGGCGCAACCGACGACGCCGAAAAGTAAACTCACGATCCAGAACCGGCGTCTTTTTGTAAGCGCGGAAATCGCGGCGATGGCGATCGCGATCTGGAACATGGTTACGCCCCGGGCGAACACTTCGTGCTTGTGAAAGTTTGATTTCGCACCGACTTCCTTGTGCTCGGCCTCGGATTTTATCTCAGATTCTTCTTCCTGATACTTCGTAGCTTTCTCTCGATCTTGCTCCGATGGTGTTGTCGAAAGCGCGATCTTTGCATCGAGCACGGCAGCCTTAATACTTTTCGCCTGATAGTAACTCCATTGATCGGACGCTTCGATTTGGTTCATCATGGCTTCGTTCGCGTGTTGCCCTGAAAGCAGTCCCGCAATCGCGGCCAGCACGGCAAGAATCGCGGTACTCAATGCCACCCATGAAATCCAGACGGCATCGCTGTGTTCCGCGCTCTGGCGCACATGCTCCTGCAAATGCTCGAGAGGCACTTCCGCTTCTTCCATGCGATAACGTGCGAGGTTCGCGGTTTGCATTCAAGGCCGAATCGTGCGCCGCATGCTAAACGCAACGTTCGTCAGCTCGCGAAAGCGCGCTTGGAGTCAGTTGTCAGTGGTCAGATGGATGGGACGCGGTTCATACGTATCGTCGCGGCGGCGGAAGAAGTATCCTCGATGCACTGTTCCGCCTCGCCCCGCTTGCGGGGAGAGGATCGAGGTGAGGGGGAAGATGTAATCCTGCTTTTCGAAAATAGCATTGGTGACTAAGATAATCCTTCGTGAATCGCGCTCGTTTGTTGCGAAAGAAGGCAACTGACAGTGAGCGCATTCTTTGGCGGCATTTGCGGAACCGAAATTTTGCGGGCTACAAATTTCGCCGTCAGCATTCGTTGGACTGCTACATCCTGGATTTCTATTGCCCGACCGCAAAGCTCGCGATCGAATTGGACGGTGGCGGGCATAACTATCGTTTCGGACAAATTCGCGATCGAATTCGGTCGGAATTTCTGGCTCGCAAGGGGATCATCGTACTGCGGTTTTGGAATCATCAGGTTCGCCAGGAACTCGACAGCGTCTTGCAAGCGATCTGGTTTGCGCTGCAGGAGCGGTGTTCGTCGAAACCCTCACCTTAATCCTCTCCCTTTGGCAAAGGGAGAGGCGAGCTTTTGTTCGGTACTTGCAATCGTTGATTCAAGATGGAATCGACAAGCCGCGCAGGAGCAGCTTACTTTGGCAACGAACCCCGATGAAAGAGACGCCGAAAGTTATCTGCCAGATTTGCAAGAAACAGAACTCGCTGCACGACGGGATGATGTCGGAGCTGATTCGGCCGTCGCTCGTCGAGTTCATCAAGAAACGCGTGCCCGAGTGGGACGATAAAGGCTTTATCTGTCTGGATGATCTCGGCGAATTCCGGAAAGATTACGTGAAGGAGGTGTTGCAGGATGAAATCGGGGAGCTCTCCGCGCTCGACCAGGAAGTCATCGAAAGTTTGCAGCAACACGAGATTCTTTCCAGCGACATCAGCAAACAATTCGAGACAAAACTGACGTTTGGCGAACGGCTATCGGATCGAATCGCATCATTTGGCGGAAGTTGGCGATTCATCATACTCTTCGGCGCAGTGCTGTTCGGGTGGATTATCCTAAACGCCATTTTCCTACTGAACCGCGGGTTCGATCCTTATCCGTTCATTTTGCTGAATCTTATTCTCTCGTGTCTCGCAGCCATTCAGGCGCCCATCATCATGATGAGTCAAAACCGCGCTGAAGCGCGCGATCGGTTGCGAGCGGAAAATGATTACAAGGTCAATTTAAAAGCCGAGCTCGAGATCCGGCATTTGCACGAAAAAATCGATCATCTGCTGCGCCGCCAATACAACCGCCTGTTCGAAATTCAGCAAATCCAGATCGAGTTGCTCGAAGAACTCGGCCGCAAGCGCGAAGGATAAGAACTGTTCTTTCGCGTGCATTCAAAGACAATAGTGCAAAAGGTTTAGATTAAACTAGATGCCATCACTAAGTGATATTCAGACGCTCGCGGACAAGATCGTCCGCGAATTCCACCCGGAAAGAATCATCCTTTTCGGTTCGCACGCGCGCGGCGATGCCAGGGCCGATTCTGATGTCGATCTAATGGTAATCATCGCTTCGGACGAGCACCCATCCCGCACGGCTGCGGAGATCACCAACCGGGTCCATCCGCGAAATTATGCCCTCGATCTCATCGTCCGCAGTCCAGAAACAGTGCGCAGGAGAATGCAAATGAACGATTGGTTTATGCGCGATGTGATGCGCGAAGGACGTGTCCTTTATGCGGGCTGACACTGCAGAATGGGTCAAGAAAGCCGAGGCAGACTTCATTTCCATGATGAGAGAAATGAATGCCGTCAACGAGCTCAATTACGATCTCATTTGCTTTTTAGCCCAGCAATCGGCCGAAAAGTACCTTAAAGCGCTACTCTGCGAAAACAGCGTCCCTTTCCCAAAAACGCACGACCTGAATGAGCTCAGTGCCTTGCTGCCGAAACGCTTTGAGTTTCCCGAAAGTTTCGGCGCAACGATTTCGCGTCTTGACAGGTACGCAGTCGAATTTCGCTATCCTGGTGCCTCGGCAACGCAGGAGCTGGCGACGGAGGCAATCGAGGGCGCTCGCGCTCTTCGAGATTGGTGTCGCAAAATGCTAGAATAATAGGGCGAGCCGCGCAAAATGCGCTATCGCACCGCGAGAACGAACATGATCGTGGCGGCAGGTGAACGCCGGGTCTGCCCGCGACGGTGCCGTCAGGTAGGGGCGATTGACTTCAATCGCCCGGACGGTTCGGGCCTGCCGCGCCGTAGCACAGCAAAGGCGGGTGAACCGCCCTTACCTCTGGCGCACCTTTTACTGATTGTTCAGGACTGTTCGCGGCGCAGGCTTTTGCAGCTCTAGCTCTGCGCTCACCTTCTGGATTTGCGATCCCTGCTCTTTCACCGTTGCGGTGAGAACCTCCATTCCGGATTTTAGCTTTGCGATGGTCGCATCCTGTGCCTGAATCTTGCGATTTTGTTCCTGCACAGTGCGGTGCTCCTTCAGGAACTCGTTGAGCAACATCGCGTTTACCGCGTCATACCGCACAGTGTAAACTTTCCCCTCGGCATCGCGGATCACTAGGGCGGGATTGACCTTTGCCACGTCTTCAGCGACGAAGCCAAACTGCGGCGCGCCATCGGGATCAAGCTCTTTCTTGTAATGGAACGTAACCGGTTTAAGCGCGAGGATCGCTTCGCTCACCTCGCCCATCGGCTTGATTTCGTCTTTGAAACGCGCCGAAGAAGTGGCCGTGCCGAGTCGGCCTTGGGCGTTTATGAAAACCGGCGTACCCAGGCGGTTCACCGAACCGCCCTGGGCAATTGAGGTGAATCGCCCCCACCAAGAGATTGCAGCTATGGATATGATTACGCGGCGGGACCGGTTGCGCTGCGATCGCGGGCGTTTAACTTTGTTGCATGATCGATTGGACTGCATGCTCAGCAGTAGAGCGTTCGGCAGATACGCTGAGCGGCGTCTGGCGATTCAAAAACACGCGGGTGCCGGTGAAAGCCCTTTTTGAGAATCTGGAATCTGGGGCAACAGTCGATCAGTTTCTCGAGTGGTTTCCTGGGGTGAATCGTGAGCAAGTAATCGCAGTACTAGCTTTCGCAGAAGAAAGTTTGGCAGTTACTTAACCTCGGTGCGCGTTCTCTTTGATCAAGGAACGCCAGTTCCACTGCGCAATTATCTCGGCGCGCACAAGGTCGCAACTGCGGCAGAAATGGGTTGGTCCACGCTTTCGAACGGTGAATTGCTTGATGCTGCTGAGAAGGAGTTCGACTTGCTCATTACAACGGATCAGGCGTTGCGGACTCAACAAAATCTGCCGGGCCGTAAGCTCGCTGTGCTCATTTTACCTTTCGCGAGCTGGCCAAGACTCAAGCTGAACGCCGAGAAAATTGTCTCGCGCGTCGCAGCGTTGCGCGCTGGCGAGTATGCGGAGCTTCATTTGAATAGCCTCGACACTCGTGCCGACGAATCTGAAATATAGAGGCGGCGGAGGCCCACTTCGATTTTCTGAAGACGTTGTAGTCGCGCCAGCGCGGCGCGATTCTGGCTAGGCTATATTAGTTTGCGTCAAGAGGAGTGCTGCGGTCTCTTTTCGTGCAATCTGCTTTCCGCAATCGCTAATGTCCCGTCAATACACGCTACAACGCGCGCCAGGATCGACATCAATTCACGTCGATTACGCCGCGGAGCTGAATGAGCAGCAACTCGCGGCCGTGACCGCGCCGCCGGGCCCACTTCTGGTGATCGCCGGCGCGGGATCGGGTAAAACGCGCACGCTCACCTATCGCGTCGCATATTTGCTCGAAAACGGGATCGATTCGCGGAACATCCTGTTACTAACATTCACAAACAAGGCCGCGCGCGAGATGCTCAACCGCGTCGCGAATCTGCTCCCGATGGACGCGAGCGGAATTTGGGGCGGGACATTCCATTCGGTGGGCAATCGAATCCTGCGTAGGCACGGAAGCGCTCTGGGCTATTCGAGCGGGTTCACCATCATGGACCGGGAAGATCAAAAGGATTTGATCGACGTGGTGATAGCCAGCGCGGGAATTGATCCGAAGGAAATCCGGTTCCCAAAAGGCGACGTGCTCGCCGAAATTTTCAGTTTTGTCGTCAACACAGAGAAGCCATTAGCAGAGTTGCTTGCGGAAAAGTTTCCCTATTTCCTGCCACTGCTCGAAAAAATCAAAGACGTCCATGATCGCTATGAAAAAAAGAAAAAAGCGACCAACTCCATGGATTTCGATGACCTGCTGGAAAAGACGTTGACGATGTTTCAGCGCCACGAGCGCATTGCTGAATTTTACCGGCGGCAATTTCAATTCATTCTCGTGGATGAATATCAGGACACGAACAAGATCCAGGCTGATTTGGTCGATCTTCTCGCTCGGGATCACCGGAATGTGATGGTCGTCGGCGATGATGCGCAATCGATCTACTCGTGGCGCGGCGCGAACTTTCAAAACATTCTCGAATTTCCGAAACGCTATCCGGACGCACGGGTGTTTAAGATCGAGATGAATTACCGCAGCGTTCCGGAAATTCTGGAGGTCGCGAACGCGGCAATCGCGGCAAACGTTCAACAGTTCCACAAACACTTGAGCGCAACGCGCCAATCCAACGCTGTGAAGCCCGCCCTAGTCGCACTCAACGATGCGGGCGAGCAAGCGCAATTTATCGCTCAGCGTATTCTCGAGTTGCGCGATGAAGGCGTGGATCTTAGGGACATCGCCGTGCTCTATCGCGCGCACTATCACGCGATCGAACTGCAGTTGGAATTATCCCGCCGTGGGATTCCCTATCAAATCACCAGCGGAATTCGCTTCTTCGAGCAGGCCCACATCAAGGATGTCACTGCTTTCATTCGCTTCGTTGCCAATCCACGTGACGAAGTTGCATTCAAGCGGATGGTGAAACTGTTGCCCGGCATCGGCAATCGCACCGCAGATACTCTTTCGCGCGAGTGGGAAAATGCGCTGACCGCTGTAGTTGGCATCGGTGATCCCGGACGCCAAAATACGCGAGCATCAACCGGGGTCAGCCACCCCGGCTACAACTTTGGCGAACGCCTGATGGCTATGAGCGTTCCGGTGAAAGCGAAGAAAGCATGGCAGCAACTCGCGCATACGCTCGACGAGATCGCGCCTGCTGGGGAACCAAATGCGCCATCAGAAATGATCATGTCGATCGTGGAAGCGATTTACGATGATTATGCGAAAGTGAATTTCGCAAACTACGAATTGCGTCGCGAAGATTTGAATCAACTCGCGGTGTTCGCGCGCCAGTTCAAAGATGTTCACGAATTTCTCTCGCAACTGGCGCTGATCAGCAATGTCGATGCCGAAGCAGCGCCAAATCAAACGAGCGACAAAGAAGCGGTGAACCTTTCTACGGTGCACCAGGCGAAGGGTCTCGAGTTTCGCACTGTGTTCGTGATTTGGCTGACCGACGGAATGTTCCCGAGCAGCCGTTCCCTCGACACATGCGGGGCGCTCGAGGAAGAGCGGCGGCTTTTCTACGTCGCGACCACGCGCGCTCGCGACGAACTTTATCTGACCTACCCGCAGCTGCGCTTAAGCGGAGGCTACGGCGATGTGTTCCAACGGCCGTCGCGTTTTCTCCAAGAGATTCCCAGCGAACTCGTCGAGGACTGGCAGGTGCGAAGAAGCTAATCCGGAGGCCACAGATAGACACAGATCCACACAGATAAATAATGCTCGAAGTCGCATCTGAGAACGAAAAGCAGTTTCCGTACAAGGACATCACCGAGGCAATCATCGGGAGCGCCTTCGAAGTGTATCGACACCTGGGCTACGGATTTCTTGAGCGCGTCTACCAAAGAGCTCTTCAAGTGGAACTGCTCCGTCGCAGCGTGAGGGCCGACTTGGAAAAGCGACTTACGGTACGATACAAGGACACTGTTGTAGGTGATTACGATGCTGTCTGATTGTAAACGACTGCGTAATCATTGAAATCAAGGTGTCTCCTCAATACGACAAACGTGACGAAGCCCAAGTGCTTAACGAGCTGAAAGCGACCGGGATTAAGGTGGGAATGTTGATAAACTTCGGTCGCGCCAAAGTTGAGTATAAACGTCTGGTCTTCTGAATCTGTGTTTCATCCGTGTTCACCTGTGGCTGAAGAATGAATTTGTCTCCGGACAATCGGATCGCAGGCGTGCTTGTGCCGCTGTTTGCGCTACGCGGCGAGAACGATCTTGGGGTCGGCGATGTTTCTGCGCTGCGAGAGTTCATCGATTGGATCGCAGGGATTGGGTTCAAGCTGGTTCAGCTGCTGCCGATCAACGAGACCGGATCCGACAACAGTCCTTACAACGCCATCAGCGCCATGGCGATTGAGCCGACCACGCTCTATTTGGGCCCAGACTCGCCTGAAGATTTAACGCGCCAAGACGTTGATTTTGCTCTTGGCGAGGTGGTCCCACCCGCCGCCAAGCGGGCCGATGCTTCGACTCCGCTCAGGACAAGCCTTTCCAAGCTGCGCCGCGGCGGAGTAAAGTATCGCCTCGTTAAAAAACTAAAGCGACGCCTGCTGGAAAAGGCATTCGCCAATTTTTCCGCTCGTGCCAACCAAGATCGACGGACTGCCTTTCGAAAATTTTGCGAAGAAGAAGCGGCGTGGTTGCACGATTACGTATTTTTCCGAGCACTGATGGAGCAGAACGGCGAGAGCCCGGCGTGGAACGGTTGGCCGGCACAACATCAATCAATCCAACGAGCGAAGGCGTGGCTGCACGATCTGCCGCCAGACCGTCAGAAGACCATCATCGAGCGCCAATCTTTTTTTTCCTATGTACAGTGGACAGCGCATCAACAATGGCGGGAGATGAAGTCATACGCCGAAGCACACGGCGTGGCGCTGATGGGTGATATTCCATTTGGCGTCAGTTATTATAGCGCAGACGTTTTTGCGCGGCCGGATGAATTCATGCTCGAGTGGTCGGGTGGCGCGCCGCCCGAACCGCATTTCAAGGACGACGCATTCACGCAGAAATGGGGCCAGAACTGGGGCATCCCCCTGTATCGCTGGGATCGAATGGGCGCGAACAACTTCGAGTCGTGGCGCCAACGCATCCGTGCGATCCGACGCATTTTTCATCTCTTTCGTATCGATCATGTTCTGGGATTTTATCGCATCTACGCCTTCCCGTGGCGGCCGCGGAGGAATAAGCAGTTTCTCCCGCTCGATCAAGGCGAAATGCTGAAGCGAACCAGCGGCCGCGCTCCGCATTTTGTTCCCCGTGACGACCAAACGCCTGAAAACTGCGAAGCGAACAAAGGCGACGGCGAGAAATATCTGCGTGTTGTGTTGGAGGAAGCCGGCGCCACCCGGGTAATCGGTGAAGACCTTGGGATGGTGCCGGATTATGTGCGGCCAAGCCTGCGCTCACTCGGCATCGCCGGCTTTAAAATCCCGCAGTGGGAAACTTCAGATGGGGAAATCACGCCTGGAGATAAATACGAACGGCTCTCGGTCGCGACTTATGCCACTCACGATCACAAGCCACTTCGCGCTTTATGGGAAGAAGCTTTCGAGCGTGCAACGGCCACATCAGACCAGTCCAGATTCGAACTGGAAAAAATTGCCCGCTTCGCCGGTCTAGCCCCAAAGATCGATCCGGCGCAGGAGGGATTGGCCGTGGCGAGCAAGTCCGATTTCGAAAAAGATTTCTATCCAGCGATAATGGAAGCGCTTTTCAGAAGTAATGCCTGGATTGCCATCGTGATGATCACCGATCTACTGGCACGCAAATATCGCTTCAATGTTCCCGGCACAAAAACGCAATGGAATTGGACACGGAGGATGCAACGGAGCGTTGCACAGCTGCGCGCGAGCCCGAACGTGCGAAGGCGAATGCGTTTGATTCATCAGCTGCTGGAGAAAACGGGACGGGTGTAAGCTTTGAATCGCAATGCTCGATGCTGGGTTCTCAATGCTGGATTTTCCTCGCCGCGCTTTTCTGCCTATCCAGGATCAAGCATCCAGTATCGAGCAGAAGCATGACTAAGAGTGAAAGCAGCATCGAAAATCTGTGTGTTATCCGTGTTCATCTGTGGCTAATTGAACCATGAAGTCGCCACTTAAAGTCGCGGTCACCGGCGCCGCCGGGCAGATTGGTTACGCGCTGATTTTTCGTATCGCCTCAGGCGAGATGTTTGGACCGAGTCAACCGCTTATTCTTCATCTGATTGAGATCCCGAGTGTGCTCGGCGCGCTCGACGGTGTGGTGATGGAATTGCACGATTGCGCATTTCCCTTGCTCCAATCGATTGTGCCAACAGCCGATCTGGATGAAGGATTCCGCGACATCAATTGGGCGTTGCTCGTCGGCAGCGTCCCGCGCAAAGCCGGAATGGAGCGAAAAGATTTGCTCGGGATCAACGGCAAAATTTTCATCGGCCAAGGTCAGGCAATCGAAAAAAACGCCGCGGCCGATGTGCGCGTGCTGGTAATCGGAAATCCCTGCAACACGAACTGTCTGATCGCGATGAACAACGCAAAAGAGATCCCGCGCGATCGCTGGTTTGCAATGACCCGGCTGGACGAGAACCGGGCACGGGCGCAACTTGCGCACAAAGCTGGCGTGGAAATCGCGCGCGTGACCAACATGACGATCTGGGGAAACCATTCCTCCACGCAGTATCCAGATTTTTACAACGCGCGGATCGACAATCGACCGGCCAATGAAGTGATCGGCGACGAAAAATGGTTGAAAGAGGAATTCATCGCGACCGTGCAGCAACGTGGTGCCGCGGTAATCAAGGCACGGGGCCTTTCATCCGCCGGCTCCGCCGCGAATGCGATCGTTGATACAGTGCGTTCGCTTGCCAACGACACGCCGGGTGACGATTGGCAGAGCGTGGCAGTTTGTTCGGATGGAAGTTACGGCGTGGAGGAAGGATTGATCTCATCGTTCCCGGTTCGCGTGCGCAGCAGCAAATGGGAGATCGTGCAACAACTTCCGATCAACGAATTCAGCCGCGAAAAGATCGACAAGTCGATTTCTGAACTGAAGGAAGAGAAATCACTCGTGAGCGAGTTACTCTGATAGAGACGGATCACCGAGCCGTCCGTTGCGACGCGCCCGGCGGTCCCGCCCTACCTTAGTTCCGCAGTTGAGCTGGTGATCTTCTTCCATGGTTCCGCGCGACCACCGAGATGTTTGGCAAGGAACTCTTCAACGCGGCCGTAGAAATCGAGTTGATTTTCCGGACGAGCGAAACCATGCCCTTCGTCCGGATAGACCACGTAGGTCACTTCACGTTTTGCTTTGCGCAACGCACCAACCATCGCGTCAGCATTAGCCATTGTGACTCGAGGATCGTTTTTGCCCTGGCCGATGAGAAGCGGCGCGCGGATCGCATCGACATGATAAAGCGGCGAGATTTTTCGGTTCCAGTTCTCGTCGTGATCGGCATCTCCTGCGCGCCGTCGCCAGCGCTCCAATATGTTCGACCAGTATTTGGGAGAAGAACGAAAGCTCACGGCTTCGTCGGCTGGCCCACATTCATCAACGCCACACGCAAAGAGATCAGGCCGTATTTCCAGCGAGCGCAAGGTCGCAAAACCTCCCATCGACCCACCCATCGCCGCGATTCGTTTTGGATCAGCGATCCCTTGATCCACGGCCCAACGCACTGCATCGAAAAGGTCTTCCACCATCCCAAGCCCAACCTCAAGATTGCCAGCATTGAAGAACTTGATGCCGAAACCGGTCGAGCCGCGATAGTTCACTTGCAGGACCGCATAGCCGCGGTTGGCGAGAAACTGCACTTCGGAGTCGTAGTTGTCAGAATCCCGGTCCCAAGGGCCACCATGGATGAGAAGAACTAGAGGAAGCTTCTTCGGCTCCACTTTTGGCGGAATCGCTAGGAAACTGACCATTTCCAGTCCGTCACGCGTTTTGATGGTCACCGGTTTCTTCGGCGCGAGAGCGAATTTGGCCAAAGCAGGATTCTCGGTGAAGAGCTGGTTCAGTTTTTTCTTGTCGCGGTCAAACTTGTAATACGTGGCTGGCGCGTCGCTGCGGCGCGACGCTACGATCCAGACATGATCGGCGTTGTCGCGACTAACGAGATCGATAAAGCCCGGCACTTCGCGGCTGATCATCTCGAAATCCACTTTCAATTTTGGATCGAGGAAAGACCAGTGCGGTGTGGTGTAATCGAACTCGACCGCTTGCGGCGCATCGGTGACGGGATGCAAAATCACGCTCGCCTCCATTCCCAGGCGGCCAACATCGACAAATGCCACGTCGCAGCGCGGATCTTCGGCGATGACTTCGAGCTCGTGACCATCCTGCAAATCGACCCGCACCAATCTGCCCTTGTCCGAATGCAGCGCAGAATCGATCAACAGGCTTTTGCCATCGGGATCAAAACCGGCAATGAGCGAGCCGTTCACGACCTGTCCGGCAAAGAGTGCCCGCTCAAAAGGCATCACCACAAGGTCACGCCACGGTTTGTCGGCCGCATCGCGCACGCGGATAATCGTCCGGCCAGTTTTCCCATCGAAAGCTGTGGCGGCGCGAATGACAAAATTGTTATCGGCCTTCCACGTAAGCACGTCGCCGGGATTGGTAGCTTCGAGAGTGATGGCGCCCGTTTGGAGATCCACCCGATACATGTCAAATGCGTTCCGGTCGCGCAAGTTGAGTGCAACCAGGACGGATTCTGGCTGTCGCGAATCAGTCAGGACGTTTTGCGCGCGCATACCGCGAAACGGAGTGAGATCGCGCACGTTGCCGCTCCTTAGGTCAGCCGAGAAAAGGTGCGGAATCTCGTCGCCAGCATTGTCGTGGAGATAAAGGATGTGTTTCCCATCTGCGGCCCACGTGTACCATTCAATCGGATCGCCTGTTTCGTTAGTCAGGCAATGGGCGTTTCCGCCGTCGAGCGCGCTCGTCCAAACATTCAGCGTATTGTTTTTGTCCGGCGCCAGCCAGCTCAGTTGGAAACCGTCCGGCGACACTTTCGGATCCGTCCGCGCCTGATTGCCGAACAAGATTTCCCGCGGGATAAGTGGCGGCAATTCCGCGCGGACCCAGCAAACAGCGAGAAGGAGTGCGACGACAGAAAGCCTTTTCACTTCAGGCAGGCTCGCTACCCTAACTTCTTGCCCGTCAATCGTTCGAAGGCTTCGACGTATTTGGCGGATGTCTTCGCAATGACATCTTCTGGCAATTTCGGAGCTGGCGGCGTTTTGTCCCAGTCGAGCGTTTCCAGATAATCGCGCACAAATTGTTTATCGAAGCTCGGCGGGCTCTGGCCGACGACGTATTGATCGCGCGGCCAGAAGCGTGATGAATCGGGCGTGAGCACTTCATCGATCAAAAGCAATTCTCCATCGACAACGCCGAACTCGAATTTTGTATCAGCAACGATGATCCCGCGCTGCGCGGCGTGGTCGCGCCCGGCACTGTAAATTTGTAAACTCAATTCGCGCACTCGTTCGGCCATTTCGTCGCCCAAAATTTTCCGGCACTCGTCCATGCCGATGTTGAGATCGTGACCGGATTCGCTCTTTGTCGCCGGCGTAAAGATTGGTTCTGGCAATTGCGAAGCGAGCTGCAAACCACCCAGCAATTTGATCCCGCAAACACTTTGCGATTCCCGATATTCTTTCCAACCTGAGCCGGCCAGATAACCGCGCACCACACATTCCGCTGGTAGCGGTTTCGTTTTGCGAACAATCATCGAGCGGCCTGCCAGCTGTTCCCGGAATGATTGCAACTCTTTAGGGAACTCGTCGAAGTCCGCGGTAACAAAGTGATTGTCGACTGTATCGAAGCGCCTAAACCAAAATGCCGAAAGTTGATTCAGCACCGCGCCCTTGTGCGGAATCGGATCCGGCAAAACCACATCAAATGCAGAAAGCCGATCGGTGGCAACGAAGAGGAGTGTCTCGCACAGGTCAAAAACTTCGCGCACCTTGCCGCTTCGCAGTTTTCTGATCCCCGGAAGATCGATGGAAGTTTGCGATGCTGGTTGCATAAGCAGAATGTGAACCGCGATCTGTGATCAGTGAGCGGTGATTTCCCAGCGAACTGTTCACTATTCACCGATCACTGATCACTTTGTAGTATGCCCGGAATCGTCGTCAAACCGCGAGCGCGAATTTTGCATGGGCACGACTGGGTATTTTCCAGCGAGGTGCTCAAGGTTTTCGGGAAACCGGTCAATGGCGACGTGATCTCGCTGAAAGATGGTGGCGATCACTTGATCGGCAGCGCGATTTACAATTCGAAATCGCAAATCGTGGCACGCCGTTTCTCTCGGCGGAAACAGGATCTCGATTTCGATTTCTACAAACGACGCATCGCGCAGGCCTCGGAATACCGTGACCGGCGCAATATCGATCCAAAACTGCGCCGCGTTGTTTGGAGTGAGAGTGATGGCTTACCCGGTATCATCATCGATCGTTACGGCGATTGTTTCGCGTTGCAGACGCTCACGCTGGCGATGGACATGCGGAGGGACTTAATCGCGCGGGCGATTGTCGATCTTTTCGGGGAAAAAGTTACCATCATCGAGCGAAACGACGCGCCGGTTCGCAAAGCGGAAGGATTGGAGCGGCGGACTGGCGTTTTGGCAGGGGCCGCGCCGTCAGCGCCCATCGTGATCGAGCTTCAAGACGTGAAATTCGAAGTCGATCTTTTACACGGGCAGAAGACCGGTTTTTACCTCGATCAACGGCATAACTATAAAGTCGTCGCGCAATGCGCTAAACAGCGGCGCGTGCTCGATTGTTTTGCGAATCAAGGCGCATTTGCGCTCGTCTGCGCGCGAGCCGGTGTGGCCGAAGTGACTGGTGTGGAAGAAAGCTCAGAAAATGTCGCGGCGGCGATGCGGAACGCCAACCGAAACGAATTAAACGTGCGCTGGATCCATCAGGACGTTTTTCAATTTCTGCGCGCAGCCGGGAAAGCGGAAGCGCAATACGATTTGATCATTCTCGATCCGCCATCGTTTACGAAAACGAAGAGCGGGCTACGCGACGCGTTGCGCGGCTATCGCGAACTGCACATGCGCACGTTCAAGCTTCTGTCGAAAGATGGTTTGCTTGCGACGTTTTCCTGTTCACATCATGTAAGCGACGCGGCGTTTTTGCAAACAATCACCGACGCGCTGGTTGATGCGCGGCGCTCGGCGAGAAAATTACGGCGGTTCGACCAGGCGCTTGATCACCCAGTACTTCCGACGTTGCCGGAAACAGAGTATTTCAGAGGCGTCTTGCTGGAGATGATGCCGGGGCGTTAGCTCGGCGCGCCTGGCGCTCGCGCCTTGCCACTCGGACGCGAGATAAAATTTCCTTTTCGAAATATCTGGAATTCTGAAGAGCGTAAACTAATATGCCGCCGGGCGGCGTTGGATCGAGTGGGCCGCAGTAAGTTAGCTTGTTATGCCAGAAAAAATTCGACCGATCGAACAAATGCTGGAACTAAGAGAGGACGAAGCAGTCTCTGTTGAACATCTCGAGTCGCAAGTGCAAAAAGCGCAGGAGCAACTGCTCCAGCTCAAGCGCCAGCAGGAACAGATCGAAAAACAAAAGCGCGAGCTCGAAGAACTGAGTCGCCGGCAGGAGGAATTGGACCGGGGCCGCGCGGAAATGACTGACAAGCTAACGCGATCGCTGGTCGTGCTTGAGCGGGAAGCGTACAACACGCAAAAGCGCCTCGAGCAGATCCGTGCGACTCGAGAAAGTTTCAGTCAGCACCTGGAATTAATTGAAGCAATCGATCCAAAAAGCTGGAACCCGGACGATTTGCACAAGGAGTTGAGCCGGGCGTTGAGCACAGTGGATGAGGCGCGCACCGAGTACAGCGAGCAGCGCAGCCGATTACAGGCAACAAGCGACAGCGCCGGCGATGCGGCATTACCTGACGTCACGTCGGATGCTTACCACGGCGAAGAAGGGCGCTCATTTTTTCACTGGGTGCGGATCGGCATCGCACTCACTTTGCCGCTGATCATTTTTGGCGCGATCGCTCTTGCCCTTTTCCTCTGGATGGCCAGCCGGTGATGACGATGTTTCGTCGTTCGCCTAAGCCGGCTTCACCACTTCGCCATCGGCAAGAGGAATTAACCCGTCGCGAGGCGGAGCTGCGCACGCGGGTCGAGGAGCTTGAGCGGATGATTGCTGGCACGTCGCGGGCCACGCAAGGCGGATCTGAAGCAGTGCGTGGAGAACCGCGCGGAGAAACTGACCTGATTGATAAACGATTGCAGTTCTCGATCGCACCAGACGAGCCTTACATCGATCAAAGCAGAAAGAGGCGGCGGCCGCGTCCGCTGCGCAAACAAAGACGTGAGGGCAGGTGGGTTTTTCTGCTTCTTCTGGTCGCGTTTGCCTTTGCGGTGATCTGGTTAGTGACTCATCTGCCTTTTTAACCAGCGAACCATGGCCAGAGATTCCGATCTCGACGTTGCATACGTCGCCAGACTGGCGCGGCTCAATCTGACCAAAGCGGAGACGGAGCTGTTCCAGAAGCAGCTCGGCGACGTCTTAAAGTACGTGGAAAAACTTCGCGAACTAAATGTAAGCGGCGTAGAAGCTGCCGCGCATGGCGTCCCAATTTTCAATGTCTTTCGCGAAGACGCGCCACGGGATTGGTTTACGGCGGAAGAGGCATTGAGCAATGCGCCGCGCCAGACAGACGGCCTTTTCATCGTCCCGAAGGTCGTGGAATGACGGCAAAAGATCTGCCGGCGCTGGGCATCGCCGAGCTCCAATCGTTGCTGCGACAGCGGGAAGTTTCACCCCGCGAATTGCTCGAGGCCTTGCGGGATCGGATTGAGATCGTCGATCGTGAAGTTGGCGCTTATCTTTCGCTCGATTTTGAAGCTGCCGACAAAGAAGCCGAGAAAGCGAACGTCGATCTTCCGCTGGGCGGCGTGCCGATCGCGATTAAAGACATCATTAGCGTAGCGGGCCAACCCTGCACCTGCGCGTCACAGATTTTGCGCGGTTATCGGGCGCCATACAACGCGACGGTGATTGGAAAATTGCGCGCTGCCGGCGCAATTCCATTCGGCAAAACCAATCTGGACGAGTTCGCCATGGGCTCGTCCACCGAAAACTCTGGCATCAAGTTAACGCGAAACCCCTGGGAATTGTCGCGCGTGCCGGGTGGTTCTAGCGGCGGCTCAGCCGCGGCGGTCGCCTCCGATACAGCATTCGGCGCGCTGGGCACTGA
>Ga0209159_1001773_pt1 | contig 15925 bp, 15 predicted proteins | sample GraSoiAngelo_144_FD_185901 | JGI IMG/M metagenome (GOLD analysis project Ga0209159, IMG submission 185901) | Grasslands soil microbial communities from the Angelo Coastal Reserve, California, USA - 14_1009_02_40cm (SPAdes) (version 2) | ecosystem: Environmental > Terrestrial > Soil > Grasslands ...
AATGCGGCGCGATGAACCTGCCGACGGAATGGTACTGCGAGAACTGCGGGGCGGAGCTCGCGGCGCTGTAGGCCTACTTCAACTTCTTTACCGCTGCCGCCAAGCGCGCCTTGTGCCGGGCGGCGCTGTTTTTATGGATCAGCCCGCGGCGTGCGGCGCGATCGAGCACGCGGACGGCGGTGCGATACGCTTCCTGTGCGGCGGCGGCGGACGTGGCGGCGCGCACCCGCTTGACCGCGGTACGCAGCGCCGAACGCTGCGCGCGGTTGTGGATGGCATGCGCGCGGCCTTGCCGCATCGCCTTCTTCGCGGACTTGATCCTCGGCACGACCAACCCCTCCTGGTGAGGCGCGCAAGTTAGGCGGTAAGTGACGGGGCGGCAAGGCCCTACGACGTTGACCCGGGGCGTGGGCCTTCATTATCTTTGGCAGTCACCGACCTGGGGCGCGCTATCTCGTCGAGCCTTCTCATCTGGGCCCCCGTATTGCGCCAGGGCGACAACACCGCCTATATGCTGGGGCGGCTGACGTTCAACCCCCTGAAGCACATCGACCCCCTGATGACCGTGATCGTCCCGGTGATGCTCTGGTACGCTTCCCATGGCACGTTCACCTTCGGGGCGGCGAAGCCGGTGCCCGTCAACGCGCGCAACTACCGGAACTACAAGCGCGGCGACATCATCGTGTCGCTCGCCGGGATCGCGACGAACCTCGGGCTGTATGTCGCTTGCGCGGTGCTGTTCGTGGTCGTGGGCGTGATCGGGGCGCACGTGGCGGGGCTGGCAGCGTCGTTCGCCATCTTCCAGCGCATGCTGCTCGCCGGGATGTACCTGAACCTCGTCCTCGCCTTCTTCAACTTGCTCCCGATTCCGCCCCTGGATGGGAGTCACGTGCTGAAGCATCTGCTGCCGCCGCAGGCCGGCCTCCAGTTCCGCGCCCTGTACCGCGGCGGGTTTCTCCTCGTGCTCGCCTTCGTGTACCTGCTCCCGGGGGCCCAGAAGATCTATCTGTGGCCCGCCCAGCAGCTCTTCGAGGCGGCCCGCTCGGTCGTCGGCGGCTACCAGCTGGCGACGGGAGTGGGGCCGTGAGCGCGCCGGTGCAGGATCACGGCGGCTTCGTCGTCGAGCTGGAACAGTTCTCGGGCCCGCTCGATCTGCTGCTGCACCTGATCCGCGAGGACGAGGTCGACATCACCGACCTGCCGATCGCGCGGATCGCCGACCAGTTCCTTGCGGCGATCGCCGACCTGGGGTTGAACCAGGCGGCCGACTACCTGGAGATGGCCGCCCGCCTGCTCCGCATCAAGGCGCAGCTGTTGCTGCCGCGGCACCTCGGTGACGACGAATGGGAAGACCCGCGCTCGGAGCTGGTGCGCCGCCTGCTCGAATACCAGCAGATCCGCGAGCTCGTGGACTGGCTGCACCACGCCGCCGGGCAGCGGGCCGACCGCTTCGGCCGCGGGTTCGAGCAGCCGGCCCCCGACCTCCCCCCGCCACCGCTGGAGATCGGCTTGAACGATCTGCTCGCCGCCGCCGAGCGCGTCATCGCCCTCATCCCCGAGCCGGTGCTGCACCGGGTAGTGCCGCGGCCGCTCGATGTCGAGGGCGCGACCGCGCGGATCACGGCGCTGCTCGCGGAGCGGCAGGAATTCGGGTGGGTCGATGTCGTCGGCGCCGGAGCCGGCGTGGTGGACGTGCTGTCGGCGTTCATCGCGCTGCTCGAGCTCGCCAAGCGCGGCAGCTGCCGGCTGCACCAGCCCGAACCGTTCGCCCCCATGATGATCCGCCGTGAGCCCGCTCGCGCAGCTGCTTGAGGCGGCGCTGTTCGCCGCGAGCCGCCCGCTCTCGCTCGACGAGCTGGCGACACTGGACCCCGAGGCGGGAGAAGCGGGAACGCGCGCGGCGCTCGCGGAGCTGCGGGCGGCGTGGGCCGGAAAGGGCGATCACGGCGTGGAGCTGGCGGAGGCGGAAATCGGCGACGGGTGGCAGTTCCTGACGCGGCCCGAATACGCCGAGACGATCGAGCGCGCCCAGTTCGCGCTGCGCCCGCGACGGCTGTCGCCGGCCGCCCTCGAGACCCTCGCGATCATCGCGTATCGCCAACCGGTGGGTCGCGTGGAAGTGGACGAGATCCGCGGCGTGGACTCCGAGGCCGTGATCGAGAAACTGCTCGAGCGCGGGCTCGTCGAGGTCGCCTCGCGCGGCGAGGGGCTTGGCCGGCCGCTGCTGTACGGCACCACGCCGCAGTTCCTGGAGATCCTGGGCTTGAAGGGGCTGGAGGAGCTGCCGCGGCTCGACGAGCTGTCGGTCGCGCTGCACCCGCCCGCGCCGGCCGAAGACCAGGAATGACGCTGATGCGCCTGCAGCGCGCCCTGGCGCGCGCGGGCGTGACCTCCCGGCGCAAGGCCGAGGAGCTGATCCGCGCCGGCCGCGTGAAGGTGGACGGCGCGGTCGCCGTTCTAGGCCAGTCGGTCGATCCCGAGGGCCAGCGCGTCACCGTCGACGGCCGCGCCGTTCGCCCGGGCCGCACGGTCTGGCTGGCGCTCAACAAGCCGCTTGGCTACGTGGTGAGCCGCGGGGACCCCGAAGGCCGGCCCACGGTCTTTCACCTCCTCCCCAAGGTGCCCGGCCTCACGTACGTTGGACGCCTGGACGTGATGACGTCGGGCCTGCTGTTGCTGACGACGGACGGGGCGGCGGCGCATCGGCTCATGCACCCCCGCTTCGCCGTGTCCCGCACCTATTGGCTCGGCGCGCACGGGCTGGCGGCGCAGGCGGTGCAGCGCGCCCTGGACGGCCGCATCATCATCGACGACCGCCCCGTGCCCATCGTCGCGAGCCGTGTGCGGCCGGCCGGCAAGAGCGTGGAAGTCGAACTGACGCTCGCCGAAGGGCGACAGCGCATCGTGCGTCGCCTCGCCGAGCAGCTGGGTCTGAAGGTGGAGTGGCTGCACCGCGTCGCCTACGGCCCCGTGCGCCTGGGGAAGCTCCCGGAGGGCCGGCACCGCGCGCTCACCGCGCACGAGATCCGCGAGATCGAGCGACTGCATGGACCTGCGTGATCGAACGGTCGTCATCCTCGGCGGCAGCGGGCTGGTGGGCCACGCGGTGGCTCGCCGCGTGCTCGGGGCGGGCCCGAAGCGTCTGGTGCTCGTGGCGCTGTTCGAGGACGAGGTGCGCGCCGCGGCGACCGCGCTCGCGCCGCATCGCGGGGGTACGGCCATCGAGATCGAGTGGGGGAATGTGTTCTTGCCGGCCCCCGTGGCCCGGCTCGACCGCGCCGCGTTGCTGGCCGACGGGGCGCACCGGCGTCTCGTCATCGAGGATATGCTGGGCGACCTGACCGACGACGTGTTGCGACGCAGCCTCGTGTTCCAGATCCTCGATCGTTACCATCCGGAAGCCGTCGTCGACAGCATCAACACCGCCACCGCCTTCGCCTACCAGGACCAGTTCCAGAGCGCCCGCGACCTGCTTGAGGCCGCGCACGCCGGCGCCGTCACGCCCGCCCACGTCGAGCAGCACCTCATGACGCTCACCATGCCCCAGCTCATCCGCCACATGCAGATCATGGTGGAGGCGCTGAAGCGCGCGGGGACGCAGGCGTACGTGAAGATCGGGACGAGCGGCACGGGGGGCATGGGCTTCAACATCCCCTACACGCATTCCGAGGAGCGCCCCAGCCGCACGCTGCTCACCAAGTCGGCGGTCGCCGGGGCCCACTCGCTGTTGCTCTTTCTCATGGGCCGCACGCCGGGCGCGCCGGCGACGGTGGAGATCAAGCCGACGGCGACGATCGCGTGGCGCGAGATCGCCTACGGCCCGGTGCGCCGCAAAGGCAAACCGATTCCACTCGTCGACTGCCCGACGCCGCTGCCGGTCGCGGCGGCGTTCCGGCCGGGGGCGGCCGGCTGGCGGGAGACGGGCGAGGTCCTCGACGGCGCCTACATCGACGTCGGCGAGAACGGCTTGTTCGCCCGCGACGAGTTCGCCACCGTCACAGCCCTGAGGCAGATGGAGTTCATCACGCCGGAGGAAGTCGCGGATTACGTGATCATGGAGCTCGAAGGCCGGGCGACCGGCAAGGACACCGTCGCCGCGCTCGACGGCGCGACCGCCGGGCCCACGTACCGCGCCGGCATCCTGCGCGAGTACGCGCTGGGACGGCTCGACGCGCTCGAGCGCGAGCGCGGGCCCGCGGTGGCCTACGAGATGCTGGGCCCGCCGCGGTTGACCAAAATGCTCTTCGAGGCGCACCTCTGCGGCCGGTTGCGGCCGTCGGTGCGGGCGCTCGCCGGCAGCGAGCCGGAGCCGCTGGCGGGCGAAGCCCTGGCGCTTGTCGAGCAGAACCCCGCGCTGCGCCGCCGCATTCTGTCGGTGGGACTTCCTATCGTGACGCCCGACGGCCGCTGCGTCTATCGCGGCAGCCTCGTGGTGGTTCCGCCCGCGCCGGACGGCGGCGATCCCCTGGCCGCGGCGCCGCGCGGCTGGGTGGACCTGCGCCCGGCGCAGTTCGGGCAATGGATCGAGCGCGCCCGGGAGATGGTGCGGCAGGCCGACGCCCGCGCCGGCGAGCCGGCCTCGTCGGGAAGCGACGCCGACTGGGTCGCGATCGGCCCCGACGACGCCGTGTCTCCGGCGCGATTCGCCACCTGGGTGTTCCGCTACGAAGACCGCGGCGAGCGCATCAAACGCTGACATGGCCGTCGACGCCACCGCCCTCGAGCGCGCGCTGGGCGCGATCGGAACGACATTCCGCCTGAGCCGGCTCTACCCGGCGACGCACCCGGCCGTCCAGGAGTCGTTGCGGCAAATGACCGCGGCGCTCCCGGGGCTCGCGGCGATAGGCACGGTGGAGTGGAAGATCGGCGCGACCGGTCTGCACTGGCACGGTCAGCACCTGTTGCCGCGCAACTCGCAGGTCGCCGAGCTGTCCGAGCTGCTGTACGCGCGCGGGGTCAAGTCGATCCAGGTCAACCCCGGGCTCACTCCCGAGCACGTCCTCGCGCTGTTCGCGGTGGCCACGGGCAACCTCGCCCCGGACGATCTCACCCTCGGCCGGATCACGTTGCTGCTCGGCCGCCGCGCGACGCGCCTCTTGAACGTCCGGCCCGCGCCGCCGCCGGCCGCCGCGGCCCCGCCGCCCACCCCGACCCCCGCCACTGCGCCGGAGACTGCGAGTCCGCCGCCCGCCCCCGCGGCGCCGCCCCCCTCGCCACCGCCGCGACCCGCGTCGCCAGCTTTGACGCGCCCCGCCGAGGCGAGCCGGGGCGGGGTGGTGTTCCGCCCCGACGTCGTACCGCCGGACGTGGCAGGGCGGCGCGCGGTCACGGCGCTGCGCGAGGCGACGACCGCGGAGACCCAGCGGGCGGCCGTGGAGCTGCTCGAGGGTCTCGTCAAGGATCTGCTTGCCGTTCGGGACGTGGCCGCGATCGCCGACGTCATCGGGGCGCTCGACGCAGCCCTGCCCAAGGTGGCGGACAACGGAGTCGCGGAGCGCATCGGGGCCGTCGGCGCCGCGCTGTCGGAGCCGGCGATGGTCGAACGCATGGTGAAGCGAATGGGGGAGGCGCGGGTGCCGCCCGCCGAGCGGGCGGTGCTGGTGAAGGCGGTGGGGGCGCTGGCCGCGATCGCGACCAATGTGGTGCTCGACGCGTTCCTGACCACGCCCGCGGAGCTGCGCGAGCCGTATCGCGCGGCGATCCGGACGGCCGCGGATCGGGCGTTCGAGCCGCTGCAGGCGCGGCTCGCGGACAAGAATGAAACCGTGGTCGCGGCCGCGGCGGAATTCCTGGGACTCGCGGGGAGCCCGCAGGCGGTGCCGCTGCTCGTGGAGCTCGTGCACCACCGGGCGGACGTCGTTCGGGAGGCGGCTCTGTACGCGATGGCGGAGATCGGCGGTCGCGACGTGGCCCGCCCGGCGATGCCGGCCTTGAAGGACGAGAGCGCCCACGTGCGGGCGGCGGCGGCCCGCGTCATCGGGGTGGGCGGCGAGGCGGCGGCGACGACGGTCCTGGCCCGGCGCCTGGAGCAGGAGGAGGACGAAGGGGTATTGGCGGAGATGCTGAAGGCCATCGGCCGGCTCGGCGCCAAGGAGGCGTTGGAGATCCTGGCGCGCCACGCCGACCCCGGAGCCCGGGGCCGGCGGCGGTCGGCGCATGTGCGGGCGGCGGCGGTGGAAGGGCTGGGTCACATCAAGCGAGGGGAGGCGCGGGCGTTGCTCGAACTCTACAGCAAGGACAAGGAGCCGGGCGTCCAGCGCGCGGCGGAGGCGGCCCTGCGATGACCACGCGAGCGGTGAAGACGACCGATGCGGCGCTCACCAAGGCGATCACCCAGGAAGTGAGCAAGCGCGTCGTGGGGCAGGAGGTGATGGTCGAGCGGCTGATGATCGGCCTGCTGACGGGGGGACACATCCTCCTCGAGGGCGTGCCGGGCCTGGCGAAGACGCTCGCGGTGAAGACCGTGGCCGAATGCCTGCGCATCGCGTTCTCGCGCATCCAATTCACGCCGGACCTGCTCCCGGCCGACGTCATCGGGACGATGGTGTTCGACCAACGCAGCCAGGAGTTCTATCCGAAGAAGGGGCCCCTGTTCGCCAATCTGGTGCTCGCCGACGAGATCAACCGCGCCCCCGCGAAGGTGCAATCGGCGCTGCTCGAAGCGATGCAGGAGAAGCAGGTGACGATCGGGGGCGAGACGTTCTTTCTCGGTGAGCCGTTCCTCGTCCTCGCGACGCAGAATCCCATCGAGCACGAGGGAACCTACCCGCTGCCGGAGGCTCAGCTCGACCGGTTCATGCTGAAAGTGCGGGTCGGGTATCCGGGGCGCGATGCCGAGAAGGAGATCGTGGCGCGGATGGCGAGTGGACGGCCGATCGAGGTCGAACGGGTGGCGGACGCCGAGGGCGTGCTCGCCGCCCGCAGCGCGATCGCCGAGCTGTTCATGGATCAGAAGGTCGTGGACTACATCGTGGACGTGGTACGCGCGACGCGGGAGCCGGAAGCGGTGGGGCTGCGCGAGCTGAAGACGCTGATCGCCTTCGGCGCGAGCCCGCGCGCCTCCATCTACCTGGCGCAGGCGGCGCGTGCCCACGCCTATCTGCGCGGCCGCGCGTATGTGGTGCCCGAAGACGTCAAGGCGATGGCGTACGACGTGCTGCGTCACCGGGTGCTGCTCACGTTCGAGGCGGAAGCCGAGGACACCAACGCCGACCGCGTGATCGGGAAGATTCTGGAGGCCGTGGGGGTGCCGTGACGTACGCCGGCGAAGATCGCCGCCGCGTCGTCGCTGCGCCGATCGGCGCCGGCCGGCGGGCGGTCACCCCCGAGGTGCTGCGGCAGGTCAAGGGGATCGAGCTCCGCACGCGCACGCTGGTCAACACCCTGTTCACCGGCGAGTACCGCTCCGTGTTCCGCGGGCAGGGGATCGAGTTCGCGGAAGTCCGCGGCTACCAGGACGGCGACGACTTCCGGTCCATCGATTGGAACGTGAGCGCGCGGATGGGCCACCCCTACGTGAAGACGTTCATGGAGGAGCGGGAGATCACGCTGCTCCTCGTCGTGGATCAGTCGGGGTCACAGCACTTCGGCGCGCCCTACACCAAGGCCGGTCTCGCCGTCGAAGTCGCCGCCGTGCTCAGCCTGGCGGCGGCGCGTCACAACGATCGCGTCGGGGCGCTGCTCTTCGCCGATCGCGTCGAGTACGTGGTCCGGCCCGCCAAGGGCCGTCCCCACGCGCTGCGCGTGATCCGCGACCTCGTGGCGTTCCGCCCGCGGGGGCGGGGGACCAACCTCCCCGAAGCGCTGCGCTACGCCATGAAGTTGCTGCGCCATCAGGCCATCGTGGTGGTGCTCTCCGACTTTCGGGCGGAGGGCTGGGAGGAGCCGCTGGCGCGGCTCGGGGCGGAGCACGATGTGGTCGCGATCTCCGTGGACGACCCGCGGGAGCTGCAGATGCCGGACGCCGGCTGGGTGGACCTCGAGGACGCGGAAACCGGTCGCCGCATCCTGCTCAACTCCAGCGATCCGGCGACGCGCCACCGCGTCCTCGCCGTCGCGACCCAGCAGGTGCAGGAGCGGGAGAAGAAGCTCACGCGCGCGGGCGTGGACCGGATCTCCCTCCACACCCACATCCCCTACGGCGCTCCGCTGCGACGCGCCTTCGCCGAGCGGGCCCGACGGCTGAGGCGATGATCCTGGTCGCGCCGCTGCTGGCGCTGCTGCAGGGACCCTCGGGCGGGTGGACGGCGGCTCCGCCCGCGCCCACGGTCGGCGACACGGTTTGGCTTACGCGCCTCGTGACGGCTGACCCGGGTTGGCGGGTCCGTGCCGGCCGGCTCGACCCGGCGCAGGATTTGGAGCCGCTCGGGGAGGCGGTCGTGTTGCGTGCCCAGAGCGGCTGGCTGGTCCGCTATCCGGTCGTGCTGTGGACTCCCGGACGCCACGAGGTCGCGCTGCCCCCGGTGTGGCGCCTGGGGCCGGACGGGCAGGCGGACTCGGTGCTCGGGGGCGTCGCCGCAGTGCAGGTGCGCAGCGTGCTACCGTCACCCGACTCCGCGCGCCGGTCGGAGCCCAAGCCGGCCCTGCCCCCGCTCGGGCGTCGTGACAACTCGGCCCTGCCGGTGCTCGGCGCGGGGTTGATCGCCGGCCTCTTCCTCACGGCCGGCGTCCTGCTGCGCCGCCGTCGGCCCAAGCGGCTGCCGGCGCCGGCGCCGATCCGCGGTGAGCCAGAAGTGGCCGACGCGCGCTGGCTCGCGGCGGGCGAGCCCAAGGCCGTGGCGGCGCGGGCGGCGGCGCGGCTGCGCACAGCGGTCGCGGGAGTCGTTCCCGAGGCGCACGCGGCGCTCTCGACGGAGGAGTGTCTCGACGTCGTGGCCGCGCGCGCTCCCGAGGCGCCGCTGCGCGATCTGCGCGAGGTCCTCACCGCGCTCGACCAAGTGGGCTTCGCGACGGCGCACGGGGCGGACGTGGGCGTGCTGGCCGAGCGGGCCCGCGCGCTGGCGGCGGCGCTGGCGCGGTGAACTTCGCGCGACCGCTGCTGCTCCTGGGCCTCCTCGCCCTGCCGTTGTGGTGGTGGGCGCGCGCGCAGCGGTTGCGACAGCTCGCCGGCGTGCGCTACTCCGACGTGCGGCCGGCCGTTGGGGTGCTGCAGCGTGTGTGGGTGGCACGGCTCCCGGTGGTGCTGCGCAGCGTGTGCTACGGCGCCCTGGTGGTCGCCGCGGCGGGGCCACGGCTCGGCGCGGCGCGCGCCGAAGTGCGCAGCGAGGGGATTTCGATTGTCCTCGCGGTGGACATTTCGAGCAGCATGCTCTCGGAGGATTTCTCGCCCTCGAACCGCCTCGACGTCGCCAAGCAGACGGCGATCGACTTCGTGCGCGGCCGTCGCTCGGACCGGATCGGCGTCGTGGCGTTCGCCGCCCAGGCGCTGACCCAGGCGCCGATCACGACCGACTACGTCGTGCTCGAGCAGGCGATCGGCAACTTGCACGTGGGCGCGCTGGAAGACGGCACCGCCATCGGGACCGGTATCGCGACGGCTGCCAACCGGCTGCGACGCACGCCGGGAAAGAGCAAAGTGATCATCCTCCTCACCGACGGCGAGAACAACCGCGGCACGGTGGACCCGCGCACCGCCGGTGAAGCCGCCGGGGCCTTCGGCATCCGCATTTACACCATTGGCGTCGGCACGCAGGGTGAGGCGCCGGTGCCCACCGGCCGCGGCTTCCTGGGAATGCGTTATCAGACGATGCCGGTGCGCATCGACGAAAAGCTCCTGGGGGACATCGCCACGCAGACCGGGGGCCGGTACTTCCGAGCGACCGACTCCGAGTCCCTGCGGCGCATCTTCGAGGAGATCAACCGGCTGGAGAAGAGTACGGTGCAGCGCGTGATCTATCGCCGCTTCGACGAGGCCTACCGCCTGCCGCTGGCGCTCGGCCTTCTCGCGCTGGCGCTCGAGATCGTGCTCTCGGCCACGTTGGTCGTGCGGGTGCCGTGATGACGTTCGACGCCCCGTTCGTGCTGCTGTGCGCGCCGATCGTCGGTGGGGCGGTGTGGTTCGCGGCCGCCTGGGCGCGCCGCGTGCGGATCCGGCGGGCGCTGCGGTGGTCGGCGGAAACGGGAAGCACGGCGCGCGCCGCGGCACGGCTCGTCCCCACCGCCTTGTCGGTCGCGGCGTTCCTCGGCACCATCGCACTCTCGGGACCACGGTGGGGCGAGGAGCGGATCGTCGCGGAAACCCGGGGGCTGAACCTCGTCGTCGCGATGGACATCTCGCGCTCGATGCTCGCCGAAGATGCCGTCCCCAACCGCCTGACGCGGGCGCTGCGCGAGGCGCGCCGGCTCGTGCAGGATTTGGAGGGCGATCGCCTTGGCCTGATCGCGTTCGCGGGCCAGAGCTACATCCTGTCGCCGCTGTCGGTGGACGCCTCCGCGCTCGAGCTGTACCTGGATGCCATCGACCCCGACGTGGCCTCCGAAGGCGGGACGTCCCTGGCGCCGGTGCTGCAACAGGGCCGCGAGCTGGTCGAGGCCGGCTCGCCGCTCGCTGACCGCGTGCTCGTCGTGTTCACCGACGGGGAGGCGCACGATTCGCTGCCGGACGTGATGCTGGCGGCGCGGCGGCTCGCCGACGACGGCGTGCATCTCGTGCTCGTCGCCGAGGGCGGCCGCGCGCCCGCGCGCATCCCCGTGCGCGACGACCGCGGCCAGCTCCAGGGGTGGCAGCAGGACGAGGATGGCGCCGTTATCCAGACCGCGCGGCACGACGAAGTGCTCGGCGCGGTGGCCGACGCCGCGCAAGGGACGCTCGTCGCTGCCGACCTCCCCGACCAGGCCGGGGCCGTTCGTGACCTGGTCGCCTCCTACAAACGCAGCCGCTCCACCGAGTCGCGCGCGGAGCGCGGCCGCCCCCGGGCTTGGATCCCGTTGACCCTGGCGGCGGCGCTGCTGCTGTGGGCGTCGGTGGCGGGGCGCACCGCGGCGTTGATCGGACTCGCGCTGGTCGTGGGCGCCGGCAACGCCACGGCGCAGGCAGACGGGGGGAAGCGCCCGTGCGAGCCCGCGTACCGCGGCGCGGACGACACCACCTGGTACAACCTGGGCACGGAGGCCTTAGAGGCGGGAGACGCCGCCAACGCGCGCACGGCGCTCGCCAAAGCGGCCACGTCGCTCGACCCCGAGATTCGCTTCCGCGCCCTGTACAACCTCGGCCTGCTCGGCCTGCGCGAGGCGCGGGCCGACAGCGCGAGCCGCGAGCCGCACCTCGCCGACGCGGAGCGGGCGTACCGCGAAGCGCTGCTGCTCAAGCCTCACCACCTGCCCGCCAAGTGGAACCTGGAGCTCACGATCCGCGAGCGCCGTGGCGGCGGGCCGTCGCGCCCGCCGCCCCAGGGCGGGGGCCAGGCGAGTGGCGCCCCCAGCCCGGCGACCCCGCCGCCGCCGTCGGGCGGGAACGCGGGGCAGCTATCGCCGCGGCAGGCGACCGAGATTCTCAACTCCATCAGTGAACAGGAGCTGCGGACGCGCAAGGACCGCACCGGCCGGGCGCGGCAGGCCGCCGAACGGGGAGTCAAGAACTGGTGATCGCGGCGCTCGCGCTCCTCGCGGTCGTGCAAGGGGCCCCGGACGTTACCGCCGGCGTCGACCACACGCGCGTGCGCGTCGGCGAGCCGGTCACCCTCACCGTCCGCGCGCGCTCGCGGTCCCCGGAGCCGCTCGACATCGTGCTACCGTCGCTCGCCGGCTTCACGATCGTCGGGTCTCGCGACTTCACCGAAGTCTCCGTTGGTGGCAGCGGTGGGCCAGTACGGACCACGAGCCGGTCGCTGGAGCTGCGCGCCGATCGGGCGGGAGCGCTCGTGATCGGCGCCGTGACCGTGCGCCAAGGCGCGCGGGTGGTGCGGACCGATCCGCTCACGATCACGGTGGACAGCGCCGCGGGATCGCCCAACGATCTCGGGCCCATCGCCCGCGCGCTGCTCGAGGCGGCGCCGCTCCCGCCGCCCGGCCGCACCGACGAGGTGAGCCTCGCGGTCGTGGTGCCGGCGGACACCGTGATCGTCGGACAGCAGCTGGACGTGGTGGCGGCGGCATGGTTTCCGCGCGAGATCAGGAATCGGCTGCGCCAGGCGCCCGTGCTCACGCTGGACGCGCCCACCGGCGTCTGGGCGTACCCGCCGACCGCACCCGACGGCATCGGCCTGTCCCGCAAGATCCGCGGGCAGTGGATGGACCTGTTCGTGGTGCACCAGGTCGTGTTCCCGCTCGCGCCGGGCCGCATCGTGCTCCCGCCGGCGTCGGTGACCTACGGTGTGCCGGTGACGTTCTCATTTTTCAGCCGCGAGGAGCGCTACGAGCTGCGCAGCGACTCGATCGCCGTCGTCGCGCTGGCGCCGCCCGCTGCCGGCCGTCCAGTGGGTGATCAGGGAGTGGTGGGACGCGCGCTGACCCTGGCGCTCACCGTAGAGCCGACCGACACGCGGGTCGGGGAGCCGATCGAGGTTTCGGCGCAGGTGGGGGGCGTGGGTAACGTGGCCCTGTGGGCGGACCCGGCCCTGCGGTGGCCCGCCGGGTTCCGCGTTTATCCCGCGCAGACCACGACGCGACTCACGCCGCTCGGCGGCCTGATCGCGGGGACCAAGACGTTTCACTACCTCGTCGTCCCCGACTCAGCCGGATCCTTCCTGCTGCCGGAGGTGCGGTACCCCTATTACGACCTTGGGACCGGCGGCTACGCTGTGGCACGGGTCGCGCCGCGGACGCTCGCCGTCGCCCCGGGGGCTGAGCCGCGGGCGGCGCGGGCGCTGCCTCCGCTGCTGGCGCGCAGCGCGGAGGCAGGCGGGGTCGATGGCGTGCTGGGCGACTTGCCGCCGTGGAGCTGGCTGCTGGCATGGATGCTCCCCGCGGCGGTCTGGCTGGTGCGGCGCCGCCCGCGCACTGCCGCGGCCGCGGACGCGACACCAGCGCTCGAGCTCTCACGCCTCGGCCGCCTGGAGCGGGAGTTTCAGGGCGTGCTCGCGAACCACGTCGTCGATCCCGAGACGCGCGATGGGGAAGGGCTGGCCCGCGCACTCCGGGCCGCGGGCGTCGAGCCGGCCGTCGCCGAGCACGTCATGCGGCTGCGCGACCGGCTGCGCGCCGCGCGCTACGGCCCGCGGGGCGTCGGCGATGCGGCCGAGCTCGCCGCCGAGCTGGAGCAGGTGCTCCGCGTCCTGCACGGCGCCGGGGGGGGGCGCCGCAGCCGGCGACTCACCCTCGTGGGCGTCGGCGCCTTGCTCTTGCTCGCGCCGCCCGCCCGCGCCCAGCGGCCGAGCGCCGAGGCGTTGTACGAAGCCGGCGCGCTGCGGGCCGCGGCCGATTCGTTCGCCGCGCGTGCCGCGGCGGAGCCGCAGGTCGCCGCTCACTGGTACGATCTCGGCGCCACGCTGTACCGCGCCGGGGCCGACGGCAAAGCGACCGCCGCCTGGACCCTCGCGGCGCGCCTGGCGCCACGCAACGCGGTCGTGCGGCGCGCCCGCCGCCTGCTTCCGCCGCCCGACGCCGCGAGCGAGTCCCTCCTGGCGGTGGGCCCCGCGACCCCGGCGGAGTGGTGGTTCGCGGCGACGCTGGCGTGGTGGCTCGCGTGCGGGCTGGTGATAGCCCGGCGGCGCGCGCGCTGGCCGGCCGCGCTCGCCGTGGGGGCGGTGGTGGCGGCGGGGCTGGGCGTGGTCGAGTGGCGGCACCGTTCGCGTCCGGTGGCCGTCGTGCTCGCCCCGGCGACGCCCGTGCGGGTCGCGCCGTACGGCAGCGCCAGCGCCGGCACGTCGCTCGACGTCGGGGCGGCGGTCCTCATCGAGGACCACTACGGCGCGTGGGTACGCGTCGCCCGCCGCGACGGCGTGCGGGGGTGGGTGCTGGAGCGGGATGTGGCGACGCTGTGAGCCCCAAGATCGCCGTTCTGCCGTCCACGGTGGCCGACCAGATCGCCGCGGGCGAGGTGGTCGAGCGGCCGGCGTCCGTCGTCAAGGAATTAGTGGAAAACGCGCTCGATGCGGGCGCCCGCGCCATCCGCGTAGAGCTCGAGGATGGCGGCAAGACACTGATCCGGGTGAGCGACGACGGCGAGGGCATGAGCGCCGACGACGCGCGCCTCGCCCTGCAGCGCCACGCCACGAGCAAGATCCGCAGTGCGGGAGACCTGATCGGCGTCGGCACCTTCGGCTTTCGCGGTGAGGCGCTTCCCGCGATCGCGTCCGTGTCGCGCCTCGAGCTCGAGACGTCGATGGACGGCCGCGCCGCCACGCGGCTGCGGGTGGTCGGCGGTCGCATCGAAGCGGGAGAGGAGACCGCCCGGCAACGCGGCACGACCATCGCCGTGCGCGGCCACGGAAACACGGGCGGCGAGCGAGGCGCTGTCGCTCCTTGCGCTCGCCCGGCCCGACGTCGCCATCGCGCTGACGAGCGACGGCCGGGTCCTGTTCGACGCCCCGCCCGCCGAGCGGCTCATCGACCGCGTCCACGCGCTGTGGGGGCGTGAGCTCGCTGACACACTGCTGCCCATCGTGTACCGCGAGGGGCCCGTGGAGGTGACAGGGTTCTGCCAGCGGCCGTCGCAGGCCAAGCCCGCGGGCCGCAAGGCACACGTGTTCGTGCGCGGCCGCCCCATCCGCGACCCGTTCCTCGTGCGCGCCGCCGAAGCCGGGTATCGCTCCACCATTCATCCCGGCGACCGGCCCAGCCTGCTGCTGTTCCTCGACGTGGCCGGCGACGCTGTCGACGTCAACGTGCACCCCGCGAAGCTGGAAGTCCGCTTCCGCGACAAGTTCCTGGTCGAGAAAGTGTGCGAGGAGGCGGTGCGGGCGGCGCTGGTGCCGCTCGCAGCCGCGGCTCCACTGGGGCAGGTGTCAGGTGGAGGGTACCAGGTGTCAGGCGAGGCGTGGGAAGCCGCGGGCGGGAGCGACATCGCAGTTCCGTTGGAGTTGTTCGCGCAGGGCCCGCCGGCGCCTGACACCTGGCGCCTGGCACCGCCGTTGTTGCAAGTCTTCGACTCCTACATCCTCTTCCAGACCGGGGACGGCGTCGCGATCGTGGACCAGCACTCGGCGCACGAGCGCGTGCTCTACGAGGACGTGATGCGCCAGCTCACCGGCGACGGCGCGTCGGCCCAACGGCTGTTGCTGCCGCTGACGCTCGACTTCACGCCCGTCGAGCTCGATGCCATCGAAGCGCATCGCGAGCTGCTGCGGCGCGTGGGGTTCGAGATCGAGCCGTTCGCCGGCCGCAGCGTGATCGTCCACACGGCACCCAACCCGCACCCGCGCTTCGAAGCCGCGCGCTGCCTGCAGGAGCTGGTCGGCGACCTGGCCGGCGGCCGCTTCGGCGGCTGGCAGAACCGGCTGGAGCGCTTCGGCGCCAGCTTCGCCTGCCGGGCGGCGATCAAGGCCGGCCACCATCTCGACCCCCAGGAAATGCGCGAGCTGGTGCTGCGGCTGCTCACGGCGACGCTGCCCGCCCACGACGTGCACGGCCGGCCCACCATCGTGCAGCTGCCCAAGGACGAGCTGGAGCGGCGGTTCGGCAGGACGTGACGCCCAGCCCGCCACTCACGCCGGTGATCGTCGGGCCGACCGCCGTCGGGAAGACCGCCGTGGCGGCGGCCCTCGCCGCCCTCCTCCCCGTCACCGTCCTTTCTGCCGACGCGCGTCAGGTGTATCGGGGGCTCGACGTCGGGACCGCAAAGCCCGACGCCGAGCTGCGCCGCCGCGTGCCGCACCTCGGGATCGACCTGATCGCGCCCGGCGAGCGCTACAGCGCGGGCCGGTTCGCGCGCGACGCGGCCGGGTGGCTGGCGGAGACCCGCGCCGCCGGTCGGCTGCCGGTCGTCGTCGGCGGCACGGGCTTCTACGTCCGCGCGCTGGCCGAGGGACTGTTTCGTGAGCCGGGGCTC
>Ga0209159_1001777_pt1 | contig 15890 bp, 11 predicted proteins | sample GraSoiAngelo_144_FD_185901 | JGI IMG/M metagenome (GOLD analysis project Ga0209159, IMG submission 185901) | Grasslands soil microbial communities from the Angelo Coastal Reserve, California, USA - 14_1009_02_40cm (SPAdes) (version 2) | ecosystem: Environmental > Terrestrial > Soil > Grasslands ...
GCGGTGCGAGCCTGGTCGCAGCCGGGGAAGATCGTGGTGCGGCGCCCGAAATGACGCGCTCGACTCGAGAGGCGATCGTGCGCTGGTTACGACGCGCGGGAATCGCGGCGTGCGCCGGCGTCGCGGCGTTCTGGGTGTTGCCGCGCGTCATTCCGCATCAACCGTTGCGGGCGCGATTCCCAACGTCCACCGCCGTGTACGACGATGGCGGCGGCCTGCTGCGGTTGACGCTCTCTCCGGACGAGAAGTACCGCGTCTGGATGCCGCTCGATCGGGTTTCGCCACTGTTGGTAGACGCGACGCTGCTGCAAGAGGACGGGCACTTCTGGCTCCATCCGGGCGTCGATCCATTGGCGCTGGTACGCGGCGCGTGGCAGACCTACGTCGTGCGGGCGCGGCGCCAGGGAGGCTCGACCATCACCATGCAGCTCGCCCGCATTCTCTACGGTATCCGCTCCTCCACGCCGGTTGGCAAACTGGCTCAGATCGGGCGCGCGCTGCAGCTCGAGCTCTGCTACACCAAGCGGGAGATCCTGGAGGCGTATCTCAACTTCGTCCCCTACGGCGGCAACCTCGAGGGCGCCGCGGCGGCGAGCCTCATCTACTTCGGCAAGGATCCGAGCCAGTTGACGTTGTCTGAAGCCGTGACGCTCGCGGTCCTGCCGCAAAACCCGACGCGCCGGGCGCCGGGCGCGGGAGCACGACCAGGCGTGCTGCTGCGCGCGGCGCAGGCGGTGTTGTACGCGCGCTGGCAGGCGACACATCCTCGCGTCGAAGGTGAGGCCGATCTGATGAAGCTCGCCATCCGGATCGGATCACCGGGAGAGCTGCCGTTCCGGGCGCCGCACCTGGTCAACGCGGTGCTGGCGGATGCCGGCGGCGCGTCGGAAGTCCACACCACGCTCGACCGCCGGCTGCAGGCCCTGCTGGAGCGCCACATCAGAAGCTACGTCGCGGCGCAGGCTCGGCTCGGCGTGCACAACGCCGCCGCGATGCTGGTGGACTCGCGAACCATGGACGTCAAGGCACTGGTCGGGTCGGCGGACTTCCTCAATAGGGATATAGCAGGCCAGGTGAACGGCACCAGGGCCAAGCGCTCTCCGGGCTCCACCCTCAAGCCGTTCATCTACGCACTGGGGCTCGATCAGGGCGTGCTGCATCCGATGACCATGCTCAAGGACGCCCCGTCCGCCTTCGGTGCCTACAGCCCGGAGAACTTCGACGGCCGATTCGTGGGACCGCTCACCGCCAAGGACGCGCTGATCCGCAGTCGCAACGTGCCGGCGGTGTACGTCGCCGCGCAGCTCTCCCAACCCGACCTGTACGGCTTTCTGGAGATGGCGGGCGTTTCGGGGCTACGGCCTCGTGACTACTACGGGTTGGCGCTGGTGCTCGGTGGCGGATCGCTCACCATGGAGGAATTGGTCTCGCTGTACGGCGCGTTGGGCAATCGCGGGGTCGTGCGCCCGGTGCGGTATCGGGCCGAGCAAGGTGCGCCTGCCGGCGTGCGGCTGTTGAGCGCCGAGGCGAGCTACGTCACGCTCGACATGCTCAAGGACAACCCCCGGCCCGGCGACGTTTCCGCTGCCACGCCCGGTCCCCTGCCCGTCTACTGGAAGACAGGCACATCCTATGGTTTCCGCGATGCCTGGACCATCGGGATGTTCGGTCCGTATATCCTGGCCGTCTGGGTCGGGAACTTTGACGGATCAGGAAATCCCGCGTTCGTCGGCGTCCAGGTGGCGGCTCCGCTCTTCTTCCGGGTCGTGGACGCGATCGACGCCGTGGAGCCGTCGTTGGCGGAGCCGGTACGCACCTTCCCCGCGGGCTTGACCACGGTGGATGTGTGCGCGGCCTCAGGGGACCTCCCCAATGCCGACTGCCCGCGGACCGTGCCGACGTGGTTCATCCCCGGCAAGTCGCCGATCCGCGTGAGCACCCTGCACCAGACGCTCCTCATCGACGACCGCACCGGGCTGCGGGCCTGCCCACCGTACACCGGTGGGCCCGTGCATCGTGTCGTTTACGAAATGTGGGGCTCCGACCTGCTCAAGCTGTTCCTGCAAGCGGGCCTGCCTCGCCGGACACCGCCGCCTTTCGACCCGAGGTGTGAGACGCATCTCGCCGAATCTCAAGGGAGCACCCGGCCGCAGATCACTTCCCCACTGCGGGGCGTGGTGTATTCCCTGCGCGCCAAGCGACTCGGCCAGGAGATCATCACCCTGCGAGCCACCACCGGCGCCGGCGTGCGCGAGGTCTACTGGTTCGTGGGCAAGACCTTCGTGGGCAAGGCGGCCCCCGGTGGGAGCCTCGCCTGGAGGGCGGAAGCACCGGGCTCTTTCATGGTACGCGCGGTGGACGATCAGGGGCAGGCGGACTCCCGGCTCGTCGAGTTGGCGGTGGTGCCGTGAGCGGTCGCACGTTGTCAATTCGGAGTGATCGGCCATCCCGTGGTTCTCAACTCGCCTTGAAGACCACCGTCTGAATGGAGTGTGGCCGCGAGCTGATCTCCAGTGACGCGGAGCCGACAACAAGATTGGTTCAGATCCTTGAACCGCAGCCCGTCCTGTTGAAGGACGGGCGGCGCTCCTTGCACGAGGAGCAGTAACACCGCGACTGTATGCACGGTGCTACGCCTTCGGCGCCGCCGGCTTGGCGGCGTAGATGAACTCGTAGTAGTCGCGCATCGTTAGGCCAGCGGCTGCTTCCTCGTCGACGACGACGATCGCATCGCGGTGCAGCTGGAGTGCACTCGCCGTCACCATGCTGGTGACCGGTCCCTCGATGGCCTGGGCGATCGCCTTGGCCTTGCTTTTTCCGCTCGCCACCAGGACCAGCTTGCGCGCATCGAGGATCGTACCGACGCCCATGGTGATGGCATACACGGGCACGTCTTCCCGGTGCTCGAAGAACCGCGCGTTGTCATCGATGGTCTGTTTGGACAGCGTCTTGAGCCGCGTGCGCGAGCTCAGCGAGCTCGTCGGCTCGTTGAAGGCAATGTGGCCGTCGGAGCCGATGCCCAGGATCTGCAGGTCGATCCCGCCGCATTCCGCGATACGCTCCTCGTACCATTTGCAGAAGGCGGGGTAGTTGCTGGTCGTCCCGGAGGGAATATTGATGTTCTGCCGCGGGATGTTCACCTGCTGGAAGAAGTGCTCGTGCATGAAGTAGTGGTAGCTCTGCGGGTGACTCGCCGTCAGGCCCACGTATTCGTCGAGATTGAACGTGGTCACGCGAGCGAAGTCGAGCTGCTCTTCCTTGTGCAGTCGTACCAACTCCTGATACAGGCCCAAGGGCGTGGATCCCGTGGCCATCCCGAGCACGGCATTCGGCTTGGTGTTGAGCACTTCGGCGACGATCCGCGCCGCCACCTTGCTCATCTGCTGATAGTCGCGCTGAATGATGACTTCCACGGCTCAGCCCTCCGCTTCCCACCGCCGCGCGCGGTCGAGCGCCTTGCGCCAGCCGGTCTCGAGCTGTTTCCGCTGCGTGGCTTTCATCGCGTGAGTGAAGCGACGATCCACCTGCCACTGCGCCGCGATCTGTTTCTGGTCCTTCCAGTAGCCCACCGCCAATCCTGCGAGATATGCCGCGCCGAGCGCCGTGGTCTCGGTGACCTTGGGCCGCACCACGGGAACGCCCAGCAGGTGCGACTGGAATTGCATCAGCAGGTTGTTCGCGGACGCGCCGCCATCCACGCGCAGCTCCTTCAGCTTGATCTTGGCATCGGCCTCCATCGCCCGCAGCACGTCCGCGACCTGAAACGCGATCCCCTCGAGCGCCGCGCGCGCGACATGCGCCGCCGTCGTGCCGCGCGTGACGCCCACGAGCGCGCCGCGCGCGTATTGATCCCAGTGCGGCGCGCCCAGCCCGGCGAAGGCGGGGACCAAGTACACCCCACCCGTATCATCCACCTGCGCGGCCAGCGCTTCGACTTCGGACGACGACTTGATGATGCCCAGTCCGTCGCGCAGCCATTGCACCACCGCACCGGCGATGAAAATGCTGCCTTCGAGCGCGTACTCCGTCCGGTTCCCGATGCGCCACGCCACCGTCGTCAGGAGATTGTTCTTGGACACGATCGGCTTCGTGCCGGTGTTCATGAGCATGAAACAACCGGTGCCGTAGGTGTTCTTGACCATGCCGGGCTGGGTGCAGGCCTGGCCGAACAGCGCGGCTTGCTGGTCGCCCGCAATGCCGGCGATCGGAACGGCGCGGCCCCCCGCGAACAGCGTCGTTTCGCCGTACACCTCGCTCGACGACGCAACAGCCGGCAACACCGAGCGCGGCACACCGAACAATGCCAGCAGCTCGTCGTCCCAATCGCCGGTGCGCAGATTGAAGAGCATGGTGCGCGACGCGTTGCTCGGATCGGTCACGTGCACGCGGCCGCCCGTGAGATTCCACACCAGCCAGGAGTCCACGGTGCCGAACGCCAGCTTGCCGGCCTTGGCCTTGGCCCGCGCGCCCGGGACATTGCGGAGCAGCCACTCGAGCTTCGTGCCGGAGAAATAGGCGTCCACCACCAGGCCGGTTTTGCGCTTGATCACTGGCGCCAGCCCGCGGGCCTTCAACTGGTCGCACCGGGCGGCGGTGCGGCGATCCTGCCACACGATGGCGTGATGCACCGGTGCGCCCGTGTCGCGCTCCCAGACCACGGTGGTTTCCCGCTGATTCGTGATCCCGATTGCGGCAATGTCTGCGGCGGTCAGCCCGGCCTTCCCGAGCGCTTCGGTCGCCGTGTGCAGCTGGGTGGCCCAGATCTCCGTGGCGTCGTGCTCGACCCAGCCCGGCGTGGGAAAAATCTGGCGAAACTCCTTCTGCGCCAACGCAACGACGCTCCCGCTGTGGTCGAACACCATGGCGCGCGAGCTCGTCGTGCCCTGGTCCAGGGCCAGGATGTACTTCACGCCGGCCACCAGGTCTTGTACACGAACGCCGCGATCAGGCCGCCGATGATCGGTCCGGCCACCGGTATCCACGCGTAGCCCCAGTCCGAATTGCCCTTGCCCGCGATCGGCAGCAGCGCATGAGCGATTCTCGGACCCAAGTCACGCGCCGGATTGATCGCGTAGCCGGTCGGCCCACCCAACGACAGCCCGACGGCCCACACGAGGATGCCGACCAGGAATGGGCCGAATCCCGCATCCCAACCGTGCACCGGGTTGAGATTCTTCGGCGTGAGGATGGCCAGCACACCCAGCACCAGCACGAAGGTGCCAATGACCTCGGTGAGCACATTCGCGGTCGTATTGCGGATGGCGGGGGCGGTGCAAAACACGGCCAGCTTGCCAGGCTGGCTTTCCGTCACGGGCCAGTGCGGCAGGTAGGCGAGCCACACGATGGTCGCACCGAGAAACGCGCCGAGCATCTGCGCCGCGATGTAGCCGGGCACCGAGGACCACGCGAACTTGCCGATGGAGGCGAGGCCGATCGTGACGGCGGGGTTCAAATGCGCACCGCTGAAGGCGCCCACCGCATACACAGCGACCGCCACGCCGAACGCCCACCCCGCGGTGATGACGATCCACCCGCTGTTCTGGCCTTTGGTCTTGTTGAGCACCACGTTAGCGACCACGCCGTCGCCCAAGATGACCAACAGCATGGTGCCGAGCACTTCTGCGAGAAAAGGTGGCATAGGGTTGGATGAGGAAGGGGCGAAGCTATCAGCGCGGCGAGGCCTTGTCCACAGAGCGAAAGGGTCATGGCGGTGGGCCCTCGCCAAGTAGCAGACAATCTACGAATTTCCTCGAGACAGAGTGCTACGGAGCAACGGCATGCCAGGCGCTATGACGACTCTCGGAATCATCGGCGCGGGACACATCGGAAGCCAGATTGCACGCCTCGCGGTGGCAAACGGCTACGACGTGGTGATCAGCAATTCACGCGGGCCGCAGACGTTGTCCGCGCTCATCGCAGAGCTCGGTCCACGAGCCCGCGCGGCCACCGCCGCGGAGGCCGCGAAGGCTGGAGACATGGTCGTCGTGTCGGTGCCGTTGAAGAGCTATCGGAACGTTCCGGTTGCGCCGTTGGCGGGCAAGATCGTCATCGATACCAACAATTATTACCCCGGGCGGGACGGTCACATCCCCGAGCTCGACAACGAGTCGACCACCACGTCCGAACTGTTGCAGGCGCATCTGCCAACCTCGAAGGTGGTCAAGGGTTTCAACCATATCTATGCCGCTGCTCTCACGACCGACGGACAGCCGGTTGGCACGAAGCATCGTCGCGCACTGGTGATCGCCGGTGACGACACAGGTGCCAAGGCCACAGTGACCCGTTTGCTCGATCAGTTCGGCTTCGATACCGTGGATGCAGGCCCGCTGAAAGAGGGGTGGCGGATCCAGCGCGGCACCCCGGGCTACGGCCCGCGTCGGACGGCGGAGGAACTGCGCCGGGACTTGGCGGCGGCCAAGCGGTATGCGGACCAGTCGGCCCCCTAGGCGGGCACTTCGGTCACCGTCTCAGTTGATCCCGCGTTGACATCCCCACGGCAGCATTCGGGTTGCCATGCCCACCGAGCGCGCCTACGTTCCGAACGTGTCGCCACACGGCCTCATGACCGCGGAAGAGCTGCTGCACGTGCGCATCCCCAACAAGCGCACGGAGCTGGTGAAGGGTGTCCTCGTCGTCCGAGAACCGGCCGGGGGGCGGCATGGCAGGGTCGTGATGGAGCTCGCTCGTCGCCTCGCGAACCACGTCGAAGCACAAGGCCTCGGCGCTGTCTATGCGGCCGAAACGGGGTTCACGCTGGCCCGCCACCCAGACACGGTCAGAGCCCCCGATGTCGCCTTTGTGCGGCGCGAGCGACTGCGGGACCCCGACACGACGGGCTTCCCCGATCTCGCCCCCGACCTCGTCGTCGAAGTGCTATCACCCGGTGACCGCGCGGGCGAGATTCTCGCCAAAGTCGCCGACTGGCTCTCCGCCGGGACGAGGCTCGTCTGGGTCGTCGATCCGGAGCGGCGACTGACGCGCGCGTACCGCCACGACGGCAGCGAAACGATCGTGACGGTGCACGATGCGCTCGACGGCGAGGACGTGCTGCCCGGATTCGCCTGCCCGCTCCGGTCCATCGTGTAGGGGCGACTTCGCGGTCAGAGCCTCAATAAATAGCTCACCTTTGAACGAATAGCTCACCCTTGCGGACTAGAACGTCGTCGTCGCGCCCGCGAGCACCCGCCGCCCGATCACCGAGCCACCGTATGGGGCTCTTCCTTCACGGCGCGACCCTCTGAACGTGCATCAGGTGGCCGACGGTACACGTCGGCTGTGAAGCGCATCTCGGGATAAGAGAAAAGGGGATCTGAGGCATCTCCCCCGCCCGGCCCTCCTCGCGACCCTGCTTGCACCGCTTGTGTTGCACTCCAGCAGCCGAGCCTGTTTGTGCCGGAGCCTTCAGCCCCTCGGCTTGATCAGTGCCTGGAAACGCGGATCGCCAAAGAGTGGGGCGAAGTCTGGGTACGCATGTCCGTCCCAGCTGGTGGTGCTGTTTGGAAACGCTCGTAGCCCAATCCCCTCCGACAGCACCTTGAGGGCTCGATCAATGTCGCCGATACGCACGAGAACGCTCGCCCGATCAAGCTCCAGCCCGCGGCGGGTGCCGAGGGCTTCTACCATACGCGTTTCCCAGTGCTCGAGCGCCGCGCGTGCGGCGCCGACCTTGCCCTGGGCAGCCAGAATGCGCGCGAGGAGCGTGCCGTGCGCGTCGGGGTCGTGCAGTTGAGCCGCATGTCTTGCGGCAGTCTCGGGATCGCCGAGGAGCAGGGCAAGCTCGGCACGCGAGTAAACCCATTCATCACGCGCGCGCTGGGCGACTGAACGCGTCCTCAGCCGGTCTGCGAGGTAACACCATGGGATGCCCATACTCGCCTGTAGCGCGAGCTGGTCATGTAGCCACTCGTGCGCCGCCACCGGTTCCGACGGCGGTGGCGCTCCCGGATGGTCGGACCCGTACCGCGCGAGACGCTGCGCAGCCTCGGGGTGCCCGTGCGCCATGAGCTCACCGGCGATGCTGAAAGCAATGAGATCGGCGTGCCCGGAACCGGTCAATTCGGCACGGGCCATCGAGTCTACTTCTGCGATCCGTCCCAGCGCCGCGAGGGCCCGCAGTGCTTCGAAGAGCGCGAAAGGAGCTGCCGGATAGAACTGCCGCATTTGCCGAACCGCTGCGAGCTCCTCCTTGTGCTCGCCAAGGAGGTGGTGAGCTTGCGACGCAAAGAACCAGTAGTCCCCTTCAAATCCTCGCATGAGCCCACTCTTCAGATCGAGCTCCTCCAGACGCCTCAGCGCTTCGCGAGGACGCAGGGCGCTCAGCGCGGATAGCGCCACCTCGCGTCGTGCGTCGATCGAGCCAGGTGCGGCGTCCACCTGACGCAGCGCCGCCCTGTACCGCTCGAGGAAATCCCCGTCTCGCAACGCCACGACGAAGTCGAGGCGCGCACGGTCGAACGGGGCGAGACGGTCTCTGAACAGTCGCAGTCCACTGATCAGCGAATCGGCCCGACCGGCCCACGCCTCATCCATCTCGTACATGCCAGCGAGCATGCCCGACTGCGCCGTCCATATACGGGCTGCCAGAAACGTGGTATCGAGCAGTGCCGCCTGCTGGAAGCGCTGGGCGGCCTCGGCCTCGTCGCTCGCCATGTACGATTCCAGCCCTTCCACGTAATCGCGGTAGGCAGCGTACAGAGGCGGCTGCGCGAGCACGGTTTGGAACCTGCTGACGTCCTTGTTGTGCAGGGAGGCGAAGGCCGCCAACACGCGCTGCCGCAGAGCCTCGACCCCTGCCATCGACTGATCACGCGGAGCCGTGACGCCCGCGATGCTCAGCAGGATGCTGCCCTCGGTCGTAGAACTGATCTGCGCCTGAAACTGGAGCACGTCGCCCTGGAGAACGTAGGAGCCTGCGACTACGACTCCGGCACCAGTCTCGCGTCGCACCGCTGCCGGTGTGGCCGCGGCGCCGAGCCTTCGGGCGGCAGCCTGCGCGCCGCGTGTATCCAGCACGGTCAGGAACGGCAGCTCGGTGAGTCCTTGGGTCACCCACTCGGCGACCACCGTGCCCAAGGGATCGAGCTCGGTGACCGCCGTGCGGTTTTCGAACGGCATCACCACGACGGACGAGCCCGCTCCGGTATCCCCGGCGCCATGCCCTCGTGCCAGGATCGCCGCCCCCGCAACGACACCGAGCGTGCCTACCACGGTCGCGCCAAGGGCGAGATGTCGGAGAGGCCTGCCCCAGCCAGCAACCGCGCGACCGGCCGCGATCTGGGCACCTGCCCCCAAGGCGTGGGCGAACCGGTTCGCCGTCGCGAACACGGGCTCCGCGGCCGTCGACGCTTCCTCAGCGACCGCGCCATGAACCGTCGCGATGAAGCGGTACCCGCGACGCGGCAGCGTCTCCACCAGTCGCGGGTTCTCGGCCGAGTCGCCCAGGGCGTTGCGGAGCTTGTGAATCGCAGCGTCGAGGCCAACATCGGATTCGACAAACGTACCGGCGGGCCAAATTGCCTGGCGCAGGTCCTCCCGCGTCACCACTTCGCCGGGGTGCTCCAACAGCAGCGCCAAGACCCGAAGCGGCTGCTGCTGAAGCCTGATCTTGATCCCCTGTTTGAAGAGCTCGCCCGCGCGAAGGTCGACCTGGAACACGCCGAACCGGACGACTCGTCTAGCGGACTGCTGGGGACCTGCCATGAAGTCTCCTACGATGACCGCAGCCTAATGTACAGCAGATCAGTTTCCACCGTAATCATCTGTCTTCCAACCAGTTAGCGGGTAAGCCAGAGCTCTGCCACAAGTCAGGTGCGCGCCATGGACTTGGTGAGAGCCTGTGCCCAACGATAGGGTGGGCGACTTCGACTTTACCAGAACAGTGAGGAGGATGAACATGTCCAGGCTCTCGAGAGTATCCGCCATCGTGGCCGGCGTGGCGCTGCTGGCCGCCTGCACCGACCAAGCTCCCACCCCAACGGGGCTTGGTCTTGCCGCGTCGCGCGGCTTGCCGTTTACCGAAGGTCTCGCCAGCCCGGCCTGGCAGGAGACGGCAGCCGGCCTCGTTGCCCAGGCGGGCTTCAACCCCCAAACTGCAACGCACGCGTACCCCCTGCTGGGCGTCGCGCAGTATCTGGCCGTGCAGCGGGCGGAAGCCGCCGACGGTGGCACTGACGTCGCAGACGTGGCCTCCGGTATAGGGATCGGGACAGGCGGACGAAACCGACTGGAACTGGATCGCGGCGCCGTCGCAGGCGCGTCGGTCGTCGTGTTGACCTATCTGTTCCCCAGCCAGACTCAGGCACTGGAGGAAATGGTCGATGCGCAGGCGAACGCCAGCCCCGGCGGACCGCACCCCGCATTCGCGCGCGGTGCAATAATCGGTCGCGCGGTGGGCGCCGAGATCGTGGCGCGAGCCCAGGCAGATGGGTTCAGCAGACCTTTCACGGCAACCATTCCCGTGGGCGCCGGGCTGTGGATCAGCAACACGACCCCAGCGACGATCGCGGGAGGGCAGCTGCCAGGGGTGACACCCTGGTTCTTGACCTCCCCGAGCCAGTTCCGGCCGGGGCCACCACCGGCGTTTGGGTCGTCAGCGTTTCTGGCGGCGCTTGGCGAAATCCGGCAGATCGCCGATACCCGAACGACCGAGCAGATCGGGATCGCCGCCTTCTGGGCGCTGAGCGTCGGTACGCCGACCACGGCCGGGTTCTGGATCCAGGTCGCGACCGACGGCATCAGCCAGCACAGCCTGTCGGAGCGCGAGGCGACACACCTCTACGCCCTGCTCAGCGCGACGATGTTCGACGCGCAGATCGGTTGCTGGGATGCGAAGGAGACGTACTGGTTCATCCGGCCGTGGCAGGCGGACCCGCTGATCACGGTCGTCGCCGCCGTGGGAAAACCCAACCACCCGGCATATCCCTCCGGCCACAGCTGCCTCTCCGCATCGGGTGCGGACGTGCTGAGCACGTTCTTCCCGGAGCAGCGCGACCACTTGAACGCCATGGTCACGCAGGCGGGGGTGTCGCGCATGTACGGCGGCATCCACTACCGGTTCGACATCGAGGCCGGTCAAGCGCTGGGACATAGTGTCGCGCGCTTTACGATCGCGGCGGACGCATCGGGGAATTCGGTCCTGACACCCCACTAAAGGAACAACTCGAAGATCAAGCCTCACTGCGACTTCCGCGGTGGGGCTTTTTCTTCTTCGATCGGGAGCGCCAGTCGGCTTGGCGCGCGGCAGGCGACCGGCGACATTACGGAATACCCACCCACGCACTGCAGAGGAACCGACATGAGATTCGCCATCATCATCTATACTGACGCCGCGCTACTCGACGTGCTTCCGGAGGGACAGTTCGACGCGAAGATGCGCGACTGCCTGGCGTTTGCCGATGAACTGCGCCAGGACGGGCGGCTGCTCGATTCGCAGATGCTCCAGGGCGCCGCGACCGCCAAGTCGCTGCGGGTGCGCAACGGCCGGCAGACGGTCATGGATGGACCGTTCGCAGAGACCAAGGAAATGCTGGCGGGCTTCAACCTGATCGAGGCCGAGGACATGGACGAAGCGGTCCGCATCGCGACGCACTTCCCCTGGGCGCAAACCGGCTGCGTCGAGGTTCGCGCGGTGCAGGACATCGAGGCCGTGCGGCAGCGGGTCAACCGCTCGGCTCAGCAAGCCTCCGTAACGCCATGACCGTCGCCGCCCCGCCCGCCCCGCCCTCCCGGCCGCGAGCCGACCGTCTCTATCCGACGCTGACGCCGGCACAGCTCGAGCGCGTCGCCGCGCACGGGCGCCGGCGCCAGGTCGCGCAGGGCGAAGTGCTGCAATCAGCGGGTGAGCCGGCGGCGCGTTGCTTCGTCGTCGTGGCGGGGCGGATCGAAGGGGTCCGTCCGTCGGCCGCCGAGGAAATCGTGGTGTCGTTGGGCCCGGGGATGTTCACGGGCGAAGCGACGATGCTGTCGGGCCGCCCCGGGCTCGCGCAGATCCGAGCGGGAGCGGACGGTGAGGTCATCGAGATCGCTCGCGACGATCTGCTGGCGCTGATCCAAACCGACGGCGAGCTGAGTGCCATCTTCATGCGCGCTTTCATTCTCCGCCGGGTGGAGTTGATCGCCCGCGGGGTTTCGGACGTCGTGGTCCTCGGGTCGACGCATTGTCAGGGGACGCTCCGCGTCCGCGAGTTTCTCACGAGAAACGGGCATCCCCACACCATGCTCGACTTGGACCGCGATCCCGGCGTCCAAGAGCTGCTCGATCGCTTCCACATTACCGCGGCGGATATCCCCGTGATTTTGACGTGCGGCGAGGTGGTGCTCCGGAACCCCACCAATCAACAGATCGCCGACGCCCTGGGCTTCAACGACTCCATCGATCAGACCCATGTCCGAGACCTGGTCATCGTCGGCGCGGGACCCTCGGGGCTGGCGGCGGCAGTGTACGGAGCCTCCGAAGGACTGGATGTGCTGGTCGTGGAGTCCACCGCGCCAGGAGGGCAGGCCGGCTCGAGCTCCCGGATCGAGAACTACCTCGGCTTTCCGACGGGGATCGCCGGTATGGACCTGGCGGCACGCGCCACCAACCAGGCCCAGAAGTTCGGGGCACAGCTGATGGTCGGGTCCGGGGCCAGGCGCCTCACCTGCGACCGCAATCCGCGCGCGCTCGAGATCGGCGAAGGGCAGCGGCTGTCGGCACGCGCGGTGATCATCGCCACCGGCGCCGAGTATCGGCGCCTCGCGATCGACGGCCTGTCCCGGTTCGAAGGCGCGGGCGTGTACTACGCGGCGACCTTCATGGAGGCGCAGCTATGCGCCGGTGAAGAGGTGGTCATCGTGGGCGCCGGCAACTCGGCGGGCCAGGCGGCGGTGTTCCTGGCCCAGGCCGCCCGGCGAGTGCACATGGTGATCCGCTCGACGGGCCTGGCCGATACGATGTCGCGCTACCTGATCCGTCGCATCGAGGACCATCCGGCCATCGTCCGGCATGTGCGCACGGAGATCGTGAGCCTCGAGGGCAACGGCCACCTCGAGCGCGTGGGCTGGCGCGATAACGAGAGCGGACGCGTCGAGACGCACGGCATCCGGCACGTCTTCACCATGACGGGCGCGGTGCCGAGCACCGGCTGGTTGGCGGGCTGCCTCACCCTCGACGCCAAAGGCTTCATCAAGACGGGACCGGACCTGTCGCCCGAGGATCTGGCCGCCGCGCGGTGGCCACTCGCCCGCGCTCCCCACCTGCTCGAGACGAGCCGCCCCGGGGTCTTCGCGGTGGGCGACGTCCGGGCCGGGAGCTTGAAACGGGTGGCATCGGCCGTGGGCGAGGGGTCGATCGCGATCGCGGCGGTACATCAGGTACTGCACGAGTAGGAGCGGCTGATCAGCGGAAATTCTCGACCACCATGATATCGCTGGCGACCTGGTCCACTCGTTTGTAGAGAACCCACTGCCCATCCGGAGTCTTCACGCGTTCGGTCGCCATAGGAACGTGCTCGCGCAACCGGCGAGCGGCGCACCGGCAAGGCTACATTTCGCGCTTCAGGACACTTGACATCACCACGGAGGGCCTTGATGAAGCTCTTGCTCCTCTTGTCCGGCCTGATCCTTATCCTGCAGCCCCTTCACAAATCCGTGCAACAACCGACCAGTCGCCGCGATGGACAGCACGACTTCAACTTCGAGATCGGGAGGTGGAAAACGCATCTGTCGCGCCTGGTGCATCCCCTGACGGGGTCCACCACCTGGGTCGAGTATGACGGCACGACCGTCGTACGCCCGGTCTGGAACGACCGGGCCAATCTGGTGGAGCTCGAGGCCGATGGCCCCGGCGGTCACTTCGAGGGTCTGAGCCTGCGTCTCTACAATCCCGCGTCCCACCAATGGAGCCTCAATTTCGCCAGCAGTAGCACCGGCGTCTTGGCGCAACCGACCATCGGCGAGTTCAAAAACGGGCGCGGTGAGTTCTACGATCAGGAAACCCTGAACGGCCGAGCCATCCTCGTGCGATTCGTGATCATGCCGATCACGGCCGATTCGTGCCGGTTTGAACAGGCCTACTCGGATGACGGTGGGAAGACGTGGGAAGTGAACTGGATCGCGACGGACACGCGCGTCCGCTGACTATCTCGCGCCGCTTTAGGCTCAGAGCCTGAACAGATAGCTCAGCTTGAGGAAGAAGGCGTCGTCGGTCCGCCTGAGCCCCCGGAACTGGAAGGCCTCCTCGTCCACCATGTCGCTGCCGTACCCGGCGAACACCACCGTCCCCGGCACGGGTTGATAGCTGAGCAGCAGATCGGTGTGAAAGAGATTGCTGCTCGAAGCGGCGGCGCGCGTCAGGCTGCCCCCCGGCCCTGCGATGAAAATCGGTGCGCCGGTGCGCGAGTCGTCCCGCAGCGAGTCGGTCTTATCCTGGATGTACTGGCCCACCACCCGGACGAACAGCGGCCGCGACAGCTGGTATTCGATCTTGGCCCGGAGCACGCGTCCGACATTCACCAGGCTGCCGTCGGTGCGGCGATTCACCTGCTGCCAGAAATAGCTGATGCTGTTGCGGAGCCGCTCGGTAGGTCGATAGGACAGGTCCACGCTGAGCAGCCGCAAATCGCCCGAGGCCCACTCGAAAAAGTTCTCATCGTGGCCCTGGAGGAAATACCCGCTGCCACTGAAGTGCTTCCATTGGGGCGTTCCGATCTGGACGATGTATTCGCCATTGGTGATCGTCGGCTGTCCCGTGAACGGGACTACGCTGCCGTTCGGCAGTTTGAGACGGTAGTCGCCGTAGAGGGCGAAATCGTAACCGAACGACTCCACGAAGTACCCCGCCCCGACGTTCCACCCACCGCGCAGCGTCGCGTTGCCGTTGAAGTGCAGCTTCTTGTCCTGCAGGTGGCGGCCGTGGATGAAGTTCTGATACTGCCAGATGCCGTCCACCACGATGTCGCCGGTGAAGCGCTGCAGCAGCGCCCCGGGCCGCCCATAGGTCGTGTAGCTCGGATCGACGTAGGCGTGCACGATCCCCGCCCGGCCGATGAACCCACTCGCGTCCCGAAAGTCGTCCCCGATGCCGGCGAACAGGCTGCGCAGGCCCCAGATGCGATCCTGCACCGTGAACTGGCTCAGCCACAGCGGCGCGGTCGTGGTCACGCCTCCGACCCGCGTGCGGCTGCCCGCGAGCTGCAGGTTCAGTCCGTAGATCTCCTTGAAGACGAGCCGGCTGTCGACCTCCGCGACCCGATTGTAATCGCCGCCCTCGATTCGATCAGTATAGGCCAGGCCGACGCGCGACCCTCGGCCCAGGCTGCGTTGCGCCCTCAAAATGTTGAAAATGGGATTGTCGCTGCCCGTCACCGACGCGAACTTCTGGTCCACCGCCGAGAGGAGACCGATATCGGTGCCGAAGGTCGTTCCTGTGAGCTTGACCGCCGCGACCGGCTGTACGATGCGGCGGGTATAGATCAGGTTCTGCGGCACCTGAAACAGCTCGCTGCCTTCCAAGAAAAAGGGCCGCTTTTCCGGAAAGAACAGCGCCTGCCGTGGATCGAACGCCAGCTGGCCCGCGTCCGATTCGACCTGCGAAAAGTCCGGCTTGATGGTGCCGTTGAGGGTGAGGTTGTCCGACACTCCCCAGCGGATGTTGCCGCCCACCTGCGGGTTTCCCCGGTGGTACTGATACCCGCCAGGGGTGGGAGCACCACTCGCCTTCCCGGTGGCTTCGGGGTTCAAGTCCATGACCAGCCCACGATGCATGCCGCTCAGGCCGACCAGGTTCCCCGATTGTCCGATGAACGTCGCGCTGGCGCGACGCGCCGGGAACCAGGAGTCCTCGAACCCCGAGTGCTGCACCTCGCGTACGATGTTCAACTTCCAGTCCTGCGGCTGCCGCGGTTGATACCGGA
>Ga0209159_1001778_pt1 | contig 15889 bp, 12 predicted proteins | sample GraSoiAngelo_144_FD_185901 | JGI IMG/M metagenome (GOLD analysis project Ga0209159, IMG submission 185901) | Grasslands soil microbial communities from the Angelo Coastal Reserve, California, USA - 14_1009_02_40cm (SPAdes) (version 2) | ecosystem: Environmental > Terrestrial > Soil > Grasslands ...
AGAACAAGCCAACCTCGTCTCCCACAAATCCGGCTCCCAAACCATAGAGGAGAGCATAGAGCCTATAGAGCCTCTCATTCCTCCAGGCAATACCCATCCAGCCAGCAGCGAAGATCAGGGCGAGACCATACCAGAAATGATGGAAGTGGATGGTTCCTTGCGAACTGCTTGCGGTCACCACTGTCGCGGGGAATAGTGTAGCGAAGAGTCTAGCGCCGAAGAAGCTGACAACAAAGGCAAGAGTTGCGATAAATGTAAGCCCATGCCTGAAAGGACCCGTGAGAAACTCGCGCGACATGTCCTGAAGCAACTACCCTGCATATATCCGAATTGCGGGTACTACTGGCCAGAGTCGAGAGTATCCTATACGGTTGACGGGCGTCCAAAGAACTGTTTTACTCACGACGATGGGCGTTATGCCTGTAATGCAACGTGGTGATGAGGCGGTTAGAAAGTGGAAGGTTCTCTAAAAGCGCGCCCCCTACCGTGGTGAGCGGAAGGCGAGTGACGGTTGAGACAGTCAAGAATTTTCCTTTGTCAATTCCAAACGTCGAGCCCCTACCACGCAAGCAACTTCGATTTGTGGTCGGATAGAAAGGTAGGGTCGCTATGATGCGCTAGTAAAGCAGGCATTCCACCAGTCGTCGCTCCACTTCCTTTGGAGCTAAGGGGTCAGGAACTCGGAACTCAATCACCAATTTGTTTTCGACGTTCTTGACTCTTTCAACTGCTTGAGCAAGAGGGGTCGGTGCCTCGTTCAATATGGATTTAACGTACTCGGTGATGGCGCGTACCCTCTCGGGTTCACAGGGACGCTCCACCACGAGGCCTCTTGCTCTCCAGAGTTCCAACGGGCCGAGGTTAATCTCATCGACTTTTGCTTTTTCCAGATCGGTTCTGCGCTCTTCGAGGTAGTCAACGAAGTCTCGGCCCTCCCAGCCACATGTGGGGAGGACTGCCGGGCATCGTGGATGGAACCGACAGCCCATTGGGGGAAATATGGCGTCCGGGACCTCTCCCTTTGGCAGAATCTTTGGGGAACGCCTTCTAGGGTCAGGTACGGGGATGGCCTGGAGTAGAGCCCTAGTGTAGGGATGCTTAGGGTCCTTGTAGATCTCGCTGGCGAGGCCCGTCTCGACTATTCGTCCGAGGTACATTATTGCGATACGGTCGCAGAGAAACTTGGCTGTGGCGAGGTCGTGGGTGATGAATAGATATGTCAGGTTGTACTTCTTCTTCAGATCCAGCATTAGCCCCAGGACCTTCGCTCTGATCGACATGTCCAACATGGCGACGGGCTCGTCCGCAACTATGAGTTGCGGCTTGAGAATCATCGCCCTGGCTATTACCGCCCGTTGCTTTTGGCCACCACTAACGTCCGAGGGGTACATGTCGTAAAGCTGTTCTTCCGGCGTAAGCCCGACTTCGCGCATTGCTACTAGAACTTCTTTCTTCACATCTTCCTCCCGCCACGCGAGGCCGTGGATCTTTAGAGGATGTCCGATCGCTCGGCCGATGGACATAGCGGGGTTAAGAGAGGCATGAGGATCTTGGAAGATTATTTGCATCCGGGTCCTTAGAAGCCGTAGTCTTTCTTCCTTCAACCGAGTGATGTTGATCCCTTCGAATTTGATACTGCCTGAAGTTGGATCGAGTAATCTCAACACTGCGCGCCCGGTGGTGGTCTTGCCACAACCACTCTCTCCCACTAGTCCGAATATTTCTCCAGGCTTGAGGGCGAACGAGACTCCATCGACGGCGTGCACGAAATTTTTGTTCCTCTGGAACAGTCTTTCTATGAGAGGTCCTTTGACGGGAAAGTAGACTCGGAGGTTCTCGACCTCCAATAATGATTTGCTTGGGGTTTGTTCCACGGGTGAAAGCGTTGTCAGAGGAAATCCTTTCCAAAATGACAGGCTGCGAGCTGGTCCGGGCGAAACTGTTCCAGAGGCGGAATTTTCTCTCGACACATGGGCTGCGCGTAGGGACAGCGAGGGTGAAAGCGACACCCCGAGGGTGGAGACACGAGGTCCGGGGGCACACCATCTATCGAGTGCAGTTCCTTCGTACTTAGATGGATAATCGATTGCAACAACAGTCGAGTGTATGGGTGGACAGGCCTGTTGAAAATATCGTCCACTGATCCTATTTCCACAATTTTTCCGGCGTAGAACACGGCAACTCTGTCGCATACTTCTGCAACAATGCCGAGGTTGTGGGTGATCAGCAGGAGGGACATCTTGTATCTTCGTTTCAGGTCTTCGAGAATCTCAAGTATCTGGGCTTCAACAATTACGTCAAGAGAAGTTGTCGGCTCGTCGGCCACCAAGAGCGACGGGTTGAGGACGAGAGCCAGCGCTATCATGATGCGTTGGCGCATCCCGCCTGAGAATTCATGCGGATAGTTCTGTATCCGCGACTTGGGAACCCGCATCGAGGCCAACGCGGTTTCCGCTCTCGCTAAAGCTTCTTGTCTCGACACTCGCTGGTGTTCCCTTATAGTTTCAATGAAATGGTTCTCGATCGTCATCAGGGGGTTGAGCCGGGTCATCGGATCCTGAAAGATAAGCGCAATTTCTTCTCCGCGAATATGCCGTATTCTTTCCCGATCGAGATGGCTAAGCTCTTTCCCGTGAAAGAATATGTGACCCGAAACTTTGGTACGTGGAGGAAGGATTTCTAGAACAGCTTTTCCGAGGGTAGATTTACCGCTTCCAGTTTCCCCGACTATTCCGATGGATTCTCCATCGGCCACGTCTAGACTAATGTTGTCTAGTGCGTGAACATATCCACTCTGGGTCGAGTAGTGGACTGAGAGATCTTGAAGACTGAGTAACGGGTCCGACTAGGCTCTCCCCTTTTTTAGGAGGGGGTTGATCAGATCATTCAGTCCTTCACCTAAGAAGCTTAGCCCAATCGTGAGAAGGATGATCATCAGACCAGGAAAGAATGTGGTCCACCAGACTCCATCTGCGAGGAATTGTTGCGCGACGCTCAGATCTAATCCCCAGTCCGGGGTTGGAAGCTGTATTCCAAGCCCGAGGTAGCTTAGACCCGCTGCAGTAAGAATTGCGTCTGCAGCGCTCAGGGCAAAGATGACGGGTATGGTTATGAGGACATTGTAGGCAATATAGACCCACATGATGGTCCAAGGTTTTGCTCCTAGACTGCGTGCTGCCTCGACATAAGTCTCCTCCCTGACAGAGAGAGTCTGGTTCCTCGTAACTCGGTAATAGAGCGGAATGTAGATGACGGTGATTGCTATTCCTATGTTGAACGCTCCCTTGCCGAGCATCGCCGCGACTAGAGCGGCTAAGAGAAGGCCTGGGAATGCGTAGACCGAGTCCATCACAAGTAGGATGGCTTTGTCTATAGATCCTCCGACATATCCAGAATAAAGGCCTACTGGAAAACCTACTGCTAGGGCGAGAATCACTCCGATCGCCATCACCTCAAGCGATGTTTGGGCCCCCCATAGAACTCTGCTGAACACATCTTGGCCAAGGTTATCAGTTCCCATCAAGTGATTGAAACTGGGAGCCTGGTTGGGCGGTGTCAGAAATTGCGCGTAAGGGCCCTGAGCAGGATATGGCGCTAAGACTGGGGCGAGGAGAGCGATTAGGACGAACGCGACGAGAATTCCTAGCCCGATCCAGCTCATAACTCCAGCTAGGGTCCGACGTTTTTCTATCATGGGAAGCATCAATCTTCCTAAGAAGGAGCGGGGGAGGATCGGCTGGGTTTCTTGCTGGCCCGGCGTGTGAGTCGACGCTTCTGTCAGTATCTCACCCTAGGGTCGATGAAGCCGCTGAGGATGTCGACGAGGATCGAGATCAGTACGATGATGAAGCTGAAGAATATGATCGTTCCTTGTATTAGGGGATAGTCCTGGACCTCTATCGAGTCTATTAGAAGCCTTCCCATCCCGTCCCAGTTGAAGGTCGTCTCGGTGAGAACAGCTCCGGCGAAGAGTATTGCAAACTGCAGCCCGAGGACGGTGATGACCGGGATGAGGGCGTTCTTGAAAGCATATCGTGAGACTATAGTTCGTTCTCTGATACCTCTAGCCCGGGCTGCTTCGACATAGTCAGCGTTGATCGTTCTCAACAGGTTTGCCCTAACGGTCTTGGTGAAGAACCCGCTCAGGACGAGACCGAGTGTCAGGCAGGGGAGGGACAAGTGGCGGATGGCGATGACGAACAGATCTAGACGGCCCTGAATCAACGAGTCAATAGTGTAGAGGCCTGTTATCGTAGTCGGAGGATACGGAAAAATATCAAAGCGCGAGTTTACCGGAAACCATCGTAATTCTACGGCGAAGAGAAGCTGCAGCATGAGTCCCAGCCAGAAGACTGGTATTACGAAGATCGTCGTCCCATAGAGTCTGCCGACCACGTCTACGATCTTGTCCCTGTTGATGCCGGACATTATTCCGACGCCAATCCCGATGATTGATGCGACGGTCATTGACCCGATAGAGAGTTCAATCGTGGCTGGGAGCTTCTGCATGATCACGTCTACAACACGCTGTCCTCCGTAGTGGGCTCCGATGGAGACGCCGAAGTTGCCAGAGAAAATCTGAATGATATAGGTCTCATACTGTTGATAGTAGGGCTTGTCCAGCCCGAGCTGATGCCGTATGGCCATAATGACGCTGAGTTGGGCCCGCCCTCCGTAGAGGGCGTAGATAGGGTCGCCAGGGATAATTCTGAGAACTGCGAATACGACCGTTAGAAGAATGAGCAGCATGGGGAAGGCTAGGATTATACGAGTCACGCCATATGCAAGGAGCGATCCCCGCCTAGGCATGGGCTCTGCTATGCACGCCGAGAGAAAAAAAGGTTGAGGAAAGAGCAGCGACGGTCAGAGGTGGTTCTTGCTGATGTCTATGGCTTGGAAGATAGAGAGACCGATCTGGGACAGGAGATTACCTGACGCCGTCAGGTTTGGCACAGAACCGTAGATCAGCTGGAAAACTGGTATAGAATAGTTCATCACGGTTGGAATCATCGACCATAATGGATCGACTTGGCCATTGAAGACATTGTTGATAATTAGTGACCTGTCCACGGCATAGGCTATTGCTCTTCGTAGCAGAACATTGTTGAAGGGAGCTGTCTTCACGTTGAAGACTAAGTATCGTATCTGTGGGCTCGAGCCGAAGTCTACCTTGAGTCCCAGTGAGAGGGCTTGGATCTGGAGTGAGGTTATGTCTTGAGGATTGAGTGTTCGGTAGGCCATGTCGATCGCGCCCGCGACTATGTCGTTCTTGAGCTGGGTCGCTGTGCTCTCTGATTTTATGTTGACAGTGCCTATGATGGGAACCGATGCGAACCCGCTAGTACTGTAGATTGTGGGATCGAAGTAAGTCGGGTTCTTGGTCAGTGTGAGGCTCTGATCCTGAGTGTAAGCGGTCAGCTTGTATGGTCCAGATCCTATCACCTTGTTGAGCTGAGTCGGCTGAGCACCCGTCATATTGTACGCGTTAGGACCAGAAGTTGGGACGGGTGCTGAGACTGAGAAAGCCATTAGTTCATTGAAGAAGCCCACCGGTTGATGCAGGTGGAAGGTTACGTTGGTGGGGTTAGCGTCAATGTTGATTGTGAAAGCAGGATTTGTAGTGCTAGTGGTATTGCCTATTGCTCCGACTTGGGAGAGGAGGAAGGATGCGCTTCCTGGAAGGTTGAGGGTGATCGCACGGATGATCGACTGTTTCACAACGGTCGAGTCGAGCACTGTGCCGTCGGAAAAGGTTACTCCTGACCTTAGAGGATAGGTCCACGTCTTTAGGTCTGGACTGACTAGCCCGTTGGCGATAGTCGGAACGGTTGTGGCAATGCCCGGCAACAGGGTGGTGTCGGTGGGGCTGTATACCAGCAAGGTGTCGAAGATCTGGTTTATGATCTCGATGGAGAAATAGTCGTAGGCGTAGGCTGGATCTAGCGATTTGATTCTGTCAGTAGTGCCGACGTTCAAAGTGTTCGGATTATTTGTGTTGCTCATGAAAAAGTACCGAAACGCAACTGGGTGCAAGAAGACGCCGCTGATTCCGTTCTTGTAGACTATGCTGGCCTTTCCCTCCCAAAGAGGGATGTAGGGCACATCATTGGCTAGCTGTGTCTGGATTTGTGTGAAGAGCTGGCTTCTGACGGTCGAGCTGGAATTGCCAGCTTCCCATGCGAGCCAGTTGTCCATAGTGCTGTTACTGTACTCTGATCCGAGCGACGCGGCACCTGCAGTCCCTAGGAACGGAGAGGCGTAGTCGTCAGCGTCAAAGTAGTCAGGGTACCAACCCAGCAGGAAGAACGGAAGATTTCCATTTCCGAAGTCTGTGGTGTACTGCGCCCATGGCTCTGATTTCAACTGGACGTTTACCTTTCCAGTTTTCTCGATGGCACTTGCAATGACTTGGGCTACCGTTGGTTCAGTATCGCCGTAGTGTCCGTCGCTGTTGTACCAAAGCGGAATCGTGAACTGGGCAGGCTTCAAAAGGTATACGAAAGCGGCGCTGACTGACCCCACTGCTAGAATTGCAATGACTATGACCGCGATGATGAGGTTCTTGTGTCGTTGCCACATAGATGGAACAGCAGAGATTGAAGGTTGAGTCAATCTTTTCTCGCCCCTCGAACGACACAATCGACCTAATGAGCGTTGTTCTTTTTCAAAGAATCAAGATTGCTTTAACCGGTTGTATGCCCCTCATGTCAGAGACCTTTAGGCGTTCGATTGCCATCCAACTGGAGGCATTACGTCGGTCGTCATAGGTATTGTTGCGTTGTTGGAGCTTCAGGCCGCGGATGCCCACTTTGATTGCGATTCTAGCTCTATTGATTGTGGGAGCCTTTGAGATCGGGGTTGGAGTTGCCAGACATCCTCCGGCATGGCTAGGGTTTCAATCGCGGTGATTGGGGGTACTTACCGTGGTTCTGGCGGGAATAGTCATCCTGGACACATTAATAGGGGAGGGGATTCTAGCGGCAATCCTAGCGTTGGCTTTGTTGCTTGTCGAAATCCGGACTTGGTACACAGAATTACTGGACGCCATCCGGTAGTTGCACCAATCGAGACCCCGGTAACAGCGGCCTGATCGAGGGTCGAGGGCGAACAGTCGGGTTTGATCTACCAAAGGGGCGCGTTGTCTCTCATCGTTCGGCCGTCGTAGTTGAAATATGCGGTGCCCGGTGGGATGCTTGGGTCTGTCAGGTTCGCTTGTGCTGTGACTCCCTGATAGGGTTCGCCGCCCCAGCGATATTCCGCCTTCCAGAAGGAGTAATCTCCTTGGATGATGTTCGCCCTCTCCATTACTCTCCACGATCCTTGATACTGGAATGAGGGGTAGAGCAGTAGCACCCTCCAGCCTGAGACCGGAATCTTGCTCGCGACGCCGAACTGGTAGAAGTAGGTGGCGCCTTGGGGGAGATTTGTTGGTACGCCTCCGGGGATTCCAATGTCAAAGTAGGGTCCCTCTCGAAAGTCCGGCAGGAAGCTTCCAAACCTTGTCCAGGAAACGTTTGTAGTGTTGTAATACCAGTTTGCTTGGTAGAGGGTTTGACCGTTGATGTTGGTAGGTTCCCACATCATTCGAAGATAGATGGGCGACGAGATGTCCTGGGGGTTGAGCGTTATTTGAGCGTGATATCTCAGCTGTTGCCAGAAGTAGCCTCCACAATTCGCGTTGCTATCACAGGTGGTCCATGAAGAACCTGAGACGATCAGACTGCTGTTCGGCAGTAGGAAGACGTCCGCCCGCCATCCAAGGTCCCAACCATCAACACAACAGTTTGGCGACTGTACTCCCATGCCCGCCATCAGAAAATTGTCCGGGGCCAGAAGCTGGACATTGGCCTCGACGAAGCTGACTCCCAGTTGGAGACAGCAGATCCTGTACTGTGTAGAATTGTAGTATCCTGCCACGTAGGGGTAGCTTGATTGGCCCAGGGTGAGGTCCGCGGGCATAGGCGAGATAGATGAAGCATAGAGGACCCTCGGATCCCAGAAACCGTAGGCCACGAGAGTCCAGAGACACACTGTCAAGACAAGAGCAACTCCAACCCGCCTTGCGTCTTCAAGCCTGATCCTTTCGAGCCAGCCGTCTCCTAATGAGAATCGGAATCTTTGAGGAAGACCCAGCTCGAGGAGACCGCCCAGGAAGGCAAAGAATGCCCAACTTGGGACAAGAGGGTAGAGGATACTCCTATCGCAGTTTGGACATGACAGCGTCCAGAGCCCCGCGGACAAGACTAGTAGTGAGACTGCTCCGGAGGACGCGGCTATCTTGAGGGATCGCCCTATTCGAGCAGCTAGGATTCCTGTTGCTATCTGTGGAACTCCTATGAGGATAAGTCCTTGGAAGACGACGAGGGGTGGAAGGTATGTTACGCCGGAGAACCAGGCGGTCAAAGGGAACCAGGCCATAACTACGGTAATCACAACACCCCCAGCAAGTGCGATTGCCGGACGCACTGTTCTGTTGAGAGCGTCACGTTTTGATGCTGCCTTTACAAGAGCCGGCAATGCTCCAAAGCTGAACATCATCGCCGTCAGCCTGAAACCTGCGATCCCGTCAGGACCCGTCTGATAGCATCCCGAGTGCAGCAACCCACCAGTTCTGAAGGTTGAACAAGCCTCGTAGAACAATGTCCAGATCAGTGCTGCACTGAGAAATACCTGGATTACAGCCCAGCGGGGCCGAAGCAGGTAGGCGACGAGTATTCCGCCAAGAGCAAAAGAGACAACATCGGCTTCAAGCCGAGTGCCTGAGAGCTGGTAGTACCAGTAGTTGCTGTTTCCATAAACTCCAAAGTAGAAGTCGATCCTCTCGAAGAGATAGGCAGGGACCCACGGAAAAATAGCCAACAGCGCGATTCGAACTATATTCCTACCAGTGACCCTTAGAGAACTGATCATCAAATAGGACTTTTCCTGGTTCAGTCCTATGGGTCTTGCCCCAGGCCTAGGATAGCCTATTCCTTAGAGAATAATTCTTGACGATATAATTCGAGTTGCTCTTTTTAGTCTATCCGCAGTATGAGGGGACTGGGGCCAACCCGGCGGGACAGTACACCGATTGATAGGTCTGGATAAGGGCCAGGTTCAAGTGGAGCACATTCACATAGGGACTCCCGAAGATCAAGAAAGTCCCCTCAGTGTTCTGGTCAATTAGGGCGTAGAGGGCATCCTCGGGAATGCCTGTAGCTTTGGACACTTGGGACACTTGGTCGCGCGCGTCTTGACGCGTTATGTCGGGGTCAACTCCAGAAGCTGACAATGACGAACTACGAGAATGGAAGAAGACGGGGGAGGAGAAGTTTTGCCCTATGAGATATGATCCTACAGCCTTTCCGTTGCCGCTGCTAAGGTGTGCGATCGATCCGTTGGCCTGGGTGGGAAAGAGGATCTGGGCGAATCCTGTGACTGCAAGTGGAAAGAGGAGCCCGCAGAGTAGCATTGAGACGATGGCTAGCCTGATCGCTGGCGAGGAATTTCTTCCGATCTCTTTCTTGAGGCTCAACTCTTCTCTCTACACTCCCAGTGAGAGTAGTGCTATGTCGATGAGCTTGATTCCGATGAACGGGACTATTATTCCGCCCGCTCCGTAGATGAGGGCGTTCTTGATGAACAGGGACATTGTGCTGGTAGGCTTGAACCCTATGCCCCTCATGGCGAGGGGGATTAGAAGCGGGATTATCGCCGCGTTGAATATCAGCGCGGACAAGACCGCCGTGCTGAGTCCCAGTCCGAGAATGTTGAGAGCCTTCAGCTGGGGAAGGGTGGACGCGAACATTACTGGAACGATCGCGAAGTACTTGGCAACGTCATTCGCGATGCTGAAGGTCGTCACAGCGCCCCGTGTCATGAGCAATTGTTTTCCCAGCATGACCACCTCTATGATCTTCGCCGGGTTTGACTCCAAGTCTACCATGTTCGCCGCCTCCTTGGCCGCCTGAGTGCCCGAGTTCATCGCAAGTCCCACATCGGCAGCAGCCAGGGCGGGGGCATCGTTCGTGCCGTCCCCGATCATGGCCACGACCCGGTTCTCGGACTGTTCCCGCATCACGATCTCATACTTGTCCTCGGGCTTGGCCTCGGGTCTGTACTCGTCTATCCCCACCTCGTTCGCGATGCTCTTCGCGGTCAGAGGTTGGTCACCGGTCAGCATGACCGGACGGATCCCCATCACCTTGACCGACTCGATCTTCTCCCTAATGTCCGGTTTGAGAACGTCCCTTAATCGGATGAGTCCAATCGCCTCCCTGTTCTTCGTTACTGCTAGGGGCGTGTCACCTCGGCTCGAGATCTGGTTCACCAACTCGTCATAATTGCTGGGCACTGTGCGGACGATCTTCTTCACGGCGTCGGGGGCGCCTTTGATTATCTCCGTCTCATCCTCCGAGGGTGCGGAACCAGCTTCTTGATGAGGTTCGAACTTTCGTCGCAATCTTCCTCGCTCTCGGCCCGATTTGTCTCCCTTTGGGAGCATGAACCCGGATCCTTGGGAGATCTTGACGCCGCTAGTGCGCGTGCTGGCCGAGAATTCGTAGACCTCAGAGACAGCTAGGGCGTTTAATTCTCTAGGGACAAAACCATCCTCGTACGCGAGCCGTATCAGGCTCCGGCCTTCGGGCGTATCATCGTGCCAGGAGGACAGAAAGGCGGCCTCACCCACTTCCTTGGAAGTGTGACCCTCGAACGGGATGAACTCCGTGGCTTGCCTGTTGCCGACGGTGATCGTGCCTGTCTTGTCGAGTATGATGACGTCCGTGTCACCTGCTCTCTCGACCGCTCTCCCAGATTTTGCCACGATCTTCCTACGGTACAGCCGTGATATTCCGGACAAGCCTATCGCGGGTAGAAGAGCGCCTATCGTCGTTGGGAGGAGACAGACATAGAGTGCGATGAGGACAGATAGGTCTATCGCGAGGTTGAGCGTGATGGAGAGACCGAGAAGCGCGGAGACGATTATTGTGAAGATCGCGGTTAGACCAACGAGCACCATGGTCACAGCGACCTCATTCGGTGTTCGTGGTCTCTTGGATGATTCTACCATCTTGATCATCTGACTGATGTACGTCTCCTCCGGGTTGACGGTGACCCGGGCGGTCAGATTGTCGCTGATGATCTTCGAGCCGCCTATCACCTCGTCTCCCGGAGCCTTCCGGACGGGCGTGGACTCTCCCGTTAGCAGAGACTCGTCTACCATGCTTATTCCTTCAAGGATTTCAGCATCGATCGGAACAACGTCGTTCTTCTCAAGCAGAATCAAGTCCCCCTTACGAAGCGCCGTGGAGGGAGTCGCAACAAATCTTCTCACATCTCCCTCGACGAGTATCTTCTTGCTCTGAACCTCAGACTCCAGGCTTCGGAGACTATTGGCGGTGTTCTTTGCCTGCGACTCCGCGAGCGCGTTCGAAAGAGTAGCGAACCATACAGTGAGGAGAAGTATGAAAGCAATCTCGACATAATAGACTCTCAGAGCCAGGCTCGCGACAGGGTAGAAGGCGGGAGGATAGACTGCCATCGCCGCCACGACGAAGAATGTGAGTTCAACGATGAACATGACAGGATTCGACAAGAGAAGGGCCGGGTTCAACCGGATCAGTGAATCGAGAAGCGTTCTTCTGGAGAGAAGGCTTGTCCGGAGACCCGATCTGCTAAGGTGTCTCATAGTCTGCATGCTTGTTTCAGAACCCGTTGACTCGTTTCTGGAAGAATTCTAGGATGGGTCCGAGGGCCAGGAAGGGGAAGAATGTGAGAACCACCAGAAGGAGTATGCTTCCGACGAGGACGATAGTGAAAGTAGCGCTGTCTGTTCTGAGTCCGATCTCGCTGGTTCGCCTCCGATTCATCATTGAACCTGCGAGGGCTAATAGTAGTCCGATCGGGATGAAACGGCCAGAGAGCATGACAAGCGCGGTAGATATGTTGAAGAAGGGGGTGTTTCCAGTCGCGCCTAAAAAGTCAGAGCCGTTGTTTGCCGCGGCGCTCGTGAACTCGTAGAAGATTTGGGTGAACCCTGTTGAGTCGGTCGAGACGTGTATGGCGGATGCCGCTCCCGTAGCATACGCGAGGACGGTGGGCACGAGGATGATGACGGGATGAACCAAGAAGGCGATCATGACGAGCTCAACGTCATGCGCGTTGATCTTCATCCCCAGATATTCAGGCGTTCGGCCTGACATCAGGCCGACGATGAAGACTGTGATGACAACGTACATCACCATATACATGACTCCGACTCCCTTCCCGCCAGGCGTTGACTGCATCAGCATCCCCATGAACGCAGAGAGGATTACGAGGGGATGATTGCCGAACAGACTTGAGTTGACCGAACCCGTCGTGACAGCCGTTGTCACGACAGTCCACAAGGTTGAGAAGAACCCGCCGAATCTCACCTCCATGCCACGACTTACAGTGTAATTGGGGATGAATGCAAGGAGCAGGTCGATCGCGAAGAGAGAGTAAGCGCCCCAGAGGATTGGGCGAGCCTCCCTCCTCTTCCCCAGCATCTGCCCGTAGACGAAGCAGAGAGCTGTTGGTATCAGAAGCATCAGAAAGATCTGGAAAATGTCACTCGCGGGGTTAGGGTTCTGGAAAGGATAGGCTGAGTTGGCTCCGTAATATCCTCCTCCGTTGGTCCCGAGCTGCATGATGCTGACAAGCGATGCGACTGGTCCCACCAGGATCGTCTGGGTCGAGCCTTCCACCGTGGTAACTATCTGGTAACCATTGAGTGTCTGCGGGACACCAAGCCCTACGAAGATCAGTGCTGCGATGAAGCAGAGGGGAAGAAAAAGTCTGGTCAGCGATCTTACGAAGTCGGTGTAGAAGTTTCCCATGTCTCTGGAGTTGGCGACGAAGCCTCGAATCATCGCTGCCGCGACGCAGATTCCAGTCGTGGCGCTAGTAAATTGTAGGAACTGGACGGCAGTCATCTGTGAAAGGTACGAGAGACCGGGGGTGTTGCTCAGGGGATAGCAATTAGGCGGCTGGTTGCAGACCCCCTCCCCGTTGTAGTGTTGCAGGTTCGTGTTGGTCCCGAAGCTGATGACCTGCATGAATGCCAGGTCCAGGCTGAACCCTGGAAACCCTGGCGGGTTGAGCGGCAGTCCGCCTTGGAAGACGAAGATGATGAATGCAAGAATCATCTGGAATATGTTGACTATGAGGGCTGAGAGGAAGTATTCCCTCCAGCCCATCCCGTGGCTCGGATCCACGCCCAAGAGCCGGTAGATCGCTTTCTCGACCGGGTCTAGAAACCGGTCGAGGCGACTCGGAGCGTGTGTGAATATCTTAACGATGTGAGGCGCGAGGAGTCTGCCGGCGACTATTGCCGAGAGAAGAATGACAACCAGTGTGAGGAAGTCTGCAGGCTGGATCAAGAGTCACTGGCTTCCATGGGCTGAGCCCTGAACGCGTCATGGGTTCTTAGGACTAGTCTTTCTGAGCGATGGCGGCTGACTCGTGGGAAGAGGAGCCTAGAAACTCGTCCGTGCATCTAGCACCCTTGTGCGTCTTGAGAACGATCGAGCTTACGGTGCTCTTGACGCCACGAACCTTCATGATCCGATTCTTCAAGACATCGCGGAACTCTTCGATATCGTCAGCTCGTACGAGCGTCACGATGTCGAACTCGCCCGTCACTTCGTACAGCTCCTCGATATTGTCGAGCTTGGACAGGGCCTGGACCACATCGTCCATGTGAGGCGACTCGACGAAGATGTCAACGAACGCCAGTAGAGGAGCCATTGGTCAACTATCCGCCTAGAACAGGGGCGGGCCGGTGCTCAGCGATTTATAGATTTCTTGACCCTGCCTCACTATTCATCGGGATAGTGACAACGAGACTCGTCCCAGCACCCCATTATTCAGATAAACCCGGCCGGAAGGGACGAACATGGGACGGTCATCTAGATCTATGCAAGTCTGCTCTACGATATTGGAAGCGATCGGGAACACACCCCTAGTCAGGCTGAACCGAGTGTCAGAAGGTGTGGAAGCTGAAATTCTGGCCAAGCTGGAGAATCTGAACCCTGGAGGCAGCGTCAAAGACCGGATCGGCATAGCAATGATCCACGACGCGGAGAAGAGGGGCATTCTGAAGCCGGGTGGGACCATCATCGAGCCCACCTCCGGAAACACTGGAACGGGCCTTGCCATGGTCGCGTGTGTCAAGGGCTACAAGATGATCTTCACAATGCCCGACAAGATGAGCGAGGAGAAGAGAAGCCTCCTCCTGGCCTACGGCGCAGAGGTGGTCGTGACACCGACAAACGTACGGCCCGACTCGCCAGACCACTACATCAGAGTGGCAGAAAGACTGGCCCGAGAGACGCCCAACTCGTACATGCCGAACCAGTACGTGAACACGGCAAATCCCATGGCCCACTACCAGACAACAGGTCCCGAGATATGGCGTCAGACCGGCGGGAGGTTGGACATGTTCGTATGCGGCATGGGCACCGGCGGCACAATCACCGGGACCGGACGCTTCTTGAAAGAAAGGAAAAAAACCATCAAGATTGTCGGCGTGGACCCTGAAGGATCGATCTACCATCCCCGTTTTCACAAGAATCCAGAGCAGCCTCACCAGTACAAGGTGGAGGGAATAGGGGAAGACTTCATGCCCAAGACAATGGACATGACAGTCCTCGATGACGTCGTCCAGGTCTCTGACAAGGACGCGTTTGATTGTGCCAGGCGACTTGCACACGAAGAAGGAATCCTCGTAGGAGGATCGGGTGGAGCCGCGGTCTATGCGGCACTCAAGGCTGGCAAGACGCGAAAGGGACAGACGATCGTGACACTTCTGCCGGACACCGGCAGGAACTATCTGACAAAACTCTTCTCCGACCAGTGGATGAAGGAGCAAGGCTTCCTCTAAATCCGGTGATCCCCCGTGAGAGACCGGGATGTGATGAACCTACTCGACCAACTTGAGCTGTACATGCTACGGGTCACCAGAAACCAGGCTTCACAGAAAAACTACTGGCTTTTCGTATACAACAGCATGAAAAGCGGCCTACTGATGACCAAAAACCTAGAAACGCACCTGCAGTACAAGCTGAAAGAACTTGGAGTGACGCTCCAAGAGACCAAGTCAGAGTCTTAGGCGATAAGATGATATGAGGCACGTGCGCGGGCTCTACAGTCTTGGCGGTCATAGTCGTCGAGAAGGACATGAGACGGTGCGAAGCCGTCTGCCCCAAACACGGAGCCCAGTGCAAGCTGAAGATGTTCGAACAGAACGCTTTCCCGATGCACGCTCACACGATCGACCAGAAGACCTGTGTTTGGAAAAAGTGAGTTGCTGACAGCCTATGTTCTTGCCAAACGGATTTTTCGCCTAAAAAGTAGTCCGAGTGTCGCGGAAGAATTAGGACCTAGAGCGTCGTATTCTTCTTAGTACAAGAGACGTTCCTGCAACGACAAGGATGATTATCCCTCCAAAGATGCCATAGAATATTACGGGGTCAAGTCCTGAGGTCGTCGAGGGTGCAGGTGGGGCGTGCGATACAGCGGCAACGTGCACATTAACAGTTGTGGTATGTCGGCTAGCTCCGCTTGTAGCGGTAATCGTGACTGTGTAATTTCCCTGTGTGAAGGATCTGAAGGTCGCGGTCGAGGTTCCCGAGCCGTTTGCTAAGCTGAAAGGGTTGAGGGACACCGAGAGCCCGGTGCTCGGTGATACAGTTGCTGCAAGCTCCACTTGAGATGAGAATCCGTTCTCAGGGTCTACTTTCACGTCTGAGGTGGCTGTTTGTCCTGAGGCGAAGCTAACTGAACTGCTGGCGGTGATTGTAAACCCAGGGGAGGCGGAGGCTGTGAATCTGAATATTGCTGTTGCATTATGGCTGATTCTGCCAGACGTTCCGATGATTGTCACCGC
>Ga0209159_1001782_pt1 | contig 15881 bp, 10 predicted proteins | sample GraSoiAngelo_144_FD_185901 | JGI IMG/M metagenome (GOLD analysis project Ga0209159, IMG submission 185901) | Grasslands soil microbial communities from the Angelo Coastal Reserve, California, USA - 14_1009_02_40cm (SPAdes) (version 2) | ecosystem: Environmental > Terrestrial > Soil > Grasslands ...
GGGACCAGTGGTACCCTGAAGCAGCACGTCTCACAGCGCTGCGCGGCGCCGAGATTATTTTTTATCCAACGGCGATTGGCTGGCACCCGTCAGAAAAGAAAAAGTTTGGCGCGGCGCAGCATTCTGCCTGGGAAACGATCCAGCGCAGTCACGCGATCGCGAATGGCTGCTACGTCGCGGTGCCAAACCGCGTCGGCCATGAAGCACCTGCAGGCGGGGCTGGAATTGAATTTTGGGGCCAAAGTTTTGTGTGTGGACCGGACGGCGAGATCATTGCAAAAGGTTCCGTCGACAAAGAAGAGATTGTGATCGCCGATGTGGAATGGGGAAGGGTAAACGAGCATCGGACGCATTGGCCATTTTTGCGTGACCGCCGCGTCGATGCTTACAGCGGACTCGACCGGCGGATGATCGACTGATTTCCTCGCGGGCCGCTTGCACACAATCACAATGCGAAACGCATGGCAGCGAGTGTTTCGGGGAGCACAGGCTCCCAGCCTGTAGTTGCCGGCAGCTTGCCGGCAACATCTTTGCACCCCGGGGACGCTGTTTAAAACCAGCCGTCTTGGCAAGCTGCCAAGACGAACAGGCTGCCAGCCTGTGCTCCCCAGAAACCGAAACGCGCTGTCTTGGATTTCCGCTCTGTGTTAATGACGATGGTAATGACCGCGAAGGTTTCGCAAAGGACGCGCCGGCCGTGGTATCGCCCGTCTTTGACGGTGCAAATCATGATCGGGCTTGTTGTCGGCGGTGTGGTCGGATGGCTGCGGCCGGATTGGGGGAACGCGGTTTATTTCTTGCGCGACATCTTCATTAACCTCATCAAATCGATCATCGCGCCACTTGTGTTCTCGACGATCGTGGTCGGAATCGCTGGTGCGGGCGCGCTGCGAAAAGTGGGACGAATGGGCGTGAAAGCGCTCGTGTATTTCGAAATTGTCACTACGGCGGCGCTGTTCATTGGGTTAGCAGTAGTCAATTTCATTAATCCCGGCGCGGGCGTGACTCTGGCCGCGGCGAACACAGACATCTTAAGTACGCTCGGGCAAAGTCATCCGAAGACTTTCGTCGAAACGATCGTGCACATCTTTCCTTCCAGTGTGATCGAAGCGATGGCGCGCGGCGATGTTTTGCAGATTGTCGCTTTTAGCGTGCTCTTCGCGCTCGCGGTCTCCGCAGTTGGCGAAAAAGGGAAACCAATCATCCGCGCGATGGACAGCCTGTCGCAGATCATGTTCAAGTTTACGAATTACGTGATGATGTTTGCACCGATTGGGGTCGGCGCAGCGATGGCGCATACCATCGGCACGCAGGGACTGGGCGTGCTGGTGAATCTCGGCAAGTTGATCAGCTCGCTTTATCTGGCTCTCGTGATTTTTATCTTGTTGATCTTCGGGCTGGTGATTTGGATGGCACGGATTCCGTTGCGGCAATTCGTCAGGGCAGTGCGCGAACCTGCGGCGCTCGCATTCGCAACCACGAGTAGTGAATCGGCTTTGCCGAAAGCGATGGAATCAATGGAGCGCTTTGGCGTGCCGCCGCACATCGTCGGCTTCGTGATGCCAACCGGCTATTCGTTCAACCTCACAGGATCAACATTGTATCTGGCAATGGCCTCGGTGTTCGTGGCACAAGCAGCCGAGACGACAATCGGGTGGCACATGTCGTTGGGCCAACAGATCACGATGATGTTGACGTTGATGCTGACTTCCAAGGGCGTGGCCGGCGTGCCGCGGTCGTCGCTTGTCATTTTGCTGGGCGCATTGAATTCGTTTGTGCCGGCAGGACTCGGGCCGATCGGTGTGGCGATTATTTTCGGTGTGGATGAATTGATGGACATGGGCCGCACATGCGTAAACGTGATCGGCAATTGTCTAGCGACGGTGGTCGTCGCTCGCTGGGAAAAAGAATTCGATGAAAGGCGCGCTCAGGTGTTTGGCACCCCGGCGGAAGCCGAACTGGATCTGAAAGCCGGCGATGTCGCCTTCGTTGACGCAGTTGCCCAAGGCGATTGAGTCGCGGCAGTTCGAACGTTGGTTCGCAAGCCGGCCGCTGGATGACAGAAAGCGGCGCGCTGCGCGAACCCCAAACGTCGCGCCCAATGTTCTTGTCACCGGAACATCGACAAACCTGGAAGGTTCCAGCTAAGATGGTTTTGTGATGCTAGCTTTGCACACACCTGCGGAAGCAACCTATCTGATGCAGATCTTGGCATCCGGCTTTCTGGCGATTCTTTTTCTTCAATCGGGAATTGATAAAATCGTCGATCGGCGCGGAAACCTCGAATGGTTGAAGGGACATTTCGCGAAAAGCCCGTTTGCCGGAATCGTCCCCGCCATGCTGACTACCATTACAATCCTTGAGGTCGCGGCCGGTGCGCTGAGTGCGGTTGGCTGCGTATTTGTAATTCTTTCGCGCGATTCAACCGTTGCGTTCTACGGCGCGGTCGTTTCCGCGGTTGCGATCATTGCGCTATTCTTTGGTCAGAGAATGGCTAAAGATTATCCTGGGGCGGCGGTGCTTGTTCCGTACTTTCTGCTGGCCTTGGTTGCGATTTATCTGCTCGCGCAACCGTGAATTGATGAGCTGCGGGAAGGCAGATGTCTCAAACTAATCGGCTAGTCCTTAAGACTGAAAGCCGATGTCGTGCTTTCCAGCAATTTCTGGTGGAGAAAAAGGCGCACTGTGCTTTGCTGACCCATTAGCGGCTGTTGGTCAGACTACCTGTTCGTTTAGACTATGTCTGAAGCATTCATTTACAAAACAACCATTGCCAATCCATCGACCAATCGTTCGGCTTTGAGGAAATCTCCTTATGTAGCGACTGCGGCTGAGGCGATGAAGAATTATGCAACAATAGAGCAAGAGTAAACGTGACATGTCCGGCTGATTTTCTCCTGCTTTGAACTCATTTTGCTCTACGTCTGAAGCGCGCGTTAGTGGACGAGGCGTGCCCGCGACATCGACCTCCGTGCCGGCCGATTCCCGATCGATCTATGTCGCGACAAGTGCTGAAGTGGACAACAACTGGCTACAGAATCGCGCCAACCGCTGGTACAAACGGGGGTCAAACCCCGACGATCTTACTAGTGATTACGCTTATCAGCGCCTACTGCAGAAATGGTTTATCCCGGAAATTGAGCCGAAATTCAAACTCCGCCCACAGGACAAATTCTACGCGATTGGGTCGTGTTTCGCCCGCGGAATTGAACATATGCTCGTCCAGCGCCGAATTGCTGTTGAAAGCGTAGCGCCGGAGTTCGTCAACCTTCAGCCGGTGAACAAGGAGGTAACAGGGCTCGGTTTCACAAATAAGTACAATACATTTTCGATACTAAATGAACTCCGCTGGGCGCTTGATCCAGAAGCAGTTTTCCCTATCGACTCAATTGTCCAAGTCACCGAAAGCACTTGGTTTGATCCACACATTACTCCCACGCTCGAGTTGGCGGGGCTCCAGGAAACTTTGGACCGCCGTGCAATGCTGCAAACAGTGAGCAAACGAATAGCGAACTGCCGCGCTGTGATTATTACATTGGGCCTGGTCGAGGTCTGGCGCGACTGCGAAGTGGACGTGTACACTAACTCTACTCCAGCCCGGTCAGTCTTGAAAACTCAACCCAAGCGCTATGAGTTTCACGTGACCAGCTTCGCTCAAAACTGGGCTAACTTGGAAGCGATACACGCTTTACTGACTCGTTACTGCCATCCTGAAGTCCGCATTGTAATTACGGTTTCTCCGGTGCCCTTGATGGCGACATTTTCAAAGATGGACGTAGTCGTAGCCAATACCTATGGAAAGTCTCTCTTGCGGGCAGTCGCTCAGGAATGGGCAGCCACACATGTTAACGTGGATTACTTTCCGAGTTACGAAATCGTGCAAAACTCCAGTCGCGCAGCGGTGTGGGAGCGCGATCTGAGACATGTCACAGGTGCCGGTGTGCAGCAAATCATGGAGTTGTTCCTGCGGAACTATCTCGAGTAAGGTCGGTGATATTCGATTACCCGAGTAGTTTGCGGAGATCTGAACGGGATTCCTGGGACGAGACAACGCTGTGCAAGTAATGTCATCGGGCTGTGAAATTCTGGTTAAACATTGCGCCGTTTTCGACTTCTAATCTTAGATAGGCCGCGGCGTCTCAAAAATGACCCGAACAATCGTCACGAAAACAATTTTGCTGACAAAATCCGCAACAAGCCAGTTTTGGGTTGGCGTATTGCTTCTGCTCTGCGCGTTGACGTTTTATTACTTCGCAGTTCTTAGAGTTGATTATAGCAAGACAATGCTGATCGACCTTGCTCCCCATCCGGATGCTACAGAGTATTTCGCACAGGCAAAAGCGCTGCGCCGGGACGGGTGGCCATCCATACAGATTGGATACGAGAAGCTGCCATCGAGGTACCCTCCTGGCTATCCAGTGCTGATGCTTCCCTGGCTAAAGGTTCTGCCGGGAGCGGATGTCGTGCTGGCACCGTTTCGGACGAATCAAACGCTGGGTCTGCTGCTGCTTTTGGCCGTATTTGCCTTCTATGCATACCTCGCTATGCCGTTAACGGGTGGGTTTGCGGCGCTTTTACTTGCGACACTTCCCGGCTTCTTCACTTTCTGTCGTTCGTCACTGAGCGACATCAGCGCATCCGTTCTCATTGTATCGGCCTTTATGTTTGGCTACCTGGGACTTAAAGAAGAACGCCGCTGGAAAATCTATTTATCGGCGGTTCTTCTCGGTCTTTCAATAAACATTCGAATTCAGTCGCTTTTCTTCGCGCCATTACTCCTAGCCATGGCTCTGCACCCAGTGAGGGAGAGGCGCAGGCGGTGGTTTTTTCATTGCGCTGCGGTTCCCGTCGTTTTCGTGCTGGCGGCTAGCCCTGTGTTGGTGTTAAATACGATCCAGTTCCACTCACCGTTCAAGACAGGCTACGATTTCTGGACGCCAGTTTTTAGTAAAAACCACCTTTTCTTTTCTCTTCGCTATGTTCCGAAGAACGCCATTGCGCTGTGGAATGAATTCGCTCTGGGGCCACTCGGATATCACACTGCGAATATTTTTGGCACCGGTACTTCCTTTGTACCGGCCTTCCTTCTTCTAACTTGTGCAGGATTGTTCTTTATTCGCCTCGATCGCTTTGTTATCTGCGCCTTTTTAGCTTCGTTGACCTTTCTGGCTGTGATCCTAAGCCACCATTACCTACTTGTTGATGCAAGATATTACCTGCCTCTTCTAATCCTCGCCATCCCCGTTGCCGTGCTGCCGGTGACGTGGGCCGTAAAGAATCTTTTTACCGGAAGACGGATTATTATCGCCTTGCCGATTTTTGTCCTGTTTGGCGCAGCGTGCTTTGGGTATCCCTCGCGTTCCGGCTATAACACAGTGGGCGTCGACCGATCGCAAGCGTGGGACGCTGTTCATTTTGCTCACCGGCTTCAGCGCTCTCCCCACTTTGCCGCGCAGAGACATTTCGCCAAACTGTTGAAACGGCAACCCGGAATCGTTCTCTCCGATATTGATCCTGTTTACTTGAACGCGCTTTTGCCGCGTTCGTTCGTCGCAGCCCCGATTGATGGAAATCACCGGTACAAGTGGAGCTACACGTGGCGTTATGACCGGCCGGAGGCTCTGGCTCTGGTCAAACGCGGCTTGGAACAGTCGCTTCCTGTTTACGCGCTGTTCGTTTCCCGACATGAGGTGACTACCGAGCAGTCGCGCTTGCCTGCCGTTCCCGGATACGAGTGGTGTGTTCTAGATAACTCCGGCGGCAAAATTCTAAGGCTCGCTCCGGCCGGAGTCGATGAGACGGCCCCATCGGGTTGATACGCTAGACAGCTCTTTGCAGACATCTTCGCGCCCGAAGCTTGACTAGTGCAAAAATCTCTCCAACCGGCTATATTCGCAGGCCTGCTTTTGCTGGCAGCTTACCTTCGAATAACGGGATTGGCCTGGGGACTGAACAGCGGATATGGCCATGACCGGAACTTTCAGCCGGACGAATTCGTGAGCCTCAGGGGCGCCCTTCAGCTAGATCTACTAGTCGGCCGTATAGCAGCGCCTGGCGCATATTTCGAGGGCACCTTCAATTATTATCTCTGGGCCATGCCACAAGCAGTGCTCAAGATCTCCGGTACGAAAGATGCACATCCTAGCAACTCAATAAGTAAGAAAGATTTTTCTCGTCTCCTGTATATCTGCAGATGGATGTCTGTCCTATTCGATCTCGGTACAATTATTATTGTATTTCTTGCGATTAGAGAAGCGACTCAGAGTTTCTATCCGTCCCTGGTAGGGGCGCTGTGTTATGCTGTTCTGCCAATGCAGGTGATCTACGCACATTTCATGAGGACTCACATTTTGAGCAATTTATTGTGCGCCTTGGTCATCTGGCTGTCTCTAAAGCTCCGGAAATCCCAGCGGTGGCAGTTGCTTCTTTCCGTGGGCCTAATTTCTGGTTTGGGAGCAGCAACTCGTTATCCTGTCGGCATCATCGTGGTGATTCCGTGCCTTTATTTGCTATTTGTTGGTGGCAGCAACTTGCCAAGCAAGGTCCGACTTTCGGAACGGGCGAAAAACTTCGTTGCAAGCCAAGTTTGGTTAATTGGTTTGGGATTTGGAATTGGGGTGTTTCTGGGCCATCCGATGCTGTTTTTTGATCCGTCGAGCGTTATAAAAGCAATCACCGGGGAAACGCTAAAATACGCGTCGTTACAGCAGTTCAGCCCGAGGCAATTGGTGAATTTATCCGTGGTCTGGAGGTATATCACTTACTTGATTCCATTCGCGATGTATCCCTTGCTGTGGCTGGTTTTTTACTGTGCAATCGTATATCTTGTTTTCAGGCGCAGCCTTTACAGCCTATCCGTTCCGATACTGATCTTCTCTCTTTTGTATCTGTACTTCATGGGGAAAGGCTACCTTGGACCATATGCTGCTCGCGTAACCATGCTTTTGTTTCCTGGATTTTGTATACTCGTTGGCATAGTCTGCGCCGACCTGCAGTTGCGACTGAGGAACAAGCAGATACTTGCTGTTTTGACCGGCGCGATTCTTCTCGTCCTCGGGCCATCGGTAGTCTTCGACATGGCATACGTTCGCGCGATGCAGCAAAAGGATGCTCGCCAGGTTATTCGGCAAGATCTCCAAAAGGCGATTGGCGAGGCGCGAGCGACCATTGGCGTCTCGCGTTCGGGACATTATTTTTACACTGTCATGCCCGCTGCAAAGCCATTGAACAGCGAAAAAGTGACAGTTCAGTTACAAGACCCGGGGCAAAACGCTGACTTCTTTGTGGTAGGCTTCCCAAGTCAGATTGATCCGGCAGAAATCAACGCAACTGTTCAGCAGGTTGAGGCGCAAGGAAAGTTCAAATATGAAAAGAGCTATAGCGTTCCCGTAAAGATTTTTGGACACGAGTTTAGCCTTGTGCGCTTTCCTGAGGATATGACCTATCCTTTTCCAACGATTTTGCTTTTCCGGGCTAAAACGCCAACGTAAGACTGATCACCAGCTGATTTGAAACGTCTCTCCCACGTCGGCTTCGCAGCAGATCATTGCAAAAGAGTCGGGATTCCAAAGAATTCGATGCCGCAGACCGTGCTGATGTCCGACAGACCATCCGCCTCCCGTGCCGGTGACCTTCTCCTGTTGTCGGTGGCCGCTGGCGCGTTTTGGACTCTCTCCTATCAGTTCGTTCTTATTCTCAGGTGGCCAGCGAAGACGATTATCTGGTGCTTTCTGCTTATCGCTATTGCCGGTTTCTTGTTGTTAGGGCGGCTGTGGAAGAAAACCAACGCAACACCTGGGCGGGGATATCGGTTTCACCTTTCCCAGGTCCTTCTAGTAGCTCTGGGCTTGCTCTGCGCAATTACGGTTCTCTTTGTTCGACGACCGAACCAGGATGACGTAGTTTATTTTCACAGAGCTCTGAGCCAACTCTCGGCATTGGACCAGCCGATCTTTCTCCGCCAGACAAGTGTCGATATGGACGCCGCGGCGTTTTCACCAGTTCATTTGGCAACCAGCTTTGAGATGCTCATGGCTTTTCTGGGGCATTACCTTGGAATCGATCCTCTCTACTTTTACCAAATAGTCGGCCATGCAGTGGCCGTGTTCGCGATTCCATTTGTCCTTTACTGGTGCGCGCGACGATTTGGATTGGATCGCTGGCCAGGGGCGATCGGAGCGTTACTCGGAGTGGGATTCCTGCTTGTGGACAATCCCGGACCGGCAGTAGTTGGGACTGTTTCGCGTTACTGGACGTTTGGGATGGCTGCCAGTTATTTGTGGCAGGGTAAAGTGATCGTCTGGATCTTAGCTTTGCCACTCGCGCTTGCGCTGAGCTATCGGTTTCTCAGTCAGGGCAACCGAAGCGATCTGGTGTGGCTTACCCTTTTGGGTATCGCCAGTGTTGGCGTGAGTAACCCGGCGCTTTACTTGATTCCCGCTGTTATTGGGTGTTCCTGGGTGGCTTTCTTCACGACTGAGCTGTTCGAACACAAGAAAAGTAAAGATCTAGAGAAGCAAATTCGTCGTGGCCTGTTCTTGATAATACCGCTCGTCTATCCAATCGGAATATTGGTTTTGTTGATGATTAACATAATTCCAAAACCAGTCGACATAAGCAGGTATGGGCCAACATACATGCCATGGGTCGAAAGTATGAAGTTTTTCGTAGGAGGACCAGCAGAGTACGTTCGCAACATCGTGCTTATGATTGCTGTGCCGCTCGTCGTTATCCGGCGCAAGACCGGACTTTTTCTATTCTGTTACATTTGCGCGGTATGGCTTTCTTGTTTGAACCCTCTGCTTGGCCCGTGGTGGATGCGACACATCATGGCCTTGTGCCACCATCGCTTGAATTACCTGGTGCCATTACCGTTGCTCTGCGCCATACTGCCAGCGGCGGGTCCCCGGTTGTTGGGAAGGGCGCCGGGCGGTCCTCTCGGAGATCGACTTCTTCTTGCGAGCGCGCTCCTGGCGGTCATTATCAGTTTCCTTTACAGTTATCGTGCACTATCGATCACGCCGATTAGCGAGCAGGCAGGTTGGAAATCGCCGCTCGAATACCAGCTCGTGAAAGAGAACACGGATTTTGCTCGGGCCGCCGGCAAATATATTGAACATGATAAACTGCTCGCTCCGACATGGACGGCGGGTTGCGAGCTAGCGCTACTGTTCCCGGAAATGAAAGTCGCGGCTCCTCGGTTTGTCACTCATTATTTTACCAATGCTGGCAATCCGGAGGAGGGCATTCTCCGCCACCAGGCACAGGCTTTTGTCGAGGGAAACAAGTCTGGAAATCTCCAGCGCCTTCGACAGTTGGAACCGAAATTTCGGCAGGTGATAGAAACCGGTCGCGCAAATGCCATTGCCGTTCCCGAATCTGAAAGCCAGAGAGTATTGGCGACGCTCAAATCGATAAATCCAGCGTGGCATCGCGTTTTGGAGGCCGGCGGGCTGGTCTTGATGTTACCAGATAAGAGCTAGAATTAGAAATGTGGAATGCGACAGTATCCACCAATAACCGGCCGGTATGTTACGTCGGTGAAACAAACAGATTTACATACCAATCGTGGCTCTCGCTGACTGACTCAGAGCGGAAAGGTACGAGACCATACCTTGTTATCTGACATACGGCCATGTTTTGCCTTTCCAGAGTATCGATAAGTTCAATCCAGTTCGTTCCGGCCTGTTTCAGGCCGTATGGCCAAAATTCCAGAAGCAATTTTGTGTTAGGGTTTTCGGCCAGTACACGACCGGCCCCGCGCAAGGCATGAAACTCATAACCTTGGATATCCATTTTGATCAGGTCAACGCGTTGGCCGCGTTTAAAGTAATCGTCCAACGCTATGATATCGATTGGCACGTCGCGGCGTGGATCACCCTCCGTCGCATACGTCCGGTGATCGACGTTTAGTTTATCTGAAAGATAGAGCTTGGACCTCCTGCTGCATTCACCCACCGCGGCCTGGGACAAACGCACGTTTGCGAGCTTACGCGTGGCGGATTGCAGACGCGCAAAATTTTCCGGCGAAGGCTCAAAGGAATGAACAACACCAGTCGCACCAACACGGCGCGAGAAAAACTGCGAATAGATGCCGATATTCGCACCTGCGTCCACTACGACAGCACCTGCGACCAAAATCTCCCTCAGCAGTTGCCGCTCCGCGCGATCAATACAGGCTTTGTAAGCTGCATAAAGCGGCCGGTAGATTGGAAAGGCGTGCTCGTAAATCCTGTTTCCAATTCCACGAAGAAGCGAAACTACCTTCATCAGCATCGCGCCAGCATTACTGTAAAAACAATGGGCGCCGGCGCAAGAAGTAAGGACTCAGCACATCCACTTTCTTTGGGCCCCCGCTCGGGAACACCGCAATAAGCCCTCGTGGGTGTGCGTACATCAAAATCAAACTTGCTAGCACGGAAAAGGGCTTCGTGGCGACTGGCTTACTCGCGATTACTTTGCCGGATTTTAACTTTGCCGCCGCAAAATCAAGAAACGCAATTGGGGCTTCATCAGAGGGGCGCTAGGCGCAAATACAACGCTGGAAAACACATTGAGAAGCCATAGGTTCGTCCAATGCGATGTCGCTGGCGAGAGATGTTCACATCGAAGGTGGACGCAGCGGTGCGCTGGGATCGATGGGATTTTGTTGCTCTTGCCCTGGCTATGTTCATCGCCGTTTGGGTGTTCGCGCTTAAACTGAAGACATTCTACAATCTCGGGTACTCGTCGGACTTGTTCACGAGTGTGCAGGCCGCGCGGAGTTGGCTCGAGGGACGAGGCTTATTGCAGGACAACTGTTTTGGAAACGTGCTAGTTATTCATACCTATTTTCTGCTTCTGCCGCTCGGACTTTTAGCAAAGCCGTTCGGCGCTCCCGGCTTGCTATTCGTGCTGGCTGCTTCGGTGGGAGCGGCTTACCTCTGGGCGACGCGTATCCTGCGTCTTCTCGGCGTTGACGGGGGCATTGCAGTAATCGCAGCCGGGGTAGTTCTCATTTCGCCGCTTTCGGTTGCGTTCTATCAAGAGCTGGGCTTCGGATTCCATGTCGAGACTCTTGCCCCGGCGTTATGTTTATTCCTGTTCTATTCCCTACTTCAGCGACGGATGATCCCGTCAATCGTGACAGCGCTAGCCATTATCAGCGTGAAGGAGGATGCGCCAATTGCTGCGGCTGTAGTGGCGATCGTAGCAGGTGTTGAGACATGGATCTCCTCAGCAGACAAACACCCGGGCTGCCGCTTTAACTGGCCTGCGGCGATCATACTTCTCCTGTCGGTTTCTGCGGCTCCGCTTTTGCTCGCGATTTCTTGGTCACAGGCGCCGACGATGTACGCCCATCACTCGGCTGATCGCCTTCGCATCGTGGCGCCAGGAACGTTATCCGGTCCCGGAGCGCTTTTTGTTTTTGTCGTCTCCAATATTGTTCATTGGCTCGGTAGCAGCGTTGTCCGTCAATGGCTGTGGATCATGATCGTAGGCAGCTTTGGGACAATCTTGTTGCGTCCGTACTATTTGGTTGTTGGTGTACTCACAACCGTGGTCGCATGGCTTATGGGCCGGAACGACCTACTGTGGGCGCCACGATTTTTTTCCACCGAGGCACTGCTTTGGTGTATTACGTTGGTAGGTTTTGCTTCGATTGTGCGCGCCGCACAGTACTGCAACAAATGGACGCGGACAGCAGTGCTTACGATCGCAATTGCAATCGCAGCATTGTCGGCGTCCGCGCAACTCGCGCTTGTGCCGCACGCTTACTGGGCATACCTCCCTCGTCCCGCCAGCGTCTACTCGCCGCAGGAGCGACAGCAAGCAGACGAGCTGTTCGCGCGGTATCGCCGCGAAGGGAAACCCAAGGAACCTGTTGTTGCCTCAACTTGGCTGTTCCGGTACGCGCACGACCGAAACCTCTTCTGGCTCGATCGGCTGCGTGACCGGCCGGCGCCGATCTGGATCCTTGGCGATAGCGCCGACCACTACCCCTCGCTCAGGATCAGCTCGGACACAATCAACCCGAGATCTGGAATTCACATCGAAGACTACGCACTAATTGATCGTCGCGGTCGCTTCGTGTTGCTTAGGAAAAGGGAGTAACGTTGTAAGGACGCGACATGATTGGAAGTATGGGGAAAGCACGGGCAGTACGGCGCAACCCGTCGACATCAACGTCGAATGAGGGTTAGGGTGAAAAAACTGCGCAGAAGCGCGGAAGGCGGCCACTGATGGCGAGGTCTGTTGAAAATAACGTGTGATAAAGAAAATGCAGGGACCTGCAGCCTGCGCGATATCCCACCAGTAGGCATGTAGGATGAGGCGCTAAAAGGCCAAATCGAAAGACGCGAGAGAGAGGCTTCGGCTTGGAAAAGTCCCTCAACTGATCACGGTAAAGTTCGCGATACCAGAAAAGAAGATTTTTATTGACGCCGTGCCGTGCCCGGTTACGCAATGTTGCGGCACGATCTTTCGCCTCCTCGCTCTGCACAATGATCGTGCAGCTCATTTGACGGCGCGGATATACAGCGAGCCAGCAAACTCCGAAATCACTGGCACATTCTCGAGAACACGGCCCAGGGAGCTCAATCGATCAACTAGAGGAACTGGCGTTTTGGGATGCAAGAAATCGAACGGATCAATTCGAACATCACGATACCCTGTTTCTTCGAGAAGCCGTCGGAGCGGCCATCGAAAGAATGCGGTCTCATCCGGTGAGTCGCCAAGTTTTCGCTTAACCCAGGGCACATTCTTCTGTATCGCGATCTGAGGGTTCAGCATGTTTGGCTCTGTGAAGCAAATTGTGCCGCCGGGCTTTAACACCCGGTAAATTTCGCGTAATGCCGCTTCGATTTCGAGGTGATGTAAAACCGAGCTGCCGACGATGAAATCAAAGACGGCGTCAGGATAGCTCATTTCATAGGCGTTCTGGATTTCGTAACGAACATTCGGCGCAGAACAATTCGCCCTCGCGATTTTCAGAAGGTCAGGTGAGACGTCAATCGCAACAATGTCCGCTCCGGAGCGAGCCAGTGCCCGAGTGAAATAGCCAGTGCCGCATCCCAGCTCAAGCACGGTCACCCCTGGCCCAAGATGTTTACTGAGCATCTTCACCCGGCGCGCCCAACGCAGTTTGCCGGCTGGGCTCTCCCAATTCCAAATCTCGCCTGCCCCATATTTGGCCAGAAAACGCCCGTGTCGAATCTCCTTAGTAACGCGGTCTTGCATCGGCTAGCTCCCCCTTACTTCCCTTCTTACGTTGGAAACCGGGTCAGAACATGAGTAAGAAACGCGGCAGTCCATTATCGCGCATGAAGAGTTTCGTGCCCGAGAAACTTCAAGCGCCGCGCAGCGAAAAGGAGCATGCGGAGAAGGATCAACCCATGGCGCCAGCGCTGAATGTTGGTTGTTCCATATTTTCTCTCGTGATAATGCACCGGAACCTCAACAATCTTTAGCCCCATCCGAGCCGCGCCAAAAAGAAGGTCAAAATCTCCAAAAGGATCAAAATCTCCAAAGAATTCGCGCGCGGCCGCCAGGCGTTTATAATGCGCCCGCGAAAGCACTTTAGTGCCGCACAACGTATCTTTGAAGCGTTGCCCAAGCACAAAGGAGAACGCGGCTGCAAAAAATTTGTTTGCCAGAATATTGAAGAACCGCATCGCCTGTTTTTCCATTGGATAAACCAGCCGGCTGCCGTTAACGAACTCCGCTTTGTCCTCGGCGATTGCGTTGTAGAATTTCGGCAGTTCTTCAGGCGGCGTAGTCAGGTCGGCATCGAGAATCATCAGAATGTCTTTTGTTGCCAGCTCGAATCCCAGCCGCACCGCATCACCTTTTCCCTGGCCGTTCTGCTGTGCAAGAACCAGGTGATGCGCGCCGGTGTAGGCGTCGGCGGCCTTTTGAATTTTTTCCCATGTATCATCTGTGGAATTGCCTTCTACGAAGATGATTTCGTCCTGCGGTCCCATCATCGGGCAACGGACAAGAATATTGTTGATGTTTTCTGATTCGTTGCGCGCGGGAACAATAACAGACACGGAGGGACGTGCCTCGCCGACCGATTTCATCGGGCGTGCGATTACGATGTTGAGCATAGTGAAAAGCCGGAAAAAAGGCAGCGGCGCGAGATAACGATTAAGAAAGTTCGCCACGAATGGAATTGGAATTGGGCAAAGCAACTTCACGTCCCGGCGGATGATTTCCAGGCTGGCTAAATGACAAAAATTGTCCAAGTCCTCATGCGCGATCCAATTTAGTTCCGGCGTGCGACTGCGCATGCCGACCTTTGAGGCGAATCGGGCCAGCGGCTTCCATAGCATGCTGTAATAAACGAATAATAGCCGCTCCGACCCTACCAAGCATTCCCGCAACTGATTTAGCATCTCCTGAATGTCGCGCTCATAGTGAACGGTTCCATTCAGCAAAATGTATTCTGCCGGCCTGCCCCCTAGTGTCTTAAGCTCTGCGGCACTGGAGACCGCCCTATAATTCGCGAATCGCTCGCCCAAGCCGGCACTGCGAGCATCGATTTCAACAATTTCATCTTCCGGCCTAACATACAGCGAAAGGTCGGCAGCCAGACTGTCATAAAAATACCGGCGCATCGCAGACTCGCTCTTTTTAGGGCCGACCAGCGTTTCGCTGGAAATGGATTTGAAAGTTGTATCCGCGGGATCGTTTATTGGGGTTTTAGCGATAGTTCTGATCATGATAAGGACAGGGAAAAAGTGCGAGGCAATCCGCAACGGCGCTACGGGGCCTGGCGTCGTTTAATCGCGAATTGACTTTCGCCGAGGCCGCAGCAGCGTCTTGCACAGTAGCCTCCTTCAAGTTCGGCGTCACTCCAAGTTGCACTTTAAGATCGCGTCAATCGCTCGCAACGGTATCCTGCTAAATGGCCTTTGCACTTTCTTCGTAAATCTGGCCGCCTTCGGCTCACGGTAATTTTAGATCGGCGAGATAGGCCAGGCGTTTCAACTCCCATCGTCCCCGCGTCACTGTGTCGAGAACCAGTCCGCTTGCCAGCGAAAGAAAGGCCAGAAGCATCAACCCAGTCGAAAGAACAGCAGTCGGCAAACGCGGGACAAGCCCAGTCCTTAGATATTCAAGCACCACGGGAGTTCCAAGCCCGAGTGAGAGCAGCATTAATAACGCGCAGATCGCCGTGAAGAACACGAGAGGCCGTTCTTCTCGCACGAGTCCTGCGATTGCAAAGAGAATACGAGCCCCGTCGCGCCATGTATGAAGCTTGCTGATCGACCCGTGGGCCCGTTCCTTGTAACGCGTGTTCACCTCCGCGACAGGCATAAGAAGGCGCCCTGCGTGTACGCTCAACTCCGTCTCGATACTGAAGCCTTCAGCCGTGACAGGGAAGGATTTGACGAATCGCCGGGATATCACCCTATAGCCGGTCAGCAGATCCAATATCTTCAATCTAAACATCATCACAGTAAGGTCCGTCAGAAGCCGGTTGCCGATCACATGACCCGTTCGATATGCGCTGCCGCCAACCGCAATTCGCCGACCGGAAACCATATCAAGTCCGTCGTCCACGAGCTTTCGGAGGAGCGCAGGTGCGGCCGTCGCGTCATACGTGTCGTCGCCGTCTACCAGGATGTAGATATCCGCCTCGATATCGGCGAACATGCGCCGAACAACATTGCCTTTGCCCCGCCGCATTTCGCTGCGGACAATGGCGCCGGCGGCGCGAGCAACCTCAGCAGTTCTGTCTTTTGAATTGTTGTCGTACACGTAAACATCGGCACATGGTAGCGTCGCTTTGAAATCGCTCACGACCTTGGCAATCGCCGCTTCCTCGTTGTAGCAGGGAATGAGCACTGCTATACGCGCGAGTTCGCTCATTGCTCGTCTTCTGTTGCTAATTTGAT
>Ga0209159_1001786_pt1 | contig 15864 bp, 15 predicted proteins | sample GraSoiAngelo_144_FD_185901 | JGI IMG/M metagenome (GOLD analysis project Ga0209159, IMG submission 185901) | Grasslands soil microbial communities from the Angelo Coastal Reserve, California, USA - 14_1009_02_40cm (SPAdes) (version 2) | ecosystem: Environmental > Terrestrial > Soil > Grasslands ...
GGACCGGGGCGATGGGGAGAGTCACCGGACATGAGGAAACTCCGTCAATTTATGGGAAGATGGCGAGGTGATTTTGCTAGGTGGCGATTGCAGTGGGTAAAGAACATCGAGAAGCTCAACGATGCGAAGGATTGGAGAGCCACAGCATAATGGCTTGAGCGCAACGTTAACATGCTTTGGAAAGGAGTCAACTCCCCCAATTACGCCGCTTTCTCCCTCCAGGATGCCATCGATTACGCAAAATTCCTGATCAGAACTACGTCTGATTTTCAGGCGTTCTCAGTTCCACCGCCTGAATAATCCGATTCTGGTCTTTCCCGTGGCGAGCTCGATGGTAGATTAGACGGCGAAACCGCATTTGTTTAGCATCGCCCGACGGAACGGACGATCCACCAATTTGCGTTTCAGGTGCAAATCGCGGAACATTGCGCCGTGGCGTTTGAACTGAAGGAAATCGTAGCGGCGCGTTTGGGTGAGAACTACCAGCTGCACGAGCGGCACGTGAACCCTACACTGGTAGCAGCGCAACGGGTGATCGGCTTCGACAAAGTCTATGCACGGGCGGAGGGGGCGTACCTCTACGACATGGACAACCAGCCGTATCTGGATTTCCTGAGTGGTTACAGCGTATTCAACATCGGTCGCAATCACCCGATGGTGCAACAAGCGATCCGCGACGTTCTCGACCTGGATCTCCCAAACATGGTGCAGATGGATTGCTCGCTTCTGAGCGGATTGCTGGCTGAAGCACTTGTGAAACGGACACCGTCCCATCTGAACGCCGTTTTCTTCTGTAACTCCGGGACTGAAGCGATGGAAGGCGCGTTAAAATTCACGCGCGCTGCGACTGGCAGGAAGCGCGCGGTCTCACTGGCGAGCGCGTTTCACGGCCTCAGCCTCGGTTCACTCTCGCTCATGGGTTGTGAAAGTTTCACCGACGGATTCGGCCCATTGATGGAAGGCTTCGACGCACGGGTAGCGCTCGACGACATCGACGAGTTAGATCGACAACTGCGATCGCGCGATGTCGCAGCGTTTGTGATTGAAACCGTTCAGGGAAAAGGCTGTCAAACTTCCAAGACTGATTTCTTTGTTCGCGCGCAAGAACTTTGTCGCAAGTACGGCACGCTCCTGATTTCAGATGAAGTGCAGACCGGGCTCGGTCGCACAGGAAAAATGTTCGGATTCCAGCATTGGAATTTAGAGCCGGACATCATTACGCTCGCAAAAACGTTGAGCGGCGGATACGTGCCCTGCGGCGCCATTGTGACCAGACGCGAGATTTACCAAAGAACGTTTTCGCGAATGGATCGCTGCGTGGTTCATTCGACAACTTTCGGGCGCAACAACCTCGCGATGGCCTGCGGTTTGGCCGCGCTTGAAGTGATCGACAACGAGAAGTTAATCGAGAACGCGGCGAAGATGGGCGCGCTGCTGATGGAAAGGATCGATGCGCTGCGCGCGAAACATTCCTTCATCAAAGAAGTTCGCGGGAAGGGCTTGATGATCGGAATCGAATTTCACGAGCCGAGCGAGCTCAAGCTGAAGATGGCCTGGAAACTTCTGCACAAAATCGACAAGGTGCTGTTCGCGCAAATGGTGGTAACCCAAATGCTGAGCAAACATCGCATTCTTACCCAGGTAGCCGGGCACGCCATGGACGTGATGAAAATTTTGCCGCCACTCATCATCGGCGAAAAGGAAGTGGACATGTTTGTGAACGCTCTCGACGACGTTCTCACGGAATGCCGCAAATTCCCCGGCCCGATGTGGGAGCTCGGGAACAATTTCGTCAAAGCAGCGATCGGTTCGAGGAGGGCTGTTCAATCCCGGTCGACAGTTTCTGCCAAACTGTAGGGACGCTCTACGAGCGCCGACATCTGAGCATGTACGCGGCGGTCATCGACCGTCCTTACAGATTTTTGATTGTCGATATTTATTCGAGGCGTACGTTTTACGGCTAACACCAATGGAGGATTCATTATGAGCACTGCTATCGCCGAAGAAAAGAAAACGAAACTGAATCAACTCGAGCAACTGAAGAAGTTCACGAAAGTCGTGGCCGACACCGCCGACTTTGAATCGATCAAGGACTTCAAGCCGCAGGACGCAACAACGAACCCAAGTCTCGTGTATGCCGCCACGCAAAAACCAGAGTACGCGCATTTGGTCGAGGAGGTGGTGGCCGATCGAAAGAAATCAGGTCTGAGCGGACACGAGCAGATTGAAGACATTTGCGATCATCTGCTGGTCCAGTTTGGCTGCGACATTTTGGAAATCGTGCCGGGGCGCGTCTCGACCGAAACCGACGCGCGTTTGTCGTATGATGTGGAAGGCTCGATCAAGAAAGCGCGGCGGCTGATTCAACTTTACGAGGAGCGCAAAATTCCACGGGAACGCGTGTTGATTAAGATCGCATCGACTTGGGAGGGATTGAACGCGGCCGAGCAACTACAAAGGGAAGGCATCCGCTGCAATCTGACGCTGATGTTTTCGCTGCCACAGGCGGTGCGCGCAGCGGAAGCAAAAGTGCAGCTCATCTCGCCGTTCGTCGGCAGGATTTACGATTGGTACAAGAAAGAATACAAGCGCGATTACAGCGGTCCGGAAGATCCGGGGGTGCAGTCAGTTACTGAGATTTATACGTATTATAAGAAGTTCGATATCCCGACCGAGGTCATGGGCGCAAGCTTCCGCAACGCTGGTCAAATCCGCGAGCTGGCGGGGTGCGATTGCCTGACGATCAGCCCCGAACTAATGAAAGAACTTTCCGAATCGACCGACCCGCTCGAACGCAAACTTGATCCCGAAAAAGCGAAAGCGACGAAGATCGACAAGCTCGAGTTCGACGAAAAGAAATTCCGCTGGCTGTTAAACGAGAACGCAATGGCCTACGAGAAAACTGGCGAGGGAATTCGCAAATTCGCGGCTGATGTGGTGAAGCTGGAGAAATTTGTCGCCTCGAAGCTGTAGCGAATCTTCCTCTAGTTCTGTCTCTCAATCGTTCAGAGGGAGATTAAGACTAAGCGGAAGAGGAAGCGTTCGTGTTTAACATCGTTCTTGTTGAACCGGAGATTCCGCCGAACACCGGCAACATCGGTCGGCTTTGTCTGGCAACGCGGTCAACCCTGCATCTCGTCAAACCGCTCGGCTTTTCCCTCGACGATCGAGAATTGCGCCGGGCCGGCCTTGATTACTGGAACGAAGTGCGTCTCCAAGTATGGGATTCTTTCGACGCATTGCGGCGTGCGCAATCGGCTGGCGCGCGCTACTTTTTTCTGACGACAAAAAGCAAACGCCCTTACTATGAAGCGAGATTTCAGAAAGATGATTTCCTGGTCTTTGGTCGCGAAACCAAAGGCCTCGCGGAGGATCTACTCGCCGCCAATGTTGATAACTGCATCACTATTCCGATGCACGGGACGCGAAGTCTGAACCTGGCTACAGCGGTTGCAATTGTGTTGTTCGAGGCCGTGCGCCAACAGCGCTGAGGACTGGAGCATTGAGCGCAATAGCCAGCGCGTTTTTGTGGCAGGGAAGGCATCCAAAAACCAACGCTGCACCGTTGAATAAATAGAGGCACTAAAAGGTCTAACAACCCCGAATGAAAAAACTTATGAAAATATTTGTTGCTTTGATTTGCAGTCTTGGGCTCGTGAGTGTCGCGTACAGTGCGCAGCCAGAAGAAAACAAACCACAAAAGAAAAAGCAGGCGCCAACGGCGCAGCACGCACCTCAGCCTACGACCGGACATGTGACGGGCGCTGGAGCAGGTCCCAAGAAAACGTCAATGGGAGCCTATGAGGGCAAGAAGGGCCAAACCTCGATGGGGGCTTCTCAGGGTCAGAAGGGCAAGAAAGGCCAAACCCCAATGGAAGCTTCTCAGGGTCAGAAGGGCAAGAAAGGCCAAACCCCAATGGAAGCTTCTCAGGGTCAGAAGGGCAAGAAAGGCCAAACCCCAATGGAAGCTTCTCAAGGTCAGAAGGGCAAGAAAGGCCAAACCGCAAAGGAAGCTTCTCAGGTGCAAACCGGCAAGGCGGCAAAGGGCGGAAAGGTAACAGGACCGGGCAAGGCAGGCGAGGCTGCTACGGCGACGACAACAGGAAAGACTGCGGCAGCCGGTACGGCGAAAGCAGGCAAGCCACTTAAGGCGCAGAAGTTCAATCTTCCAAAACAGCCAAACACGGCAAAGGCACCGCCCGTGAAGTTCCAGCCGAACAAACACATTGAAGGAAGCCAAAACTGGCAGGGCCAGCAATATACTGTTTTCCGCAACTATAAATCAGAGTGGCACGATCAGAACTGGTGGCATAGCCATCATAGCAATATTGTTTTCGTGTTCGGTGCACCGTATTACTGGAACGCGGGGTATTGGTTCCCAGCTTGGGGCTACAATCCTAACGCGTACTACGCGTGGGATGGTCCCATCTACGGCTACAATCATTTGCCGCCCGACCAGGTAATTGCCAATGCGCAGGCGGCGCTGCAACAGCAAGGTTATTATCAAGGCGAAGTGGATGGTCTTCTCGGGCCGCTTACGCGTGATGCAATCGCGAATTATCAACGCGACCACGGCCTTTACACAACGTCCACGATCGATCAGCCGACGCTGCGATCTTTGGGAATGGCTTAATAAGGTCTATTACAAAGAGCCGCCGCGAACTATTTTCGACGGCGGCTTTCTGCGTACCGAAGAGATCTCGGTGCGCGCATCGTTTTCAATGATTGAATTTGTTTGTCACTTGAGTTTCGCGTCATGCTACATGCAACTAAGGCCGCGCTTCGACGTTGAATCAGCGTGGCCACGGACTTTACGAAACGGCAGCGATTGATCGACCAACTCTGGAATCATTGGGAATGGCCTAACCATTTGGCAACAAGCGCGGTCCGAAGAATGGTAGGGACGCCGCGCTGCGGCTTCCGAACAGTGCGGCGTGCCCGTCCCTACCAATTGCGATGATTGTTGTGCGATGTCGATCCTAGTGAGAGATAGTTGCCGTGCAGCCACCGCAGTTGATAGCTCGTGATATTTATCAGTCGTTTCGAATGGGCGCGCGCCGGATCGAAGTCTTGCGCGGCATCTCCATGGAAGTCGAGCGTAATGAAGCAGTGTTTCTTTCCGGCGCTTCCGGCGCGGGTAAAACGACACTTCTTTACACTTTAGCCGGTCTGGAGCGTCCCGAATCGGGAACCGTCGAATTCGAAGGCCGGCGACTGTATTGTGGCGGCTCCTCCGCAGAGGCGCGTTTGCGGAATAAAAAAATGGGTTTTGTTTTTCAGGGTTACTTTTTGCTGCCTGAACTTACCGCATTGGAAAATGTCCTGCTGCCAGGAATGATTGGACGTCGCGCAACAAAACACGAGGCTGAGGAGAGCCTTGCCGCGGTCGGTCTCGCTGATCGCGTCCATCATTTGCCAGCAGAGCTTTCAGGCGGGGAACAGCAGCGTGTCGCAATCGCGCGGGCGTTGACGAACGATCCCGACATCATTTTTGCCGACGAACCGACTGGAAATCTCGATTCGAAAACAGGCGATGCAATAATGGATCTGCTATTGGATCTGACGCGTGCGCGAAATAAGACGTTGCTCGTAGTGACACACGATGCTCGGCTGGCGGCGCGCGGCGATCGGCAATTGCACATCAAGGATGGAATGTTGCAGTGAGCGGAGACGTGAGTCGTAAATCCTTACATCGCGAATCCATTGGCGGCTTACGCTTCAACGATTCAATGGTTTAACGATATAACGTCTTCTATTTTTGCTGCTTGAATTACGCGATTAAACATCGAAGATTTTTTTGCGACTATGAAAACCACGGATGCAGCGGTATTAGACGAACCCAAAATTCACGAGCCTACCGCAGAAGCGGCAGTTGAACCGGCAATTGAAGGTCGTCCACGCCCCACCGCAGTGGGCGTCAAGGACGCGAGGATTTACGTTGACGGAAAATTTTACTCCGAAGCGGACGCGAAAATTTCCGTGTTCGACCACGGCCTCCTGTACGGCGACGGAATTTTCGAGGGGATTCGTTTTTATAATGGGCGTGTTTTTCGGCTTGGCGAACATCTGGATCGTTTGTGGGATTCGGCTCGCTCGATCTGCCTTGAAATTCCAATGACCAAGGAGGAGATGACGGAAGCTCTCCTCGAAACAATCCGGCAAAATCATTTACGGGACGGTTACGTCCGGCTGCTGGTCACGCGCGGGATTGGCAATCTGGGTTTAAATCCGATGCAATGTAAATCGCCGAGCGTGATTATTATTGTGGCAGCGATCACCCTTTATCACGAGAACCTTTATCGAAAAGGTCTAACGATCGTCACATGCGCAACCCGCCGCTGCAATCCGGGCGCACTAAATCCGGCAGTGAAGTCCCTCAATTACTTGAACAACGTGATGGCGCGGCTGGAGGCGAATCTGGCCGACGCGGATGAAGCGCTGATGTTGAATGACGAGGGCAACGTTGCCGAATGCACGGCGGACAACATTTTCGTTGTCAAGCGCGGTCAAATTGTTACTCCGCCTGTTACTGCGGGCGCGCTTCGCGGCATCACGCGGTCTGTAGCGTTTGAAATCGCCGCGGAACTCGGTTTCAAAACGTTGAAGGCCGACATTACACGCCACGACGTTTACGCTGCCGACGAATGTTTCCTCACGGGGACGGCTGCGGAGATCGTTCCGGTGGTCAAAGCCGATGGACGCGTCATCGGTAACGGCAAACCCGGCCCCATTACTACCCGTATAATTGCGCGCTTCCGGGAAATGACACGCGAAACGGGCACACCGATTTTCACCTAGCGTTGACCGAAGTCACTTCTGACGCAGAGGATGTCGGGGAAATATTCGGGGTTGAATGTTTCCAAAATATCAGGGTCTAATTAAGCGAGATGTTGTGCGACGTTTGCAAATGCAATGATGCTACGGTGTTCCTGACACAGATTCTTGAAGGCAAGATGCACAAGGTGAATCTGTGCGAAGCCTGCTCGAAAGAAAAAGGTGTACAGGACCCCACGAGCTTCGCTCTTGCCGATCTGCTGCTTGGCATTGGAGCAGCGGAAGAGATCGAAAAGGGAGCGCCCACGCAAAAATGCCCGGTATGTGGTTTTAGCCAGGCTGATTTCAAAAAAACTGGACGCCTGGGATGCAGCGAATGCTACGTCACGTTTGCAGAGGGACTGAACTCGCTTTTGAAAGCAATGCACAAAGGTACCGAACACGTGGGGAAATTGCCGGAACGCGCGCAGCGCGCCGTGGCGCTCAGCCACCGGATGCGCGCTCTGACGGAAAATCTGCAAAAAGCCGTGGCCGACGAGAACTACGAGACGGCCGCGTCGTTGCGCGATCAGATTAAACAGCTTGAAAGCGAACTCTCCAACTCCCCATGAAATTCTCGAATATGCTGGCTACTGCTGGAGAATGGCTGCGCGGTGAAGGGCCACATCACCGAGTTGTAATCAGCAGCCGGGTGCGCCTCGCACGCAATCTCCGGAACCGACCTTTTCCAGGCTGGGCGAAGAAAGCGGAACGGAATTCAATCCTGGAACTGATTAGGTCACAGGTGGAAGCGCTTCCGGAGATGCAGGAGTCATTCTCGGAAAGCTTGCAGGATCTTTCGGCCTTGGACAGGCAGGTGTTGGTAGAGCGTCATCTGATCAGTCGCGAGCATGCGGCCAAAGGTGGAGGCAGCGCTGTAGTGGTGAATCGACGGCAAACCGTTAGCATCATGATCAACGAAGAAGATCATCTGCGGATGCAATCGATTCGCTCGGGGCTGCAGTTGAAACAGGCATTCAAGCTGGTGGACAAAATCGACAGCGCACTCGAAAGCAAACTGGACTTCGCTTTTGATTCTCGGCTCGGATATCTGACTGCGTGCCCGACGAACGTTGGCACCGGGATGCGCGCCTCCGCGATGCTCCACTTGCCAGGCCTTGTTCTGAGCGAGCTGATTAATCAAGTGATTCAAGCCGTAGGTAAAATCGGCCTCGCAGTGCGTGGACTTTACGGCGAGGGAACTGAAGCGATGGGCAACCTCTTTCAGATCTCAAATCAGACCACCCTTGGCGAGAAAGAGGACGAGATCATCAATCGTCTGAGCAAAGTGATTGAAACGATCATCGAAAAGGAACATGACGCGCGTCAAATTTTGCTCCAGAAAAAGCCGAACACGCTTTGTGACCAGATCGGTCGCGCCTATGGGGTTTTGACATACGCGCACGCCATGGCGTCGAAGGAAGCGCTCAACCTGCTGTCGATCATTAAGCTCGGCATGGACTTGGGCGCGTTTCCAGAAGACCAGCGCCTGCAGATCGATGAATTGTTTATCGAGACGCAGCCGGCGCATTTGCAAAAAAGCTCCCAACAGAAACTGAATGCCGAAGAGCGCGACCATCTGCGCGCCCAGATTATCCGCGAGCGTTTGAAACTCTTTCCCAAACCTGATATTAGTAAGATGGCAAGGGAGTCGGGCAATGGCTCGACTAACGCGCCATCGAACAATGAATAATTTTACACCGCGGGCTCAACAGGTCTTGGCGCTTGCTCGCAAGGAAGCCGACCGGTTTAACCACAACTACGTCGGCACCGAGCATCTGCTTTTGGGACTCATCAAACTGGGCCAGGGAGTAGCGGTGAACGTCTTGCAGAAGATGGGTCTGGATCTCGAGACAGTCCGCATGGAGGTGGAGAAGCAGGTCGGCTCGGGACCGGAAACCAAGATCGTCGGTAACGTTCCCTACACGCCCAGAGTCAAAAAGGTGTTGGCGCTAGCAGGCAAGGAAGCCAAGGCGCTCAATCATTCTTACGTCGGCACGGAACATATTTTGCTTGGACTTCTGCGCGAGGGCGAGGGGGTTGCCGCCAGAGTGCTCAAGAGCCTCGAACTCGATATCGAACGCACTCGCAACGAGATTCTTAAAGAGCTCGATCCAAACTTCACGCCGTCTGAATCGGAGCAGGAAGGTGGCGAACCGGCGAAGAAGGACGTCAAAACTCCAGCGCTTCGCGCATTCGGCCGTGACCTGACTGAATTGGCGAGGAAGGGAGAACTCGATCCCGTAATTGGCCGGCGCAATGAAATCGAGCGCGTAATTCAAGTGCTTTGCCGGAGGACCAAGAACAATCCAGTCCTGATCGGCGAAGCAGGCGTCGGCAAGACGGCCATTGCCGAAGGATTGGCTCAGGAGATTGCAAACGGCGACGTGCCCGAATTGTTGCGCGACAGACGCGTGATCACACTCGATCTGGCGTTGATGGTCGCCGGAACAAAATACCGCGGCCAGTTCGAAGAGCGCATCAAAGCCGTAATGGACGAAATCCGCCGTTCCAAGACCGTCATTCTTTTCATTGACGAATTGCACACCATCGTCGGAGCAGGATCGGCCGAAGGCGCGATGGACGCATCGAACATCATCAAGCCCGCGCTGAGTCGTGGCGAATTGCAATGTGTCGGCGCGACCACGATGAACGAATACCGCAAGTACATCGAGAAAGACGCAGCGCTGGAACGCCGTTTCCAGACGATAAAGGTGGATGCGCCGACCATTGACGAAGCCATTCAAATCTTGAAAGGTCTCCGACCCAAGTACGAGGCCCACCACAAAGCAAAACTTACGGATGAGGCGCTGGAGACTGCCGTCAGATTTTCCGATCGCTATATCACGGGACGATTTCTCCCCGACAAGGCGATCGATGTAATGGATGAGGCCGGCGCGCGTGCTCGTATTAACTCCATGACGCGGCCGCCAGACGTGAAGGGCATCGAAAAGGAAATAGAAGAGATCCGGGTGGAAAAGGAAGGAGCGATCAAGGCGCAGGATTTCGAAAAAGCTGCCGCCCTCCGTGACAAGGAGAAGCAAACGAAGGAAAAGCTCGATGCCATTCTCAACAAATGGCGTGAAGAGCGTCAAGAAAAAGAAGTGGTGGTGACGGCGGACGACATGATGCACATCATCTCGAAAGTCACAGGCGTTCCTCTCCAGCGGATCGAGCAGGAGGAAACGCAAAAGCTCCTCATGATGGAATCCGAGATGAAGCAGCGTGTCATCGGCCAGGACGAAGCGGTCACTGCCATCAGCAAAGCTTTGCGACGCTCGCGCGCGGATCTGAAAGATCCAAAGCGACCGATCGGTTCGTTCGTCTTTCTCGGTCCTACCGGCGTCGGCAAAACCTATCTGGCGCGCACGCTTGCCGAGTTCATGTTCGGGGACCCGGATGCGTTGATTCAAATCGACATGTCGGAGTACATGGAGAAATTCACCGCGTCGCGCTTGATAGGTTCGCCGCCGGGTTACGTCGGCTATGAAGAGGGCGGACAACTTTCGGAAGCCGTGCGACGCCGGCCGTATTCGGTTGTGCTTTTTGATGAGATTGAAAAGGCCCACCCCGATGTGATGCATCTGCTCTTGCAGATACTCGAAGACGGCAAAATCACCGACTCGTTAGGGCGCAAGATCGATTTCCGGAACACGATCATCATCATGACTTCCAACGTCGGGGCCGAGTTGTTGAAAAAGCAGATGGTGATGGGCTTCGGCGCGCCCATGGAGGGACATGATTACGATTCGATGCGCGACAAAATTCTCGATGAAACCAAGCGCGTCTTTAAACCCGAGTTTCTCAATCGGCTGGACGAAATCATCGTCTTTCATTCGCTCGGCAAGCCGGAGCTGTTGCGCATTGTTGATCTGGAAGTGGACAAAGTGCTCAGGCGCATCAAAGCCAAGGAAGTCCACATTGACCTGAAACAAAGCGCGAAGGAATTCCTCATCGAGAAAGGATACGAGCCGCAGTACGGAGCGCGGCCAATGCGCCGTGCAGTGGAGCGTTTCCTCGAAGACCCGCTCGCGGAAGAATTGCTTCGCGGCAGCGTCAAAGCAGGTGACAAAGTCGAAGTTGTGGCAGTCGATGGGAAGCTGTCGTTCCAGGTGCCCGAATCGCAACCACAGAGTAGCGCGCCCGCGCCGGCGAGTTAGGCTGGCTACAAATCACGCTCGCGGATGGGCATTCGCGTAGGCTTTTTTCAGCCGCTCGACGGTTACGTGCGTGTAGATTTGTGTTGTGGAAAGGCTGGCATGCCCAAGTAGCGCCTGAACACTGCGCAGATCGGCGCCGCGGTCGAGCATATGCGTCGCAAAACTATGTCGCAACTTGTGCGGACTGATTGAAATTGGAATGGATGTGTGGCGCACATAACGTTTTAACACGAGCCAGATTGAACGCACAGACATTCGCTTTCGCGCCTTGTTTATAAACAACGGGCCGGCATGGACATTGGCGGCGGCGCGATAGCGCGAAGTCGCTTCCAATGCGGGCAAGCCCACCGGGCAGACGCGCTCCTTGCGGCCTTTGCCGAATACGCGCACCGACTCGGTGTAAAGATCGACATCGGCCACATCGAGCCCAGCCAGTTCGCTCAGTCGCAAACCGCTGCTGTAGAATAATTCCATAATCGCGACATCACGCAGCGGCATCCAAACGGGTGCGGCGCGGTTCTTCATCTCACGCATTGGCGCCGTAAGGAGATCCTCAACCTGCTGCCGTGTGAGGACCAGCGGCAGCTTTTTTTCCATCTTTGGCAATTGCACTTCGCGCACGGGATTTTGTCGCAGCCGTTTTCGAGCTGCGAGGAATTGGTAGAAGGTGCGCAACGCGGAGAATTGCAGTCGCACATACGAACGCGCCTGCCCGCGTTTCATCACCGCAAAGAGGTGATCGCGAAAATCCTCGGCTGTGCATTTCTTCCACGGCGTTTTGTTCTCTGTGCTAAAAGCGGTCAACGCCTGCCGATACACCTTGAGCGTGCGCGGTGAAGCATTCCGCTCGTTCGCGAGGTAACCGAGGAACTCTTCCATAAGAGGATCTTGATTCGCCGGCGCGCCGGTAGCTCGTGTCATCGAAAATGACGAATGACGAATGACGATTGACGAAGGAGGTCCGACATCCAAATGACGAAATAACCTCGTGAACGTAAGCGTGCACTTGGAATTGGTGGTTCGTGGTTCGTCATTGCTTCGTCATTCGTCAGTCAGAATTAGTCATTTCACTCCGGTTTTTCCACCACGTAACGCAGATCGGCTGCGCTGGCGTTGCCGCGGAACTGACTTTTGAAAATTGGCGGAGGGTTGGCGGAAATTAATTCGTAGCCCTCCAAAACGAATTCTGGATAAATGCCATTGCTCGCAGGCTCGTACACTTTGTCGCCGCTGAAGGAACCGTAGAGCTTGTATTCATAATTGTTGTCGCTCCCGAATTCGAGGCGTTCGCGGTCCGGCGCAAGCTTCTGTTTTTCATTTAACATCACCATCTCCGCTGTGCTCCATGGTTGACCTGGACGCCGAATGTAGCCCCAGAATTTGTAATCTGGTTTATAGTAACGTCGTCCGATGAAATAATCCCCAGCCGGTTCGGCTGCGATGCGTTGTGCCATCTCAATTCTTGCTTGCTGAATTCCTTGCGGCATGGTTTGACAGCCACTGAAGAACACTGCGCTCAGCAACAGATTCCCTGCCAGCAACAACTGAGTGGCACGTCTCATTCCTTCGATGGACACCTTTTATCGCAGCTTTGCGCGAGGCGCAATTGGAAGCTCTGCCGCAGGCAGTCTTCGTCATTCGACATTCGTGCTTCGTCATTTACCATTCACCGGTCAGTCGTTCACTGATCACCTGAGTTGATAATGGTTCGATTCTTCAACGCCCTTGGCACGCCGCTGCTCTCGTTTTTTCAATACTTGGGCGAGGTTGTGCTGCTCGCGGCGGACACGTTTCGTTGTATTTTTACGCACAAGCTCCGCTGGAAATTATTTCTCAACCAAATCGTCGAGATTGGATTGCTTTCACAACTTGTTGTCGTGATCACGGGTGCGTTTACCGGCGCGGTCTTCTCGGCCCAAACGTTCTTTCAATTTAACAAGATCGGAATGGGATCGGCCACCGGCGCGGTGGTATCGGTCTCGATCTGTCGCGAGCTTGGCCCGGTGCTCACAGCATTGATGGTGGCGGGTCGCGTCGGCGCAGCCATGTCGGCGGAAATCGGCACAATGAAAGTGACCGAGCAGATCGATGCGTTAAGAGCGCTCGCAGTGTATCCGACCGATTATCTGGTCGTGCCGCGTGCGCTCGCCATGATGATATCTATGCCGCTCCTGGTAGCCGAATGTATCGCTGTCGGCATCGCTGCCGGCTATTTCATCGCGATTTTCCTGCTCGAGATCAATGGCACGTATTACATGGCGAACATGGTGCGCTGGACGCGTAATCGCGACATTATCATGGGCCTGTCGAAAGCATTTTGTTTTGGGATTCTGATTGTATTCATCAGTTGCCAAAAAGGACTAAGCGCGCGCGAAGGCGCCGTCGGTGTCGGCCGCGCGACGACTGAAGCGGTAGTGAATTCGTCGCTTGCAGTTCTGATTTGCAATTTCTTCCTCACGATGCTGCTCAACATCATTTATCCGGCGGGATACCAGTAACGCTATGCGGCAGTTGAGAGTTGAGGGTTGAGAGGTAAGAGTTTGAGCCTTGCGATGATCGAAGCGCCGCCATCTTCGAAGCCGTCCACTGAACTTCATCTTGTTTCCGGCAACTCGTCGCCGATGATCGCAGTCCGATCGCTGGCCAAAAAGATTGGGCAGCAGGAAATCTTGCGCGGCGTCGATCTTGAGGTCGCAACTGGCGAGACACTCGCGATCATTGGACGGAGCGGCGGCGGCAAAAGCGTTTTGCTTAAAAATCTCGTGGGATTGATGGCGCCGGACGCGGGAGAAATTTGGATCGATGGTCAAAACATCATCGGAATGAACGAGCGTCAGCTCGGCACAATCCGCAAAAAGGTTGGCATTCTCTTTCAAGGCGGCGCGCTTTTTGATTCAATGACCGTGGAGGAGAACATCGCTTTCCCTTTACGCGAGGCCGGTGAGCGCGATCCAGAGGTTCTGCACGCTAAAGTCAAGGAGATGCTCGAGGTGATGGAAATGGAGGGCGAGGAGGAGAAGATGCCGGAGAGTTTGAGCGGTGGAATGAAGAAACGCGTTGGCCTTGCACGCTCCATCGTTCGGCGACCCTCGTGTGTATTGTATGACGAGCCGACATCGGGCCTTGATCCCGTGGTCGCGGACAGTATCAATCGATTGATCCGCCGCCTGCAACATCGCTTTGGAATGACCAGCGTCGTGGTCACCCACGACATGAAGAGCGCATTCGATGTTGCAGACCGAATTGCGTATTTGCACGAAGGCCGGATTTATTTTCACGGAATAGCGAGTGAACTTCAGGAATCGACCGATCCGCTCATACAAGACTTCCTGCTCGGCCGATCCGAAGGTAGGGGCGATTGACTCCCAAAGTTTTCGCGAGTTGACCTCAATCGCCCGGAGTCCCTTCACCTTGCGAAACTCAGCCGTAAGACCGACAGTTAGCATCAAGAATGGATCGGCACGAAAGAGGCTTGGAATTTAAAGTCGGCGCGTTTGTTTTTGTCGGGTTGGCGATGTTAGGTGCGCTGGTCGTGCAATTCGGCCGACTGGGAGAAGGCCTCAAAACGTATTATCCACTTACTGTTCGCTTCACTGACGCGAGTGGCCTGTTAAAAGGCTCTGATGTTTTGCTCGCGGGGGCCAAAATTGGAAAAGTCTCGGGTGGTCCGCGAATGGTTCGCGAAGGCCAGGGTGTGGATGTACCGCTGAAGATTTATGAGCACATTAAGATTCCTGAAGGTAGCAAATTCATCGTCGGAAGTTCCGGTTTGCTCGGCGATCGCTTCGTAACCGTGGTGATGCCGCCCGGCCAGCCAAAGGCTTTTCTGGCGCCGAATACCCATATCAGTGGCGCGCGAGAGACCGGCATTGACGACCTGACACGCGAAGGCGGCGCGCTTGTGAGCGATCTCCGCGGGACTGTGCAAAAGGTCGACACAACTGTGAACCGTTTGAATCAAGACACACTCTCCTCTGCGAACATGGAGAATCTGAAGTCGAGCATGGAACATTTAAATCAGGCTACGAGTGCGCTGGCAGAATCATCGAAGAAATTGGACGGAGTGATCGAGCAGGCGGATTCGACGATGGCTTCCGCAAAACAAGCAGCCGACACGTTACAAAATGCGATCGCCGACACGCGCAAAGTGCTGCGCAGCGCCACGCAAGGCAAAGGTTTGGTGGCGACTCTCCTAAACGATCAAAAGTTGTCGGATGATCTTCACGCGCTGATCACTAATCTGCGAGCGCACGGCGTCTTGTTTTATCGCGACACGGCCGCAACCGCTCAAGCGAAGCCGCCGGAGCAAACTAAACCTGCTCGTCAAAGCCGCAGCCGCTAATATTGGCCGAAATGGGTTGCTCGGTGCAGCCCGTTTCTGGTTAAATCGGATCGCCTGATATGGCGATCGTTCCTGAAGCATCTTGCAGCGCTTCCATTGTCGCGACTACGGCACCTGCGACTGCTCGCGCAAGCGGAACGAAACTAAAAATTCTCTTGAAGAGCGCCCGGGGATCGAACGACCCGACAAAAGCCGCACTTCCATTTCTTCATGGCGATGCGCTTTCTGATGCCGGTCACGAAGTTCAAATCTTCCTTCTCGGCGCAGCGGTATCTCTGATGCGAAAATCAGTAGCTAGTTCAATCGTTCCTGTCGGGTGGCCGCCGCTATCGGAAGTTCTGAGCAAAATCGTGACAAAGAAGATACAAATCTACGCATGCGGTGCATGCTCCCGTGCAAGAAGCGTAACCGACGCTGACTTGACTGAATACGGTGCAAAGTTTGGTAATCCCAAAATTTTCGTTTCACTCGTAGAATGGGCTGATAAGATCATTACGGAATAGCGCTCAATTCGTTTCAATTCTCGAGTAGACGGGGATGCACGTCTTC
>Ga0209159_1001788_pt1 | contig 15840 bp, 10 predicted proteins | sample GraSoiAngelo_144_FD_185901 | JGI IMG/M metagenome (GOLD analysis project Ga0209159, IMG submission 185901) | Grasslands soil microbial communities from the Angelo Coastal Reserve, California, USA - 14_1009_02_40cm (SPAdes) (version 2) | ecosystem: Environmental > Terrestrial > Soil > Grasslands ...
GACCTCCAGACAAATACAGACAGTCGAAATGGGGCGCAATGCCGAGCGTGTCGTACTTCCCGCCCCAGGTGTAAATCTCGGCGGCGGCCAACGCCGGAGTACCGTGGAACCTGGGGTACGTCTGCGGATTCTTCAGGGAATCGAGGCTACGGGCCAGGCTGCCGAGGCGGAAGCTCGCGAAGATCGCATACAGCGAGTCGTAGGCGTCAGCGACGATGAACCGCTGACAATCATGGAACTCGGGCACGTTCGTGATCGAATCGGCGAGCGGGATCCGACTGATCTTCCTGATGTACTGGTTCCCCTTTCGGTCCACACTATCGATTAGTGTGATAACCGAGTCCATCGGACACTCCGGGCGCCAGCTCACGGTGGTACTCGATGGCTTGTGGCACCACATCACGGCGGCGACGATCACCACCAGTCCCAGCACCAGGATATACTGCAGCTTCATACCGCCTCCTCACTATGGAAGTGCGACCTCGGCTCTTGGGCTCACCCGGCTAGCCGTCGCATTCGACGAACCAGGGGCTGCAGGAACGGATCGGCATCGGACCACAACGCGACTACTACAGCCGCCCATCGTGCAGCGGTGCCGCGTTCTCCCATGCGGTCGGCGAGGTCGGCCCGAAGGGCCATCGCGCGCACTAAGGCGGCCGCGTTCGCGGGTTCAACAAGAAGCTCCGGTGGGGTCGACAAGAGGGAGACAAGTGTCGGATCGAGCCACGCGATAGCCGCGCGGTCATCGCCCAGCGCGGCGAGCAGCCACGCTTCCGGATAGAGCGCGTCGATGGTCAGGTCTCCTGGTGGCAGGTGTCGGCGGGCTGCTCGCAGCTCGGCGTACAAACTCCGAACGAAGGCCGTATCCCCACGCGCGAACGCCATCTGCGCATCCACCAGGTAGTCGCCCGTCCCGACTAACCCGGGCAGTGATTGGAACCGGTACTCCGGGAAGGCAAGCGTCGCTGGACGGGCCAACCATTGCAGACGCGCCCTCCGCCGAGCGGGCATGACGATGGTTCGATCGATCGTCGTACCCACTGTGCGTTCCAGTACGCGCAGGCTATCTACAGGACCCCCGAGCGCGGCGAAGGTGAGAAGCCGCACGGCCATCCACTCAAGCTCCGGAGGCCCCTCCCACCCCGCCGGCACTTCAGTGGGGCGCTTGAGTGCGGCGGCGAGCTGCGCGCGGCCGGTCAGCGCCGCAAGGCTCGCGAGCACCTCCGGCTCTGGTGCTTCTGCGAGCGCGTAGCTGCGAAGTTGTGAATCGGCCAGTGCCCTCGCGCTCTGCAATCCCACAAGATCAGATGGGACGGAAAACTTCACGCGCATCCAGACTTCCGAACCCGCCGCCCGGACCCTCTCCCCGGGACTTGACGCTACGGCCCGCGCCCGTCGCAGCGTGTCGAGCGCCGACGGATCGCCTAGCAGCTCTAGGGCGATCGCCAGCGCTTCCATGGCGTCGGCGCTCCGGGGATAAGCGGCTACCCAACTTGTCGCTATGTCGTGAAACCGCTCCCGCTGGTGACGGACTGCTAGACTCGTAGCTTCGGACACAGCCCACGGGCGGGACAAGATTTCTTTCGTCGGATACGGGACGAAGGCTAACGTGTCTCCCTGCCATAATGGGTATGCGGCAAAATCCGCTGCGCCCGACGATAGACCCCGGCCGAACCGTAACGCGTTCGTGCTCGTCTTCAGCAGACGGCGCAGGGACTCGTATGAGCTGCCGCGCTGCGCTCTGAGAATGGACGGCACCAACTGGAACGCGCGCTCGTACGCCCTGGTCGACTGCTCGTAGCTAGTTCGGAACCGCCACCCCGAGGGGCTCGTCGAATCGCGCTGCACCGCGTCATCCCGGCTTAGGCAGTTGGCGAGCCCGTACCACGCGGCGAAGTCGTACTGGTCGAAATCGGTCAGCCGCGTCCACGCGCTGCACGCACGCTCGATCTGTCCCCGCCCGAACGCGAGCAGTGCGTCCGACAGCACCTGATCCCGCGACGAGAGCCGCGCCCGCTCCGCCGCGGCGCGCTCCGCGGCAGATTGCCACGTTGCGGTGGGCGCGCCGTTCCAGGATCGGGTCTGCGCCAGCCACAGGAATGCTTGTGCGTACTGCGGGTCGTAGCGAGTCGCGGCGGCAAAGGCGGAATCCGCACGGACGAGGTCCCAGGAATACACGGCGGCCTGGCCTTGGGAGAACGCCTGCCGCGCCGGGAGCGAGGTGGTCCCCGTGCGACTCTCCGGGCGCGCGCTTGGGGCAGCGCTCCCGAACAGTAGCCGCTCGCCCAGCGTCGCGAAGGCCGCCTCGGCTCTCGCAAAGTTGCCCCCGAGCTTCACGGTGCCGTCCCGCACGAATGAGCCTCCGCGGGTTACGTCGTACAGGGCCGCGTACACCCGGATCGAATCGCCGATGTACGACACCTCTCCCCGCACGTAGCGACCCGCGCCCAGATCCAAGGCCACGGCCCGCGCGTCGCTGCCGCTCAGAGCACGGCCGTCCCGCCGCGCCAGCGCGTCCCGCACCTGGAACGGGTCCACCACCGCGATGCCACTCCAATGCGTCAACGCGTCCTGTAGCAGCTCGCCTTCGTTGAGCGCTGTGACGGCGCCTGCGTGCACGAACGGCAAGACGACGTAGCGTGAGGTGTCAGCCGCGCTGGCGGCAGCCGCCGCGCTGCTCCCGGACGGTCGGATCGCAAACACCCAGTAAAGCGCCGCCGCGGCCACCGCCACTGTGGTGAGGCCCGCGACGAGCCACGGCCGGACCGGCCGGGTAGCCGGAGGCGCCGGTGCTTCGAGTGCGTCCGCGAATTGCGTGACGGTGGCGAACCGGTCCGCCGGCACCTTCTCGAGCGCGCGCAGGATCGCCTGCTCGACCGACGCCGGCACGCTGCGCCGCACCGTGCGCAGCGGCGGCACAGGATCGCTCAAGTGGCGTGCCAGAATCGCCTGCGGCGTGGATCCCGTGAACGGCGGGCTTCCGGCGAGCATCTCGTACGACACGCAGCCGAGGCTGTAGATGTCGCTGCGGCCATCGAGCCGGGTCGAGCCGCTCGCCTGCTCGGGGCTCATGTAGCCGGGCGTCCCGACCGCCAGGCCCGTCTGCGTCAGCTTCTCTTCGCCCGCGGCGGCGAACGCCCGCGCGATCCCGAAGTCCGCGATCATGGCCTGATCGTTGGCCAGCAGGATGTTCGCGGGCTTGATGTCGCGGTGCACGACGCCGTAGCGATGAGCGTAGTCGAGCGCCTCGGCCACTTCGCGGGTGATCCGAAGCGCCTCGTCCAGGCGCAGCTGCTTCTCGCGCTCCAGCCGCTCGCGCAGCGACTCGCCGGCGACGAACGGCATGACGTAATAAAGGAACCCGCTGGCTTGGCCCGAGTCGTACAGCGGCAGGATGTGGGGGTGTTGCAGCTGGGCCGCGAGCCGGATCTCCCGCAAGAACCGCTCGACCCCGATCGCGCTCGACACTTCTGGGTCGACCACCTTGATCGCGGCCGCGCGGTCGTGTTTCAGGTCGTGCGCGAGGTACACGGTCGCCATCCCGCCACGTCCGAGCTCGCGCTGGATCACGTAATGGCCGGCGAAGGCGGCCTGCAGGCGCGTCAGGGCGTCGGCCAAGAACAGGGTCCCGGCGGGGGATGATCACATCATAGAGCCCGTGGTGGCGCGGGGTAAGAGGGGCGCGTGTGTCCGCCCCTATGGGGCGCACCGTGGAGCCGAGCGCGGGCTCTCAGCCCGCGAATCACGCAGCGACGCCGATCAGTCGGAACCGCTGCTGGTGGCGGTCGATTCCTCGAACGACCATCATGGCGAGCACCGCCGCGACCACTCCGACGGCGTGGACGAGCAGTCCCAAGTCGGTCACGTTGGTCAGCTGCTCGAGCGAATAGGCGTCCCGCGCCAGGAGCGTCAGCACCAGCGCCAATGCTCCCCACGTCAGGGAGACTCCCCACCACGTCGAGAGTAGCGCGGGGGCGGGCAGGTTGTCGTATGCGTCGCGATCGTTCATTGATTCGCTGCGCAGCCACAGATCCTTCATGATCTGATACGCCCGCACGACATTGACGAATGGAATGAACCAGCAGCCGATGGCCCAGCTCGGATTGAACCTCAACCGCTTCGAGCCGATCAGCGTGAGGTTACCGTACGCCCGATGCAGCCACACTAACCACACGATGCCGGTGCCCGCCAACGCCACCAGCTGTAGCGTGCCGATAGGCCCGTGTCGTGGTGCGCTCGCAGCGGCCTCGCTGGGCACCAGTTGCGCGCCCGCCATGGCGCGGACGAGCAACGAGCGTTGCGAGACGCCGGATACAATCGCTACGGCGTCGAGCGCCAGGCAGGCGAATAGCAGGTAAGTGGTCCACCGCGCCCCCGTCTGCTCGGCGCGGCGCACGGTGCTCAGGTCGTCGGGCATAGGCGCGTGATCGAGCCTATGCCGGCGCTGCAATCCCTATGCCTTCCTGGGATGCAGGGCACGTGATCCGGCCCGCTCGTTGCCCCTCAGCTTGATTCCTGCGTAGCTTCCGCTCGTGCCCGCGTCCGACACTCTGCAAGCGCGCGTCGAGCGCGCCCTCGCCCAGCTTCAGAACCCCCGCCTCGGCAAGGACGTCCTCTCGGCAGGCATGGTGAAGGACGTGGCGGTGGACGGCGCGGGGCACGTCACATTCACGTTCATGCTCACCCCAGCCGACCCACCGACCCTCGCCCGCGAAGCTCGCAAGGCCGTCCAAGCTGTGGAGGGTGTGACCGCCGTGCGGGTCAACGTCACCGACACCGGCGCCGCAGCGGCAGGAACCGCTCCCCGCGCGACGACTCCCCGGCCCGGCCCGGGAGCGGTGCCGCCACCGCCTACGCCGGTCGAATTGCCGCACCTCGGCAAAGTACTCGCGGTCTCTTCCGGCAAGGGCGGGGTGGGGAAGTCCACGGTGTCGGCGAACCTCGCGGTCGCGCTCGCCCAACAGGGCCACCGCGTCGGGCTCATGGATGCGGACATCTACGGGCCCAACGTGCCCCGCATGATGGGTGTGGACCAGAAGCCCGAGGTGCGGGGCGGCAAGATCCAGCCGCTCCAGAGCCACGGCGTGAAAATCATGTCGCTCGGGCTGATCGTGGAGCGCGACGCACCGGCGATCTGGCGCGGTCCCATCATCATGAAGGTGATCCAGCAGTTCGTGCGGGACGTGGAGTGGGGCCAGCTCGACTACTTCCTGGTCGATCTCCCGCCCGGCACCGGCGACGCCCAGCTGTCGCTCGCCCAGACGCTCCACATCCGCGGCGCCATCATCGTGACCACGCCGCAAGAGGTGGCCGTCGGCGACAGTCTGCGCGGCGCCAAAATGTTCGAGCGCGTCGGCGTGCCGGTGATCGGTGTGGTCGAGAACATGAGCTACTTCGTGTGCCCGCAGTGCGGCGAGCGCACCGAGATCTTCTTGACGGGCGGAGGCAAGCGGCTCGCCGCCGAGCTGGGCGTGCCGCTGCTCGGTGAGGTGCCGCTCCAGGCGCACATGGCGGACCTCGCCGACACCGGGCGCCCGATCGTCGCTGCCGAACCCGACTCACCGGCCGCGCAGGCGCTGAGCGACGTCGCGCGGCGCGTCGCGGAACAGCTCGCCGCCCTCGCTCACTGACGTGCCGCTCGTCGCCGCCACGCTGTTGTTGTTGCAGAGCGGCGCCGGCCTTCCCGACCGTGACCGGCCCGAGCTGCGCGCCGGGCTCGACACACTCTACGCGGGTGGCTTCCCCACGGCGGCCGCGTATTTCGCCACCCTCGCCACGCACGACACGGCCGACCCCGCCCCGCTGATCTTCGAGGCGGGCGCTTACATCTGGTGGGCGGCGGCCCTCGAGAACGACGCGTACGAGGCGCGGCGCATCGACTCGCTGTTGAGCGTCGCGCTCGCGCGGGCGTCCGCGCAGCCCCCCGGCCCCACGCGCGAGTTCTGGCTCGCCACCGCGTTCGGCTACCGCGCGCGCCAGCGCGACCTGCAGGGCCACTCGTGGGGCGCGGCGAAAGATGGCAAAGCGATGCGGGACGCCTACCGGCGGGTGCTGCAAGCGGACTCGACGTGCGTCGACTGCTACCTGGGGCTGGGCGTCTATCAATACGGCCTGGCGCGGGCCAGCGCACTCGCGCGCCTCGTAGCGAAGCTGATCGGCCTCGGGTCGGGGAGCGCCGAGCTCGGCATCAGCTACCTGCGCCGCGTCGCGCACGACGGTGACCTCGCCCGCGTGGAGGCGAACTGGGTGCTCGCCGCGGCGCTGGTGCGCGAGGCCGCTCGCGACCCCGGCGGCCGCGCCGCGCTCGAGCGTGAAGCCCGCGGCTACGTACGGCGGCTGGCGGCGCGCTACCCCGGAAATCCCGTGTTCCAGCGGTTCCTTCAGGAGATCCCCGCCGCGCCGCCTTGAGCCAGCCGGGCCGTTGCGGCGGCGCCACTCTGGCATTGCGCCAGAACGCTTATAAGGTAGGGGGCCTGGTCCGGGGGTTACTTCACCTCGACCAGTTGAGTCTTTGCATAAGATAAGGGCGCGCGCCCCGCCGTCCTGACACATCGGGGACTGGATGATCCAGTCGCGCTGGCTCAGACGTCTGGGGCTCTTGCTCGCGCTCGGCGCGGCGTACTTCATCGCCGGCAAGCTGGGGCTGCGGCTTGCCTTCCTGAATGCCAGCGCGACCGCGGTCTGGCCTCCCACCGGCATCGCCCTCGTCGCCTTCGTCCTGCTCGGTTACGACGTCTGGCCCGCCATTCTCGCCAGCGCCTTTCTCGTGAACCTCACCACTGCGGGCTCGGTGGCGACCTCTATCGGCATCGCGCTGGGGAACACCTTGGAAGGGGTGGTGGGCGCGTATCTGGTCAACCGCTTCGCCCGCGGTCGCCGTGCCTTCGATCGCCCGCAGGACGTCTTCATCTTCACGGCCCTCGCCGCCATGGTCAGCACGACCGTAAGCGCCACCGTAGGCGTGACCACGATCTCGCTCGCGGGATACGCGGGGTGGACCGACTACGGGCCGATCTGGTGGACCTGGTGGCTCGGCGACGCCGCGGGCGACCTGGTGGTTGCGCCCGCGCTGATGCTGTGGTTCGTGACGCCGCACCTCCGCTGGCAGCGGGCGAAGCTGATCGAGGCAGCGGCGCTGTTGCTGTGGGTGATCGTCGTGGGCCTCACCGTGTTCGGCGGGCTGTTTCCATCCCGGGTCAAGAACTATCCGTTGGAGTTCCTGTGCCTCCCGTTGCTCATCTGGGCGGGGTTCCGCTTCGCGCAGCGCGAGGCCGCGAGCGCTGTCGTGGTGTTGTCCGGGATCGCCATCTGGGGGACGCTGCACGGATTCGGGCCCTTCGTGCGGGCAGCGCACAACGAGTCGCTGCTGCTGTTGCAGGCGTTCATGGGCGTCACGTCGGTGATGACCTTGGCGCTCGCCGCCTTGGTGGCGGAGCGTAACCAGGTGGAGGAGCGGTTGCGCCAGCTGGCGGTGAGCGATCCGCTGACCGGCCTCGCCAACTATCGCCAGCTCACCTACGCGATCGACGCGGAGATCAAGCGGTTCCAACGGACGGAGCGGTCGTTCGCCGTCGTGCTCCTCGACATGGACGGCCTGAAGAGGATCAACGATAGTTTCGGCCACCTGGTGGGCAGCCTGGCGCTGTGTCGCGTGGCGGAGACGCTGTTCGGGTCGTGCCGGGCCATGGATACCGCCGCCCGATTCGGCGGCGACGAGTTCGCCGTGGTGCTGCCCGAGACGGGAGACGCGGCGGCGTGGCACGTCGCCCGGCGCGTCGCCGAGCGGGTGGCGCGGGATGGCGAGAAGCCCCCGCTTTCCGTCAGCATCGGGGTGGCGGTGTACCCGCAGGACGGCGACTCTATGGAAGCGCTCCTGAGCGCGGCGGACCGCTCGCTGTATGACAGCAAGGCGCGGCGACGCGCCAAGGCTCGGGTGCGCTAACTGCCTGACTGGTACCGCATTCCGTTGCTGATGCACTACATAATCGCACCGCTCCGTTTCAAGCTGAACGCGCGGCGTCGGCTAAGTGGCGCCGCCGGAGAGTATTGCGTCGCCTAACGTACGAACTCGACAGCACGCAATATGCAGCCTTTTTTTAGCTAGTGCGGGTCCCTACCGGTTCCACTCCATTCCAGGGTGGGTTCATGAGCAGCATCAAGAGTCTGAGGCAGCCCCTCTCGAGCGCGTTGTTGCTGCTGAGCGCAGGCCTCCTGGTGTTCGCCTGCGAGAAGGAGGCAGCCGCGCCGTTGCAGCCGCGCGCCCACCTGTCGGTACAGATCGTGAGCGGCGACCTCCAATCTGGGCCGGCCGGTAAGGAGCTCCCGAATCCACTCGTCGTGAAGGTAGTGGATGCGACCGGGCTGCCGCAGAGCGGGCAGCTCGTGAACTTCCGTGTCACGAGCGGTGGTGGCAGCGTGTTTGCCGGCGCGGCCCTCACGAGTGTGACCGGGATCGCGCAGGAGCGGTGGACTCTTGGCACCAACCCGGCGGACAGCCAGCGCGTCGAGGCGCGGGCCGTGGACAACGTCACCGGCCAGGCACTGACCTTCGGGGTCTTCAGGGCCACCATAGTGGTGCCCTCAGCGCCCGTAGCCGCGGTGACCGTGGCGCCGGCGTCTGCAGCGGTGGCCGTCGGTGGTGCGGTGCAGTTGACGGCGACAACGAAGGATGCGGCGGGGAACGTGCTCACAGGGCGCGTGGTGACGTGGGCCTCTGGCACCCCCACCGTGGTCACTGTGTCGGCCACGGGCCTAGTGACTGGAGTGAGTGGAGGCACGGCGACGGTTACCGCCATCAGCGAGGGCAAGACCGGGTCCGCCGCCATCACCGTGACCGTCCCTGTGGCGGCGGTGACGGTGACCCCGGCGTCGGCGAGCGTGGCCGTCGGGGGAACCGTGCAGCTCGCGGCAGCACCGAAAGACGCGAGCGGGAATACGCTGTCCGGGCGGGTCGTGACGTGGGCGAGCAACACCGTGGCGGTGGCCAGCGTGAATGGCAGCGGGTTGGTGAAGGGGCTCGTGGCCGGGTCAGCGACGATCACCGCGACCTCGGAAGGCAAGAGCGGCAGCTCGGCGATTACCGTCACTGCTCCGACTGCTGTCTCGTGCCTTACGAGTCCCACCATCACGCTGAGCGGGGTGCAGACGTCGGCTTTCGCCAACACGAGTCTGCCGGATAACACCCAGATCGACGCCTCTACCGCCCAGTTCCTGACCTCGGACAATATTTCGATCCGGCTGGGTGGCGGTTCGGATATTTGCTACCATGGCGGTGAGTCGATCGGAAACCTGCCGCCCTCGACTTCGTGGAGCAGCGCGCTCTCGCACTATTCCATGGTGCCTGACGGCCCCAACGTGACCGTCGAGAATGTTCGCACGTTCGATCGTGGCGACGGGGTCGCGTTCGGCAAGAACGTTCTGAACTGGACGCTGCGCGCCTCGTACATCCACTATGCGCGTGACGGCTGCGTCGAGAATCACTTCGTGTTCTCCGGCACCATCGACGATGCGCTGCTGGATGGCTGCTTCATCGGATTTGCCTCGCGGCCGTACACCACGGCCCAGGACGGCAGCAATAACGTCATGACGATCAAGAACACGCTGGTTCGGTTGCAGCCGATGGACGGCGTCTTCACCGGCCCCCTTCCGGGCCATGGCGGGTTCTACGAGTGGAGCGCGACGTCTCCCATGCTGTCGCTCCACAACGACGTCTTCCGGGTCGATCAGAACCTGAACGATCACGACGAGTTCCTGGCGCCGCCGCCCGGCAAGCTGGCGGATTGCGCGAACAACGTGATGATCTGGCTCGGTCCTGGGCCGTTCCCTGAAACCCTGCCGAGTTGCTTCACCGTGATGACGGGGGCCGCGGGCCTGCAGTACTGGAACAATGCGGTGGCGCAGTGGAAGGCCAATCACCCGAACCCGCTGCCGGACGTGGGGCCGCCGGTCATCTCCCTGTTCGCGCCGTCCGACGGCGCCACGCTGACCGGCACCGTGAGCCTCACGGCCACGGCGGTGGACGACCGCGACATGGCCGGCGTCCAGTTCCAGTTGGACGGCCAGAACATCGGACCGGAAGTCACGACCGATTCGCCAATCACCAAGTTCACGCTGTCGTGGGATTCGCACGGCATGGCGAACGGGACGTATACGCTCACGGCGACGGCGCGCGACGCCGCCGGCCACACCACGACCTCCGCGGGGATCACAATCACGGTCAGCAACTGATCCTCGGTAGTCGCGCCTCGTTGCCCGCCCGGCCTGCGCTCCGGTAGCTTTCCGAGCGTGACGACCGTCGCGCGCACGCCGGGCTCGCTCACCGTGGGGCCGCTGCGGCCGGTGATCCTGCGGCTCGCCGCGCCCGCCGTGGCGATGATGGCGTGCCACTTCTCCTTCAACCTTATCGACTCGATTTGGGTGGGCCGGCTCATCGGCCCCGCGGCGCTCGCCGCGGTGTCGACGGCCGGCTTCTACGTGTGGGTGCTGCTGTCACTGGGCGAGATGGTTGAGGTGGGGCTGATCGCGGTCGCGGCGCGGCGCCACGGCGAGGGGCTGCCGGACGCGGCAGCCCGGGCCGCCGGCGCCGCTGTGCTCTATGCGCTCGCTGCCGGCACGGCCGTGAGCCTGCTCGGCTTCGCCCTCACCGCCGACCTGTTTCGCCTGATGCGCGTGCCGCCCGAAGTGGCGCGGCTCGGGCACGCCTACCTGGACACCTGGCTGCTGGGCGGGCCGCTCGTGTTCGGCTTCTTCGCCGTCGAAGCGACGTTCCGCGCTTCGGGCGACACGCGCACGCCGTTCCTGATCCTGACGGCGTCGGTCCTCCTGTCGGTCGGGCTCGACCCGCTGCTCATCGCGGGGCTCGGCCCGTTCCCCCGGCTCGGTGTCGAGGGCGCGGCGACGGCATCGGTGATGGTGCGCGGCGGCGGATTCCTCATCGGGGTGGTGATCGCGCTCAAACGCGGCTTGATCCGGCTCGACGCCCCCGACTGGCGCGCCGTGCCCACGATCTTTCGCGTCGGGGCGCCGCTCTCCCTCGCGGGCGTGCTCTTGAGCTTGATTTACATGTGGCTGACGCGGTTCACGTCGCAGTTCGGCATCCCCGCGCTCGCTGCCCTCGGCGTGGGGCACAAGGTCGAGGGGCTCGGCTTCATGGCCATCTCGGGGTTCGCCCTCTCGGCGAGCGCGCTCGTGGGCCAGAACTTGGGCGCCCGCCAGGAGCAGCGCGCCCGTCAGGCGGTCCGGATGACCGTCGGCTACTGCCTCATCGTTACGACCGCGACCGCCGTCGCGTTTCTCGCCATCCCGCGAACGCTCGTGGCACTGTTCACGACGGACCCGGCGGTGATCGGAGACGGCAGTCTCTACCTGCGGGTGATCGCGTTCGCGCAGGTCGGGCAGACGTTCGAGATCATCCTCGAGGGCGCGCTCGCGGGTGCCGGATACACCTTCTGGCCGCAGACCGTGAGCACCGCGCTCACGCTCCTGCGGCTGCCGCTCGCGGCGTGGTGGTCGGCCACGATCGGGCTGCTCGGCATCTGGTTGGCGCTCTCGGTGACCGCGATTGCGCGCGGCATCGCCATGGCGTTGTTCTGGACCTCGGGCGCCTGGCGGCGGGCCGTTGTATGATGGCGCCGACGGCTACTGGCTGACGGCCGATGCCTCCCATCATCACCCTGCTCACCGACTTCGGCACCGCCGACAGCTATGTCGGCGAGGTGAAGGGCGTGCTGCTGTCGCACGTCCACGGCGCGGCGCTGTTGGACATCACCCATCAGGTGCCGCCCGGCGACCTCCGGGCGGGCCAGTACATCCTGGGGCGTGTGTGGCACCGGTTCCCGCAGGGCACGGTGCACCTCGCTGTGGTCGATCCCGGTGTGGGGACGGCGCGGCGTGCCCTGGCCGCCGGCGCCGGAGGGCATTTCTTCGTCGCCCCCGACAACGGTCTCCTGTCGTGCCTTCCCGCCGATGCCCACTTCGTGTCGCTGCCGATTCCGCCCAGTGCCGCGCCCACGTTCCACGCCCGGGATGTGTTCGCCCCCGCGGCGGCTCAGCTCGCCATCGGTGCGTCCCTCACGCAGCTGGGTCATGCGATCACCGATCCGTACCGCTCCCCGCTGCCGGCGGCCCGTCACGACGGTGCGGCGGTCGTCGGCGAAGTGCTGTACGTGGATCGGTTCGGGACGCTGGTCTCCAACATTCCCGGCTACCAGGTGGAGCCGGGCGTCCGCGTCAAAGTCGCGGGGACGGACGTCGGCACGCTGGTGCGCACGTTCGGCGACGTCGCGCGCGGCCAGCTCGTCGCGCTGGTGGGGAGCGGGGGCACGGTGGAGATCGCGGTGCGGGACGGCAGTGCGGCGCGGATGCTAGGAGTCGGTGTGGGGGCGGAGGTGAGGGCGTGAGGGGAGGGCGGTCGGGAACGATCCAACAGGGTCGGGGGGTTCACCGCGACCGTCTTGGACGGTCCTCGACCGCCTTCGGGATCTTCACTTTCGCCATCACCCGCTCGACGAAGCCGAACTCCGGCGCGAAGCGGGGCAGCTGCGCCAGCGCGCGGAACAGCTTCCGCTCGCGGTCACCGACGACACGGCACTCGGGGCACTGGGCGAGGTGTAGCTCCCGCGCGGCGGGAAGCAGCCCCTGAGCCCATAGCTCGGTCTCATCGGGGGTGAGGTGCTGCACCAAGAGGTCGCTCATTGTGCCGTCCTACGGAGCTCGCGTAGTCGCGGTTTCATTCCCGCCGTGAGGTAACCCCGCAATTCGTTGCGGGCCCGGTGGATATACGCCTTGACCAGGCTTCAGAACCCCACCTCCACACCAACGCGGACCGTACGGGCCGGCCCGTGGAAGCGCCAGGGGCCGAAGAAGGAGTTGTAGTAAGTGTCGAATGCTCTGGTTTGCTCAAGGGGCGTGTACAGCAGGTCACCGTTGCCGAACCGGGCCTCGACCCGCCGCAGCGCGACGCAGTTGGGCGGCATCCCCCACGCGTTGCAATCTCCGCTCAGGTTGATCGATCCGTCGGGATTGAGCGCGCCCGCTAGGCTCGCTTCGGCCTGTAGGTATGCGAGCTCCGGACTCAGCAGCTTCTGCTTGCGCAAGTCGTTCACGACATCACCGGTCTCGGCGTACAGCGCGACGACGTTGGTAAAGTTCAGGAGGTTCCGGAAGTCGGCGTACGCCCGCAGGGCGCGGCCGCCGATCCGAACGCCCTTCGTGAGTCGCAGATCGAGCGTCTTCGTGGTCGGCAGGCGAGACGCGTTGAGCTGCTCGGCGGCCCGGCCTCCGAGTCCTGGCCCGAACTGCGGTGCGACCTGGCCGTCGCCATTGTCGACGAGCCGAGTGTACGGAAGGCCAGTGGCAACTCGGATGGTGACAACCGCGGCGAGACCTCGGGCCAGTGACCCTAGCCTTGTGCCTGCCCTCCACTCATCCGGCACGGCGACGTTCGCCAGCGCATAGAGGGCGTGAGTGTCGCCGCGTGTATTGGTCGTCAGGAACGAATAGGAGACTGAAGCGCTGAGTCCTGTTCCTGCATGCCAATCGAGTCGCGCATCCGTCCCGGTTCCGTGCCCGCCATCCACCTTCGTCAGCACATTGATGAAGAGTGTCTCCGACGCCTGCCGCGGACTCGCGAATGGCAAGAACCGGAACGTGTATGGCGCGAGGTTGTTCTTCCGGTACACCGAGAGGTCGACCGAGAGGTGCGGGCCGAAGGCGTGCCGCCCGCCAAGCTCCATCAGCTCCGACTTCGCATAGTCGACATCCCGCCCGAATGCGTCGGCGGTGTTCGTAAAGGACAGGTCACTGTTGGTGTTGGCAAACAGGTCGATGAACGCGGGGAGCTCGACCTGTTGACCGTAAGCCGCCCGAGCGCTGGTGTTTGGCGAGAAGGCGTACGCCGCCCGGATGCGCGACGAGACGAGACTCTTCCCCCTTCCACGAGCGAACACGCGCGCCACCGAGTTCGTGGACGCCGTGTCGTCGGTCGCGGCGGCGGGACTCCAGTTCGGGTCGCTGAAAGTGAAGCCGGGGGTCCTCTGGAAGTCGCCTCCCGGAGTGAAATGATCGTAGCGCGCACCGAGGTCGAGCACCACCGGGCCGAGCGCGACGCGATCGCTCGCGAACACCCCGAAGCGCGAGGGCTTCGCGCGAAAGGCATCGAAGCCGATCTGATTGAGCAAGGACGACTGGTACAACGACGCGTCGGTGCGTTCGGCGTCGCCGCCGAGCGTCACGTGATGGCGCGTGCCCGGCAGCCACTCGAGCTGGGCCCGGCCGTCGAGTCGGTGCTCCCACGCACGCGCAATCGAGGTTTGCAGGCCGCTCGTGGGCCACCCGCTCTGCAACCCGTAAGGGTTGAGACGACCCTGTTGTGCGTTCCGCAGATCGACCCGGTCCTGAAACGGCACCCGTGTGCCGGTGTTCGTGCGGACCCGCCGGAGCAGGTCATCGCTGACGGGAAACGCCACGCTGTCCGCTCCGGTAAACTCGAGGGTCTTCCACTCCACACCGAGCGCAGGGTCGCGCGTCGCCAGCTCCGACGCCGGGGTGAGCGGGCCATCGATCAACTGATCGCTCGCGAGCGAGAGGTTGACGCTGAGCGTGAGCGGCCCGCCTCGGAAGGCTCCGAGCCCCTGGCCCCAGTTCAGCACGCCGAGCCGGGACGTCCCGCTGCCGCCGCGGTACAAGGCCGGGTCGGCGATGTCCGCGCCGGGGAATGCGCGCTGGTGTACATCCAGCAGGAGGCCCGTGAAGGTGAGACTCGATCCGGAGCCGTAGCTGTAAGCAAGCTTCGTGAGGCCGCGGCGCACGGTGGACCAGTCCATCGGCCGCCGCAACCCCTGGCATCCGAACCCGTAGTTGTCTCCCGCCGTGCACGACCCACTCGACTGGATGAACCGCGGCAGCGGCACGCTGTAGGAGCCGCTCGCATCGGTCCACTGGACGAGCGTGTCGAGCCCGCCGAGGACGTACGCCGGCTGGTCCGCTGCACCACGACCGTAGTACTGCGAACGCTGGCCATACGTGGCGCCTGCGAGCAGCCAGGTGGCCCGCTCCATGCCAGGCACCGGACCGCTCACCGTACCCTCGAACCGATTGTACCCAACGGTGCTCCCGTCGTCGAACGGCTCGTCCGTCTCGGCGCGCCACGTCCCCGCGAATCCTCGGCCGCCCGGGGGCGTGAAGTAGCTGATGATGCCGCCGCCCGCGTCCGCGACCCACGCTGCCGGGACGCCAGTCGTGACCGAGATGCGATCGATCCCCAGCGTGGCGAGCGCCATCGCTTGCGTCGCGAACGTTTGGAACCGCACCGGTGCGCCGTCCACGTACACGCTCGCCGCGCCGAGACGGGAGCCGCGGATCGCGAGCTGGGGCGCGATAGCGACGCCGATGTCGCCGCTGCGCAGCACGACGCCCGGGACGAGCATCAGCGCCTGGCGCGGATCGTCGATCGGCAATGCCCGCAGCAGATCACCGGTGATGACCGTTTCGGAGGTGAGCGGGACCGCGCGGGCAGTGTCGCGTGGCGGGGCGCCCGAGGTGTCGGGCGCTCCTTGCGAACTCAGGAATTCCGGGCTCACGGCGACGAACAGCGCCGTGATGCCGGCACGACGGATGCGCATGACTGGGGCTCGTGGTCTCATTCGCGGCGGTCCACGAGATAGCTCCGCAATTCGTTGCGGGCCCGGTGGATATACGTCTTCACGGTGCCCAGGGGCAAGTCCAGCGTCGCGGCGATCTCTTCGTAGCTGAACCCCTCCACGTGACGCAGCAGGATGCAGGCCCGGTACTCGGGGCGGAGCCGCGCGATCGCGCGCTCGATCGCGCCCCCCAGCTCGCGCG
>Ga0209159_1001789_pt1 | contig 15837 bp, 8 predicted proteins | sample GraSoiAngelo_144_FD_185901 | JGI IMG/M metagenome (GOLD analysis project Ga0209159, IMG submission 185901) | Grasslands soil microbial communities from the Angelo Coastal Reserve, California, USA - 14_1009_02_40cm (SPAdes) (version 2) | ecosystem: Environmental > Terrestrial > Soil > Grasslands ...
ACTGCAACCAAGTGAGCACTTTCGCCGTCTAAATACTCGCGCACTCGCCTCCGCCGAGCTTCACTATGAAGTGTACGCACATCGCATTGGCGATTCTGGCAGCCTCGGCCGGGTGCGCGGCGCTGTGGGCTCAGCGGACCGGGGATTTCGGCTTCGGAAATGACGACTCCCCGACCAACGTCAAGGCGGAGTTCTACTGGTCGCGCCTGGCCTATTCCACAAACATAGCGAGTAATTTCGGTGGTTACGGCCACCGGTGGCGGAGTTCGTGGTCGCGCGACTATCCCAAAGCGGACCGGCAGTTTCTGATCTCCATGCACCGGTTGACGCGCATCGACGGGAGGCCAACGGAGCAGGTGGTTACCCTCGATTCCGACGAGATCTTCAACTATCCCTGGATTTACGCGGTTCAGGTGGAGAGCTGGACATTCAGCGAGAAGGAAGCCAAACGATTGCGCGAGTACCTGCTCAAGGGTGGGTTCCTGATGGTGGATGACTTCCATGGTACGGAGGACTGGGAGAACTTCATGAACGGAATGCGCCTGGTGCTGCCTGACGCTGAGGTCGAGGACCTGCGGAGCGGCGATGAGATCTTCCACACGCTCTACGACATCGACGACAAGATGCAGATACCCGGCGAGCAATATGTTTGGACCGGCCGGACGTATGAGAAGGACGGTTATCAGCCCAAATGGCGGGCCATCCGCGATAGCAAGGGGCGAATTATCGTCGCGATCTGCCACAATATGCACCTCGGCGATGCGTGGGAGTGGGCCGATGATCCCAATTACCCGGAAACATTTGCGTCCATGGCGTTTCGCGTGGGGCTAGACTACATCCTGTATGGGATGACTCATTAGGGGTGGTACGGCGCGATTCGTTTTGCCGGGAGCGGATGGAGTGAAAGATCGACGGCCACGCGCTGGATTCTTGCTGTAGCACTAAGGACGCGAAGGGTGCATGTTTCAGCTTCTGTTCAAATACCCGGGCGCGGTATTCCGGAAAGGGCAATTCGTGCTGCTCGGGAAGTGGCCTGGGTGGCTGCTGGTCGTGGCCATGGTCGCAGCCGCTGTTGGACTTGCCCTGCTGATTCGTTGGAAACTCCGGAACGCTGCGCCTGAGGTGCGAAACTGGCGAGCCTGGGTGGTTTGGGGAATACAGTCTGCGTTTGTAGCTCTGGTCCTGTTTTTGCTGTGGCAACCCGCAATCCTCGTGGCCGAGCTCAGCTCACAGCAGAACATTATTGCCGTTGTCGTGGACGATTCGCGGAGCATGAGCATCGCGGATAGCGAGGGAAAAACGCGAGAGGCGGCAGCAGTCGAGGCGCTCGAGGGCGGTGTTCTCGCGGGCTTGCGGCAACGTTTTCAAACGCGGCTCTACCGGCTCGGCCGTGAATTGACGCCGGCGGACGGGCCGCGAGAGATTATGCCGGTAGCGCCGGCCACGCGCATTGGCGACAATCTGAAGCGGCTCGCCACAGAAACCTCGGACTTGCCCGTCGGAGCGATCGTGCTGCTCAGCGATGGCGGCCAGAATAGCGCAGGAGGCGGCTCGGGGATCAGCCGCGATGTTCTTCAAGCGCTACGCAATCGGCGGCTCCCGGTGCACACCGTGGGATTCGGAAAAGAGCAGAGCGCGCATGACGTGGAGATCGAAGACGTCAGCATCGCCGCGAGCGTGATCGCGGAGAGCCGGATTTCCGCGACGGTCAGCCTGACACAGCGAGGCTACGCAGGTAAGAAGGCGAAGCTCACGGTTCGCGATGGGGCTAAAGAGATCGCGGGGCGCGAGATCACCTTGGCGGCCGATGGGCGCATGCAAGCCGAGCCTGTTTTCTTCCCCGCCGGTGCCGCGGGCGCAAAAAGCTTGACCTTCAGCATGGAGACGCTGTCTGGCGAAGAAAACCTCGCGAACAATACCATGACGCGCCCCATCGTTGTGAGCGACGCGAAGCGAAGGATTTTGTATCTCGAGGGTGAGCCGCGTTGGGAATACAAATTCATAAGGCGAGCCGAAGCGGAAGATCCCACCGTGCAGCTCGTGTCCATGCTACGCACCAGCGAAAACAAGATCTATCGGCAGGGGATCAGCGATCCGAGCGAGCTAGCCAACGGGTTTCCGGCCCGGCCCGAGAACCTGTTTAGCTATACGGGCATCATCATCGGATCGGTTGACGCCGATTATTTCACACCGCTTCAGCAGGAGCTGCTTCGTGAGTATGTCGACCGCCGCGGCGGGGGGATCCTGTTTCTGGGAGGCCGGTTCTCGTTGAGCGACGGCGGATGGGGGGCCTCGAGCCTAAACGACCTGCTACCGACCATTCTTCCGCAAGGAAAAAACAACTTTCACCGCAACGCGGCGACGGTCGAGTTGACGGCGCAGGGTCTGAACTCGCCCATTACTCAATTACTGGATGATCCGGCGAAGAATGCGCAGCGTTGGAAGAAGCTGACCTATCTTGCCGACTATGAGGATGCCGGTGCGCCGAAACCTGGAGCCACCGTGCTTGCCGACCTGCGCGCGGGCCGGAGGAAACTGCCGCTGCTGATTACCGAGAGCTACGGGCACGGCCGCACGGCGATTCTGGCAACGGGCGGCACATGGCGCTGGCAGATGAGCGAGGCTCTCGGTGACCTATCGCACGATCTTTTCTGGCAGCAGTTGTTGCGCTGGCTGGTGGCCGAATCGCCGGGTCCGGTTGTCGCCTCGATGCCAGAGCGGCTGCTGATGGATGAAGGGCGGGTATCGTTGAAGGCACAAGTGCGCGACAAGCAGTTTCAGCAGACCACCAATGCGCATGTCACGGCGCACATTGTTGGACCGCAAGGGACGGACGCCTTCATTGATCTGACGCCCTCGGGAAGTACACCTGGGCTGTATGAAACCGAATGGACGGCGGAGAAGGCGGGTACCTATCTCGCCGAACTCACAGCGGAATCTGCGGGCGGTCAACCACAGGAACTCGGTCGCGACGTGGTGATGTTCCAGCGCGAAGACGGGGTGGCGGAGAACTTTCACACGGAGCAGAATCGGCGCCTGTTGGAGCAACTTGCATCCGACACGGGCGGACGATACTGGACGCCGTCCGAGCTGAAGAACCTGCCCGGAGACGTGTCGTACTCGGAGGCCGGGATTTCCGTTCGCAATACGAAACAGCTGTGGGATATGCCGGTGGTTTTCCTGCTCCTGCTCGGCCTGCCAATCACGGAGTGGTTGTTACGTCGGAACTGGGGCGTGATATGAAGCGCGCGCTGCTAGTGCTGCTGCTCACCTGTGCGACCGCGCTTCAGGTGCATGCGGCAACGTATTACGTGGTGGTAGCAGGGCTAGGCGGCGAGCCGGATTACGAGCAGCGTTTTACGGCTGCGGCCAAAGATCTGCATCGGATCTTCACAGCGGCGGAACCGGGGGCGCACGTCTACATGCTCACTGGCGAGCAGGCTACGGGCGCGCATCTGCTCGAAACGATCGGCGAGGTGGCGCGCAGTGCCAAGGCGGACGACGACTTCGCACTCATCCTGATCGGCCACGGTTCCTTCGACGGCGTGGGGTACAAGTTCAATCTCGTCGGGCCGGATGTGACCGCAGAAGAGATCGCCGCGATGTGCGACCATGTCGCAGCACGGCGGCAGCTGATCGTTGACACCACCAGTGCCAGCGGGGGCGCGGTGCAAATTCTCGAGCGGCCCAGGCGCGCGGTAATCGCAGCGACAAAATCCGGAACGGAGAAAAACGCGACGGTGTTCGCGCGGTATTGGGTGGAGGCGCTCGAAGACCCTGCCGCCGACACAGACAAGAGCGACTCCATCAGCGCCATGGAAGCCTTCCGCTACGCCACGAAGAAGAGCGCTGCTTTTTACGATTCACAGAAACGACTCGCAACCGAACATGCCGTGTTTAACGATACCGGCCGAGGAGCAGCGGTGCGCGAAGCGGGAAACGGACAAGGTCTGCTGATGTCGAGTTTCACTTTGCTGCGCCTTGGCACGAGCCAGCAAGCCGGCAACGATCCAGCCAAACGCGCGCTGCTTGAGAAAAAAGATCAACTGGAGCAAAAGATTGACACGCTGAAGTACCAGAAAGCCGCAATGGATCCGCAGGATTACAAGAAACAATTGACCGAGGCGTTGGTGGAACTCGCGAAAGTGCAGGAGCAACTGGACAAATGAGGTTCGCCGTCGTCCTTCCGATTTTCGCGCTGGCATGGGCTGTATCCGTCCGTGCCGCGGCACCAGCAGACTGCTGGGCGCTGCGCAAGCATGGACATTCGGCGGAGGCCAAGGGCTGCTTCGAGACGCTGACGCACAGCGGCGACGCCTACCTCCGCGCCGAAGGCTTCTGGGGGCTCGAGCAATGGGAGCGCGCGAACGAACAGTTCCGCGCGGTGACGCAGCCGGCGGGCAGCCAAGATCGGTATAAGGTGCGATGGGGGATGTTGTTGCACGAGCGCTTCAACGACAACGATGCCAACGGGTTGTTCCGCGAAGCGCTCGAGAACAACCCTTCGAGCGCCGAAGCTTATCTCGGGCTTGCAACGGTTTCCGCGGATGGTTTCGAAGGCCAGGCCGCCGAGTATCTGGCCAAGGCGATCGCGCTCGATCCGAAACTGGCTGAAGCGCACGAACTAATGGCTGACATCGCGCTCAGCAATGACGATACGGATGTTGCCGCGGCCGAAGCAGACAAGGCCATCGCGCTAGAAAACGATGCGCTGGACGCGATGGCGATTCATGGGGCGATCGAACTGATCGCGAACCGTTCTCCCGAAGCATGGTTCGCGAAGATTCATGCAATTAATCCGCACTACGGCGAGGCGTCAGCTCGGGTCGGGCGTCAACTCGGATTGCACTACCGGTATGAGGACGCCGTCACGTACTACCGCAAAGCGGTCGAGCTTGAGCCACGGTTGTGGGCGGCACATTCCGCGCTTGGAATCGCTCTGATGCGATTGGGCCAGGAAGACGAGCCCTTCCGGGAACTCGAGTTGTGCTACGACAACGGATATCGCGATAAGGCCACCGTGAACAGCTTGCGGCTGCTCGACAGCTACAAGAACTTTGAAACGTTTCGCGACAGCACAACGATTCTGAAGCTGCACAAAACCGAAGCGGCGCTGCTGCGCCCTTACCTGCAGGCAGAGCTGCTTACGATTCTGGCCACGTATGAGAAGAAATACCGCATGAAGCTGCCCGGTCCGGTGCAGGTGGAAGTCTATCCGGATCATGAGGACTTTGCCGTACGCACGACGGGGATGCCAGGCCTGGGGGCGTTTGGCGTTACCTTTGGGCAGGTCGTGGCGATGGATAGCCCATCGGCGTACAAGCCGGGCGGGCTCAATTGGGGTTCCACGTTATGGCACGAGATGAGCCATGTATTTATCTTGACCGCGACGAATCATCGCGTGCCTAGGTGGTTCACCGAAGGTCTCGCGGTGCATGAGGAAGGCGAGCGTTCGCCGGAGTGGAGAGATCGTTTGACTCCGGAAATACTCGTCGCCATTCGCGACAAGAAGTTCTTGCCGGTGGCGACTCTCGATCGTGGCTTTGTCTATCCCCAATATCCATCCCAGGTGATCGTGTCCTATTTCCAGGCTGGCAGCATCTGTGACTTCGTAACGGAGAAGTGGGGTGAGGACAAACTGCTCGACATGGTGCGCTCGTTCGCCAAGTTGCAGACGACGTCACAGGTAATCCAGCAGGATCTCGGGGTTGCGCCCGAAGCGTTCGACAAAGAGTTTTTCGGGTGGATCGGGAAGAAATATGGGGCGGAGGCCGCGCATTTCGACGCGTGGCTGGAAGAACTGAAGGCGCTCGTCGTTGCTGCGCAACAGAAACAGTACGACACCGTGCTGCGGCAGGGACCAGGGGTGCTCGGGTTGTATCCCGAATACGTCGCCGATGCCAACGTCTACCTGTTGATGGCTGCCGCGGCTAAGGCGCGAAACGATGACAACGCTGAAGCTGCGATCCTCACGGAATATGAACACAAGGGAGGTCAGCTGCCTGACGCGCTAAAACGCCTGGCCACGTTAGAGGAGAACGCGAGAAAACCTGCCGAGGCAGCCGCGACACTCGAGCGCGTGAACTACATTTATCCAGTCAAAGACGAGGATCTGCATCGGCGCCTCGGCGACCTGCTGTATGCGCAGAAACGGTACGACCCTGCCATCCGCGAATACGCCGCTTGCGTCGCGTCAAATCCGGTGGACAAGGCGGGAGCGGAGTTCAACCTGGCACAAGCGTATTTCGCCGCGGGACAGAAGGACAAAGCGGAGGAAACCCTGCTGGCGGCGCTCGAAATTGCTCCCGGCTACCGCCCGGCACAGAAATTATTGCTTGAATTGCAGCGGTCGCCCGCAAAACCGGACTGAAGGGAATGAAAATCGATGGTCGCTAGCGTCGGAATGAATCAAGAAGTCGCAGCTCTCCAGAAACGAATCGAGCGCTTTCAGATGGTGCGCGAGCAAATCCTTATGCAAGTGCGCGAAGTCATTGTTGGCCAGCAAGAGGTGCTGGACCAGATATTGATCGCGATTTTTGTTGGTGGTCACTGTCTCATGACTGGCTTGCCAGGCACGGCGAAAACATTAATGGTGCATACGATCGCGGAGACGCTCGGATTGAAGTTCCGGCGTATCCAGTTCACACCGGACTTAATGCCTTCGGATATCACGGGCACGGACATCATCGAAGAGGACCTGACGACCGGCCATCGCAAGTGGACCTTCGTCGAAGGACCGATATTTGGGAACGTGTTGCTGGCCGACGAGATCAACCGCACGCCTCCCAAGACGCAATCCGCGCTCCTCGAAGCGATGCAAGAGCACTCCTGCACCGTGCGCGGAAATCTGCACCAGCTTCCGTCGCCATTTTTCGTGTTGGCGACGCAGAACCCGATCGAGCTGGAAGGAACCTATCCGCTGCCGGAGGCGCAATTGGACCGCTTCCTGTTCAACGCGATCCTCGACGATCTGAGCGCCGAAGACGAACTGAAGGTGATCGACCTGACCACGGCGACGCGGGTACCGAAGGTGGAAGCGGTAACTTCGGCCGAAGAGCTGCTCGACTTTCAGCAGCTCGTGCGCATGGTGCCCATTGCGGAAACACTTTCGCGCTATGTCGTGGCCCTGGTGCGAGCCACGCGGCCCAAAAGTGAAAAACCCCACGAGCTGGTGAAGAGATATGTGAACTACGGCGCCAGCGTGCGCGCGGCGCAATTCATTGTGTTGGCGGCAAAGGCCCGGGCGCTTTCGAACCAGCGGTATCACGTCAGCTACGAGGACATAACTTCTGTGGTTGTGCCGGTGCTGAGGCACCGAATCCTGCTGAACTTTCACGCGGAATCCGACCAAGTTGGCGCGGACGAGATCCTGAAGCAACTGGTCTCGCAGGTGGAGCGGCCCAAGGAGAATTGATGCAACGTTTCCTCGATCCCCAGGTGCTTGCCGGCATTTCTTCGTTGGACCTGTTGGCGAAGACCGTGGTGGACGGCTTCGTGGCCGGCTTGCATCGTTCGCCGGATTTCGGCTTTAGTCAGGAGTTTGCCGAATACCGGGCGTATGTCCCGGGGGATGACTTGCGCCACGTGGACTGGAACCTGTTTGCGCGCACGGAACGATGCTACTTGAAGCGCTACCGAGGCGAGACAAACACGCAGGTGACCGTGCTTCTGGACGCGAGTAACTCGATGCAGTACACCTCGGGTCCGCCAACCAAGATGGACTACGCTCGCTTCATCGCCGCGTCGCTTTTCTATCTGGCGATCCACAATCAACGCGATGCGGCAGGGCTGATCGTTTTCGACGAAGACGTGCGGGAATACATCAGGCCGTCGACGCGACCCGGCCAACTGGCGCGCCTTTTCGCCGCGCTGGAACGGGCCGAGCCGCGGGCAACAACCGATTTCGCCAAGCCGCTCCGGCATTTTCAGAATTTTCTACACCGGCGCGGAATCGTCATCCTGATCTCGGATTTTTACGAAGAGCCGGAAAAGATCGTACGCTCTAGTGCACCGTTGCGGTTTCATGGCAACGAGATGGTGCTGCTTCACATTCTCGATCCGCAGGAGATTCGCCCGGAGCTGCGGGGATCGGCGCTCCTTGTCGACCTCGAAACGGACCGGCGAATTGAGGTAATCCCCGAATATGCGAAAACTACTTATCGCGCGAAGATCGATACCCATATCGAGGAGCTTCGTTCGCGCGCACAGGGTGCGGGGATGGATTATCAATTACTGATTACGAGTGAGTCGCTCGATCGAGCCTTGCGCGGATATCTCTCGTTGCGGCAGGCGGGTAACTGATGGGTTTTCTCGCACCATGGTTTCTGGGTGGGCTGGCGGCGCTGGGCGTGCCGGTGTTTGTACATCTGCTGCGGCGGCACAAAGCCACGCCGCGGCCGGTAAGTTCTCTGATGTTCTTCGAACGAGGCACACAAAGCTCCACGCGCCACCGGAGGCTGAGGTATCTCGTGCTGTTCGCGCTGCGATGTGCACTGGTGCTGCTGGTGGTACTTGCGTTCGCAAATCCGTATATCTGGAAGGCTACGGCCGACGCAAACTTCCGACTGCTTTTGATTGTGCTGGACCATTCCTTTAGCATGCGCGCCAGAACACGCTTCGGCGACGCGAAGCAAAAGGCGCTCGCGCTACTCGCCGGAAAACCACATGGGCAGAAGGCGCAAATCATGAGCCTCGGCGGACAGCTCGAGGTGCGAACCGCGGCGATCACGGATGACGCGCCGTTGCGGGCAGCACTGGAAAACATTCAGCCGGGCGACGGACACGCGAGCTTCGGCGAACTGGGCCAGGCAATGCGCTCGCTGGCCGAAACGGAGCCTGGACCAATTGAGCTTCACCTCTTCAGCGATATGCAGCGCACTGCAATGCCATCGAACCTTTCTGAAGCGGTTCTGCCGAACAACGTGGAGCTAGTGTTGCATCCGGTCGCCGACGGCCCCGCACCAGCGAACTGGACAGTCGAGAGCGTAGAGGCCCCGGCCACGCTCTCCGATCCGAAAGATCCAAAGCACTCTCGCGTACGGGCGGTAATCGCGGGTTTCGGCACTCCGGCTGCCACGAAAGCCGTATCGCTCGTGGTGAACGGTAAGACGATTGCGACGCGGAAGATCGACGTGCCGGCCGGCGGTCGCGCGACAGTGGAATTTGCCCCTCTGGACGTGGGATATGGTTTCAACCGCTGCGAAGTGCGAGTCGAAAGCGAAGATGCATTCCCGGCAGATGATACAAGCGTATTTGCCGTACGCCGGTCCGATCCCGAACGCGTGTTATTCGTACACGCTGCCGATGATGCGAGGTCAGCGCTTTATTTTGGATCGGCGTTGTCCGCGGCAACCCTAGGTTCGTTTGTGCTGCAGTCGGTAGCCGCGGAGCAGACAACCGATCTCGACCCAACGAAATACGCCTTCGTGGTCCTATCGGACGCAGTAACGCTGCCTGGGATTTTTGAGCACACGCTCGGGCAGTACCTTGCGAAGGGCGGCCGCGCCCTGATCGCACTAGGCACCTCCGCCGGCCACCATGCGCAGATTCCGCTGTGGGGCGGTGATGTGAAGGACACACATGATTACGCGCGCGAAGGAGGCACGGTTGCCGTAGGGCAGGTGGACTTCAGCTATCCGGCGCTGGATCAGGCGCGGCCCGGGGCCGATAACGGCGGTTGGGGTGAGGTGAAGGTTTTCTACGCCGCAGTACCGGAACCGGGGCAAGCGCGCGTGGCAGCACGCCTCTCGGACGCGACACCACTGCTGCTCGACAAGCAAGTGGGCGAAGGACACATCGTGCTGCTGGCTTCGGGACTCGAAAACCTGACCAATGACCTGCCCCTCCATCCCGTCTTTGTGGTTTTCGTCGATCGCATGGCTCGGTATCTCTCGGGTGACGAGCGTCTGAGCGGCTCGAAGGTGGTTGATTCCTTTGCGCAGTTGCGCGGCGCGGCTGAACCGGCAGGGGTGGCGGCGAGCGTCGAGGTGATTGACCCGGACGGGCGTCGGCCCTTGTCGCTAAACGAAGCGCGAACGATGCAATCTGTTCGGTTAGAACGCTCGGGATTCTATCAGATTCGTTTTGCCAACGGACGAGATGCGGTCATCGGCGTCAACCCTGACCGGCGCGAATCGAATCTGGAGCCGCTGAGCAAAGATGTGCAAGACCTGTGGAGCGGAGGCTCTGCAAGCAGCGGGACGCAGCCAGCGGGCTCCGCAGCGGTTCAAGTGAAAGCGCGTCCCGTAAGCCTTTGGTGGTACGTTATGCTGCTTGCATTGGTGGTAGCATTGGCAGAGACCGCTCTGGCCAGCGGCTACTTGGGCACGCAACGGGAGGAAGCATGAACAACCGCAGCGAGCTCGACAGTTATATTACGCGCCTGCAGCAGAGGCTGCGGGCCGGTGTTTGGTTGCGCGGCGCAGCCATATTTACAGCCACGGCGCTTGCGATTACCGTCGCGCTCGTGCTCCTGCTCAACCGCTTCGCGTTCCCGGCGCATGGCGTCACTGCTGGGCGATTGACTATCTTGGTTGCGCTCGCTGCGGCGGCGGTAGTCGGTATCGTGCTGCCGGTGATTGGCGTGACTCGCGAGTGGGCTGTAGGCAAAGCGGAAGCTGCAAATCCCGGCCTGGAACAGCGCCTTACGACCTTTGAGGAGCAAGTGCGCAAGAGCAACGACCCGTTTCTGGAGCTGCTGGCTGCGGACACGCTGGCGCACACCAAGCAAACCGAGCCGCATTCGTTGGTTCCAGACAACCGTTTGTTCGCTCTCGGCGGCGCGGGAGTGGCTTGCCTCGCCGTGCTGGTATGGATGATCGCTGACGGACCTGGGTACCTCGGCTATGGAGCTGCCATGCTCTGGACCAACAGCAGCGCCGCTCCGCTCTATGCCATTCGAGTCACTCCGGGGAATGTCACGGTGCGACGAAACAGCGATCAACTGATCACCGCGCACGTGACCGGGATGCATCCCGACCAAGCGCGGCTGTTCGCACATTACGCGAGCGCCTCCGGATGGGAACCTGTGGCCATGCAGGACGAGCACGACACGGGCGGCGGCACGACCTATCAGTTCGTTTTCGCCGGGCTGCCGGAAACTGTTGAATATTATGTGGCTGCAGGGCCGCTTGTCTCGAGGCACTACAAATTGCGCGTGCTGGACCTGCCTTCTTTGAAACAAATCAAAGTTACTTACCATTATCCGGCATGGACGGGAATGAAGCCGGTGACCGAGGAACACGCGGGCGACCTGCGAGCAATCGAAGGAACGGAAGCCGTCATTGAAGTGGAGATGGATCGTCCTTTAAAGGATGGCCGGTTGACGCTCGACAACGGCCAGATGATGCAACTTGCGGGCAGCGAGGGAAACAGGTACCGAGGCTCGATTCGTTTGGAAAAGGATGGCGCGTATCATCTGGCGGACCTCGATGGCGGCCAGGAGGTGCGCTTATCGGAGGACTACTTCATCGCGACGGATAAGGCCATGCCGCCGGAAATCTCGATCGATCGACCCGGCGGCGATTACCGCGCCAGCGCAATCGAGGAAGTGACCGTCGGCGTGACGGCGCGGGACCAGTTCGGTCTCCATGACGTGCGCCTGCACTACTCCGTGAATGGCGGGCCGACTCAGGACGTGAACTTGCTTAAATCCGCTGGCGCGAAGAGCGCCAATGGTTCCTACATGCTCCCGCTGGAAGAATTCAAGCTGGTGCCGGGCGATTTGGTGAGCTTATACGCGACTGCACGGGACGGTCATAGCGAGGCTCGCACGCACATCAGCTTCGTCCAGGTCGAACCTTTTGAGCGCGAGTTTTCGCAATCGCAACAGATCGAAGGCAACGGCGCTGGGAGCGGTGGCAACAACCAGATGGAAATTTCCAGACGGCAGAAAGAGTTGATCGCGGCCACCTGGAAGCAGCAGAACGACAAGATGTCGAGTCCCAAGGAGGCATCGGCGGCAGGCCAGTTCCTATCTGATGCGCAGCGCAAACTTCGCGATCAGGTCATGGCGCTTTCGGTTCGCATGCAGAGCCGTGATCTTTCCCAGGCCAACGAAGAGTTCTCCGATTTCGACAAAGACATGCGGGATGCGGCTAAGGCGATGCTGCCTTCGGCGGAAAAGCTCGGACAGACGCAGTGGAAGGATGCGATGCAATGGGAGCAGAAAGCGCTGCAAGCATTGCTGCGCGCCGAGGCCACGTTCCGAAAAATCGAAGTTGCCTTCGGACAGCGCGGCAGTGGCGGGTCCGGTACTGGCAACGCCGGGCGCGATCTGGCCAGTTTGTTCGATCTGGAATTGGACACGGAAAAGAATCAGTATGAAACTGCGCACAAAGCAGCTCCGGCGGAGCAGCGCGAAAAGGATGTAGAGGACGCCCTGAAGAAACTGGACGCGCTGGCCAAACGCCAGGAGGACTTGGCGAACCAGCAACGTAATACCCAACAGAGTTTCCAGCAACGTTGGGAACAGGAAATGCTGCGACGCGAAGCGGAACAATTGCAGCGGCAGATCGAACAAATGACGCGGGGCGAGCAGAGTGCGAACGGGTCAGAGCAGAGTTCGCAGCAGCAGGGTACATCAGCGGGGAGCGGCTCGCAGGCAGGGAAATCCGGAGATCCGCGAACAGAGCAAGCACTCGAACGTTTGAGACGGGCGACCGACGCGATGAAACGCGCGGACCGGTCGCAACAGGACGCAGGCGCTGCAGGGCAAGAGGCCGCCGATCAGCTTCGTCAAGCGTCGAATTTGCTCGCGGGCACGCAGCAGCAGCTTGCCTCGAACAAGATGGACTCTCTCGCCCGCGAGGCCAGTCGATTGACGCAAGAGGAGCGCGCACAAGCCCAGCAGATCGGCAAATTCGCCACCCAGCAGCGTGATGCAAGCCCGACGGATCTGGACCGTATGAAGATGCGAGTTCAGGAGCGCGACCGCTTGGCGCAGGAGCGGCAGAAGCTCTCGGACGACCTCTCGAGATTGCAGAGAGGAGTTCGCGATACCGCACGCGAAATGGCTCACACCCAACCGGGGGTTGCCCGGAAATTGCGCGAAGCGCTTACGGAGATGGATGAGTCCGATCTCGATAATCATGTGCAAAGAACGGCGGACTGGTTGCGGCGTGGAATCGATCCAAATTCGAATGGCACCGAAACCGAGATCGCGCAGGGTCTCGAGAAACTGAACCAGCAGCTGCAGGACGCGCAGAAAGAAGTCGGGCAAGGCAAGCCGGGACAACCCGGCGCAAACCAGCCCAACGCGACGGCGGCACTCGACCAGTTGGAGCGGCTTCGCAGCCAACTCGAAGCTATGGCGGGTTCGCGCGGCAGTTCCACGAGCGGGCAGGACTCCCGACAACAGAATGGGGGGCGCAGTCAGCAGGACGGAAAGCAGGGACGCACAGGGCAGCTTGCCGGAGATAGTCTCGGCCGCAACGACAATTCCGGCAACCTAAGCGGCGATATTCGCTACGGCGGCACTGGAGACGGCACCGTATGGGGCAACATCAACACTGGCAATAACCGGTACGGACACCCGGGGGAGCGGCCTGCGCCCGTGGAACCGAGCAATCTGGACGATTCGGAGCGTACTTTTCAGCAGGGGATGCGAGACCTGAACGAGTTACGCCACATGGTGCTAGACGATCCGCAGGCCGCGAAAGAAGTGGCCGACTTGGTGCGGCGAATGCAGCAGCTCGATCCGAGCCGTTTCCCGGGCAACCCGTCAATGGTGGAGCGCATGCAACGCGGACTGCTCAGCTCGGTGGACAAGTTGGAACTTGTGCTACGTCGCGCAGGCGCGTCGAGCGGAGCCCGCGCTGGAAAGGCCTCCGCCGTCCCGACGGAATACCAGGAATCCGTCGCCGATTACTACCGGCGTTTGAGCAAAAATCCCTAGCGGCCGCAGCAGCGAGTTGATTTCGCAATCACGTCTTGCTCTAGCGGTTCCGATGGCGCATCGCTCTCCGATGAAGTAAACTCCGAAGAGTAAGTCCCGCCTCCGCCAAATCCATTCCCGGACGTTTGCAATGTTCAAGCGGAAATGCGTCGTTAAGTTTGTGGATAGCCTTGGAATCGAACACACTAACCAAAGTTGAGGCTGAATCGCTGTTTGAAGCTGCGATCCGTGGACTGTACCGAATGGATTCAAGCTTCTGGACCGAGGAGGATGTGTTTGACCGGATGTGTATCACGGTCGCGGTTCATGCGTGCGCTGGATTATTGCCGCACAGTCGGACGGACGGGATATTTCCACGCCGGGGTGAGTGAAGGAACTGAGAATGCGGACTCTTGGAACCATGGGAGGGAATCGACGCTGGAAGCTTAAGAAGTCAACCGGAACTGTGCCGGAGAAGCGGCCGTCAATGCCTGCCGGGCCGCTGCTTGGTATTCCGAGCAGGTACAAGTTATCGGCGGCTCGGAGAGATTTTCTGATAGTGTCCGCGCCAAATTAGGTGTGCTCTGGATTTTGCCGCGTGGGTGGACCACTTACGTGTTCCCGCACGACGAGAAGTAGGAATCATGGCACAGTGCCAATCCTACGTTTTCTTCCCCGACGACCCGACGCAGCCGCCGCAACTTAGCGATTGCCCGAGGACGGCAGAGACTACGCGCAGGACTTTTCGCAGGGGTGTGAACGTCATTGTTAAGTTGTGTGGAATAAGCACAAGAATGGGTTGAACAGATGCATGTAGACATCAAGCGGAAAGCACTCAGCAGTCCCTGCGAAGTTCCCAGAGTCTTGAACCTTGCCAGGAATTCCGCAAAGTGAGCGCAGCAAAATTCTTCGTATCGCAACGAAGGCAGGTATCGTGCATTGAGTTCTTTTGGCAAGTGGAAAGCGAACTCGGGATTGATCCGCCGCCTGCCTAATCCGGCTGGTCATGTATTCCAAGGTTACTGCTGCGATCAGGTTTCAATCTTAGTATGCTTTTGGTGTGTTCACCTGATTGACCAGCCTGCTCATGGAGCTTTATTCTTCGCGGTGAATTAGCGTTCGTCTCAGACCTCTTTGACAATTGGCGGTGAAGTTCGTGGCTAGCGCGAAGTATTTCCCTCCCACCAGTTGCAGAGTTTGATCTGCCTAGCCCACAGAGCGACTCGTGTGTATCACGGTCCGCCGGGAGAACTAAAAATGCGTCTATGCGGTTTGTGCACTCGCAATTCTCCAGCCCACTTTGAGCGGCTGCGGCTGGTCCCTACCCCAGGGCAGGCCGGGGAGATGAGTGTGGAATGAGAGCGAGGCCGCAAACGTATAAAGATGCCCGCTTCTTCCTTCTGGCTGCAACGATCACTATTCTCGTGAGTGGGGCTGAAGGCTTTGCGCAAGACTCATTCACGGCGACCCGCAGCTTTTCTTGGCTTCGACGCACTCATTTAAGTCGACGTGCCAAGGCAGCGGCGCAAAGTTCCCGTTCGACCAGTTCGCCAACCCCGGACGCCCAAGCCGTGTCGCTCGCCAATTTACCTGTGGCAACCGATTTCGACGTTCATACGGTGGCCGCGTCTTCCCTGCCTTCAGCGCCGGAACCCAAGGTCAGGCCTGAAGTGGAGCCGGTAACTCTGCGCTCTGCCGCGCAGCCATTTCTGCCGGCCGGGCCGGCAACCCGGCCACGCGCAACTCCGAAACAAGGAAAGATTTGGTACGGGTTGATGGTGGTTAGCCACAGCGGCGCGACGTTTGACGCGTGGACCACGCGCCAGGCGGTGGCTAACGGCTACGGGCAGGAAGCAAATCCTTCCCTGCGGCCGTTCGCCAATTCGAATGCGATTTACGCCGCAACGCAGGCAAGCCCGGCGTTGATGGATTTTCTAGGCAAGCTCATGATGGTGAGCCAGAAT
>Ga0209159_1001790_pt1 | contig 15830 bp, 18 predicted proteins | sample GraSoiAngelo_144_FD_185901 | JGI IMG/M metagenome (GOLD analysis project Ga0209159, IMG submission 185901) | Grasslands soil microbial communities from the Angelo Coastal Reserve, California, USA - 14_1009_02_40cm (SPAdes) (version 2) | ecosystem: Environmental > Terrestrial > Soil > Grasslands ...
CGCGACGCATCCTCTTCGAGCAACCGCGCACGATGACCAGGCCGTCCTCGACGCTTTCGCCGCGGAGCTTGATGTCGGCGACGGTGAGCAGCAACACCGGATCGTCGCCGGCCGTTTCCACACTGAGATACTCCGCCGCGGTCGCGATATCGCCGCGGACGACGAATGCGCGCGCGAGGTCCGCCTTCAGATCCGTGTCGGCAGGATTCTGGCTGGCTGCCTGGCGCAACGTCCCGAGCGCCTCGTCGACGTCTCCCCGTGCCTCGAACGCCGCGGCGACCATCCTGAACTGCTCGACAGTGGTTGCGCACTCCCGTGCATGCGCCAGGTCTCCGGCGGCGAAGTAAACGTCCAGGAGCCGCTCCCGAATCTCCTCGTCGTCGGGATGCAGCTTCGCGGCATCGTGCAGGACCTCGACGGCCTCGGCCTGCCGCCCTTTTTCGGTGAGCGCCGCCGCGATGTCTTTCAAATCGCTCAGGGCGCCGGCCTTGTCGCCCATTTCGATCCGCGCGCTCGACGCCGTCCGACGCCCTTCGTAGTCCTCGGGATCGAGCGATCCGAGGCGGATCTTCGCCTGGAGCACGCCACGCACGTCCCCTTTGGCGCGCCGCAGCTCGATGAGCGTGTTCAGGTGAGCCCTCGCGTCGGCGTACAGCCCCTGGCCCCCCAGGATCTCGGAGACCTGCAGGAGCCCGTGCTCGTGATCGGGCTTGAGCTTGAGAATCTTCTTGTAGACCGCGCCGGCTTTTGCAACCGCGCCTTCGTCGTTGAGATTCCCGGCAATCTCCATGAGCTGCTCGACGGCTTTGTCGACCTTCCCGGCGCGGGCGTAGAGATCCGCGAGGGAATTCTTGCCGTTCCAGTCTCGCGGCTGATCTTCGACGAGGCGCACGAATTCCGCGATGGCGGCGTCGAGCTTGCCCTGCCGGATCAGCTTCTCGGCGTTGCGCAGTGTGACAGCGCGATCAATCGGCACAGCTAGTTGCCACGTCGTGGGTCGCCAGTCGCCGGTCGCGAATCAATCGTATCAAACAGCGTCGGAGGGCGGAACGAGCGCCGGTGGATGTCCGAGTAGCCGAAGCGGGCGACGGCGTCGAGATGATCGGCCGTCGCGTAGCCCTTGTGGCGATCGAAGCCATAACGCGGGTCGCGGCCGTGCAGCTCGAGCATCTGCCGGTCGCGCGTCACTTTGGCGATGATCGACGCCGCCGCGATGGCCGAACACCGTCGATCGCCGTGCAGGACACCCCGCTGCGCCATCGGCAGCTCGGGCACCCGGAACGCATCGACCAGAACGATGTCGGGCAGCGGCGCGAGCGCGAGCACGGCGCGCTGCATCGCGCGCAGCGACGCCTGGTGAATGTTGATCCGGTCAATCTCGGACGGATCCGCCGATGCGACCGCCCAGGCGACGGCGTGGCGGACGATTCGGTCGTACAGCCGCTCGCGCTCGGCCGCCGGAACAGTCTTCGAGTCGCAGACGCCGGAGATGTGACGCTCGGGATCAAGAACGACCGCCGCCGCGACGACGGGGCCGGCCAGACAGCCGCGCCCTGCCTCGTCGACGCCCGCCACGTGCACGAACCCGACGCGGCGCAGCGCGTTCTCCAACGTGCGCATCGCAGGTACGCGCGTCATCGCTCAGCCCTGGGGCTTGACGACGTCCTTCATGCGCGCCGCCTTGCCCTTGAGGTCGCGCAGGTAGTACAGCTTCGCGCGCCGGACCCTGGCCGACCGCGTCACCTCGACCTTCTGGATCGTCGGCGAGTGCAGCGGGAAGATGCGCTCGACGCCCTGACCGAACGATACTTTGCGCACGGTGAAGGACGCGCGCGTGCCGCCGCGGTGCAGGCCGATCACGACGCCTTCGAAGATCTGAACGCGCTCCTTGTCACCCTCGCGCACTTTCACATGCACGCGAACGGTGTCGCCCGCCTTCATCGCCGGCCGCTCGGCCAGTTGCGATCGTTCCACCAGCTCAATCGCGCCCATCACACCCTCCACGGCTGAAATTGCAGGATTGCAGAAGGGCGGGATTGCAGGAAGGGAAGGGCCTAAGACCCGTCCCCTTCCGCCTTCCCTTTCCGCAATTCTCCAATCCTGCCATCCTGCAATTCTCGAAGCATCTGCTCTTCTTCGTCGTCCAGGCTCGCGTCCTCCAGGAGATCCGGGCGCCGATCCAGCGTCCGGATCAGCGCTTCACGCTTCCGCCAGCGCCGTATCTCCGCGTGGTTCCCCGACAACAGCACGTCGGGGACCTTCAGCATACGCTCGGCTGAAGCCTTCGCGCTCCCGTCGCGCGTCGCGCTGACACGCGCACTCTTCGCGCTGCCAACGTCGCTGTTCGCGCGACCCGCGTCGCGCTCGGCTTCAACGATCGAGCGACACGCGATCTCCGCTGGCCGCGTGAACTGCGGAAAATCGAGCAGCCCGCGGCTGAACGAATCTGCCGCCACCGATTGCCCGTCCCCGACGACGCCCGGCACGAAGCGAGCCACGGCGTCGAGCACGACGAGCGCCGGCAGTTCCCCGCCCGTCAGCACGTAGTCGCCGATCGACAGCTCCTCGGTCACCCGCTCGCGCACGCGATCGTCGAACCCTTCGTATCGCCCGCACAAGAGCACGATGTGCTCGAGACCGCTCAACCGCTGCGCCTCGACCTGCGTGAAGCGCATCCCCTGCGGCGAGGTCAGGATCACGGTCAGCGGCGTCCCGCGCTCGGCTTCGATCGCGTCGAGCGCGCGGAAGATCGGCTCGGGTTTCAGCACCATCCCCGGTCCTCCACCATACGGCACGTCGTCCACGACCCGATGGCGGTCGGTCGTGAAGTCCCGCAGATCACGAACCTTGACGTCCAGAGTGCCCCGCTCGATCGCCCGGCCGAGCACGCCAGCCGCCAGCGGCTGCTCGATCATCGCCGGAAAGATCGTGACGATGTCAAAAGTCATCGCAGCGAAGGTCCGGCTGAAGAGCGTGTGAAGAAATCACGTACAACGCCAGAAAATGCGGAACCCGCAGAGAAAAGTGCTTAGGGGTTTTCCGCGAGTTCTGCGTTGAACGTCGTGTTTCCTCACAAGCTCTGAAGCCGGACACCGATACCGTCGATCTCACGTTCCGATCCCGCCCAACGTGCGATGCCGCCGACGGTCCGGCTGAAGCCGCAATACCGTTACTGCCCTCTCACGTTCCGGTAGTGTCCGGCTTCAGCCGGACCTCGTTCACCTCGATCAACCCCTCAGGCGGATCGATCACGATCCGCCTGGCGGCCGGCTCGACGACCGTGCAGATGTGCGACACCAGCGGAATCAGCACTTCGCCGTCCGCGCCGTCGACCACCAGCAGGCTGCCCGCCATCGTGCCCTCGACGTCGCTGACCAGGCCGACCGCCCGGCCGTCCCCTGTTTCCACCCGACACCCAATCAGGTCGTGCCGATAGAAAGTGCCGGGCGGAAGCGTCGCGAGCCGATCGATCGGCACGCGCAGCTCGTACCCGGCGAGCGTCTCCGCATCGTTCATCGTCTCGATGCCGTCAATCCCGATCACCGGTCGCTCCCGATGGAATCGGGCGGTCGTGACGCGAAGCCCTTCGACCCGCCCGGCGCGTTCAATGAACAGCTCGGCACCGGGCCGGAACCGCTCTGCCGGAAAGTCGGTCTCAGGGTTCACAATCACCTGACCGTGAATCCCGTGCGCGCGAGCCACGCGCCCGACGAGCGCCATCTCTTCCCACTTCGCCGCCATTGCAGAATTTCAGGGATTGCAGGATTGCAGAAAGGGAAACGAAAGGGGCCTTCAAGCCTTTCTTTCCTGCAATCCTGCCATTCTGTAATCCTGCAATCTCACCGCCTGTAATCCTGCCATCTCACCGGCTCTCCCGTATCTCGAGCGTGACCTGCTTCCCCTCTCGCTCTCCCGCGGTCGACGCCAGGGTACGCAACGCCGCCGCGGTCCGGCCCTGACGCCCGATCAGCTTGGCGATGTCCTGCGGCGACACGAACAGCTCGATGAGCGTCACCTGCTTGTGCTGCGACTCGGTGACGCGCACGTCGTCGGGACGATCGGCCAGCGCCTTCGCCAGCACCTCGACGACGGCGCGAACACCAGTCTCGGAACTCATTTCGCCACGGTCGCCGCTGCTGCCGGAGCGGCGATTGGCACCGGCGTCAGATGACGCGCGATCAGCGTCCGCACCGAATCCGACGGCTGCGCGCCCTTCTTGATCCAGAAGTCCACGCGCTCCTTGTCGACCTTCACGATGGCCGGTCTGGTGCGGGGGTTGTAATGTCCGAGGTTTTCGACGAACGAGCTGTCGCGGGCGGCGCGCGAATCGGTGACGACGACGCGGAAGAACGGGCGCTTCTTGGAACCGGCCCGGCGCAAACGAATGGCGACCATCGCGTTCTCCTGAATGACCTCCGGGGCTCGAACCCGAACGCCTGTTTCGCTGCGCGAGATCGGCGACCCTGAAAGGGTCGCCCTGCATCTGGCGACGTCAGCTCCGTCCATGCAGGGCGACGCTTTTCGGCGTCGCCGTCTTCGAGCGCCGCCGTTACCGGCGGTTGCGCAGCATTTCCACGGCCTGACGGCGCGCCTTCTTGCCGCCGCCGGCGAGCCCGGCCATCGCGCCGAGCGACTTCAACATCTTCTGCATCTGCACGAACTGCTTCAGCAGGCGATTCACCTCTTCGACCGACGTTCCACTGCCCTTCGCGATGCGTTTGCGGCGGCTCCCGTTGATGATGTGCTGCTTGCGCCGCTCGTCGGGCGTCATCGAGTTGATGATGGCTTCGATCCGCGTAATCTGCTTGTCGTCCGGCTTGTTTGCGGCCAGCGCCTTGAGCTGGCCCATGCCGGGCAGCATCCCCATGATCTGCTCGATGGGACCCATCTTCCGGATCGTCTTGAGCTGATCGCGGAAGTCCTCGAGCGTGAACTCGTTCGCCCGGATCTTCTCTTCGAGGCGCTCCGCGTCCTGGACGTCGATCGCCGCTTCGGCGCGCTCGATCAGCGAGAGCACGTCGCCCATCCCCAGCACGCGGGACACCACGCGCTCGGGATGGAACGGCTCCAGATCCTCGAGCCGCTCGCCGCTGCCGGCAAACGCGATCGGCACGCCGACCACCGACACGACCGACAACGCCGCGCCGCCCCGCGCATCGCCGTCGAGCTTTGTCAGCACGACGCCGGTGACCCCCACGCGCCGGTTGAACTCGCCGGCGCTCTTGATGGCGTCCTGCCCGGTCATCGCGTCAGCGACGTAGAGCAGGTCGGACGGCTCAGTGACGCTCTTGATCGCGACCAGCTCGTCCATCAACTCGTCGTCGATGTGCAGGCGGCCGGCCGTGTCCACGATCACGGCGTCGAAGCCCAGCGTCGCGGCTTCAGCCACGGCCCCCCTGGCGCGCGTCACCGGATCCATCTGGCCCGCCGGGTCGTGCACCCGTAGCGACGCCTTCCGGGCGACGACGTTCAACTGCTGAATCGCGGCTGGCCGCTTGACGTCGGTCGACACGAGCAGCGGATGGCGCCCCTGCTTGGCGAGCCACAGACCCAGCTTGCCTGCGGTGGTGGTCTTGCCCGCGCCCTGAAGCCCGAGCAGCAGGATCACCCGCGGCCGCTTACTCGTCGTCTGAAGGCCGCCTTCGGCGTCGCCGAAGAGGGCCACCATCTCGTCGCGGACGATCTTGACGACCTGCTGCGACGGCGACAGGCTGCCCAGGACCTGCTGGTCCATGGCGCGATCGCGGACGCGGTCGATGAACGCCTTGACGACCTTGAAATTGACGTCGGCTTCGAGCAGGGCGAGACGAATCTCGCGAAGCGCGGCCTCGATCGTCTCCGGTGTCAGCCTGAACTCGCCGCGAAGCGTTTTGAAAACGTCCTGCAGGCGTGTGCCGAGGGAGTCGAACATGACCGCTACCCGGGCTTGGCGTCCATTTCGATCCGCAGGGCCTTCAGCTTCCCGATCGCGTTTCGAAGCGAGACCGACACGGCGTGTGTGGCGCCGACCTCGGCCTCCAGTTCGGCATAAGCCTGCTCGAGCACGCCGAGAGTGGTTTCGACCTCGCCGGACTTGACGTCCATCGACTGCCGCACCAGGTGTTCGACGAGATCGAGACAGGCTCGGAGCAACGTCGCCGCGCGTTCGTTCGGCGCCGCGCCGCGCGCCGACGCACGCATGCCAGCCATGAGGGAGTCCCGACACGCGTGAAGCTGGCCTTTGACGGTCATTGAGGGCGTCTGCTGAAAGACTCGAACATGATCCGCTAACCCGCTCTACCGCAAACCCTTATCGTAGCGAACGGGCTGTCTGAGTGTCAAACAATCACGTCAGTCGAGAAACCGCGCCCTCTCGTCCGCGGTTGGCACCAGGCACCCGTCCCGCCGGCCAAACCACTGGTAGCGGTGCCGCGCGACGATGTCGTACATCCAGTCGCGCAGCGGCCGTGGGACGGCGATCAAGCCGTAGACGAGCCGCCACGGCAGGCCAAGCCCGCGTGCGATCCGCAGCGCGGCCGTCGATTGCGTGAACACGCGATCGCCCTCGACGAGCACGACGCTGGCGGGCGACGCGCTACGGGCCGCATCAGGCTGACGGAGAAGCCGGCGCGCGGCGTCAGACTGAAGCGCCGCGAATCGAAAGCGTCCTGCGGGATCGTGGGCGATGACGAACTGTACGAACCCGCTGCAGAGGTTGCACACGCCGTCGAAGAGGATCACCGCGGAGAGTTGGTGAGTTGGCGAGTTGGCGAGTTGGTGACTTGGCGAGTTGGCGAGTTGGTGAGTTGCTGCCATCGCCACATTCACCAAGTCACTAAGTCACCAAGTCACCAAGTCACACCGATGAGAGTTTGTGTCCGAGCTTTTCTTTCTTGGTCGTCAGGTATCGGCGCGTCGAATCAGAAGGGGCGATTTCGAGCGGCAGCCACTCGGTGACCGACAAGCCGTACCCTTCGATCCCCACCAGCTTGCGCGGGTTGTTGCTGAGCAGACGCATCGAGCGGACGCCCAGCTCGCGCAGGATCTGGACACCCATTCCGTAATCGCGCTGATCCGCTTTGAAGCCGAGCCGCTCGTTGGCCTCGACCGTGTCGAAGCCCTGGTCCTGGAGCTCGTACGCGCGAATCTTGTTCGCGAGCCCGATGCCGCGGCCTTCCTGATTCAAATACAGCAGGATGCCGCGGCCTTCCTCGGCGATCCGTTGCATGGCCGAATCGAGCTGGGCGCCGCAGTCACAGCGGATCGAGTGCAATCCGTCGCCGGTCAAGCACGACGAGTGGACGCGGACGAGGACGTCCGCGCCGTCCTCGATATCGCCGCGAACGAGCGCGACGTGCGTCTGGTGATCGACCTGATTCTCGAACGCGTGGACGCGGAAATCGCCATACTCGGTCGGCATCTTCGCCGAGGCGACGCGCTTGACGAGCGACTCCGTGCTCATCCGGTAGGTGATCAGATCGGCGACCGTGATCATCAGCAGGCCGTGCCGCCTGGCGAACCGCGCCAGCTGCGGCACCCGCGCCATCGTCCCATCTTCGTTCATCACCTCGCAGATGACCCCGGCCGGGTACAGTCCCGCGATCCGCGCGATGTCGACCGACGCCTCGGTTTGCCCCGTGCGCGCCAGCACGCCGCCGGTCCGCGAGCGCAGCGGAAACATGTGCCCGGGTCGGAGCAGATCGGAGGGCCGCGTCGCCGGATCGATGGCGGCGAGCACGGTGGCCGCGCGGTCCGCGGCGGAAATGCCGGTGCTCGTCCGATCCTTCGCTTCAATCGGAATGCAGAACGCCGTATCGAACCGCGAGCTGTTCTGCGACACCATCAACGGAATCTCGAGCTCGTCGAGGCGCTCCGGCGTCATCGAGAGGCAAATCAACCCGCGCCCGTACCGGGCCATGAAATTCACCGCTTCAGGCGTGATCTTCTCGGCGGCGATCGTCAGATCGCCCTCATTCTCCCGATCCGCGTCGTCCACGATGATGATCATCTGGCCGGCCCGGATGGCCTCGACCGCCTGGTCGATGCGCGCAAACGGCGTTTTCGTTTTCTTTGCGATCTTGAGTTTCTTCACATCGTCCTCTGCCTGTTGCCTGGTGCCCTTAGCCATCAGCCCTTAGCCATCAGCCCTTAGCCATCAGCCATCAGCCATTTCAATGCGTCACCTGTCCAGGCCGCGCAGTGGTGAATGTCAACCCGGCCAGCTCGGCGGCGCGGACGACGTACTTGCCGACCATGTCGCCCTCGAGGTTGACCCGATCGCGGATCTGGACGCGACTGAGGTTCGTGTGCGCCATCGTGTAGGGCACGACCTGAACGTCGAATCGATCGGCTCCGAGTCCGGCTACGGTGAGGCTGATGCCGTCCACTGCGATCGACCCCTTGTGCACGATGAACGGCGCGAGATACGACGGAAAGCTGATGGTCAGCCAGTGGAAGTCGGCATCCTGGCGGAGCTCCTCGATGTGGCCGATCGCATCGACGTGCCCCTGGACGAAGTGTCCGCCGAGCCGGCTGTCAGCCCGCAGCGGGCGCTCCAGATTCACCGTGCTTCCGCGCGGCAGCGACCCGAGCGTCGTCACGCGGACGGTCTCGGGTCCGATGTCCGCGTGAACCTCGTTCTGTTTGGCGAGGATGACGGTGAGGCACACGCCGTTGACCGCCAGGCTGTCCCCGGGTGCGAGCTCTGGCGCGAGCCGCGATCCAATCCGCAGGCGGAACCCGCCGCTGGTCGGCTTCCGCTCGACCAGCTCGCCGACACCCTCAACGAGACCCGTGAACATAGCCCTCTATCAAGACATCAGGACCGAGCGGCGCGATTCGCCGATCGCGCAGATCCGCCGACGAAAAAGACCGTCCCGGAAGGAGTGCCACCCCGCCGGCGCCGAGCACGCACGGCGTGACGTACAGCCGCACATAGTCGACGAGGCCCTCGTCCCAGGCGGCCGCGTGCACGGCGGCGCCCCCCTCGAGCAGCAGCGAACCGACCTGCCGCGCGGCGAGACGTTGCAGGGCCGCGCGGAACGTCTCGTCTCGAGCCACCTCAACCTGCGCGCCGCGCGCTTCGAGCCGCATGCGCAGCTCGGCGCGCTCCGCCGCCGGTGCCGTGGTGACGATGATGACAGGCCCGGCGTCACCTGTCGAGAGCACTCGAGCATGCGGCGGTGTCCGAAGGCGCCGATCGAAGATCACGCGGACGAGCGGGCGCTCACGGTACGCGCCGCGCGGGGTCAACTCGGGGTCGTCGGTGAGAATGGTCCCGCTGCCGACCCCGATCGCGTCGATCTCGGCCCGGACGCGATGGGCGTGGCGATTGGCCGCCGCCGACGTCAGATGGGTCCGCCCCCCGGTCGTTCCGGCGATGCGGCCGTCAAGGCTGGTCGCCGCCTTCAGGACGACAAACGGCCGTCCCTCGCGCATCAGCGTGAAAAACGGCAGGTTCAGCTCGACAGCGGTCTCCTCCGCCAGACCGACGTCGACGGCGACGCCGCCCGACCGGAGAAACGAGAATCCGCGGCCGCACACAGCCGGATTCGGATCTTCCACCGCCGCGACGACCCGCGCGACGCCCGCGTCGACGATGCGGCTGACGCACGGGCCGGTGCGACCCTGGTGACAGCACGGCTCGAGCGTGCAGTACAACGTCGCGCCCCGCGCCCGCGCACCCGCCGCCTCCAGCGCGTGGACCTCGGCGTGCGGCTCGCCCGCGCGCTCGTGGAACCCCTGACCGACGACGACGCCGTCCGCCGATACGACGACCGCGCCGACGAGCGGATTGGGACTGGTTCGGCCGCTGCCGCGCGCCGCGTGAAAGAGCGCCCGCTCCATATAGTGCAGATCGGCGCCGCTGAAGCGATGCTCCACGTCGCGCTGGACACCGGCGGGCTCTACCATTTCTCTTCGAAGAGGCCGTTCACGTACTCGTTGGCCGAGAACGGCACGAGGTCGTCGATGCCTTCGCCGACGCCGACGTACCGGATCGGCAGCTTGAGATCGTGGGCGATGGCGATGGCAACGCCACCCTTCGCGGTGCCATCCAGCTTGGCCAGCACGATACCGTTCACGCCGGCCACTCCCATGAACTCTCTGGCCTGGGCGACGCCGTTCTGACCGACGGTCGCATCGAGCACGAGGAGCACTTCCTGGGGCGCGCCCTGCACTTCGCGCGCGGCGATCCGCCGGATCTTCTCGAGCTCGTTCATCAGGTTCATGCGGGTGTGCAGACGTCCTGCGGTGTCGATGAGGATGGGATCGCGTCCTTTCGCCCTGCCCGACGAGATCGCATCGAACACGACGGCCGCCGGATCGGCGCCCTCTCGCGCCCGCACCATGTCGACGCCGGCGCGGCGCGCCCAGATCTCGAGCTGCTCGACCGCCGCGGCGCGGAACGTGTCGGCCGCGCAAATCAACGGCGTCCGCCCTTCGCTCTTCAGGAGGTTCGCCAGCTTGCCGACCGTCGTCGTCTTCCCCGTTCCGTTGACGCCGACGATGAGGGTCACCTGGGGCTGCGCCACGACGGTGATCGGACGATCGACTGCGGCAAACACGCTGCGGATCTCCGCCTTCACCAGATCGCGCAGGCTCGCTCCGTTGCGCGACTGCGTGGTGACAGCGGCGATGATCCGCTCCGTGGCGGCGACGCCGACGTCGGCCGAGATGAGCAGCTCTTCGAGCGCGGCGACGGTCTCGACGTCGACCGGACGCGACCGGCGCTCGGGGGCATCTGAGCGGCGGACGATGTCGTCGAAGCGTTCGACGATCTGCTGCGTGGTGCGCGCCAGCCCCTCACGGAGGCGGGTAAAGATGCTCACGTCACCAGATTACCCGATTACCCTATACCGACGTCAGCCTGTCTCCGCCTCCGCACGCTGCCTGCGCAGCATGAGCGCCTCGAGGGCGGTACGCACGTCGGTGCGCCCGCTGAGGACCTCCGCCATCTGGGTCTCTGGGTCGCGATCGGCAGCTCGACGCCGTACTGCGCGCCGAGCGCGAGCGCCGCGCCCGTGGTCAGCACGCCTTCCGCCACCATCTTCATCCCGTCCAGGATGTCGGCCAGGGCCCGGCCGCGAGCCAGCTCGATCCCGACGTGCCGGTTCCGGCTGAGAGTTCCTGTGCACGTCAGGACGAGATCGCCGAGGCCGCTCAGGCCGGCGAGGGTTTCGCGGCGTCCTCCGGCGGCGCACGCCAGCCGCGTCAGCTCCGCCAGCCCCCGCGTGATCAGCGCCGCGAGCGCATTGTGCCCGAGGCCAAGGCCTTCGACGACGCCGGCGGCGATGGCGATGATGTTCTTCATCGCCCCGCCGATCTCCACGCCGATCACGTCGTCGCTCCCGTACAAACGGAAATACGACCCGCGAAACTCCGCCTGCACCAGCTCGATCGCCGCGGCATCGCTCGACGCCGCAAGGACGGCCGTCGGCAGTTGGCGCGCCACTTCGAGCGCAAAGCTCGGCCCCGACAGGACGACCACCGGATGCGCCGGCCCTGCTTCCTGCGCGACGACCTCGGACATCCGGAACATCGTCGCGGCTTCGAGACCCTTGGTGGCGCTCACGATGACCGCGCGCGGCGCGAGCGAGCGCGCGGCGCTCTGAATCACGCCGCGGCAACCGTGCGACGGAATCGCCGAGACGACGAGGTCCGCGCCGCGAAGCGCGTCGGGCAACGCGTGCGTCACCGCCACGCTGTCAGGCAGCCGGATCTCGGGAAGGTAGACGGCGTTCGCCCGACGGACGGCGATTTCGTCGACCAGTGCGCGATCGCGCGCCCACAAGCGGACGTCATGTCCGATCCGCCCGAGATGCACGGAGAGCGCGGTGCCCCAGCTGCCCGCGCCGAGGACCGTGACGGTCCGCATCAGGCGCGCTCTCCGAGGCGGCGCTCCGTTCTCGCGCGCAGCCGCAGCACGTTCGAACGATGGCTGAAGATGATGATGGCCGACGCGCCGAGCGCCGCGAGCACCGCCGGCGCAGGGCTCCCCAGCGCATATGCCAGCGGAGGCAACGCGATCGACGCGAGGAGCGAGCCGAGCGAGACGTATTTGGTCAGCCAGACGACGGCGGCAAAAATCGCGACGGCCGGCGGGACCGCCAGCGGCGTCAGGATCGAAAACACGCCGCAGGCCGTCGCCACGCCCTTGCCGCCGCGGAACCGGAGCCAGACCGGATAGATGTGCCCGACGATCGCCGCGAGCCCGGCGGCCGCCGGGAGCGCGGCGCCAGTGCCGACCCGTTCCGCCAGCCAGACGCTCGCCGCGCCTTTGGCCATGTCGAGCAAGGCCACCAGCAGGCCCGCAGTCACGCCTGACGCGCGCATGACGTTCGCCGCGCCGAGGTTGCCGCTGCCGACGTGCCGCAAATCGGACTGCCCCCAGACCCGGGAAATCATCAGCGCGAACGGAATCGATCCTACGAGGTACGCGGCGAGAATGGCGGAAGCCATCAGCTACGCGCCAGAGTAGCACGCGCGTGCGCGACGTAAGTCGGACCGGAAGACGACAATCGGCTCTCGTAAAGCGTCGCGCACGTGACTCCGATCCGGGCGATCGCGCCCGAGGGCACCGCCGCAAGCGCTCTGTCGCGATCCGGCGGCCGCGACCTGCGCCAACGTCCCAGCGTGAGATGCGGATGGAAAGGCCGGTCCTCGAGCTCGATCCCGAGCGCGATGACCCGCTCGGCCATCAGGCGCTGCAGGTCGCCGAGCTCCGGCGCGCCGGCAGCGACGCCGGCCCACAGAACGCGTGGCGCGCCACGTGGCGGAAACACGCCCAACCCATCGAGGACCATGTCGAACGGCGGCCTGTCGACGTCGCGGCCGCACGCGTCGACCACGGATGGCACAAGGGTGTCGTCGACGCGTCCCAGGAAGACCAGCGTCAGATGCGCGTGCTCGGCCGTGACCCACTTGAGCGACATGGGCGGGCCGCCAGGCGCGGCCGCGATCCGCTGCTGCAGACCCGCGATACGGCGCCTCGCGCCCTCCGACAGATCGACGGCGACGAACAGGCGCATGCTGGAACGTATCCCACAAACTTCAGGTGAACGCGACGTCCCTGGTCCCTTGTTCTTGCTACTCGGTCCGTTCGTGGCCTGCGGTCCGGCCCTGGTCCGCAGTCCTGGTCCGCGCACCAAGGACCGAGGACGTTGGACGGACTAAGGACCATTGGACGGACCAGGCACGAAGGACCAAGAACCGCGGACCCTACCTGCGTTCGGCCCACTCGCGCCCGCTCTGAAGCTTCGCCACCATCACGCGCGTCATGTTGAGCGCCGACTGCGCCGACTGAAACTTCACCATGTCGCGGCCTCCGAGGAACTGGAATGTGCGCACGCGCACCTCTTCGTCTGCCGCGACCGCGATCGCAACGGTGCCCACCGGTTTCTCCGGCGTGCCGCCGCCAGGTCCCGCGATCCCGGTGACCCCGATGCCGATGTTGGTACCGGATCGCCACCTGATGCCTTCGGCCATCGCCCGCGCGACCGGCTCGCTGACCGCACCATGCGCGACGATGAGCGCCTCGGGCACGTCGGCGAGCTCCGTCTTGGCGCGGTTGCTGTAACACACCACGCCGCGCTCGACGTACTCGGAACTGCCCGGCACGTCGGTGAGCCGTGAGGTCAGCAGCCCGCCGGTGCACGACTCGGCGACCGCGATCGTCAGCTTGCGCTCGCGCAGCAGGTCGCCGACGACGACTTCGAGCGGCCGGCCGTCGGTGCTGTAGACCGCCGGTCCCAGGGCGTTCTGCAGCTCGCGAACGGCCGCCTCGAGCGCTTCGTCCGCTTCGATCCGGCTCGCCGCCTGCGCCGTCAGGTGCAGCTCGATCTGACCGAGGACGGCCAGAATCGTCGTGCTGATCGGCACGGACTGCGCGGTCCATTTGCTGTAGACCGGCTGCGCCCGCGCATCGACATCGGACTCAGCCCGTCCGGTGATTTTCAGGACCCGCCGGAAGAGGCCGCGGCCGCCCGTCTTCGGCGCCAACCGCTCGCGAATCACCGACTCCAGCATCGGCGTCATCTCGCGCGGTGGTCCCGGCAGCAGCACCAGCGCGGTCTGGTCCCGCTCCAACCACAAGCCGGGCGCCGTCCCGTTGGGATTTGCGAGCACCGTGGCGCCGCGCGGCACCATCGCCTGCCGCCGGTTGATCTCCGGCATCGTCATGCCGCGCCGGGCGAACCTGTCACGAATCCGTTCGACGATCCGCTCGTCGACGTCGAGCGGCATGTCGAACACCCGTGCGACCGCGTCGCGGGTGATGTCGTCTTCGGTCGGACCAAGCCCGCCCGTCACGACGATGAGATCGGCCCAGGCGAGCGCCCCTTCCAGCACGCGCGCGAGCTCGTCGACGTCGTCGGCGACGACGGCCTTGAGGCGCACGTCGTACCCAATTGTGTTCAGCCGGTCGGTGATGAGCAGGGAGTTCGTGTCGACGCGAAACGGCGTCAGCATCTCACTGCCTATCGCCACAATGCAGGCCCTCATTTGGTCATCTCGTTATCCGGTCATTTGATCATTGGGCTGGCCGACCGAACAATCAATGACCATATAACCAGACGATCCGATAACCAGAGGCAGACGCGCAGGGCCAGGTTGGCGTAGACCGCGGCCATTCCGTCGTCGGCCATGACCCCGACGCCGCCGTGCAGGCTCTCGAGGCGATCGGCGGGAAACGGCTTGATCACGTCGGCGATGCGGAAGAGGAGAAATGCACCGAGCGCGCCGCGCCATCCAACCGGGTTGAGAAACAGCGTGATGAGCATGCCCATCGCCTCATCGATGACGACGTGCCCCGGATCGGTGCGCCCGAAATGGCGCTCACAGACTCCGCCGCTCCACACGCCACCAGCAAACAGGACGACGATCGCCGTGCCCTGCACGACCGCGGACGGTCCGAGCAGCCACCAGGCGAGCAGACCTGCAGCCGAGCCGAACGTCCCGGGTGCGAACGGCACGTAGCCCACGCCGCCAAAGGTGGCCATCGCCAGCGCGATCGTGGTCGTGATTCGCGATTCGGGTTTGGGGGGTCGTCGATCCTCTGCGCGAATCACGAGTCCCGAATCCCGCCGTCACGCCGTCGCGCGAACGACGCGCGTCCCCGCGAAACGGTCGTGAAGGCCCCGATGATCCCGGCTGAAGAGGGCTGTCGCGAATCCCAGACCGGCGGGCACGGCGAGCAGCAGCCACATCAAGGTGCGGAGAAACGCGCGGCCGAGGTCGAGCGACGATCCGTCCCCATCCGGCACGACGCGGATCCCGACCGCCATCTTGCCGAGCGTTTGTCCGCCCGCGGTGAATGCCACCAGATAGCCCGAGTTCTGCACGAACAGAAACGCGAGGAGCGGGCCTTTCGGCAGGACGTCGATGTCCTTGACGTCGACGCCGCAGATCTGCATCGTGAAATAGATCACGGCGGCATCGATGACCATGAGAATCAGCAGGTCGATGACCACCGCGAGAAATCTCGCGCCAACGCCCGCATCCGGCGGCGCATCGTCGGCAGACCACGAATCCTGGCGGCTCATTTCACCGGGCGCACCCCGCATGAGGCCGGGCGTCGAGGCCGGGCCGTCGAGATCGAATGCGAGGTCGAATGTGGCCGCGCGAGGCTGCCCGGCGCGCGGTTTCGCCACTTCCGGCGTCGCGCGGCGGACGGCGAGTGGCGGACGCGGCGGCGACGCCCGGGTGATGAGCGGCTGATCGTCCGGAATTGGCGGACCGAAAAGCGGCAGCTCACCTCGGGGCCGTATCGGCGCCGACCGCACAGACGGCGCCGAGCTCGCCGGGGCCATGTCCTCCGGCCCGCCGAAGGCGTGGTCGAGATCGGCAACAATGTC
>Ga0209159_1001791_pt1 | contig 15757 bp, 9 predicted proteins | sample GraSoiAngelo_144_FD_185901 | JGI IMG/M metagenome (GOLD analysis project Ga0209159, IMG submission 185901) | Grasslands soil microbial communities from the Angelo Coastal Reserve, California, USA - 14_1009_02_40cm (SPAdes) (version 2) | ecosystem: Environmental > Terrestrial > Soil > Grasslands ...
TTCAAAAGCTGTCCACCTTGCCGACATCCATCTGGAAAAAGGGATGCAGTGCAATGATTGCCACTTCGAGCAGGACAATCACGGCAACGGAAAAATTTACGGCGAACCTCGCGCCGCCGTCGAGATCGATTGCATCGATTGCCACGGCACGATTCAAAGAAAGGCCACGCTTGTAACTTCAGGACCAGCGGCGCCGGAAGCGGTTACGCCTGGAGGCGAGCGCCGCCGCCATCTCGACAAGCTGCGCACGCCGTGGGGCTTGCGGCGATTCGAATGGCGCGGCGACCGATTGATGCAGCGCTCGATGTCGGTAGAAAACCAAGAGTGGGAAATCGTCCAGACGGTGGACACGGTCACGCCCGGAAATCCTCACTTCAGTGAGAAATCTCTGCGGGCCAAGCTGATGGGTAAAGACGGAACCGTTGCGTCGCAAACGCCCGCGGACGATCGAACGCTCGCTCACGCTAACGACAAAATGACCTGCTACTCCTGCCACACGTCGTGGGTACCAACTTGCTTTGGCTGTCATCTGCAAATGACCGCGAATGCTCGGCGTCCGATGCTGCACAACGAAGGCCTGCTCACGAGAAATTACACGAGCTACAACTTCCAGGTTCTGCGCGATGACATTTACATGCTCGGAATCGATGGCACGGTGACCGGGCATCGCGTCGCGCCCGCGCGCTCCTCTTGCGCGATTCTCGTCAGTTCGCAAAACGCAAATCGCGAGTGGCTCTACTACACCCAGCAGACCATCTCCGCGCCGGGGTTTTCCGGGCAGGCGTTTTCCACTTTTGTCCCGCACACGGTGAGAGCCAGCGAAACAAAGGTGTGCAGCGATTGCCACGTTTCCGCCCAAAACGATAACAACGCCTGGATGGCACAGCTTCTGCTGCAAGGCACGAACTTCATGAACTTTATGGGCCGCTATATTTACGTGGCAACCGGCAACAAAGGATTCGAAGCGATCGCCGTTGCCGAGCACGACGAACCGGAAGCGATTTACGGAAGCGACCTTCAGCGCATCGCGTATCCGGATGATTTCAGGAAGTTCGTCGGGCGAGGCCGCGAGCTGCAGGCCGCGGCAGGGCACTCCGGTAAGGTCCTGGACATTCAAGCACGCGGGGAATATGCCTACGCGGCTACCGGCCCAGGCGGTCTCCGCGTCTACGACATCGCCAACATCGACAACAAAGGTTTCTCCGAAAAAATCATCACCGCGCCGGTTTCTTCGCTTGGTCAGCGCTTCTTCGTTGCAACGAAGAACGCCGCGGCGGTTGCGTCACCTACCACGCTCGGCGTTGACCCGCTGCGCCGGCAACTGCCGGAAAACGAAGAGCAGCCGATTCATCTGGCTTACGGTTTTCTCTACGCCGCTGATAAAGAAGAAGGCTTGATCGTCGTCGGCGATCCAAACTTGAAATCGGACATCGCCGGCGTAAGCACGCTGCTCGACGGCAACCCGTCGAACAATTTTCTGAAGCGCGCGCTCACTTTCAATCCCGGTGGCATTCTGACCGGCGCGCGCCGCATTACCATTGCCGGCACATACGCATACGTTTTGACCGACAAAGCTCTGGTTGTGGTGGATCTCGACGATCCGCTCACCCCGCAGGTAACCGCGACGATCGGTGCGCCTGCGCTGAACGAACCCCGCGGCATCGCCGTACAATTCCGCTACGCGTTCATCGTGGACCGCGACGGCATGAAAGTTTTGGACGTCACCGATCTCTCGCAACCAAAGCCCGTCTCCAATGCGCTTGTCCCGCTCGAAGACGCGCGCAACGTTTATGTCGCGCGCACCTACGCCTATGTTTCCTCGGGCAAACAAGGTTTAGCGATCGTCGACGTGGAGAAACCGGACGCTCCCAAGCTCGACCAAGTGTTTAATGCTGGAGGCCAGCTCAACGACGTGAACGACGTGAAAATTGGAATGGTCGCGGCGAGCGTGTTTGCTTTTGTCGCTGACGGCAAAAATGGCCTGCGCGTCCTCGAAATCATTTCCCCCTGGGACGACCCCGCGCATTTCTCCGGCTTCAGCCCGCGCCCAACGCCAAAACTGATCGCAACGGCGCGTACGCGAGGCCCTGCGCTGGCTATCTCCAAAGGAATCGACCGCGACCGCGCCGTGGATGAATCCGGCAATCAGCTCGCCGTTTTTGGCCGCCGTGGCGCGCGCCCGCTCAATCGAACTGAGGCCCGGGCGGTTTACCTGCGCAACGGTCAGCTCTACACCGTAACCGACGAACCCGCTGAGCACACCCAGGTCGGGCGGCCTGCCTCGGCTTCGCACACCTGGCTCAGAGATCTGAAGTCTTGGCTGTTTACCCCTCAGACGGTCAGAACTCGCCCGGCCGGACGCTAATCTCGCCTCCCCAGCCTTTCTCCATTTCTTTGCCATGGCTACCTCCTTCTGGAGCGGGCAATTTGTACACTGTTCTTCCCTTTTATACACGCATCTCCTTTCTTTCTAACCTCTTATCGCCGATGCGCATCTAAACCTTGGTGTAATGGATCGTTGACATCTTTCTCGCATCGCACCCATCAAAATAATTCGTGCGGGATTCTGGGGCCAATGCAGTTAAGGTGTTCACTCGAGGGGTGCAGGCGACGCGAGAGCCAACCCAGCGAAAAGGGCAGAAAAGGAGTACTAGGACATGGTGAAACGATATTTGCTAGCCAGCGACTTCGACCAGACGCTCAGCTTCAACGACTCTGGCGTCGTCCTGAGCGAGCTCATCGGCTTTCACGGGTTTCACGACAAGGTGAAAGGCCTGGCGGAGATCAACCTCGTGCAACAAGGCGCCGAGCTAAGCTATCTCATTCTGCATGACCCGGATTTCCGCCACGTCCGGCGCGAGCACCTCATCGAAACCGGCAAACGCATCCGCCTGAAGCACGACGTGGCGCTGTTCGCCCGCGCGCTCGATACCCTTGGCGAAGGTTACAAGTTCCACTTCAACGTGATCTCCGCCGCGCCGCAGGAGATCATTCAATCCGCGCTCGAAGGCATCGTTCCTCCGGATCACATCTTTGGCACGCGTTTCCGCTACAACGACGCGGGCGAAGTGGCTTCCATCATTCGCGCATCGGCGGGCTGGGGCAAAATCACCGTGCTCGAGGAACTTCGCGCGAAGCTCGGCATCAGCCACGATCAGATCATTTACATGGGCGACGGCAGCTCGGACTTGCCGGTGATGATGCACGTCAACCAGTACGACGGCCTGACGATCGCGGTTAGCGAGGCCAAGTTCATCACGCGCGTCGCCAGGCGCACTGTGCTAAGCGACAACGCCATGAGCGTGCTCGTGCCGTTGATGGAAAAGGTCATGAATTGGGACTCGGCCAAAATTCGCAAGTTCTTTGCATCCAATGGGCTTACCTTGCTCGAGTGGGAAAAAGTACGCACCGACATGCTGACGATCCAGGAATCGGCGGAGCCGATAGCTGCTACGCCGATGTCCTAGCCCAACCTGGTAAGCGTTTCACTAGAAAAACCGCATTCGTTTCTCAAGTAAGGCAGAAAGGGCGGACTCCGGTCCGCCTTTTTTTTGCATACATTCGTGCGAAAAAACGAATCGTTCTGCAAGCCCTTCCTAAATGCATCGCCAAAGTGGATAATTCTCTGTTCGACATCCCGCGAAAGGGCGTTCTATCGACTCATGGCAACCGTCAAGGCGAAAAAGGGGGTCATCGGCATCCTCACTGGAGGAGGGGACGTCCCCGGCCTCAATCCTGCCATCCGCGCGGTCACGCTGCGCGCCCTGCGTGAAGGCTTTCAGGTCATTGGCATCCGCCACGGCTGGGCCGGCCTGGTCGACATGGTTCGCGAAAAGGATTACGACAATTCCGACAATTATTTCCTGCTCGATGAAGAAACCGTCGATCGCGCGGGCCGCACCGGAGGCACGTTTCTCCATTCTTCGCGGACTAATCCTGGCCGTGTCGGCAAGTCTGCCGTCCCGGCGCACTTCAAAGACAAGTACACCGCGGAAAAGAACGACTTGACGCCCGAGGTTCTAAAGAATCTTTCCTGGCTCGGGATCGACACGCTCATTCCCATCGGCGGCGACGACACGCTGAGCTACGGAGTCCGCCTCCATAAAGAAGGCTTCCGCGTCATTGGCATCCCCAAGACCATGGACAACGACGTTCCGGGCACCGACTACTGCATCGGCTTCAGCACCTGCGTCACTCGCACCATTCAGATGGTCAATAGCCTGCGGACCTCCGCCGGCTCCCACGAGCGCTTCATGGTTCTGGAAGTTTTCGGCCGCTACGCAGGATTCACCGCCATGCTTCCTACCATGGCGGGGGCCGCCAATCGCTGCGTTATTCCAGAGTTTAAATTCAATATTGAGCGTCTGACCGAGCTGCTGGTCGACGACCGCCGCAAGAATCCCAGCCGCTACTCGATCGTTCTCGTTTCCGAAGGAGCCATGTTTGAAGGCGGCGAAATGGTCTTCGAAGGCGTTGAGGCAGACGCCTTCGGCCACAAAAAGCTCGGCGGCATCGGCGACATCGTTGCCGAAAAGGTCCGCGACCTTTCCGCCAAGTTCAACGGTGGCAAGAGAATTGACGTCATCAACCAGAAACTCGGTTACCTTGTCCGCTGCGGCGATCCCGACGCCATTGACTCCATCGCTCCCATGGCCTACGGCAATCTGGCGCTCGATCTTCTTCTCAAAAATGTCGGCGGCCGCCTGGTGGTTCTGAAGAACGGCCACTATGACAACATTCCTCTCGAAACCGTCACCGCTTCCAAGAAAGTCGTCAACGTCGAGGAACAATACAACACCGACCGTCTGCGCCCGCACTACAGCAGCTTCGATAAGCGTCCCCTCTTCATTATGACCAACGAAGTGACATAGGCCGTTCGGTTCCGCTCAAACCACCTCTTCTAGGGGCGGCCTTGAGACCGCCGTCGCGAACTCCCTTGCCAACGCTGCCGGGATAGATATGATGGTTCGCGCAGGTCTTTCCGGAAGTCCTCGGGGGGCTCCATTCACGTTCTCGGAATTGACGTCGGCACCGGCGGCACGCGCGCGGTCGTAATCGATCAAACTGGTCGCCTCGCCTCTGCGGCCACGGAAGATCATCGGCCCTTTGCCTCGCCGCAGATTGGCTGGGCCGAGCAACAGCCCGAGGACTGGTGGCGCGCTACCTGTGTCGCCGTGCGCAAAGCGCTGACGAGCGCGAATCTCACTGGCAAAGACATCGCCTGTGTTGGCTTCTCCGGCCAGATGCACGGCGCGGTCCTTATCGATGAACGCGGGAATGTCGTTCGCCCCGCGCTCATCTGGTGCGACGTTCGCACCGAAAAACAATGCCGCGAACTCACGCGAGCCCTTGGCCTCGAGCGCCTGATTCAGCTCACCTCGAACCCCGCGCTTCCCAACTTCACTCTCACGAAAGTTCTCTGGGTCCGTGAAAACGAACCAGATCAATGGAACCGCGTGCGCTACCTTCTGCTCCCCAAGGACTACGTGCGCTTCTGCCTGACCGGCGTGCGCGCCACCGACATGGCCGACGCTTCCGGGACGCTGTTGCTCGATGTTTCCCGTCGCCGCTGGTCGTCAGAAATGCTGGGCGCGGCCGCGCTAGAAGAAAGCCTCTTGCCCGCGCTCCACGAATCTCCCGACATTTGCGCGAAAGTTTCCGCGGAAGGTGCGGCCGCAAGCGGTCTCGCTCTCGGCACTCCAGTCGTCGCTGGCGCCGGCGATCAAGCCGCTGGCGCGGTCGGCATGGGAATTGTCTCGCGAGGCACGGTTAGCGCCACCATTGGCACCTCCGGCGTCGTCTTCGCAGCCACCGATCGCCCCGCGCTCGATCCCCGTGGCCGCGTTCACACCTTTTGCCACGCGATTCCCGGCCGCTGGCACGTCATGGGCGTAACGCAAGCTGCCGGCCTCTCGCTGCGCTGGTTTCGCGACACGTTCACTGCCAGTTCGACCGGCGCTCCGGAGTCCTATGACCACCTCACCGCCGAAGCCGCCAAAGTCCCTCCCGGCTCCGACGGACTTCTCTGGACGCCCTATCTCATGGGCGAGCGCACGCCCCATCTCGACGGCAGCGCGCGCGGCGCGCTGGTCGGCATCACTGCTTCGCACACGCGCGGCCACATCGTTCGCGCCATACTCGAAGGCGTCGCCTTCAGTCTTCGCGATACTTTCACTCTGTTTCAGGAGATGAACGTTCCCGTGCAATGCATCCGCCTGGGCGGCGGCGGCGCGCGCTCACCGCTTTGGCGCCAGATTCAGGCCGATGTCTACGGCCATGCAGTAGAAATCGTCGAAGCCGAAGAAGGCGCTGCGTACGGTGCCGCGCTTCTCGCTGCCGTTGGCGCTGGCGTGTGGCCCTCCGTAGATGCGGCTTGCGCCGCCGCGGTGCGCGTCGCCTCGCGGATTGACCCTGAGCCTCGAGGCATGGCCACTCTCAACGCCAGCTATGCAGCTTTTCGCCGCGTCTACCCTGCGACTCGGCAGGTCTTGACTCCATCTCCTTCGTCTTAAGGAACTTGTCGAAGATTTCTCCTTCATTCTTATTTCCGAGCGAAAGCTGGAATCTCTCTTCCAGCAAAAGCCTATCTCTCGCAGACAACCTTGCTTCGGATCCTCTCATCTGTGCCAAAATGTTCCGGATCTCAGTCTTGGCGCATCAAATAACTGTTATACTTAGGGTTTCGAGGACTTGCGTGATGCTTTTTCGACTTTGCATTGCCTTTGCCCTCATCGCCTTCTCGTTGCTCGCCAGCCCGACACCGCAGCAAGTGGCGCCAGAACCGAGTCCTCTTGTGCCTCAGCCCGCGGCTTCCGCGCCCGCTGGCGCTATGACCGTCTATGTCAGCGATTTTGATTTGGACTTCGTTCGCCGCAAGCCATCTCCCAAACCGGCGCCTCGTATTTCCCCGCCCCCGAGGACTCGAAGCACCTCACGTTCTCCTTCCGGTGTCCCCAGACTAGGTCCCCCGGCTTCGACGTCCGAATCTTCGGAATCTCAAAGTTCCAACTCGTCAGACGCTTCCACCGAAGAAACGCCCGCCGAGCAGGCCAACGCGCTGATCCACGCCGTTTCGGAAAACATCATCCGGGCTCTCATAGAAGCCGGCTACGATGTTCGCCGTCTCCCTGCGGGGGCTCCGCTTCCCCAGAGCGGACTCCGCATCCGCGGCGTTTTTGCCGAGGCCGATGAGCAAAATCGCGCGCGCCGCCTTCTCGTGGGGGGTGAACCAGTGGGCCCGAACATCATTCTTTATGTCGGCGTCAACAACCTCAAAACTCCCGGGCAGCCGCTCTACGAACTCGCAAGTCCCCCCGCTCCTGACCCTCGCCACGGTCCCGTCATCACCGTGACTTCCTACGTTCCCGCCGAGCGTTTTGAGCTGTCCCGCGACCCCTCCGGCGACGAACTCAAGAAAGTCGCCGCGAAAGTCGCCGCCGATCTCACTGCGCTCGTCAGCGCCAATCGCCTCTCCCTCACGCAATAGGGACGTTGGAAAGGTACACCGCGTCGTCTTCATCGGGCGCAAGAAAGATGTCGGCGCTCAAACAAGCGGGGCCGCACCTGCCCGCTCGGGCAGGTGCAATTTCGGCTTCCGTTCTCCGGCAAAAACCTGGGACCTAGGCCTATCGACCCTACAATGAAGTCATGGCCCAGCCGTCGAAAGTCGGCCCCGTCATTCTGACCATTTTCGCCTTTCCTTTCCTGGGCGGTGGCCTCTTCTTCATTTACGCCCTGACGGTTGCAAGCCGGAATTTCAAGCCCGCCGATCTCGCACTCCGCTTAGACATGGCTTCCTTCTTCTTCCTGGTCGGCGCGGGACTCCTCTTTGCCGCCTTCAAAGCGTACGGTTTTCTGAAGAAGCAAGCCGCGCTTCAGGAAGCAAATCCGCTTTCACCGTGGCTATGGCGGGCCGACTGGGCTGCGAGCCGCGCCGAAGGTGCGAACAAAAGGCGCTATATCAGCGCCTGGATCGCTGCGGTGTTCGTCAATCTCATCACCGCTCCTTTCATGTTTGGCAGGATCCCCGAGTTGCTTCGCCAAGGCGATCCCCGAGCTTTTATTTTGTTGGCCTTCTGTTCCTTTGGAGCCATCCTGACAATCAACGCCATCCGCGCGACCATCCGTCACGGGCGCTTTGGCAGCTCCTATTTCGAATTCGATTCGCTACCCATTTGTCCCGGCCGGCGCATGACCGGCAGGATTCAACTGCGGTTTCAAACGCTAGCCGCGCACGGCATCGATTTGCGCCTGAGCTGCGTCCGCCGCATCGTCAGCGGCTCAGGGAATAGCCGTGCCGTGAGCAATGCGACGTTGTGCCAAGCAGACAAGAACGTTCCTTCGGGGGCCATCGAGCCCGGGCCGCTCGGTCGTGCCATCCCCGTGGATTTTGAAGTTCCCGCGGACGGCCTCATCACCGATCACAGCAATGCCGATGATCAGATTCTTTGGCTCCTCCACGCGCAAGCTGACGTTCCCGGCGCGGACTACTCCGACGATTTCGAGTTGCCGGTCTTTCGAACCGCCGACTCCCCCGAGCCCGCCAGCGATTCCGCCTCACAAGCTAACGCAAGCAGTCTCGGCTCCTTTGGTTTCGCCGCGGAGAAAAGCACCGACGCCGATTCCGGAGCCGTTGCGCAACCGGCGCGAACCAAAGTCGTCGTCTCCATGCATGATGGCGGCACTGAATTTTATTTCCCGCCTCTTCGCACGCCGGCCCGCGCGCTGCTGCTCTTTGTCGTCTCCGCGGCTTTTACGGGCGCTGTGTATGCCTTGCTTCACAACCGTGTTCCCCTGCTTTTCACGGCCATGTTTGCTTTAGGCGATCTCTTGGTACTTTTTGGATTTTTGCACGTAGCCTTCGGCAGCGCCCGGATTTTTGCCGGCAACGGAGAAATCCAGTCGCGGGGCGGCGTGCTCGGCTTCGGCGCGCTGCGGCGAACTCCGTTCGCCGAAATCGCCTCGATTCTCCCGGTGGCCGGGCCGTCGCAAGGCAGCGGCTCGGATAATTCGGTATACTCCATTCAATTACGCACAAAAAGCGGCAAAAAGTTCACGCTCGCCGACGAAATCAGCAGCCGGCTCGAAGCACGCTGGATCGTTTCCCAGCTCGAAACGGTCGCCAGGCTGAAGCTGGACACCCACGTGGAAGTAAATCTGCCTCTCGGCGTCCGGGCACAGCCCGCACAATTACGGACTCCCCAGACCGGCATCCGCGTGCAAACCAGCGGCTCCTCCTGGGTGCCTTTCGCGGTTTTTGGCGCCTTCTTGCTCGCTCTTTTTGCTTGGCAGACCAACAGGTGGTCTGGCCGGAGCCGCAGCGTGCGCGCAAACAGCTCGCGGACGGCAACCTTGCCACGGCCAAGACCGGTTGCACCGCGTGTATTTTCCGGGCCGCTCACTGACGGCCACATCGAGCGCGTGCTCGCCTTGCCGGCACAAGCTCAGGCGGAGGAACTCTTCGAACGCGCCATTGGTCATGACGCACGCGCGCTGGAGATTTTTGGCCAGCAGGTCGACGGCTGGATCGGGCACATCAACCGGAGTGACCGTGTGGCGCAACTGCTCGAGCGCGCACAATTCTCCAAAGACTTACGCATTCGCATCGCGCAAATGGACTTGAGCCTGGCCGTCGAGGGCTTCCATGAAAACGAGCAGGCCGCCGATTCGCTGATCGCTCGCGCAAGCATGGATCCGCAACACCGTGCATGGGCTGTGTATTACCTCGGAATGCTGGCCGGGCGTGGCGTGGACTACGATCGGATCCACAAGGTGCTGCTTGACTACGCGCGGAATGACCAAGAACCGAATGTGCGCCAGTGGGCGGTCGAAGGCTTGCGTTTCCTGGGCAAGGACGAAGTCGTCGACGAACTGTTCACTTCGTTCACGCAAGATCCTTCCATGAATGTCCGCGACCGCGCCGGCTGCAACATTTCCGACTGCGGAGTTTTCACTCGCAAGCAGCGCATGCGCATGGTTCCGAAATTCATCGAATTAGCGTCGCAGCCGAACCTCTCTCCGCAGATGCGCGGCTGGTGTTTCATGGCTCTCCGTGAAATCACGGACGAAAATCTTCCTTCTGACGCGGACGCTTGGAATCGCTGGCACGCCGATCACGGCGCGGAAAGAATGGCCGAGTTCGAACGCATCGAATGGTGGCAAGTCCGCGGCGACGAGTAGCTTCAATCAAATCCATTTTGGCGATCCATCCGCAATTATACCAGCGCGAAAATCTGCGTTCCGCAATCCTCGCGCCTGGATCTGCCAGATTTTGCTTTGCCCCGCGCTAGTCTGAGCTAAGCAACGGCTCTAAAGCGAGCGTCTCCCGCCGCGCAATATCGGAAGTTATCGTTCGCGATCCCGTATACAACACTCCCGCCAACACCGCCGAGAAAATGGGAATAATCAGCATGGCTTGTTGCAAACCAATCGCGCGAAAAGATTCCGTCACCGCCGACGAGCCCGCCAAGACCGCCGCGCGGTGAGCCAGCAAGTCGCTTATGCGGCCAGTCAACAGCGGCCCGAACGAAGCGCCGCACAGGTACATGGCCATGAAATAAATGGCCATGGTGATGCCGCGCTGATTGGGTGCCACGAGGTCTTGAATGGCGGAATACACCAATCCGTAATAGCTGGTCAAAACAGCGTAGGTAAGCAGAAGGAAAATGATTCCTTTGAGCAGAGACCCGGGCGGCTGCAGGATGCCCAGACACGACAGTGGCACCGCCATAAGCGCCGCGATTGCGGCACACAGCATGCGCCCGTCCTTGCGTCGTTGGACGATGAAATCGCCGGCGTACCCCGCGCCCAAACCCCCAGCGAACCCTCCGACAAGAAAAACCACACCCGTCGCGATGCCCGAGGAGGCCAGCGAAAGCCCGTGAACCCGGCTCAGAAACGCCGGCAGGAATATAGCGATGGCGTACATATTAAAGTTGAGAAAAACCCCGGAAGCAATGATCCACCACAGCGTCGGAAGGCGGAGCAAGCCGAGCGCCGATGTGCCGACTGCGGGAACGGGATGCGTTTCACTGGCGCCGCGCCGCGGTTCCTCGAGCATCAGCAATGTTGGAACAAGCACGAGCGCTGGCGCCGCCGCCACGACCATGGCTGCCCGCCAGCCGTGCGCCTGCGCCAGCGGACCGCTCGAGAAGTACGCCAGCGCCCCGCCAAATGGCACGCCCAACATGAACAACGCCAGCACGCGCGAGCGCTTGTCGGCCGGGAAAAGGTCCCCGAGCCAGCTCGTCGCCGCCGGAGCGCACGTTGCTTCTCCGAGTCCCACTCCCACGCGCGAAATCAGAAGAATCGAAAAATTTGTCGCGATCGCCGCGCACGCCGTCAGTGACGCCCACACGACCAATCCCCAGGCCAGCAGTTTTTTGCGGCTTCCGGAATCGGCGATGCGTCCCAGCGGCACGCCCATAATCGCGTAGAGCCAGATAAACACGCTTCCCAGCAGGCCAATCTGCATATCGCTCAGATGGAATTCCCGGCGCATGGGCTCGACCAGCGCTCCCGGAACATGCCGGTCGTAAAAATTCAGAATGTTGATGGCAAATAAAACGAGGACAGCAAAAAACACACCCTTTTTCTTGGCGTTAGGCATCAAGGCCTCAAGATGCTACCACACCAACCTTTTCCCGCCCCCAAACGATTAAAGACGAGTCTAAAAAGACGAGTCTATCCGCGTCACCATTTCATCCCGCGAACTACGCCGCGCCACTGCACCAGCTTGCAGGATAGAATGCTCCCCGGTCGAAAGGGGACAGGCACGATGGCTCTTCGAAAAGATGATTCCCTGCGCATTGGTGTGGATCTCGGCGGCACAAAAATTGAGTTTGTCACCCTCGAGCGCGACGGAACCGAGCTGTACCGCCATCGCATTCCGACTCCACGCTTTGAATACGACGGAACGGTTCGCGCCATAGCAGACGGCGTAAAAGAAATGGAGAAGCAACTCGGGCGGACCGCAACTGTTGGTGTGGGGATCCCAGGCACGGTCTCCACGCGGACCAGACTCGTGAAAAACGCCAACTCCACGTGGCTGAACGGCAAACCTTTCGATAAGGATTTAAGCCAAGCGCTCGGTCGCGAAGTCCGCTGCGCCAACGATGCGAACTGCCTGGCAGTTTCCGAAGCCACTGACGGCGCCGGAGTGGGCAGGCATGTCGTGTTTGCGGTGATTCTCGGAACAGGCTGCGGCGGAGGAATCGCCGTGGATGGACGCGTCCATGGCGGCTCGAACGGCGTCGCCGGAGAGTGGGGCCACAACACGCTGCCGTGGATGCGGGCAGAGGAATTTCCCGGCCCGCCGTGCTACTGCGGGAAAAACGGCTGCGTCGAAACGTGGATTTCCGGAACCGGATTGGAGAAAGACTTCGAGCGCGCCACAAGAGTTTCCTTGCGCGGCCCGGAGATTATCGCGCGGAGCGAAGCAGGAGAACCTGACGCGCTCGACGCGCTCGAGCGATTCGAAGATCGCCTGGCGCGCGGGCTGGCAGGCGTCATCAATCTGCTCGATCCCGACGTGATTGTGATGGGCGGTGGAGCTTCGCAAATCCCGCGCATCTACAAAAACGTTCCGCCACGCCTAAAGGAATACGTTTTTGGAAAAGAGGCAGACACGCCGCTCGTGCCGGCAAAGCACGGCGACTCGAGCGGAGTGCGCGGCGCGGCCTGGCTCTGGCCGCTCGAATAGAATCTTGTCGCTGTTCTCTAATCCGCGATCGTCTTCGTCGAAAAACAGCTATGTTTGGGGTCAGGCGGAGGATATTCTTGCAAAATGAGATTCGGATAGGTTGCACGTGGAGGATTTGATGACCGGGGCGCAGCCAACGGCAGCACCAGGAACCGTGCGAAACGTTTCCGATACCGCGCGATGGGCGGCGTATTTTCGCGCGCAGGAAACAGCGCGGCCGGACGCGCTCTTCCGCGATCGGTTTGCTGAGCGTTTGTGCGGCCAGCACGGGGTCGACATCGCGAACACGCTTCCCGACGGAAACAAGCACGCCTGGGCCTGGGTCACGCGAACTTACCTCTTCGACCATTTCATCAAACAGGAGCTGCAGCAGGGCGCGGACCTGGTGTTGAACCTTGCCGCGGGTCTCGATGCGCGGCCATACCGCTTGGAATTGCCGGCGTCTTTGCAATGGATCGAGGTCGATCTGCCGGAAATCCTCGCGTACAAAGAAGAGATTCTCACAAAAGAAAAGCCGACCTGTGCGTTGGAACGCGTTCGTTTGGATTTGGCGGATTCCGACGCGCGCCGAACCTTTTTTGCCGCGCTCAACCGCCGTGCCAAGAAAGTTCTTGTGCTCACGGAAGGATTGCTCATTTATTTGAGCGAAGAAGAAGTCGCCGCACTGGCGCGGGACCTCGCGAACGCTGCAAGTTTCCAGCGCTGGATCATGGATTTCGGCTCGCCGGGACTCCTGAAAATGATGCAGAAGACTACTGGCAGGCATTTGAGCAAAGTCGGCGCGCCATTCAAATTCGCGCCGGCGGAAGGCTCAGCCTTTTTTAGGCCGTACGGCTGGGAGCCGGTGGAAGTAAAGGCCATACTACAGACCGCCGCAAAGTTTAAACGCCCTCCTTTTCTTCTGCGCTTGCTTGCACGCCTGCCCGAGAGAAAAGGGCCGGCGGGAAACCGGCCCTGGTCCGGCGTCTGCCTTTTCCGAAAATCTAATTGAGAGAGTTCAGCGTATTGCTGGCGTCATCGACGAACAGCACGCCGCGCAGCGGGTCGACGTCACGCCGAACAAAGTGCCATTGCCTGGGAAAAGCCGGAAGCAATCCCGGCCATGGATTTGATTTCTGGCATCCTGGCTCGTTGGTGACGAGAAGATGCGCACCATCTTCGCTGTCCGTCATATCCCAAGGACCGTTGATCATGGGATCGCTGAACGTTTCCACCACGTTCCCGGAGTTGTCCCGAACGAGCAAGCAACCCACTTGCGCGGTTCCGGAAGTCCCGTCCGACGTGGGCAAACTTCCAACGATCACCCATCCGGTGCGCAACACGGTCAATGCCGTGGTCAAGCCAACCCCACCCGGACGCGGCCCGGGCAGTGTCGTCGCGTCGATTTGGGCAAAGGTGGTAATGGAACCATCGGGCGCAGCATCCATGATGGTCGTGCCGGTGCGCTGCAATACGCGGCCGTACGAGAAGTCGTATAACTGCTTCATGAAAACAAGCAGGCCACTCTCTTCCTAAATTGGAAGGGTATGGCGAAAAATCCTAGCGCTTCCCAAAGCCTATTCCACTAATGCAGATCACACTCATCGCTGTCCGGTCGAATTTAAGCTTTATAGCGCTGAGGTTCCCTGGCGCGAACGGCTTTGCACCATTTGGCGGCTGAAAATCCGCCAACGGGATGCGCACCGTCTGGAAGACCGGCTCCCAATCTTTTTCGTACCCTTTTTCATCGATGACGGTAAGTTTTGTGAACTTCTCCTTGAAGGGTGGCGGAATCGCAACAAACTTGCTCACCAGCACATCGGGAGTTGCGCCTTCGCTCGTGACCAGTTCCACGGTGAAATCCGGCGACTCTCGTTCTTTCTTCTTTGACTTGTCCTCCTTTTTCCTTTCCTCCTCTTCCTTCTTCTTTTCTTCCTCCGTCCTCTTTCCCGGAAGAGAGGCATCTTCATCCATTGCCGCAACCGAAAGCTCGATCGTCGAGCCTTCACCAAGCTGCCATTTTGCCGCAGCCCCTTCGGGCAAAGTCAGCGTGTAGGTCGCGGCAGGAGCGCCCTTCGCTCGATGCCATCCGAGAAACACACCGTTGTAGTCGCGATTGCCGGCTCGCCAGGGAATGTGGCCCTCATGCCATACCGACAAATTTTCCCCCGCGATGCTTCCGCCCGGCGCCGTGGTCGAAGTCAGATCCGCGTCTTCCTGGAAAGAAGCCAGCGGCACGTAAGACGCGTCCTGATATCGATTCACATACAAAGTGTCCGGCAGCCAAGCGCGGCCTACTCGCCAGTCCTGGAATAGGGGAATGTATTCGCGGCGTTCATGAAGAGTAGCTTCGAGGAATGCGGAAATGTAGATCTTGGAAATGCGCCGTTGCTCTTCGCCCGACATCAATGCCTTCAAATTCAAAAGCCAGCTCAGCGGCTCTCCCGCGTCCGTCCGCCCCCACACGGTGTTGAATTGCCCGTGGTTTGCGCGGTAACCATAGATCTCCGCCTTGAACCATGGCCCCGGCTGCGTGTACTTCACATGGTCCCATTGCCGGCTCCCCATGAACGACGAAACATCCGCGTCTTGCGCGCCCTGCAATGTCAGATAGCTCACATCGGAAATCCAGCGGTGTTGCTCCGCAGGTTTGTACTGGCCATCTGCGGGCGCAATCGCCACGACCGCTTTGATCGCGAACCCGTAATCGAATTGGATATTGGCGTCCTCCGGATAATATTTCATTCGATTAAAAGCTGCCGCGGTCGCCGCCGCCTCGCCGCCTCGCGAGTGTCCCATCAACGCGATGCGCGACATGTCCACTTTGCCTTGAAAGGGATTCCCCGCTGCCTGATTCCACTCTTTCCACAATTTCAAATGCTCGAGCAACAACCATCCTCGTGCCGCACTGCCGGGCTTCAAGGGTGGGTCGTGAAAGAGCCCGCCATTCAGGAAATTTTCGTCAATCGAAGCGAGAATGAACCCGCGGCTCGCCAGCAATTCTCCCAGGTACGCGTAACCCGGATCGGAAAAATCCGACATGTTGTGATTGCCATGGACGATCAATACCAAGGGAAA
>Ga0209159_1001793_pt1 | contig 15744 bp, 19 predicted proteins | sample GraSoiAngelo_144_FD_185901 | JGI IMG/M metagenome (GOLD analysis project Ga0209159, IMG submission 185901) | Grasslands soil microbial communities from the Angelo Coastal Reserve, California, USA - 14_1009_02_40cm (SPAdes) (version 2) | ecosystem: Environmental > Terrestrial > Soil > Grasslands ...
CCACGCGTCGATGCCATGAAAAAATACAAGGACATCGTGGGCGACGGCGGCTCGAACGTCGTCGCTCAGGTCGGCGAGCAGCAGGCGAGGCTCAAACGCCGGCTCGACGCTGTGCGCTTCGTCGTCGCGGTCGTGTCGGGCAAGGGCGGCGTCGGCAAGTCCACGGTGACCGCCAACCTCGCCGCCTCGTGGGCGTCGAAGGGCTGGCGAGTCGGTGTGCTCGACGCCGATCTCAACGGCCCCTCGATGGCCAAGATGCTCGGTGTGCGCGGCCGGCCGCTGGCCGTCGCGGGTGACGCCGTCGATCCTCCACGCTCGGCCACCGGCATCGCGGTGATGTCGATGGACCTGCTGCTGTCCTCGGACGACGAGCCACTCCACTGGCGGGCGCCAACGCAGCAGGAAGCCCACACGTGGCGGGGCACGATGGAGGCTCAGGCGCTGCGCGAGTTCCTGGCGGACACCGCCTGGGGAGAGCTCGACGCGCTCGTCATCGATCTGCCGCCGGGTACCGATCGTCTGGCCACGGTCGTCTCGCTCGTCCCCGTGCTGGCGGGCGTGGTCATCGTGACGATCCCGTCGGATGTCTCGCAGCTCGTCGTGCGCAAGTCGATCACCGTCGCCCGGGAGGAGAAGGCGTCGATCCTCGGCCTGATCGAGAACATGGCCGGGTTGTTTCCGGGCCCGGACACGGCGACGCTGGCGGCGGAAGCCGGGATCCCGTTTCTCGGGGCCGTGCCGTTCGACCGCGGCCTCAGCCTCGCGAGCGATCGCGGCGATCCCTTCGTCGTCACCGAGGCCGCCGCCCCGGCCGCCCGGGCGCTCACCGTCATCGCGGAGAAGATCCGCGATGGCCTCGAGCGCCGTCCCCGCTGTTGACGGCGCGCTACTGCCTGGTCTGCGGCACCCGTCTCCGGCCTGTGCGTGAGCACGGCCGTACGCGCCGTCGCTGTCCCAACTGCGGGTGGACGTTCTACGACAATCCGGTCCCGGCCGCGGTGGCGCTGGTCGAGCGCGGCGACCGGGTGCTCCTCGTACGGCACATGAGGGTTCACGGTGAGAGTTCACACACGAGGAATGACGCAAGTTTGGGGGGCTACAACGCGCGGTGCTCCAACTTGGCCGCTAGCTGTGAAGTCTCACCAGGTTGTCCGCAGAGACGACGACCCGGGTGATCGGGGCGTGGCCACCGAGGCTGGTGTGGCGCCGGTGCCAATTGTAGTGATGCAACCATTCGGTGAGCTCGAGCCGCCGCTCGCGAGAGTGACGAAACCGGCGGGCATAGGCCCACTCGTGGAGTGCGGTCTTGATGAAGCGCTCGGCCTTGCCGTTCGTGCGCGGAGCGTACGGCCGCGTGAAGAGGTGGCGAATCCCGAGCCGCTGACAGGCCTGACGAAAGCGCCGCGATCGATAGCACGAGCCGTTATCCGTCATGACGGCCCGCACGCGCACCCCGAGGCCAGCCAGGCGGCGCACCGTGCGGTGCAGAAAGCCGACGGCGGTCCGCCACGCTCATCCGGCAGGACATCGGCCGTGGCCCAGCGCGTGGCATCGTCGATGGCCACGTGCGTGAATTCCCAGCCAGCGCCGCGGACCGTGTCACGACGGTTACCACTGATGCGATGGCCGGGGCGCACGATGCGGCCCAGCTTCTTGATGTCGAGATGCACCAGCGCGCCGCTCTCGCTGCGTTCATAGCGAACGATGCAACCGTCCACTTACCTTGACGCTCGCAGCGGACTCAGCCAAGACGAACGCGCGCTGTGGAGGCTGGAAGAGGCCGCGAAGCGGATCACCTACCGGAACGGACGCATCGTCATCTCGCGGGAGTGCCGTATCCCGGTGCTGAGAGAACTCGCGCGCATGGTGATTGGGTGATGCCGCGTCAGGGCGATCACCGCTGATCCCGTGACTCTCGCTCGAACTCCCACGCGGCGCAGCACCGGATGTGGACGTGGAACTTGTCCAGGCCGGGGTTGTCCCCATCACGGGCGAATTGAATCTCGAACTCCATCTCGTTTCGTCCAACGGGGACGCCGCAGACCTCGCACGGAGCGCCGACTCCTGGTCCGCCCCAGGTACGATCAGGCCGCCGACTCGGGAGCTTTCCGTCTTGGACTACCTTGCGAGCGATCTGGCGAAGGACATCCTCTTTCATCTGGCTCACCTTGAACGCACGAGACCAGCGGCGCGTAAAACCGGGGATCAAGCCAGATGCCAGGGGTCCGACGCCTGATGCGTCTGTCGGAGGCCCCCAGTGGAAGGCCACAGGAAGATACTACCGAACCCGACTACAACACCAGCGTGCCACGCAAAGGGCGACTAGATCACACGGGTAGAACAGTACATGGACCCAAAGGCTGTGGCTGGCGTCCTCACGGAGACCTTCGCTGTGCTACGTCTGGAAGCCGAGCGCCTACGCGTCGTTGCCAAGCGAACCGTCGAGGACAGTATTCGCCTTCGAGCGGCGGTCCACGCGAACGCCGGCGACGTCGAGAAGGACGAGCGGCCCGAATACCTCTTCACGCGCTCGTACCGCGAGAAGTACCGCCGATCCCTCTCCACATCAGCCACGTGCTTATCGAGGTACAGGAGGAGCGGCAGAAGTTCTTCATGCGCCTCGTGACGGTCCATCAGGCACGCTCCGATCACCCGCGCATCATCGAGTTTCACGGCGTAGATGTCGCCGGTGAGGACGTGCCGCCAGTACTCGTAGCGAATGGCCATCCTTGCGGCCCTCTAACCCTCCACGCTGACGGTGATCTACGCGGTGACGGCGGGACCGGGGAGGTTGAGGATCGCCGACGACGTGAGCGGGGCACGCTGGGTCCCGAAGGGCCGCGTGCCCTTCGGGACCATTGCGTTTCGAGGCCTGCGTCAGTTCCTGCGGCGCGCGCTCTCGGCTACTGGCGGCAGGTGACTCCGCTCGCCACCTGGTAGTTGGCCACCTTGTAGGTGGAAACGAAGTTGTCGTCCCACGCCTTCAGCTTCAGGGCGCCGAGGGCCGTCTCGCCGTCCCAGCCCAGGACCTGAGCCACTTCCGCGAGGTGGCCCACCGACGAGCGCCCGGCCAGGTACTCGGTGACGACGGCCTTCTTGAGGAAGACCGCGATCGTCTCGTGGACCGGGCGGTCACCAGCGGAGACCGCCTGCTTCTGCCACTCGAGGATCACCGTGAAGCCATCGAGCTGGTTATCCGACAGGAGCGGGCGACTGGCTGCCATCCGCCGCACGAGCGGACCCACGTAGCGGGAGAACATCGCCGCCGCGCGCTCCTCGGTCCGCAGCTTGGAGAACTGCGGCGAGGGATCCTGCTCGATGTACACCCGCATCGACAGGTAGCGATCGTCCTGCGTCGCGCCCTTCGGTTTGAAGAAGCCGATGCTCTGCTTCTGCACCTCGAGCCAGGGCAGGCAGTGGTAGACGCCCTCGTTCAGCTCCCGCAGCGCGCCGTCGTGACTCTGAGCCAGCCGCCGGGCCTTGTCCGACGTGTACTGGTCGTTCGACAGGATGCGGTCGCCGGACGCCTGGGCGGCGGCCACGCCAGCAAAGAGGATGAGGACCAGCGACGTGACGGCGAGGACGACGGAGAGCGTACGGATGAGATGGCTGGTGTGTTGGCTCATGCTTTTTTCCGATCTGCACGGCGGGTGCCAGAAATTGGACTGTCGAGATGACGCCGTTTTAGCACGCAAGCGCGTCAACATCCTTAGATCTGCGTCGTGCCAGACCGTCGCGCTCCTGACGTTGACTGTCCGTCTCAACGTTCGAGGATCTGCTCTTGGCCCACCGTGATCGGCCGGCCCCACCAGCCTTCGTCGCGCGCCGACGCGATGTCCTGGCGCGTGACCCGGGCCTTGCTATCGGCTCGGTTCCGCATCGAGAACCCCATGTGTGATCCCGACGCGAAGTGCGTCGGATGCGACTTCCAGGTATCCCACTCCTCGCCCGAGGCGCAGCCCGCCATCGCGAAGAGTGCACTCCCGATCAGGATGAGGCGCCACCGCTCGCTCCGCATGTCCGTCCTCCGGTCTGTCGCGTTGATTCAGCGCGGGCCAATGCTACCGGCGGGCCCGGAAGCGGTCAACCGAGTCTCCACGTGATAAACTCGACCGTGATCGGGGGAGTCCACGAATGGACCCGCTGAAGATTCACACGATGCCGGAGCACCTCCGGCGACCTGTCCTGATCATGGCCTTCACGGGCTGGAACGACGCGGCCGAGTCTGCGACGACGGCGGCCCGCTACCTGGCCGCAGCCATCAACGCGGAGAAGTTCGCCGAGATCGATCCCGAGGAGTTCTACCACTTCGGCCTCACCCGTCCGTACGTCCGCTTCAAGACCGGCTCGGAGACAGAGCGCGAGGTCGTCTGGCCGGCGACGGAGTTCTCGATCTCGCAATCGCCCGGCCTGCCACGCGACTTCATCATCGGCGTCGCGCCCGAACCGCACCTGAGGTGGCGGGCGTACACGGACGCGATTCTCGAGCTCAGCCGGATGACCCAGACCACGCTCGTCCTGACCCTGGGCGCGCTACTGGCCGAGGTCCCCCACACGCGGCCGGTGCGTCTGGTCGGCGGAGCCTCCGATCCCGAGCTGGCCGCCCGGCTCGGAATCCGGCCGACGAAGTACGAGGGGCCGACCGGTATCGTGGGCGTGCTCAATACCGCGTGCCGCGACCGGGGCATGACGACCGCGAGCGTGTGGGCCAACGTTCCGCACTACATCTCGGGCATCGAGAATCCCAAGGCGTCGCTGGCCCTGCTGCGCCGTGTCTCCATGCTGTTCGGCATGGAGGTCGATCTCCGCGACCTCGACGAGGCCGGCCGTCAGTTCGACCAGAACCTGGCCCAGGTCATCTCCCAGAACAAGAAGATCGCGGGCTACGTCACGAAGCTCGAGGCCAAGGACGTCGAGGACGCGCCGCCTGCCGCTGCCGGCACGAGCGACCTGCCGCCCGCCTCCGAGCTCGTCGCCGAGATCGAGCAGTTCCTCAGGGAGCAGCGTCCCGAGTGAAGCCCGGGCCGGCCGGCCTCCTGCTGGCTGCCGCGCTCCTCGCCTCCGTCGGTCAGCTCACCGTCCTCGCCGCGCCGCTTTCGGCCCACGGCAAGGTGAAGGTCGGCTGGCGGCCCGCCCAGGTCCGAGTGGGCGACGTTGCGTGGATGGAGATCCAGGGCGTTCCCGACAACGCCGCCCTCGAAGGCTCGCTGGGCGGGCGGCCGCTCGCGTTCTTCCCGTACGCCGGCGGTCGCGCCGCGCTCGTCGGCATCGACGTCGAGACGAAGGCGGGCACCCAGCCCTGGCGCCTGGCTGTCATGACCGCCGGCGACCCTCCGCAGACGATCGAGGGGCGCCTCAAGGTCCACCGTCGTGATTTCCCGGTCCAGCGCCTGACCCTGCCGACGAAGATGGTCGACCTCAATCCGGAGACCGAGCGGCGCGCGGTGTCGGAAGCCGACCAGCTCAGGACTCTGTATCGCACCGTCTCGCCGGAACGGTTCTGGCGGGGACGCTTCACCCGGCCAGTGGGCGGCACCGAGCCCGGCACGGGCTTCGGGTCACGTCGTGTGATCAACGGTCAGCCGAAAGCGCCGCACACAGGCATCGACTTCGGCGCTGCCGCCGGGACCCCGGTGGTCGCCGTCAACGACGGCCGTGTCGCGCTCGTGGCGAACTTCTTCTTCCCAGGCCGTCTGGTCGTGATCGACCACGGACTGGGCCTCTACACGCTCTACTTTCACCTCCAGGAGGCCACGGTCACCGACGGTGACCGTGTGCACCGTGGTCAGCCCATCGGCGCCGTCGGCGCCACCGGTCGCGCGACGGGGCCACACCTCCACTTCGGGGCTCACGTCGGTGCAGCACGCATCGACCCCGCCACGCTCTTCGAGCTGACGGTCACCGACTAGCGGCGGCGCTTCGGGCGGGCCTTGGCCTTGGGCTTGGCCTTGCCCCGGCTCATGGCCTTCTTCGCCTTTGCCTTCGGCTTGGCCTTGGCTTTCGCCTTGGCCTTCGGCCTGGCTGCCGCCACCGGCTTCGGCTTGGCAGCGACCGCTGGCTTCGGCGCGACTGCCGCCGGCGGCTTCGGCTTGGGCGCAACCGCGGGCTTCGGCGCGGCTGCCGCCGGCGGCTTCGGCTTGGGCGCAACCGCGGGCTTCGGCGCGGCCGGAGTGCCCATCGGAGGTGCAGCCGGCGGTGCCGGAGGTGCGGGCGGCGTGCTGGGCATCCAGGGCTGTGTATCGCTGAACGGTCGCTCCATCGTCCCCTCCCCAGGGTGGTGGCGCTGACGTCGTCCTAACCCTGCGACAACGTCTCCCGCGCACGCAAGGAAGAAATTGCGTCGCTACTGGACGCGACTGACGGCGGTCGCGCCAGCGGCGGGCAGGATGATACGCCGACGCAGGCGCTCGGCGAGGTCCGCGAGGCCGCGATTGGACCACGCGGCGAGCGTCGAGCGCGTGAGGAGACCTCGAACCTGCCCGCGCGAGATCTTGATCGGCGACGTCGCGCCCATCGGATCGGGGTGAGCCGCGAGCGCAGCCAGCGTGGCCAGGCCGATCGCGAGCGGCCACGCGCAGGCCAGCCGCATGCGCCATTCGAGGGCGGGAATCGCCAGCGTGTAATTCCAGCCGTCGTCGTAGTGCCCGAGCGCCCGCACGAGCAGGCGATCGTACAGCGCTCGCGCGCGCTGGCGCGGTGCGGGCTCGCGGAGATCAACGGGACGCAGCCCGATCGCGGTGAGCTCGCGGGCGGGAACGTAGCAGCGCCCGTGCGCGAGATCGCCGGCCACGTCGCGCAACACGTTGGTCATCTGGAGCGCCTTGCCGAACGCGATGGCCTGCGCGTTCCGATGCGCGACGTCCCATCCGCGCAGGCGCCTTCGATGGGCCACGTGCACCGAGGTCCAGAACGGCCCCACGCACCCGGCGACCAGATACGTGTAGTGGTCGAGCTCGTCGAGCGTGTTCAGCGCCGCGAGCGCACCGGCGCCTTCACCGGGAAAGCGCGTGAGGTCGAAGACCATGCCGCTCGTGAGCGTGTCGAGGACCACGCCGACGGCGTGACGATCCGCGGCCGGCAGCGCGCGAACGCGAGTGATCGCATCGCCCACGCGCTCGAGCAGCCGGCGCTCGGCCGCGAGCGTCTGGAAGGGAGCGGCGGCGCGCGCGACCGCGCTCACGTCGGCCGGCGTTCCACGGAAGGCGGCGCGCAGGGTCTCCAGGTGAGCCAGGCGCTCGCCGCGCGCGACGAGCCGCGTGTCGGCCACGGTGTCGGCGGCGCGCGCCAGCAGATACGCGAGACCGAGGGGCTCGCGGACGCCGCGGGGAAGAATTCTCAGTGAGAGGTAGAAGCTCCGACTGACCCGCCGCAGGAGCTCGCCGAGCAGGTCGTCGGCCATGCTACTCGAAGTCGAAGGGCCTCCGCGGGGGATCGGGGGTGTCCTTCGCCTTCTTCAGGCCTTCCTGGAACTTCCGGTCGAGCAGCTTGCCCTTCTGGGACTCCGCTTCCATCTGCTGGCGGAAGCGCGCCTCGCGCTCGGCCGCTTTCGTCCCGAGCGCGCCCAGCGCCGTGCCAAGGTCGGCGACGGCGCGCTTGGGCGGCGCCGGCTCGTGCGCGATGACGGCGCGCAGCTCGGCGTCGATCGTCAGCTTGCCGTCGCAGCACGGGCACACGATCGTGAACGTGGTATCGGTCATCGCGCAATTACCGTAGCACGTGTTGACCGGGTCCGCACCACGGCCTACACTCGCGGGCCCAGGAGGAGCCCATGGCCCGATTCATCGCGCTCGGTCTGATCGCCATCGTCGTGCTGTCCGCCGGCCTCGCGCTCGCGCACGGTCCCAACCAGCCGCCCCACCAGGTCGGAAAGCTCGGCGACCTGAAGCTCGAGAGCGGCGATGTGATCAAGGACTTTGCCATCTCCTATGTGACGCACGGCAAGCTGAACGCGAAGAAGTCGAACGCGATCCTGATGGTCACCGCGATCAGCGGCAACCACCACCGGCTGGACTTCCTCATCGGCCCCGGCAAGGCGCTCGACACGAACAAGTATTTCGTGGTGGCCACCGACGCCATCGGCAACGGCCTCACCACCTCGCCGAGCACCAGCACCGCGCAGCCGCGCATGAGCTTCCCGAAGTTCCTCATCCGCGACATGGTGCAGTCGCAGCACCGGCTGCTCACCGAGCACCTCGGCATCGTCCACGTGGTGGCCGTCGTCGGGCCGTCGATGGGCGGCATGCAGGCGCTCCAGTGGGGCGTGAGCCATCCCGACTTCATGGACTCGGTGGTCGCGCTGGTGCCGCTGGCCAAGACGCCGGCGTGGTCGGTCACGGTGATGGAGGCGAGCCGCAAGGCGATCATGCTCGACCCGGCGTGGAACGGCGGCAACTACACGAGCCCGCCCGAGAAGGGGATCCGCCTCTGGCGTGACATCCTCGGCTTCCTGGCCGCGCGCAGCCCCGAGATGTACCGCGATCAGTTCCAGAACCAGCTCGACGTCCTGCCCTGGCTGGAGGCGCAGGAGACGAATCTGATCCGCGTGTTCGACGCCAACGACTGGATCTATCAGACGTGGGCCTACGACCGGCACGACGTCGGCACGACGCCCGGCATGAACGGCGACTACGTGAAGGCGCTGCGCGCCATCAAGGCCAAGACGATCATCCTGAACGGGACGAAGGACCTGCTCAATCCCGAGTGGGAGCCGCAGGACGCCGGGCGCTACATCCGCGACGTGCGCGTCGTGACGATCAGCCCGGGCACGGTCACCGGCCACGCCGCCGCCGGCGGCGTGTTCCCCGCTGACGTCGATTTCCTCAATCGCGAGATCGGCGTCTTTCTCGACGTGGTGACGGAGCGGGGCAAGAAGCTCGAGTAGACGTCAGAGCGCCAGCAGCTCGTGGCGGAGCGCCTCGTTGTCCCGCAAGGCGGCGGAGGGGCCGCTGAAGCGAAGGGCGCCCTTCTCCAGCACGTAGACGCGGTCGGCGAGCGCCAGTGAGAACTCGACGTTCTGCTCGGCGAGCAGGATGGTCAGGCCCTCGCGCTTGAGCCGCGCGATCTGCTCGCCCAGGTGATCGACGACGATCGGCGCCAGCCCCTCCGACGGCTCGTCGAGCAGGAGCAGCTCGGGGTTGCCCATGAGCGTGCGCGCGATCGTGAGCATCTGCTGCTCGCCCCCGGACAGGAAGCCGCCGTTCCGTCCGGTCAGCTCGCGCAGCTTCGGGAAGAGATCGAACACGCGGTCGATCGAGAAGTCGTGGCCGCTCCCGCGACGCGCGCTCCGGCTGGCCACGTCGAGGTTCTCCCACACCGTGAGGTCAGCGAAGATCCGCCGGTCTTCGGGCACGAAGCCGAGGCCGGCGCGCGCCACCCGATAGGGCGGCCAGCCCGTGATGTCGGTACCTTTCCACACCACGCGGCCGGCTTGAGGTGGGGTCAGGCCCATGATGCTGCGCATGGTCGTCGTCTTGCCCACGCCGTTGCGGCCGAGCAGGCAGACGCACTCGCCCGCGTTCACCGCGATGGAGACGCCGAAGAGCACCCGCGACAGCCCGTAGGCCGTCTCGATCTCGTGGACGTCGAGCAGCGTGGTCATTGTATCGAGCGACGTGAGCCCGGCTCGAACCGCGGGTGGCCTGGCCTGGGCAGGCGTGGTGTCATCGCGCCCGCTCGCCCAGATAGACGCGGCGGACCTCGGGGTCACTGCGCACCTCGGCGGGCGCGCCCTCGGCGATGAGCCGTCCCTGGTGGAGCACGCTGATGCGCTGGGCGATGGAGAAGACGACTTCCATGTCGTGCTCGGTGAACAGCAGCGTGAGGCCTCGATCACGGGTGATGCGCTCGATGAGACGGATCGTCTCGCGCGTCTCCGTGGCCGACATTCCCGCCGTCGGCTCGTCGAGCAGGAGCAGCTCGGGCTCGCTGGCCAACGCGATGCCCAGCTCGAGCTGCTTCTGGTTACCGTGCGAGAGGAAGCCGCTGACCTCGCCGGCCTTGTCCTGCAACCCGACGGACTCGAGCACCGCGTACGTCTCGTCGCGGTAGAGGCCCTCGACCCTGGCGAAGAAGCTCAGGCCGCGGCCCCGGTGCGAGATGAACGCGGCTTGCACGTTCTCGAACACGGTCAGCCTGGGGAAGATGTTGGTGCGCTGGAACGAGCGGCCCATGCCGAGACGGCAGACGTCGTGGGGGGCCAGGCCGGTGATGTCGCGCCCGTTCAGGATCACGACGCCCGCGTCCGGGCGGAGATGACCGGTCACGAGATTGAAGAACGTCGTCTTGCCGGCGCCGTTGGGCCCGATGATCGCCGCGATCTGGCCGCGGGCCACGCCGAGCGTGACGCCTCCCACCGCCTGGAAGCCGTCGAACGCCTTGCGGACGTCGCGCACCTCAAGCATGACGCATCCGGAGCCGCGTCACGCCGGCGGCCAGCGCCCCGACGATGCCGCCGGGAAAGGCGAACAGGATCACGATGAGCACGGTGCCGAGCACGAACGGCCAGTACTCGGTGTACGACGTGATCTGCTGGTTCAGCACGAGCAGCACGAGCGCGCCCACCGCGGGGCCCCAGAAGCTCCCCATGCCGCCGAGCAGCGTCATGATGAGCACCTCGGACGACTTGGTCCAGTAGGCGAAGTCGGGGAACACGCCACGGTTGAAGATGCCGAAGAGCCCGCCGGCGAGCCCGGCGAAGATCCCGGCGATGACGAAGGCGATCAGCTCGTAGCGCCGCACGCTCACGCCGATGAACTCGGCCCGCTCGGGGTTCTCGCGAATCGTCGTGAGCAGGCGCCCGAACGGTGAGCCCACGATGCGGCGAAGAACCCAGAAGCACAGCGCGACGAGGACGACGGTCACCAGATAGAAGTGGTCGCTGGCGCGGAAGTCGCCGAAGAACGGCAGTCGCTGCATCCAGTCGAGCGCCGGGTAGGGGATCTCGGGCATGCCCTGCTCGCCGCCGGTGACGTCGTTCCACTTGAAGCAGATCGCCCACACGATCTGAGCAAAGGCCAGGGTGAGCATGGCGAAGTAGATCTTCGTCAGCCGCACGCAGAAGAAGCCGAACACGAGGGCGGCGAGCCCGGCCCCGAGCCCGGCCGCCGGAAAGGCCAGCACGAACGGCACGCCGAGCTTCTTCATGAGGATGCCGGTGGTGTAGGCGCCGATGCCGAAGTAGGCGGCGTGACCGAAGGAGACGAGGCCGGTGTAGCCGATCAAGAGATTGAGGCTGACCGCGAAGAGGCCCATGATGACCACGTCGGTCGCGACGAACGTGTAGAAGCGCGAGCCGAGCGCGGGGACGAAGAACGCGGCGACCATGACGAGCGGTCCCCACGGCACGCGGGCAAGGCGCTCGATCACCGCAGCGGACGCCCGAGGAGGCCCCACGGCCGCACGATGAGCACGACGGCCATGAGCGCGAAGACCGAGAAGATCGAAAAGCGCGGGAAGATGAGGATGCCGAAGGACAGCACCTGGCCGTAGACGATGGAGCCGAGGAACGTCCCCCAGAACGAGCCCAGCCCGCCGATCACGACGACGATGAACGCCTCGACGATGATCTCGACGTCCATGCCCGGCACGATCGTCTTCACTGGCGTGACGAGCGCGCCGCCCAGGCCCGCGAGGAACGAGCCGATGACGAACACGCCGGTGTAGAGGCCAGTGACGTTGACGCCGAGCGCGCCGAGCATCTCGCGGTCCAGCGCGGCCGCGCGGATGAAGCGGCCCGTGCGGGTGCGGTGCAGCACGATCCAGAAGGCCAGCGCGATGGCCGGGCCCAGCAGCAGGATGAACAGGTTGTAGTAGGGCAGGCGCGTGCCGAAGAGCTCGACCGCGCCCGTCAGGCCGGGCGGCCGCGAGACCGAGAGCTGGCCCGTGCCCCAGAGCTTCTTGGCCACGTCGCCCAGGATCAGGACGAGGGCGTAGGTGAAGAGGAGCTGGTACAGCTCCTCCTTCGCGTAGAGATGCCGGAGGAGCAGGCGCTCGACCACGCCGCCGAGCGCCGCGATGCCGAGCGCTGCGCCGATGGTGGCCCACCAGAACCGCCCCGGGGTCGTTGCCGCCCACTGCACGACCTGATACGCGAGGTAGGCGCCCAGCATGTAGAAGGATCCGTGCGAGAAGTTCAGCACGCGCAGGACACCGAAGATCAGCGACAGGCCGGCCGCGATCAAGAACAGGAACATCGCCGCCGTGAGCCCGCTCAGCGCCTGCGCGAAAAGGAAGGAGGGATCGGGCAAGGCGCCTGAGCTTACCATCGTGGCGCCACGCGGTGGGACGGCTTACGCTGCTGTCGCGAGCGCCTCTTCCAGCGTCTTCCGGCCCTCCGGCGACATGTCGAGCAGCTCGCAGCCGCCCTGGCAGCTCTGATCGGCGGACTGACGCCAGACGAGCCGACCGATGGCCTCGATCGGGCGCCCGACGGCCGGGCCGTAGATGGTGACCTTGACGAAGTCGAGGGACTCGGCGAGCGGCTCGTCCAGCGCCAGGGCCAGCCCGGTCAGAGAGACGTTCGACGGACAACCGTGGAAGAGGAGCTGGCCATCGACGGCGTGGACCTCGGCCATCAGATCGGGATGATGGGTCCGACTCTTGCTCCGGCGCTCGGCCCGGCGACGAACCGCCTCGAGCTCGGCCGCCAGGGCGTCGCCGCGGGCGCGTTCGGCGTCGAGCTTCTGCTGCACGGTCTCGGCGAACCGCCGCATGGCCTCGACGTCGTGTCGAGCCCCGGCGAGCTCAGCGGCCATCTCGAGATGCTGCCGCAGGAGGGCCTCGTGGGCCGCCCGCGCTTCGACCAGGTCACGATTCGCGTCGTCGCGCTCGTGCGCGGCTTCGTGAAGCCTGGGTTCCACCTCGCGGTAGGCGTGCTCGAGCCAACCATAGGTCTCGCGCATCGACGTGAGCTGCTCCTGCACGTGGGCGACCGTCGCCCGCGTCTCGCCCAGATACCACTCGCTTTCCTGCCACTGCACCCGGAAGCGCTCCGCCGTGTGCTGCCAGTGCTCGACCAGGGCCTCGAGCTTCGTCAACACGTCGGCGACGTCGACGCTGGTGGCGAGGACATCGGTCAGCTGCGTCATGGCGAGCTCTCCTTTTCCCTGATCCTCTCGATCGATGACAGAGCCATCTGTCGGCGGGATCATAGCGTCATCCCTTGGCGAACCCCGCGTAATTTGTGACTGCCAGCGCGGTACGACGACGGCGAATGTGTCACCCGGCGAAGGAGGAGCGGACATGGCGGCAAGGATGGTGCTGAGTGAGGACGAGGCGGTGGAGCTCGTCGCGTTTCTCGTGACGGCCGCGCGGACACAGGTCGACGAGGCCGCCGAGTATGGCTCGCTCCGGCTCCTGACGGCCGCCGGTCGCCTGGGGGAGCTCATCGCCGAGCGCGTGTCGCCTGAGACGCGGGCGTTGCTGACGGGACCGCTCAAGCAGATTCCCGAGCTGGCCGTTCGTACCGCCGACCCTGCCGCGTACGTGGCCGCGCTGGACGGGCTGTGCGGAGCCGTCGGCCAGCATCTGGTCACTCACTTCGGTCTCGAGAGGAAGGGGCCATGACGAATCCCGTGCTCGAGACCATTCGAACGCGGCGCATCGCGCGCGCCTTGACCGGTGAGCCCATCGCCCGCGAGGCCTTCGAGGAGGTGCTGAAGGCGGCCCGCTGGGCGCCGAGCGCCGGGAATCGGCGGCTCCATCGCTTCATCGCCATCCAGGACCCGCTGACGCTGAGGCTGCTCCGGATGGTGACTCCCGGGATGTTTCAGCGCCCGGCGGCCATCGTGGTGATCTGCATCGATCGCGCGAAGGCGGCGTCCTTCGGCATGCGCCCGAACGCCAAGGGACTCTTCGTCGACGTCGGGACCGCGGCGCAGACGATGTTACTGGCCGCTCACTCCCTCGGGCTCGGCTCCGGAGTCGTCACGTCGTTCAGCCAGGCGGCGGTGAGCGCGGTTCTCAACATGCCCGAGGGGCTCAGCCCGGAAATGTTCATCTGCCTGGGCCACGCGGCGCCGACGCAGCCGCCGGGCATGCCCGCCCGAGGGCAGGTGACGTGGCAGACCTTGACCCAGTGGGAGCGGTTTCCGAAGAGCTCGACGGGCTGACTAGGCCGAGCCGTCCCTGATCGCAGTGACCTTGCGGTCGCGATCTCGCGCGAAGCGCTCGCAGTCCCGCGCCAGCTGGTCGTTGAGCTTCGCGACCTCCTCATGGCTGCGCGCCTTCCGGAGCGCGTCTCGGTGCAAGATCTCGCGCTCGGCCACCTTGGCCTCGTAGACCTTGCGCGCTTCCGTGATCGCCGCCTTCTGCGCATCCGTGAGCGGGCGCTCGACCACGCCCTCCTCACGGTCCTTCCGGCGCAGGCGCTCCATCGCGAGCTCGTAGGCTGTCTTCGGAGCGTCGTCGTTCGACATCGCCGATCAGCTCACCTGAGGGCTAGTCCATGAACCTCGTCGGATCGACGTAGGTCACGGGCTTCATGATCGCGAACGGGTACTTCGGATCCTTGACCGTCTTGCCGTAGAGCTGGCCGCGGTTGGCCTGGTGATCCTTCTCGCGGATCGTCACCCTGCCGACCGGCGTGTCCACGCTGAGGCCGAGCAGCGCCTTCGACACCTTGTCGGAGTCCGTGCTGTTCGCCTTCTTGATGGCCTCGGCGAGGAACTGCACGCCCATGTAGCCCTGGATGGGCCACGAGGACGGGTACTCTTCCTTCGTGTACCGGCTGAGCCGCAGGATCCAGTCCTTGTGGGCGGCGGGCGCGTCGTCCCAGTAGAACGCGTCGTAGGAATTGCCCCAGATGCCCACGGGGTACTCGGCGCCCATGGCCTTGGTCGACTCCGGCGAGGCGCCCTCGCCGCCGGCCACCATGTTGTTCTTGATGGCGTCGAAGTAGCCGAGCGGCTTCGCCTGCTTGGTGAAGTTGAGGAAGTGCCCGCCCCAGAGCGAGGAGAACACGGCCTCGGGCTTCTTGGCCATCTGGGCGTTGATGAACGGCGTGTAATCGTTCTCGCCGAGCTTGGGCCATTGCTGGTCGACGATCTCCATCTGCGGCGCGATCTTCTTCAGGTGATCGACGAACGACTTCGTCACGTCCTGGCCGTAGGCGTAGTCCGGGCTGATCGTGGCCACGCGCTTCACCGGCCACTTCGCGATGATCTCGGCCGCGCTCCGGCCCTCGATCGTCGTATTGGAGGCCACCCGGAAGATGTAGGGGTGCAGCTTGTCCGGCGCGGTGAGCTGATCGGTCTTCGGGATGGGCGCGATGAAGACGATCTTGTTCTCCTTGGCCACCACCGACACCGCCGGGCCTTCGGCGGACGTCAGCGTGCCGACCAGGAAGTCGACGTTGTCCTTGAGGATCATTTCGCGCGCGACGCGCACGGCCTCGTCGGGCTGGCCCTTGGTGTCGCGGATGACCAGCTCCATCTTCCGCCCGAGCACGCCGCCCCTGGCGTTGATCTCGTCGACGAACATCTGAGCGCCCTTCGACGCCGGCTCGCCGAAGAGCGCGCCGGGGCCGGACAGGATGATCGGGAACCCGACCTTGATGGGCTTCTGCGCGCTGGCGCCGAACGGCACGAGCAGGGCGGCGGCCAGCAGCGCTCCGAGAACGATGCGACGATGCATCACGATCCTCCTTGCTTGACGGTACGCCTAGAACACCGGAATTCCGCGGGTCAGGACGCGAAGGCGATAGAGCGACGTCGAGGCGGTGATGAAGAGCGAACGGTAGTCGTCGTC